>WBZX01000298.1_pt2 | contig 40516 bp, 30 predicted proteins | sample 5204211 | NCBI WGS metagenome assembly WBZX01 (sample SAMN12344362, study PRJNA552823) | activated sludge metagenome | biome: Activated sludge suspended growth; feature: Nitrification reactor; material: Wastewater; isolation source: activated sludge from nitrification reactor of wastewater...
ATGAGTCCCAGGGCGAAGGCCATCACTGATGAGCGACCGCCACCCTGGCAGTGAGCGATCTGTGGAGCATTCACATCAATCCTGGCATCTGCGAAGAGCTTGCGCATTTCATCTGCTGACTTGAATCGCTTGGTCTTGGCATCGACCAGTTGTTCCCAGTCGAGATTGCGGGCACCGGGGATACAGCCACCGTACTTGTTCTTGAGTTGGTTCTTGCCGGTATGTTCTGCCTCGGTTCTAGCATCGACAATGTCTGATGACTTAGCTGAAAGTGCTTGCAGGACATCGTGCTTGGTGGCGAGACGGTTTCTGGACTTCTTCAGTTCGATATTGCTTGCTTTGGTTACACCAGTGTGGTCGGAGATGGGTAACTTACTTTCAACCCAACCTGTCCACATACCGTTCAGCAGTCGAACGTCTTTCTGGCCCCAGAACTTGAGTATCCACCAGACCCGGGCAGCGTCCTTGGTGAAAGCATCATCATAGATCACGATGCGGCTATCAGGGAATATCCCCAGCTTGCCGATTCTGTCGCTCCATTCGGTTTCGTTTCTGCCATCCTGAAACTGCTTGGCCCACTCAGCCGGATCGACGTGGAGTGCTCCGGGAATGTGCCCCTTTTGGTAGGTAGTCAGTGGACGAGCATCGAGAATAATAAAAGCAGGTTTATCAGCCTGTTTCTTCAGTTCAGAGGGCTCAACTAGCAAATCTTTTACAGGGTAGTTATCACTACAGGTGGCAAGCAGCAAAAGCACGATCGACATCATGATGCATCTCGGTGGATCGGAGGAAGACGACGTAGGATGAGTACACCAGTAAGGAGGCAAAGAAACGCTACAACTAACAGGAATAGTGCCAAAGGAATAAGATCGGACTCGGTCCAACGAAATTGGAGCGATGCAGCGATAAGGACAACGATCTCACCGCTTACCCCACCGACTACAAGCAAGATAGAACCGAGTGCTCTCAATGGTGTACAACCATGATGCGGTTGACTAAACGACGCTGGCCCAGATGCGGAATAACCGCTTCCTGAGCCAGTTGCTTCAGGTAATAGCTGGCTACTTTGCCAGTGAGGATAACTCGTTCCTGATGCTCCGTCACACTGATGTTCTTGAGCGCAGGAATGCCGGTAAATGTTAGCGCTTGGCCACAGAGATCATGTAGATCAAAGACAGCGCTATCAACCGCGGAGATGGGCATCGTACCGTCCTCCTCGGATCTCACGCTACCGGCCAGCATCAGACGAGGTTAATTCGTCTCGACGCGGAAGTCATCATGACATTTGGCACAGGATGCATTGAGATCGTTTACAGCTTTCTTGAGTTCGGGCAGCTTCTTGTCCCTGGCAGCTTGAGCGGCAGCCAATGAGTGTTTTCGCATATCTTCTGCAGAAGTAAGCCAGTCCTTGGCAGTCTTACCTTTTGGCAACTCGCCGGGAACATGGGCACTGGTCGCAACAGCTAGTGCTGCCAGTTTGTACATGTTGGCCTGTACTTCTTCTGCTTTGCCTTTGGCAGCAAAGGCAGATGTCGTCAGTCGTTTGTATTGGGTGAGGTTGCGATCCACTTCCTTCACGGAATGATCCATAATGACCTTCAAACTTGTGGTCTTACCTAGATCACAATCAGCCTTATCGCCTGAGAGTTTCTTATAGTCAGCGAGGCTCGCAGTCAGCTTTTTGGCTTCATCACCCTTCTTGGCTTTAGCTGCTTCAAGCAATTCGGCTGCCACCTTACGAAGGCCGGTAGCGTTGACGTTGCCTGCACGATGAGCGATTTCCGAGTAGACGATGAGGTTGGTTGCTTCGGCCTGAATTTTCTTGCCATTCTGGTTGAACTGCGAAGCACTGGCGGTGTAGCTGGTCAGGTTCTTGATAGAGTCTTCAACGAGCTTCGTATAAGCAGCTTCGGGCAGGATCTCTTTCCAGTTGGAAATGTCAAGCTTGCCATCGGCATTGGCTGATACGGTAATAGCCAGCGTTGCCCCTGCGGCACACCAGAGTACAAATCGGTGCAGACGGTTCACTGCTCATCCTTCCAGCAAGAGTGTGTTCAACGTGATGCGAGTCATCAGGCGTGCCCAAGATTATAATCGTAACGATTAGGTGGACGCAAGAGGCAGGGACACTTTTCGTGCTGATATCAAATGAAGTTGATTTGAAGCTGTTGTTTGAGCGAACAACTGAGAGCATGGCAGTTGACTCCTCTCCCCCATTGCTTCCATCTTCTCTACAATATCAGCAAATTTATCTTCTCCCAGGCTGGGGTCTTTCATGAGCTCTTCGACGTTTGCATCCAGATGGAACTTGGATGTCATCGACGAACAATATCAGCGTTGGCAACGAACTCCGAACTCGGTCGATAGTCATTGGCAAGCCTTCTTTGAAGGGTTCCACCTCGCGAATGCCAGGCCTGTATCTGCCTCCGGCTCGATTACAGAAGGCTCAACTGGCCTGTTTGATTTGGTCGATGCTTACCGTTGCTGGGGCCACCTTTCGGCACATCTCAATCCGCTTGACCCACCTCCTGAAACCCATCGATTCCTTGAGCTTGCTCAATTTGGATACAGCGAGAGCGACCTTGACCAGCAACTAGTGGGTATTCCACTGCTCGGCATGAACAGTGGCACGCTGGGCGAACTGCTGGCTGCGCTCAAGGAAACCTACTGTGGTACTCTGGGTGTGGAATACATGCACATTCAGGACCCCGAGATTCGTCGCTGGTTCCAGGAGAAGATGGAACCTCGACGCAATCGTCCAAACATGCAGCAGGAACAACAGCTTCGCATTCTTCGCAAGCTCTACTATGCCGACATCTTCGAACACTTTCTCGATTCGAACTACAAGGGAAAGAAGCGGTTCGGCCTGGAAGGCTGCGATACGATGATACCCGTGCTTGATGCCATGATTGAGTTGGCCAGCGAACTTGGCTCCGATGAAATCGTCATCGGCATGCCTCACCGTGGACGGTTGAATGTGCTCTGTAACATTCTGCGTATGCCTTACCACAACATGTTCGCTGAGTTCGAAGATATTGTGAACTCGGGAGCAGTCGCAGAAGACGGTGATGTGAAATATCACCTGGGTTATTCGTACGATCACGAAACGACTAAGGGAAACAAGATCCACCTCACGTTGACGCCTAACCCGAGTCACCTCGAAGCAGTCAACCCGGTTGTGGAAGGACGAGTTCGTGCCAAGCAACGGCTCAAAGGCGACAGCGACCGCAAGCGAGTTATCCCATTACTGATGCACGGCGATGCTGCCTTCGCAGGGCAGGGCATCGTCCCCGAAACCTTGGCGATGAGCCAACTGCAGGGTTACAAGACTGGTGGCACACTGCACCTGATTGTCAACAATCAGGTAGGTTTTACGACCAGCCCACGTGATGCCCGTTCGACCACCTACAGCACTGATGTCGGCAAAATGATCGAAGCGCCGGTGTTGCACGTGAATGCAGAAGACCCCGAAGCTTCCGTCTATGCTGCAGAGTTAGCTGTTGAGTTCCGTCAGAAGTTTGGCCGTGATGTGATGATCGATCTCATTGGTTACCGCAAGAATGGCCACAACGAAAACGATGATCCGACTTACACGCTGCCAGTGATGTATTCGAAGATCAAAGAGCACAAGCCCATCGCTCAGATTTATGGCGAGAAGTTGGCTGTCAGTGGTGATCTCTCCAAGAGAACCGTGGCTGAAACGGAAAAAGAGTTCAACGAAAAGCTGACAGCAGAGCGACAGGCGCTACAAAGTACGCCGCCTACCACCCGCTACATGGCTGGCTTCGGTGGTCGCTGGGGTAATCTCAAGCCCAAAGATATGTTCAGTGATGTGAACACAGCAGTGACCCCGGAAGTATTCACAGAAGTAGCTCATTGCCTGAACACGATACCTGAAGGGTTTCAGCCTCATCGGTTGCTCGGCAAGCAGATCGCAGAGCGTGCAGAACAGTTTGCCAGGGGCGAGCCTATCTTCTGGGGCTTTGCTGAAATGCTGGCGTATGGCACCTTGATCAAAGAAGGTCATCGTGTTCGGATCACGGGACAGGATGTTCGTCGTGGAACGTTTACCCACCGTCATGCGGTGTGGTGCGATGCCCGCAACAACGAGACCTATGTTCCACTGAACAACATGGAAAAGGGGCAGGAAGCGACGCTGAGTGTGTACGATAGCCTACTCTCGGAAGCTGCAGTCGTTGGCTTTGAGTATGGCTTCTCTCTGGATGACCCCACGACACTGGTCGTCTGGGAAGCCCAATTCGGCGATTTCGTGAATGGTGCCCAGGCAATCCTTGATCAGTTTGTTACGTCGAGCGAAAGCAAATGGCGCCGCGCCAGTGGCCTGGTGTTGCTCCTGCCTCACGGTATGGAAGGGCAGGGACCAGAGCACTCCAGTGCTCGACTTGAACGTTTCCTCCAATGTTGTGGCGACAACAATATCCAGGTCTGTCAGCCCACGACACCTGCACAGCACTTTCATATGTTGCGTCGACAAATGAAGCGTGGCTTCCGCAAGCCTCTTGTTGTGATGACACCCAAGTCACTTCTGCGACTCCCTGCTGCTGTCTCGCAACATTCGGAATTCACCACTGGTGGGTTTAACGAAATGCTCGACGATCCATCGGTAAATCCAGCCGAGGTGAAGCGTGTGTTGATATGCTCGGGCAAGGTCTACTATGATCTGCTCAAGGCAAGGGATGAAGCGGGACAGAAGAATGTAGCCATCCTGCGACTGGAGCAGATGTATCCCTTCCACGAAACGCTGGTGAAGAAGATACTGAGCCAGTATTCACCAGAGCAGTACGTCTGGGTGCAGGAAGAGGCGCTGAACAACGGTGCATGGTTCTTCGTGGAACCTCGTCTTCGCGAGATGGGCATCAATGTGCTTGTGTGTTCCCGAGATGCATCCGCTAGCCCTGCTGTTGGTTCCGAGAAGGTTCACCAGAAAGAGCAGAAGGAACTGGTGGACACGGCACTGGATCTGAACAAATCGCTGCCTCACATCGTGAAAGCATCACAGTTGGTGTTGCCCAAAAAGTAGGGCCCGATGTGCATGCCGACCCAAGTGATGTGGTTGTCACTTGGGTTCGGTTGTTGGTTAGCTTCATTTGCAATTTCGCAATTACAAGAGAAGTACTCAGGCACTATGGGAGGCACGCACAGCGTGCCCTACAATAGCAGTGTCTTCTCCCACAACGGAGTGAATGCGTTATGCCTGTCGAGATCAAGGTTCCACCTGCTGGCGAATCGGTCACTGAAGCACTTGTTTCCAAATGGCTGAAAGCCGATGGCGACTATGTCCAGGCCGATGAGAACATCGTGGAACTGGAGACCGACAAGGCAGTGATGGAACTGCCTACCACGCGGGCAGGTCGTTTGAAGATCATCACTCAGCAAGGAAACAAGGTGCCCATCGGTGCAGTGCTTGCGACAGTTGATGAAAAAGCTACTGGGCCTGATAAGTCAGTAGCACCTGCACCAGCGGCTACTCCCGCAAAAGTGAAGGCTGCTGCACCTGCAGCGTCAGGTTCGAAAGAGCCGGTACTTTCACCAGCTGCTCGTGTTCATGCCGAAATGAAGGGTGTTGATCCAGCTTCCCTTTCAGGCACTGGTCGCGATGGGCGCATCATCAAGGAAGATGTGCTGAATGCCAGCAGTAAGCCGGTTCCTTCAGGTCAGATCGTCACAGCCACCAGCCAGATGCCTGTTACGAGTCAACCGAGCGGACTTCGGGAAACACGACAGAAGATGTCGATGATTCGCGCCCGTATCGCTCAGCGACTGGTCGAATCGAAGCAGACTACGGCTCAACTTACCACCTTCAACGAAGTGGACATGTCGGGCATCATGGCACTTCGCAGCAAGTTCAAGGACAAGTTCAAAGAGAAGTATGGCATCAACCTCGGGTTCATGTCGTTCTTTGTCAAAGCGGTCATCGAAGGGATGCGTGCCTTTCCACTGGTGAACGCCCGCATCGATGGCGAAGAAATCGTCATGCAGCACTACTACGACATCGGCGTAGCCGTCAGCACGGAACGTGGTCTGATGGTTCCTGTGGTACGCAACTGCGAATCTCTCAGCTTTGCCCAGATCGAGAAGCAGATCGGCGAGATGGCTGTCAAGGCTCGCGATGGCAAGATCGCAGTCAGTGATCTGCAGGGTGGTACCTTCACCATCACCAACGGTGGAGTCTTCGGTTCCTTGTTCGCAACACCGATCCTCAACCCACCGCAGTCAGGCATTCTCGGCATGCATGGCATCAAGGATCGGCCAGTTGTGGTCGATGGGCAAATTGTGATCCGTCCGATGATGTACCTCGCCTTCACTTATGATCACCGCATCATCGATGGCAAGGAATCAGTGCAGTTCCTAGTGCGTGTGAAGGATTGCCTGGAAGATCCCCAGCGGTTGATGCTGGAGGTGTAATTCACAGGTTGGATCAATGCACACAAGCCCCGTCTTCACCAGGAAGATGGGGCTTGTTGCTTATGTGGCATTCACAAAACATCTCGATTCGTTACAGTTTGCACGGCGAAGACACTGAGGCAACTATGTGATGTTCAAGAAATCAAATGCCTTCGAGTGGTTTATTCAAGGCACGATTGTGGTGAGCCTCGCTATTCACATGATCGATCTGCACGTGGTCAGGGATCGTGATAACGGCTTGCTGGTCTATACCCTGCATCTGCTTGATATGGTGATTATCGGCATTTTTACTGTCGAGTACTTTCTACGCTGGTACTGGGCAGAAAACCGTTGGCGGTATCCGTTCACTACGATGGCCATCATCGATCTGGCTGTGATTCTGCCATTCTATTTCAGTCATCTTTTTGATCTTCGATCACTACGGCTTGTCCGCGTTGTTCGCATGCTGCAGTTGCTTAAAATATACCGTTACAATCAGGCAATGCAGTCGTTCTTTGCCACCATTCACAAGGTACTTCCGCAACTGGAGATTATCGGGCTGGTGCTGGTTTTGGTAGTGACCATCAGTTCAACAGCCATCTATGAAGCTGAACGAGATGCACAACCAGATAAATTTCAGAGCATAGCAGATGCGCTGTGGTGGTGCGTGGTGACTCTGGCTACCGTAGGTTATGGTGACCTGACCCCGATAACAGCGGCGGGTCGACTGATCGCCAGTGTTACTATGATTATTGGCTTGGGAATCTTTGGGACTTTTATCTCGCTGATTGGAGGTGCATTCATCACTGCCATGCAGGATGAAGAGCAACACTCACTCACCATCTCGAAGCCGGTCTATCGTCGTTTGAAAGCCTGGCAGAAGGATCGCAATGAACCAGTTGATATTGAACACTTGCGCCATCATGCCGATAGCGCGATTGAAGAGTACGTCAGCAGGAAAATCCAATCGGTTCATCAGACTGAGTGACCATATTACAATGGCAGTCCGAATGGAGCAGATTACTGCCCATCACTCAGCAGGTGACCCAGTTTCTCCTTCTTAACCTGAAGGTAGCGCTGGTTGTGCTTTCCACTTGGCATCTGGATGGGAATTCGCTCTACAATCCGTAAGCCAAAACCTTCAACCCCCACTACTTTCTTGGGATTGTTCGTCAGGAGTTTGATTTGCCTGATGCCCAGGTCTGCAAGAATTTGGGCACCAATGCCATAGTGGCGCAGGTCTGCTGCGAAGCCGAGGGCCTTGTTGGCTTCGACAGTATCGAGCCCTTGTTCCTGTTGCAGCGAGTAAGCTTTCAGCTTGTTGAGTAGGCCGATGCCTCGCCCTTCCTGACGCATATAGAGAAGGACACCTTTCCCAGCCTCGGCTATCTGTGCGAGCGCATGTTTCAGTTGCGGGCCACAGTCGCAAAGTTGGCTGCCGAGAATGTCACCAGTCAGGCATTCGCTGTGGATACGCACCATAACAGGCTCCTGTTGAACAGGAACCTGACCTGTCGCGGAATCTATCTCACCCAGACCCCCGGCACAAATTGCCAGATGTGGCTCAGGGTCGACAACTGAACTATAGGCAAAGAGACGGAATGGGCCGTATTCACTGGGAAGATCGACAGTGAGTTCTCTCTTGATGAGTTTTTCTCTAGTACGTCGATATTCGATGAGGGCTGCAATGGTCGTCATCTTCAGACCATGCGTTTTGCAGTATTCGATCAGATCAGGAACACGTGCCATGCGGCCATCAGGGGTGAGGATTTCGCAGATGACGGCAGCTTCCTGAAAGCCAGCAAGGCGCGCGAGATCAGTGCTGCCTTCAGTGTGCCCAGCCCTGACGAGGACACCACCAGGTGCAGCACGAAGGCCATCGACATGGCCAGGCTTGGCGAGATCAGCGGGGGTGGTCTTGGGATCAACCGCAACCTGAATGGAACGAGCGCGGTCGAAGGCGGACGTACCTGTGGTCACACCAGTCTTGGCATCGAACTTCACAGTAAAAGCAGTACCCGTGCGGGTAGTATTGACTGCGGTTTGTGGTTCCAGCCCCAATCGATCACACATGACACTCGACATCGACAGACAGATGATCCCACGTCCCTGCATCAACATGAAGTTGATGGCTTCGGGTGTAACCTTCTCACCCAGCAGAACCAGATCACCCTCGTTCTCACGGTGCTCATCATCGACAAGAACAATCATCCGGCCAGCCTGCAAATCAGCAATGGCCTCTTCAATGGAGCAGAAAGTGTTGGGCATGAGATTACAGCTTTGAGTAAGTTCAAGTTGAGAGTTGCTAGTTGAGAGTGAGAGAACAGTTCTGATCTCTCAACTCTCAACGCTAAACTCTAACTTTGATATTCTACTCAGGCGTGGCTACTGATTCAAAAACTACTCGGCCGGCAGCTCGTTGTACCGGGTCGACAACTTCCAGGCTGATCTTGGGATGAATCTCAGCTTTTTCACCTATTTCGCCAGTACCGGCTGGTGGTGTACCCGTGAGTTGAAGGGCATAACGGCCACCGCCTGCTGGGACAGTAAAGCGAACGATCGACTGATAGTAGCTACCACGGTTGTTGTGCTCAACACGATCAGGCACTGCAGGGGTACGAGCGACTACTTCGAAGGCATCTGCTGGTAATTGTTTTCCTGTAGGGTCACGCTGTTTGAGAACATTGAGTGTGAAGTTAGCGAGAGGCTTGCGGTACTTGTCGTCTGTCGTATTGCCGCTTGCATGCACTTCAAACCAGTTCAGAGTGACTTGCACCACAGTGTTTTCGGGGATGATCTGTCCTTTTGCTCCACCTTTGTTTGGATCCCATGCAAGGAAGGCCAGGTCATTCCGGCCGCTGCTTCGATGGCTGAATTCCATGTCGCCATCACCATCGACATCGCGGTACAGACCAGTGAATACCTGCCCAGGGCGGAGGGTGATTGCCTGGTACCAGTTGGCACCCCGCAGAATGTCGCGTGACAGCTGACGAATTTGAGGAGCATAGCCTGGGATGTCGGTGAAACCATCCGTCCACTGAAGAGCAATGCAAGCGGTGTTGGCACCCTTGATGGAAGCTACTTCATTGATGAATGCTTCAAACCGAAGGCCTTGTTCGTAATGAGCTTTTTCACGTGCATCGAGCTTGGCCTGTCGATCACGATACTCGTCTCGTTTCGCCTTGGTGGCATCATCGAGATTGAAGTCGCGCTGAATTCGCTGCCGGACAACACGCATTTCCAGCTTTTCGGATTCAATGCGTGTGGTTTCATCCTTGAACTCATCGCGACGGGCAATCAAGGATGGCGTGAGCCAGGGGCGACCAAGAATAGCTTCACCAACCTGATTGAGCTGATAAGGGGTGCTGGGATCAATGCGTACCAGAGTGACTTCATCGTGAGGGAACTGCTTCAGGAAGCGTAGAGCGATCTTGGTGCTTTGTCCTACGTCCTGGCCCTCCGTTTCAGGTGCGGGTTTGAAGTCGAGGGAGAGTTCAGCGGTGGCATCGATGAGCTTGGTGTTCTTAGGTAAGCCTTCACCCAGCAGTTTCCGGTACCCTCGGAAATCGTCACCGATGATGACTACCCGTGAAGCGGCCTTCGGCTCCTGGTAGGCTATTGTCGATACATGGGGTGAGCTACCCAGGTGTTTGCCAAGAGGCAGAAATTCGATGGCATTGATACTTGGATTGGACGGTGAACGTGGCACCTGTGGGAATCGAACGGAAGATATTTCAGCTTGTTGTGCTAGAGCAGTAAGCCGTGAAGGTGTGGTTAGACCGGTAACGATGTTGCCAATGCTGCCTTCAGTGATGAAGCGGGTTTCAGAGTGGATCAACTGAGAGCGGAAGCGATCGGTCAGTTGATTGCCTACGAGAACCAATTCAACTCGCATCAACTTATCCAGGTCACCTTCTGGTACCTTAGCGAGGAAGGCCTTCAAGTCAGGGCTGATCTTGTCGAGGTATTCCTTGCCTGCGGGAGCAGGAACTGCATAGGCAACATCGGGTTGTGGGGGAGCCGTTTCCGCAATGACAATAGCCAGGCGAACGAGTGGCTGCTTCTGTTGTACCATGGAAGCTGATTTGAATGAAGATGGGATTGGGGTCTCCATCGTGTCCTTCAGCAAGCCGTCCAATGCAGGAACAGACAGGCGGCCCAAGAGTCGAGTATGGTTGGCATGGTCGTGCCCTTCATTCTCGATGAAACCCATGGTCTTGAGTTGTTCTTTCGCACGTTCGAACAGTTCTTTTTGACGATCTGGACCAGTCAGTGCGAGTTCGAGTCGTACCAGAATTGTCTTTTCTGCATCAGTGGGGAGTTGATAGCCCGTTGGTACGAGGATGGCTGTCCGCAGAAAACGTTCAAGGCGAAGAGCGCTCAAACCCGTGGTTGGCATAACACCGGAAAGGCTGTCGCCGTATAGTTCTTCACGTGGTCGACCGGGGGCTGGCTGGAAACCAGCAGCTTGCAGACGTGCGAGCATTTGCTTGTAAAGAGCATAGCGCTGCTGCAGTTCAGCATCAATCTTGTAACGCAGGCGGACCTGGTAAGTTGGGTTAATTGCAGCTGGAGGTTGAGCCTGGGCAATTGCCAGCAGGCCAAGCGTGCAGAACAGACTGACGCAGATGAGCCAACCACGCATGACAAACCATCCCCTAAGTAGCAGAGCCGAGGCAACGCTTCGCTAGTGTCCCTAGCCTATTGTTCCATGCAGAAGGGCATTATGGAAGATAAGGTAAGAGAGATAATTCACGCTATTCAAACATTAAGCGGTATGCCCGATCTTTGCAGCCTTGACTCACACAACGGTTAATCTCGTTACAACCGTTAGAAAGTAGCCTCTTTCGCGCAGACAGTTAGTTTTCAGCTTGAAGTCTGATTCGGTCGATGATATGAGGCCGCCCGGTTGTATAGGAGATTCCGAAAATGATGGCACATCGTACACGCTGCGCTGTAGAAGCCCTTGAAGATCGTAACCTCATGGCGGTCGCGGTTCAACTGGTTGACCGTGGTTCTACTCTTCGTCTCACTGGCGACACCGCTGCAGAGTGGATCAGCATCCATCAGGATGATGCTCTCAACACTCTTTCGGTACAATGGGGCGTTATCAACTCGACGGCTAACACCACACCGCCGCCAGTTCAGGAATTTACCAGTTCAAGCATCAAGCGGATCGTAGTGAACACGCGTGGTGGAAATGACAACGTCACTTATGTCGTTGATGGATTGAACTATACGAATGCAAAGAATATCTCTATCGACACAAGTGCAGGCAATGATACCGTCATGATTGATTTTGGTGGCCAACTGTATGTGCCACTTGCCACTGATGGTAGCGATGATCCCGATGTTATTATGCCTGAACCACCTTATAATTGGCCAACTCCAACTCCACTGGAGGTACAGACTACTCTTAACGTGTCAGTACAGACCGGGGCTGGGAATGACTCGGTTGATGCCATTTTCGGGCACCTTCAAAAAGGTATGAGTTATCGTTCTGTTGGAGGAACAGGCAACGATTCGTTGTCAACGAGCCTGGCTGGAGTTGTGAGTGCTGGCCGTACTGTTGTCATCACCCAGGATGGTGGCGTGGGTAACGACCATCTTGCATTCAATCAGGATGCAAACAGCATCGAAGCCGGGGCTCGATTATCTGTTGTACAACGAGGTGGTGCTGGCAATGACCAGATCGACTTGCAGTCGTTCGGATTGATTCAAGGTACCTTGCTGGTCAATCAAGCAGGTAACACGGGGAATGACAAGCTCAGCACTATTGTGAATGCCTCCTGGCCGAGCACTGGCATAGTCCGTGCTCGTGCACTTGGTGAAACCAGCAATGATCAAATGGTGGTGGGGATCAAACGAAATACAGACATTCCTCCATATGTCGTGTTGGAAGGTCCATTGCCCGATATGCGTGTTGAAGCTTCAGCGCAAGGTGGCTTAGGACGCAACCTTGCCTGGGTGACACCGAATGTGAAGGTCTATAACGCTACGGTCATGGAAAGTTCCTGGAATGTTGGTTCAATACTGCCAGTTGACCCTTGGCCATTCTAAGTGGAGTGAATGCTCAATGACCTCGACGTTGTCGAGGTCGTTTTATTTCTTGAGCTCATCTATCTCACTGATTGTCACCGCATAGAGATCAATCCCACCTTTGCCACCGGGGCGGTCGCTGGCAAAGTAAAGGAACCGTGTATCACCACTCAATGCCGGTGAGCAGGTGTTGCCTGCTTCACCATTGATGGAAGTCAGTGGAACAGGCGTGGACCACTTGGCCTCCTTGGTTGATCGTTTAGAAACATAAAGTCCTTGTCGCGTATCTGATAATGGTCCTTGCAGAATCATTGTGAGTCCACTTCGCGATAGCACAGCGTAATGGAACCCTGCAGCAAACCCAACATCAACTGGTTTCTCGAATACATGGGCTTCCTTTGCCGAGCAATGCATGAGTTTCCAACCTTCAACGGTCTTGCGGCTGAAATAAAGCTCTTTCGCATCGGTACTGACCCACGGAGCTATCTCATCTTTATCACTGGTGGTAATTTGAACAGGACTGGCAGCATTGAATCCCTGGAACGGACGTTGAGGATTAAAGCGCCCCACTCGATAAAGATCGAAGTTGGCCGGTTTGCCTGTGTGATAGTGTGTTGCGAAGTAGAGGTACTCCCATCCATCTTTATCTTTGGGTAATAGGTAGGGTGTAGTACAGCTTCCTTCGCCGGTCAGTTCCTCACAAGCCTTGAGTGGTGTGAGTGGCGAAGAGGGCGTTTGTCGAGTCGCCTGCATGATGACAAGCTCGTTTTTCTCCTTCTTTACATAGAAGAGTTGTTGGCCGTCAGGGCTTGTGCAAGGGTGATTCTCGTCTGATGCGGTGTTGAGCTTTTCCAGATTACTGATCTTGGGTTTCTGCTGTGATCCGACTAGCAGGCAAAGTAGCAATATGCTCATGAAGAAGTACATCGTAACTCCGAGTACGACACATCGACTTTAGGGTTGGGTAGCAGCTTATTCTAGTGTATGCTTCTACTTCCCTCCCTCTGCGGATATGACGATGCGTCGACTGTTTTCGTTTTGCTTTCTTTTCATCTTCATCAACTCCGGTCATGCTCAACCCCCTGTGGTGGGGTCGTTGCCTACGCTCGCTGATGGCAAGTTTGGGAAGGCTCTCGATGCCCGGGTAACTCCGGTGATGATTGATGGGGAAAGTGCCTATCGACAGGCTCCGTTCACTTTTGAGTGCTGGGTGAAGCTATTTGAACCCCGCTATGTGAATGTGATTGCCAGCTGTGATCCCAGAAAATCCGCCCAGCATTGGTCGCTTCGTTCTGAAAGTGGAAGCGGCAAGATCGAACTAAATGTGCCAGGATATTCTCCAGAGTATGTGCAAGGCAAAGCTGTGATTGCAGATGGCACCTGGCATGCGGTGGCATTCAGCTTCGATGGAACTGTGGCAAAGCTCTATGTGGATGGCAAACTGGCGGGTGAGCAACAAGTTACACGTCAATCGAAACTCAGCCCCAAACCAGGCAACTTATGCATTGGCATGGCCATTGATGGCAATTCCCGAGTGGCGTGCAATGGTTTGATTGATGATGTGCGCATCTCACGAACGATTCGGGAGATCAACAAGCTGCCGGCGGAAGCAGCCATCCTGGATCCTTTTACGGTTGGCCTGTGGTCATTCGATAAGGTGGATCAACTCGCAGGCGACCCCGCTTGGACACCACGTCCAGCCAGCGGTACCTTCCCTGATTGGGAGAAGGCACAAGAGAAATCCTGGGTTGATGCTCGCATCCGAGAGATGGATACCGGTCCCAGTTACAATGGCACCTTCCAGTATCCGGGATGGTCGGGGCAGGATTACGTCTACAAAGGCACCGCTCTTAGATTAGGTGATAAAGGCGAAGCTGCAATCCTCTTCGACCGTTGTCAGCTACGCTATGCCTGCGGTTGGACTGGTGGCTACCTGCAACACAAAGATACTCGGTTTGGTTTGATGAATACCCCGAAGCCTGCTGGCACCATTGCATTCGCCAATAGTGCCAAGCCCGGCTGGGCGAATAGTGAAGGTAAGTTTGAACCGGTGCCTGAACGGACGATTGCATTGCCGGAAACATGGGGCAAGTTCAAGGGACTGCATCTGCATGGGAAGCGGCCTGTACTGGAGTATCAGGTTGGCGATGTCACCATCACCGATGCACCCTGGTATGTCACTTATGGTGCTTACGGTGTGTTCGCACGCAAGATTGAATGTAAGGGCAAGTCGAACGGCATGACGCTGGTATTGGCTGAGGTGCCTGATACCAACTTCAAAGAGATCATTTTTCCGGGGAACAACAACACGATTCCCTCTGTGTCTCCATGCACCTTAATCGTAGCTGAACGAGAATCGCTGGTCACTGCTGTCGCAGTTCCTCGCCCGCTTGGCAGTAAGCTGATCATGGAGAATGGACGATTGTTGATGGTGCTGCCTGCTTTCGAGAAAACACTCGATCTCGAAGTCACCATTTGGACAGGCAAGCAGAACGACCTCGCAGGTTTTGCACGCGAGATTGTCAGGCATCCACCACTTCCCCTTAACAAGCCATTGCTCGAACCAGGTGAGAAACGTTGGGGCGATCCACTCATCACACAAGGTGAAGTCGCACGAGACGATAAGCCTCTTGTCATGGATACACTCACCATACCGTACGAGAATCGCTTCAAGGCTCTTTTCTTCTGTTCCGGTGTCGATGCAATGCCTAATGGCGATACCGCCGTGTGTACCGCTCATGGCGATGTCTGGATTATCAAAGGTGCAGACAAGAACCTGAAGAAACTCTACTGGCATCGCTTTGCCACCGGACTCTACAACCCTTTGGGATTGAGAGTCATCGATGGCAAAGTGTATGTACTTGAGCGTGGCCAAATCACTCGGCTGCACGATCAAAACAACGATGGCGAAGCTGATTACTATGAGTGCATCACCAACAACTGGCACACAGGTCCCGGTGAGCATTCCTACGACAGCAACCTCGAAACAGATGCGGAAGGTCGTTTCTACTTCTTCAAGACTGGTGATGACAAACTGCCTCATGGTGGCACGTTGCTTCGTTGCAACAAAGATGGCAGCAACTTGGAAGTGTACTGCACCGGTTTCCGCCACCCGATGGCCATGTCAGTTTCAAACAAGGGCCAGGTGACTGGTTCTGATCAGGAAGGCAACTGGATACCCAGTACTCGAATCGATTACTTCAAACCGGGTGGCTTCTATGGCTTCATGCCTGGACATCATCGTTCGGTGAAGCCAGTGATCTATGATGATCCCGTGTGCTGGGTACCTCGCAGTTTGTGTAACTCAGCAGGTGGACACAGTTGGGTTCCCGAAGCAAGCTGGGGGCCGTTGGGTGGGCAACTTCTACATTTGTCATTCGGACGTTGTCGAATGAACTACGTGTTGCCTCCGCAGCAGGTGGGTGACAAGTTGCAGTCAGGGGCAGTCGATCTGGGAGTAAAATTCCTGTCCGGCATCTTTCGTGGGCGATTCAATCCAACCGATGGGCATTTCTATGCTTGTGGTCTGAATGGCTGGCAGACGGCAGCGGTTCGTGATGGATGCTTGCAACGGGTTCGTCGAACGGATAAGCCGTTACTTCTACCTCTCGAACTGGCAGCCCATCAGAATGGCATCCTGGTGAAGTTCAGCCAACCGATTGATCCCAGCTCTGCCAATGATCCAGCTCGCTTTGGCTTCTCCCAGTGGAACTACCGCTACAGTGGTGAGTATGGTTCCAAACAATGGTCCGTGACGCAACCCAACCGGGAGGGGGCGGATTCTCTCAGAGTCACCAAAGCTACTCTTCAACCAGACGGTTGCTCGGTCTTTCTGGAGATCCAAAACCTGCGGCCAGCCATGCAGTGCCAGCTCACTTACGACCTGCGAACTGCATCCAAAGATACACTGGCAGGTGACTTATACCACACCATCCACCAGTTGGCAGACCCAAAGTAACTATTCCCAGCCTGTGGCGTTTCCGGCTGAGAACTACAATGAGCGTTTCTACTTCGGTGTACTGGTTTCCCAGACATGCACCCTGGTATCAATCGCTATGATGCGATCATGCACTCGATCCCATGTCACCAACACATTGTCAGCGAACTGGCCGGGTAACACTGCCAGTTCCAGTCCTGTTTCCACATCCCAGATGCGAATTAACCCATCGGCACAGGAAGTGACCATACGTTTGCCATCAGCATTAAATGCCAGCGCATTGATCGTTCGTGGGTGTCCTGGAAAGGTCAGGACAATTGAGCCGGTTTTTGCATTACGGATGTTGATGACACGATCCGCCTCGACTGTTGCCAGGATGGACCCATCGTGGTTATAGACTATGCGACGAGTGCCGTTCATGCGGAAACTATTGACGATAGTGCGTGTTGCCTGGTCCCAGAACTGAACATCGCGATGCCCGACGAAAACGATGCGGCTCATTTGAGGATCGATACTGACGGTTCCAAGGAATCGTTCATCATCAGCCACCTTCGATGACTGCAGCACCTTGCCAGTCCTGCGGTCAAGGGTCTTTACCAATCCGTTCACTTGGACTGCAGTAATGACTTTGTCATCGTCACCCACTCGCAGACATGTGCAAAGCTGCTGCGGTGCTTCGTGATACCAGGTCCTCTCGTTGGTTTTCATGTTCCAACACGAGATGCCTCCTTGTGTCTGGGCAGTGATCAAACTGGAATCATGAGTAAAGGCAGCTGCGCCAACTCCGGCAAAATCACCAACAACACTGCCATCACGGAGGTTCCAGACTCGAATCGTATTTTGCTTTGGCTGCTGCGAATGGATGTTAGGGATGGCAGCGGCGAATTCGCCATCGGGTGAAAGTGTCATATCTGTGGCTAGTTGATTCCATGACCCAAACGAACGATATTCAGCAGGTTGATCAAGTTCCCAGATCCGAATGGTTTGGTCATTGCTGGCGGAGGCCAGACGTTTGCTACTGGGACTGAAGTCCAGGCAACCTATATGCAATGTGTGCCCACGTAAGATGGCTAAGCTTCGTTTTTGTGGAATGTTCCACACTTGAATATCGTGGCTAGGCCCGCTGTAGGCGAGTAAAGCAGGATCTTTTCCAGTCGCCAACTGCACACGAGCAGTGATTACGCGGGGCTGAGTTGCCAGCGACCAGTTGTATCTGCCAATTTCGAGCCCAGTTTCCGCATCAGACCACATTACTGCAGAGGGTTGGGCTTCAGCTATGTGTTTTCCTTCAGGCAGGTATGCAACACGGAATGATGGCAATGGGCGAGTCCAGCGTGGTTCTATTTCCATTCCAGTTTGCAGATTCCATCGTCTAACTGTACGGTCCGTTGAACTCGTCATCAGAGTAGTGGAGTCTGGAGAAAAGCTGCCATTGAGTGCAAGTGATTTGTGACCTTGTAGTAGTGTGCTTTGTTTCCATATAGCCGTATCCCAAATGATGACATCGCGTGAGTCTTTTGCATCATCAGTGTGAGCAGCAGCGAGAAAAGCTCCATTATGACTGAAAGCCACCCACGAACTGCCTGGAAGGAAAGCCAATCGTTCTTGAGTTTCGTAGTTCCAGACAGCAACATTGTCCTGGTCACAAAGAGCTACCCATTTCTTTTGTGGAAACACGGTCAAAGCTCGGGTTCCTTGAGGAACACCTTTCCACGACCTGATTGGTGTTTTAGCTCGCCAATCCCAGATGGAAATTTTTCCTTTGGAATCAGCACTAATCAATTCTGTATCAGAGAGAAAAGCTAGTCCGAGTGTTACAGCATCAGGAGTGGAGATGGTGATGGGTTCTTTGCTTCGCAGGCTTTGATAATACTTCCATTCCCAACCCCGATAAGCTTCAGGGCATGCATCGAGTTCAGCCCAGGCTTGTGGGAGTTGGTTTGTCACCCACAATCGACTGACCGAAGAAAGTCGCTTGCCATAAAGTAGTTTCTGTTCACGTTTGAAGGTCTGAGTCAGTTCAGCATATGACCATCGTTCTCTTTGCAGGGCATCACTGGTCTCCTGCTCTTGTTGACTGATTCGCAAGTAGCTGAAGGTTAATACCACCACCGAAGTAACTAGTGCAGCCAGTGTCAGGAAGCTCGATGCAGCGATATAAGGATGTCGTTTGATGGATCGCCAGGAGCGCTCCCAGAATGGCATAGGCCTTGCCATGATGGAATGCCCGGTGCGATATCGTTCGAGATCAACGGCAAGTGCTAGAGCTGATTCATAGCGACGTGTCGGGTCTTTCTCGAGGCACTTCAGACAGATGGTTTCCAGATCACGCGGTACTGCAGGATTGATCTGCGAAGGCCGTACCGGTGCTTGATGCGTAACGATGTCCAGGACAGCTAATGGTGTCTCAGCTTGAAAGGGCGGCATGCCGGTGAGCAACTGGTAGAGAATAGCACCCAAGCCATACACATCTGTAGCTGTTGTGACTTGCGATGGGGAATGAGCTTGTTCGGGAGCCATGTAGGCAGGTGTACCCATGATGGTCGCAGTCATCGATTGTGGGTCGTGTGGATCAAACCGGCCTGCCAAGCCAAAGTCCGCAACGTGCGGTTCGCCATGTTCATCCAAGAGAATGTTGGATGGTTTGAGGTCCCGATGCAGGATGCCTCGCTGATGAGCATGATGCACTGCGTGAGCAATCGTTTCCAGCGTTTTGACGTGATAGTGAAGATCAGACCCCAATCCTGCTGCGTGATTTGCCAAGTTCCCACCGGCATAGTACTTCATCACGAAGTAGGGGATATCTGTGACTGCACCCTCGGGTTTCCACTCTCCTACTTCATAGACAGGCACCAGGTTTGGATGGTTGAGCCGCGCGATGGCTTCTGCTTCTTTGCTGAACCGCTGCTTCACCTCCGTTGTGCTGGCCACCCCATACATCAAAGTCTTAATGGCCACTGTCCGCTGCAACGTTGTCTGGGTGGTTCGGTAGACAACACCCATGCCACCATGACCAAGTTCTTCTTCGATCACGTACCCAGGGATAGCAGGAAGTACTCTAGGCGTTCTCTGAAGGCGTTGCCGAGGTAACGACAGTGTTGATTCATCCGAACCGAGTTGCTTTTCCAAGGCTTTGCGTTGTTGTGGAAATCGAGCAAGAAATGCATCGAGATAGACAGTATGCCCATACCTTTTGAGAAAGAAGAACTCAGCCGCCATGATATCGACTGCATCAGTTTCGTTCTTCAGTAGCTCTGGGAACCGTTCAAAGTACTCTTCAGACTTAGGGGTTTCCTGATGACGGTATCGAAACTCCAAATCAATGTGAACTAGCTCGATCAACAACTGTTTGGACGATTGATCATTTACAAACTGGGCGATGTCTGGGCGAGTCCCTGATAGCCAGGCTTTCTCAAATCGCTTGATGAGGTCTTCGCTGAACGTGATCTGGGATTCAGATGTTGATTGATTGCGAAGCATTTTGTTTGATATTCCCATCTTTCTCAGAATCTGGCGGAGACGACACTATTTGCCAGCTATAGGCTGGCTTGAGATGAAATGGCTACCACTGCTGTCACAGGAAAATATTGTACTTACTTTTCCCTCAAGTTTTCACTCCAGAATACCGACAACTGCTCTTCCCATAAATGTCTCACTTTGCTATCTCGCTGCTCAGAAGCACCCCCGCACCTGTTCAGGGAGGAACATCGTGGGCTATCTCCCCGTATTGATTCCGATTCTTGCCATCGTTGCCACCTCATTGGGGCTGGCGGGAATGATGATTGCGAATCATTCTCATTGCCCGCAGCGATGTTCCATTGGTCGCTGGGTCTTTCTCCTCGTCTTCTGTCTCATCAGTGCTACCTGTCTGGCGATGGCTCTCACCTGGCAACGGGGGGTCGTCCCATGTAGCCTTGCTGTGGCAGCTCTTTTTCTGGCCATGCTCTGGCATCCTGCCAATCCGGTCGAAGAAGTGTAACAGATACTGACTCCAAAGACTCTATGCGTCTCGTATGATAATGAGACGATGAATCCTCTCCTTCACATTGATGGTTTTCGTGGCATTGCTCGGCTCTTTCCATTGCCGAACTTTGTGATGATGCCCCATGTGCTGAAGGGCTTTCACATCTTTGAGCCACGCTATCGAGAGTTGGTCGAAGATGCACTCAAAGAAGATAAGCTCATCGGTCTGGTGCTTCCCAAAGAGGGTTGGGATAAAAACTACGATGGCAGTTTCGCCATCCATAACATGGGGTGTCTGACCCAAATCCATGAGCATGAACGACTCGACGATGGTCGATTCAATCTAGTGCTTCGTGGTGTCTGTCGCATACAACTCGAACACGAATTGCTGACCAGCACTCTGTACCGGCAGGCCAAGGTTAAGTTGTTACCTGATTCCTCGACAACCGAGGATGGCAAGCTTCGAAACCAACTGGAAGCAGAAGTGCTGCCTTGGCTTTCTGTTGATGGCGAGGGGCGAGAGCAATTCCAGAAGTTGGTGCATAGTGCCGCCCCAATGGGAACGATTGTCGATGTAGTCAGCTTTGCCTTGCCGATCCCATCAGATTGGAAGCAGCAACTCCTGGAAAGTATCAGTGTGGTGGAGCGGGTCTTGAAGTTATGTGAATTGCTTCGCTCCGTGAAACCGTTTCATGCGCCTGAGGAGTTTCCTGTCGCTGCTCGCAAGCATCCTCCCGAATTCAGTGCCAACTGATGATCAGCGATTCCCTTGTGATTGAAACACTGGGACAGGTGCCTTACTTAGAAGCTTGGCAACTGCAGAAGCAGTATCACGCAGAGATTGCAACTGGTGATCGTTCACCGACCTTGCTGTTACTGGAGCATCCCAAGACCATTACCTTCGGCCGATCTACTAAGCCGACCAGCTTATTGCACAGTGAAGTGGCGTATCGTGCCATGGGATATGAAGTTCACCATGTCGAACGGGGAGGGGATGTTACCTATCATGGCCCGGGGCAACTGGTGGGCTATCCACTCTTTCCTCTCACCATTAAGGTGGGTGACTTCCTTCGGAAGCTCGAGCTAGTGTTGCTTCGCACCGTCGCCCACTTCGGCATCACTGCTCGTCCCAGCCCTGGCTATGCTGGCCTTTGGACCAACCATCCAAGAGGTTACGAAGCCAAGCTGGCCAGCATCGGCATCGCAGTATCGAAGCGAGTGACCTACCATGGCTTTGCCCTTAACGTCTGTACGCATCTGGCAGACTTTAACGATATTGTGCCCTGCGGCCTCTCAGATGTACGCATGACATCTCTCGCAGAATTAGTGGTTCCGCCTCCCACTTTTAAACAGGTGGAGCAGCAGATCCTCGAGCAATTCCAGCAGAATATGCATCAGTTCAGTTCAGAAACACACACTTCGTAAATTCCTGACTTTGTTTGTCACAGCATCGAACTCCACTGGTACGGGGTCTTGCTGAGGCAGTTCAGCCCAGCAACTAACCTCGAACACCAAGGAGTTCATCATGTTCGCCCGTCTTGCCTCGATCGCTCTTGCTGCTTGTGCCTGCTCTGCCACGGAAACCTTCGGTCAGGTTTACTACGGTGGTTACAATTTGGGACCAGACTACACTGCCATGCTGAATCAGGCTATTGCCCAACAGAATGCTGCAGTGCGTGGTGCCGAGCAACGAGCCAATCAGGCCATTGAGAATGCGATGAATGATCCACGCTGCAAGGCCATGTATCAGCAGCATGTTCAGCAAGGTGGCCGATCCAGCCTGCGAGATTTCGCTTACTGGTACTGTGCCACCAACGGTGGTGATCCTGCTGCTGCCCGCCGCTACATGGAAATCGAACGAGGCAACCAGAACAAGGAACAAAACGCCTGGCGAGGTCTGCAGAATGCTCAGGAAGAGAGCCGCAAGGCCATCGCAGGTTGGCAGGAAGGGTACCGCCAGAATCAGAACGAGATGGGTAACATCATGACTGGCAAAGCCACCTATGTTGATCCCAACGGTCAGCGTCATGTGCTGCCTTACACCCAACCAGGCATGTACCGCGATTCAAACACGGGTAATGTCTATGGCCTCGATCAATATGGCCGCTACTTCATGCGAGACATCAATGGGAACTGGGTTGAACTGCAGCAAGGCAAGTAAGACCAACTGATGTAGTGAAGTTGCTCGTCACCAATCGCAAGAAAACGAATGGTGACGAGCTTACTTTTTGTTGGTTTGGATCGACTGCTGATACGCCTTCCAGCCCGTAAGTTGCTCTCTTGTCAGAGTGGCCTTCAGGCCATTCTTCAAACGATGCTCGACAGCCCGTAGCCAGCGGCGGGTCTTGCGAGGGAGTTGTACCTTCTCGTTCACCACCAGCCCGGTCACGATCTGTCGATTATGCTGCCTCATCACTCGCAGTTTGGAACGGTTCATCCGGTACCCGGTTTCATTCAGAATGCGAGCTACTCGCCGAATCACCCCACGAATGAAGCGGCGATCGTCCTCGGTGAACGAGAAGATGATATCATCGGCATAGCGGCTGTAGGTGGCATTGCTTCGCTTCGCGAGACCAGCCAGGCGAGCATCCATGCGGTAGTTGACGAGGTTACTGAGGATGGGGCTGGTGGGGGCACCTTGGGGCAGGCACCCCTTCCATGTGCAAAACTGCACGATCATTTCCGCAGCTTCGTGGTTCCACCCCAGATATCGAAGAAACTGATAAATACGAATACTATCGGTTTGATGAAAGAAATCTTTGATATCAATTCTGACTACCACCGACTTGCCTACATGTAGATTGGCATGGGCGAATGTAGAGTAATGTCTGCGAAAACCGAAAGCACAGGGATGCACCCTGAGTTTGGAGAAAAGCTTGCGATGAAGTAACTTTTGCACTGTTCTAACCTTCGGATTTGGCGAGTGCAAATGCCTAAATGTGCCATCTTTCTTGTTGATTCGATGCCACCAGTACGAAATATGAATTTGATACTGCTGAACCGGAAGTTTGATCCACAGAAAATAACGATAGTGTCGAATTACCTCTAACTTGGAAAGACCTAGACGTTGAAGGAGATCGTTCTTGGTAAGGTTTGGTTGTGGATAAGTAAACCAAGTAGAAGGTAGTACTTTTCTTCCAATCCATTCAAACATGACAGCAAGGTTCATTAGATTCTCAAAAGGGAGCAGCTCAATTGAGCTGCTCCCTGCCTTGCAAAGGTGAAATGCGCCTATTGCATAGGCTCATGACACTTTTCCCGCCAGTAGCCGATTCTAACAGCTACCTGATTCAACCCGGCTGACGAAACATCAGCCTATGCCACACCAGTAAAGGGGCATCGAGCCAAGGCTGTTCGCATACTAACCACTTACAGTTCAACTGCAAGGGAAAACAATCGTTACCACCGGCACTGCGCCATGAGTGCGTTATGAGAAATGGTAACTACCCCATTCCATTCGGATGTTGAGTCGCGTAATCTGGGGTATTCATGCTGGTTATCCCGCCTGGTATCTTGAGGTGCGTCCCCCATGTTGCTGAGAGCGATTCTAGGTAGTTGTCTGGCTGTCATGCCAGTGTCACTCTGGTCAGCTGAGCCGGAGAAGGTGAAGCAGGCCAACTATGCCAATGCCTTCAAGTACAGCCGTGAGTTTGTGCAGCAGTTCACTTATGACACATCAGTGACACCGAACTGGATCGGCAAGACCGACAATTTCTGGTACGTCTACCGCACCAGCAAGGGGACCACCTATTACAAGGTCTACCCAGCGAACAAGAGCAAGGAACTCCTCTTCGATCATGCCAAGCTGGCAGCACTACTTTCTGAGCAGTCCAAAAAGCCGATGGAAGCTCATGCCATCGCCCTCAGTCGGGTGACCTTGAGCGATGATGGAGCCAAGCTCAAGTTCGTCTTTGATGAATACCAGTACGAATACGAAATCGTTGCAAACAAGCTCACCAAGGGTACCAAGGCAACGGCCCGTACGTTCACTCCTCCGATGCCTCCAGGTCTTTCCGAAGAGGAACAGCGTCGTCGTCAGGAACAGATTGACCGCATGCAGCAACAACAGCAACAAGATCAGCAGCAACAGCAAACACAAGGGCAGGGGCAAACGCCAGCAGGCCGTACCGGGTTTGACTATCGGACCGTGTCGCCCGACAAGAAGTTCTACGTCTACGCCTACAAGCATAACATCTACCTGGCTGAAGAGGGCAAGGAGAAGGATGCAGTTCAACTATCCACTGACGGTGAAGAAGACCGTAGCTTTGCTGCGGGGCAAGGCTTCCGTCCTCCCACAGAGACCACTCGGCCCGCAGATGCCGAACGAAAAACTCGAGTGAGTGCCACCTGGTCACCCGATTCGCAGGCCTTGTACGTCACTCGCAATGATAGCCGAGGTGTTCAGGAACTCTTCCTGGTTGATTCGATTGCTACCCCTCGCCCCAAGCTGGAGAAGTACAAGTACCCGATGCCTGGCGAAGACAAAATACGTCGGGTGGAGATGTATTACCTGAACCTGGCAGACAAGAAGTTGGTACAGATCAAGCCAAAGTGGAAGGACGAGCGGTACTTCAACACTCACTGGGGTAAGACTGCCAGCGACCTTCGCTTTGTTCGCCGGGATCGTCTGCAGCGTAACATCGAATTCTGTTCTTTCGACACCAAAACGGGTAGTTGCAAATGCCTGCTTGAAGAAGGCATCGACAATGGCAACATCGAATATCAGAATGTCCGCTACCTCGACGATAGCGATGAAATGATCTGGTGGTCGGAAAGAAGCAACTGGGGCCATTTCTATCTCTACAACCGTGATGGCACTCTCAAGAATCCCATTACCACTGGTGCGTTCCGTGCCAGTGCCATCGTCGCGGTCGATACCAAGAACCGCACCCTCTACTTCAGGGGTAACGGTCGCGAAGCAGGCGAGAATGTCTACTATCAGCATCTCTACTCCGTCCGATTCGATGGCTCTGGTCTGACGCTACTCGATCCAGGTGATGCCAACCACAACTCAACTCTATCACCCACTAACCAAGTGCTAGTCGACAACACTTCCCGAGTAGATGCCATCCCGACATCCACGCTACGTGATTCCGCCGGTAACAAGATCATGGACCTCGAGGTCTGCGATCTCACCCGCCTGCAAGAGACTGGATGGAAGCTACCTACTACCTTCACTGTCAAGGCTGCAGATGGTGTGACCGAGCTTTACGGCAACATGTGGGTACCTTTCGATATGGACCCCAAGAAGCAATATCCGATCATCACCAACGTCTATCCTGGTCCGCAAACCGAAGGTGTGACTCATACCTTCGCTGCCCACAGCAGCATGATGCAGATGGCCCAACTGGGCTTCATTGTCATTCAGGTAGGCCACCGTGGTGGTACTCCCACTCGTTCCAAGGCATATCACCGTTATGGCTACTTCAACCTTCGAGACTATGCCCTCGAAGACAAGAAGTTCGCCCTCGAACAACTGGCACTCAAACACCCATTCATGGATATCACTCGGGTTGGCATCTATGGCCATTCGGGTGGTGGCTTCATGTCAGCGGCAGCGGTACTGCAGAAGCCTTACAACGATTTCTTCAAGGCAGCTGTCGCGAGCGCAGGGAACCACGACAACAACATTTACAACGATAACTGGTCGGAACGATACCACGGCATGAAAGAAGTGCCTGCTGATCAGGAAGAAAAGAAGACCACCACAGCAACGACGACAACCGAACAAGGTGCAGGTCAAGGGCAGGGCACTGGTCAGCGTCGTCGCCGTCCGCCTGAAGAGTTCGACCTCGAGTATGATGACGAGAACGAACCGCAGGGAACCAAGGCTGATGAAAAGAACGCAGCTCTCGAGTCGCTCAAGAAAGAGCTGACTGAGATTGCCACCAAGATGACAACAGCCAAGGGTGCTGACGTCGAGAAGCTGGAAAAGCAGCTTGCTGAAGCGAATGAGAAGTTGAAGAAACTTACCAAGGAGAATGCTTCTATTACTACTTCAGCCAGCGATGCAGTGGTCAAAGAGAACCAGGCTAAGCTCTCTGAACTTCTGAAGAAGACCAAGGAACTTGATTTCGAAATTAAGGCGATGGAAGAGAAGAAGTCCACGGTTAAGGAAGATCAGATTAACGAGTACGAAACTCGCCTGACCAAGATGAAGAGCACGCTTCGAGAGTTGACCGAAGAAGGCAAACAACTCGAAGCCAAGGTCAAGAGCCTGGTGGAAAAACAGGATACAAGCAAGAAAACGGATACCACCGTCACGAAGGCTACGACTTCAACCGAGACCAAGAAGGAAGAGGAGAAGAAGACCAAATTCAGCATCACCGTACCCACGAATGCTGAACTGGCTGGCAATCTCAAGGGGGCACTGCTCCTGGTGCATGGCGAAATCGACAACAACGTTCATCCTGCTAACACCATGCGTCTCGTCGATGCATTGGTAAAAGCCAACAAACGCTTCGACATGCTGATCCTTCCTGGCCAGCGTCACGGCTTTGGAACCATGCAGCCTTACTTCACCCAGAGGATGTGGGATTTCTTTGCTGATCATCTCCTCGGTGATCGTCAAAGCAATGCTGACATTCTCGAAAAGAAGCCAAAGTAAGAACGACAACGGCCACCGACGATAGTCGGTGGCTGTGTTGGAGTACCGAACCGCATGGTTCTCGCTGACTTTTGCCGCCTGAAGGCGGTACACCAACACTATTAGTACCGCAGTTCCAGACCAACGTAGGCATTCCGCCCGGGTTGGAAGACGCCGAGGCCAGTTCGTAAGTCGAGGTGCTCTCGATAGAACTTGTCGAACACGTTCTCGATACCAGCAGTGAGGAGTACTTTCTCGTTCATCTGCCAGTAGCTGCGGATGTCCCAGGTCTGGAAGCCTGCGGTCTGTTGTTCCAATAGTGAGCCTGCAACCATACGTTGTGCGTCAACCCAGCGCCAGATTACATCAACACCATAGCGGGGTTGTTTGCCCGCTTCGTGAAGACGTACACCCATTCGCAAGTCGAGAGGGGCGATGTTGGGTAGTGGTTCAGAATCAGGGTTAGGCAACCCCAGTAGAGGGTTGCCTCGGTCGCCACGGGTACGATCCTGACCACGCACATAGTTGACCGTGGTGAATGGAGTCAACACGTCGGTCAGATCGTACTCGGCATAGGCTTCACCACCGAAGAGGGTGGCTAGCTTGGTGTTTACATAGCGAACCTGGAGTGCATTGTTGGCACCAAGCACGATCTTGCCCTGCACATCACCAAGAGCCTCGTAGGTGATGTAGTCGTTGATCCACGAGTAGAAGAAGTTCACACCACCACGGAAGCGTTCAAAATCGGCCTTGAATCCAAGATCAGTCTGGAAGAGCTTCGAGTAACCAACACCGCCCAACAAGGTGATGTTGTCATTCAATTTGTATTCACCATTCGCATACGTTAGCCAGGTGGTGAAGCTGCGATTGAGTTTGTTGACTCCAAGAGCATCGGCCACGCTAAAGGAGTGATCGCAGCCACAGTCACAGTCAACTTCTTCAAAGCCTGGAGGGACAGCAGTTACATCCGAGTTCATGATGTCGACACGACCACCAAACTTCAGCGTGAATCGATCACTGATCGGATTGCGTTGCTCGAAGAATAGGCCTGCCGAGTTCTGCTCTGTGCGGGGAACCGGGTAGTTCAGATCGCAGGGAATCTGGAACAGACGATCAAACTCATTAATACGTTGGCTCAGGTATCGGTAATCACTACCGACAGTAAACTGAGCTTCGTTGGCCCGGCCCCAGGTGACAAACGACTGAATACCACCAATCGAGGTTTGGCCATCGGTGAATCCGGTGAACCCACTGGCATCGAGTTCGGGAATCTGCTTGCGTTTGCCGGGTGCCTGGGCATTGCCATTGAAGCTTGTCTGATTCAGCCAGGTCTTTACTTCGAAGTGATCAAAGTATCGTTGGTTGTCGAGCATGTAACGTGCACGCCAGCCATTAGTGACGAGAGCATTCGTATCAAAGACCTGACCAGGGAACTCCAGTCCAGTCTGATCGAGACGGATGTAGCCGATATCGAAGCGGGAGTTTTCTGTCGGATCATAGCTGAAGAGGAAATCGATATCGCGAGAGTTGTAGCTGGAGGGAAGTGTTTGCCCATTGCCCATCTCGTAGTCGTTACCAATACGCTGGCCGTAGCTGAGCCGGGTGCCCCAGTCGGCTCCACCACCAAAGATCGACTGTCTGCCGTAGAACTGCTCGCCGTTATTTTTGTAGATGCTGGCAGTGCGGCCGTGCCATTCCGTGCCGTTCTTATAGCGAGGGGCATCATCGGTTTCGATATCAATGAAGGAAAACCCGGGGCCATAGAAGACGGAATAAGGACCCTTCATGATGATAGCATCACGGATCGTGCCTGAATCAATCTTGCTGAGGAAGGTGTCCATGTCATTTCGGGCGGGGAACCAGTAGGCTCCATCTGCCCAGGTACTAATCTGGCCAAGCCTGTAACCACGGATGCGAGGTTCGGTAGCGATCGGTGAACGTCTTTGGGATTCGATGGCACCACTTCGGGTAAGCAAATCGCCCGCATCGCTAGTAGCTAACACTTGAGTCTGCTGACCACCGATCACACCAGTACTGGCAGGGCTGGCAGCTTCTGCCACACGTTCAGCACTGGCACCGGACCCGGCCAGACTACCCGTGGAACTCGGCTGAGGGCTGGTATTCAGTGCCCGCTGGATATCGGGAGAAAGCCCAAGACCACTTTGGCCTGTTTGAGGTTGAGTGGGCACACCGGGTACCACCGGAGTGACATCCTGCACCTTGGAAACGTAAGGGTCAAAGTAGATGGCAGCCCTTGGTTCAGGGACTACGGGATCGAACATGATCGTGGCAGCGGGCGGTGCTTTGGGAACCAGCGGATCAAAGAAGATGATCGCTTCTGGCATGTTTGTCAGTTGAGCAGGCTTGGCCGGTGGAGGCACTACGCTAGGCTTCTTGTCTTCGGCATGCAGCACCGTCGCCCACACACTCGCGGCACCGACAAAGCTTAGCAACCGACGGACGTTGGAACGAGAGCGAGGTGACATGGGTCCTCCTGACCGCACTGCCAAGGAGTTTGCAACAGCGTAGCTTCAGGACTGAACACCTGCAGCTCTATTACTGGTACAAACGATAGATGGATAATGCCGCATCCATGCAGCATCACTGTTACAGTCGGCAAAGGACGAGCTATTGGATTACGTGGAGTGGACAGCAAGAGGTGAGAATGCTGGCAAGATAGGAAAGGCGATGGGGTTGTTCGGAGAGTAGGGTTGCTTAGAGTAGTGGATGGTGTTACGCCGGACTAGCCGACAGCAGGGCTTCAACATTCTTTGTACGTTTGTTGTTGCGGGCGATGTCAGCAGCAGTTCGTCCATCTGTGTCCATCAAGAGCGGATCGGCACCATATTTCAATAGCAGATTGATCATTTCAAGGCCCCTTCGCTTGCCAGCAACTCTATGAAGAACAGCTGAGCCATATTGATCCATTCTGTTGGGGTCGGCACCTGCATCGAGCAGTATTTGAGCAGATTTGAGTTGATATCGGGATACTGCATCACGCAATGCAACATCTCCATTCTTATCAGGCTCATCAGGCTTGAGAAATTCCAGGAGTTTCTTCAAAGTCGTTAAGTCGTTCTCTCCAGCAGCAGTCCCCAATCTTTGCACTGCCAAGGATTGTGGTGTTCGCTCCAATTCCGTTATTGCACTTTCGATAGACAACACCTCTTCTTCACTCGCTTTCTTCAGAAGTTGATGCACGTATGGTTTTTGTTCCAATGGAGCGTTGTTTATCCAGCCTAGGGCAACTAGAGCCCATGCACGAACTTCAAGGCTAGGATCTTGTTCTGCGACACGCTGGAGTGTAGGCACCGCTTGTTGTGCATCTGGACCCAACTCAACGAGGTTCCGTGCTGCCCACATCCGTGTAGCTTGGGCTGCTGTTCCTGTCATTTTCTGAAGGTCGATAATAGCCTGGTCTATGGGATTGATTTTCTTCTTGGATTCAGGCCAGGGGATTTCGATGCCATCAAGAACCATTCCCATGAAATAGAACTTGCAGAATTCATAGTGGTTTTCGTCAAGCGATGTTGCGTCATCCCATTGCTTGTAAGAAGCTATTTGCTCTTCTGTCCAACTGGCAGTCCAGTCTTCAAGCTCCTTGATGTAGGATTCATTGGACTCTGCCAAGTTCATCAACTCATACTTTTCTGAATCACTCGCAACCCCACTCCATTTCTGCACCATCGGGATTAAGGAATGGAGTTCGACTGGTACGTTCCTGGGGTTCATCCGCTTACGTGACGAGGATGACAGTATCTTGTCAACGGGATGGTTGAGAGTGACTTTTGGATTAAAGAGGGAGTGCCAGAAGCTCATGGAGCACCTTATCTGAATTGTTAAGTTCTTGTTCGTTTGAAGAGATGGCTCCTCACCATCGCTGCCAGCCAGAGGCTGGGAACGAGGGTTAGGCCAACAGCTTGCCGCTGGTAAGATAGTCGCTTGGCAAGAAATCCTTTACATGTTCCAGTAGCCCCAATGCTGCCAGTTCTTCGAGTACCCTGGCCGGGGAGTCTTCTTCCAAGCCGTTCTCTATTTCTTCGATCAGGGCCTGTGCCAGCTTCAGCCTCGCTCTTCGGAGCATCTGTCGGCAACTATCGGCCTTAATAGTGGTGTTCAGTTTCCAGGAAAGCATCTCAGCGAGTTGTTCAGAGCTGGCATCGGGGTGATCCATCCGAAGTTTGAGTAGCTGATAGGTAGAACCCGTGTTTCGTTCATCGTCATCTCGGCAACTGTTGAGAGCGTGATCGAGAACCGTCTTCTGCCAGGCACCGAGCCATTCATCTTCACGTTGCTGATCACTGCTGGACGGATCGCTGGCAAGAGCTTCCATTTGCCTGCGGCCTTGCTTGGCCCAGTGGTTGTGAATCATGTTCCGGACAGCCATCTTGAGGAAGTCGCGGAAGCGGCCTTTAGTGGGATCAGCACCAGCAAAGTCGCCTCGCATCAGTCGAAGCACCACATCCTGAGCCAATTCATCCGCATCTTCACCCTTTCGAACGATGGCACCAACATACTTACGGACGGCAGAAGCATAGCGAAGCACAAGCATTTGTCGGGCTTTTGAGGTATCGGGATGGGAGCCATGAGCGATCCGCAGCAGGCTCCAACGGGTACTGATAGCATCGATACGGTCAGCCATGATTACTTTCCACTGTTTGGAGTGCTGCGTCCTGATCGTTTGTTGTACTCGTCCAGATGTTGTTGCATGCTGGTGCGCAAGTCTTTGAGAGGATGATGCAAAGGGTTTTTGGCGATGGCTTGACCGATAGCCTGGATGCTGTTCTGCAAAGCTTCGATGGCCTGAGTAGGCTTCTTTTGATCGTATTCCAGAGTGGCGTTCTTGAATCGAAGCATGAATTCGTTGTGCAGATAGAGAGCATTTTCCGGATACGAAGCCCTCAGCTTCTGATTGGTCGTCTTTGCTTGTTGCAGCAACTCCTCCGCTGATTTCCAGTTCATTTGTTGTCGCGCCAGATCACTTCGATCAATGTTGGCCTGCACCATAAATGATGCTCGTTCACGTTCTGGCAACTTCAAGTTGGGTAGAGCTTCCAGAATAGTGCGATAGAGCTTATCCGCTTCGACATGGTTGCCTGTTACGATAAGAATCGTAGCCAGGCTTTTCTGACTGCTAACGAGTAACGTAGCGTGCTCGGTGCTAGCTTCCAGTTGAAATGCACGTTTGTTGTTATCGACTACTTGCCGGTAGAGATCAATGATCTTGTCGATGAGTATCTGCTTCTCTGGCGATGGTGACATGGTGGTCAGCATGGCAATATTGTCAGCAATTCCATTCTGAAGCAGATCATTGGAGTGTTTGAGCAACTTGATGTTATTGGGTTGGTCACGTTTCAGTCCATTCAGCATGACCAGCGCTTTGGCGTCATAGGGGATGGCTTGTTCGCGTTTGAGTTGTTGGCGATAGAGCCAGCCCATGCTAATGACATGTCTCAACTCTGCCATTTGCCAGGCGTGATCTGCCGTGCGTTTGCTTCGTTCCCCTTTGATCAGCGTTTCAGATCGTTGGGCTATAGCTAGCGCCTCATCATACTTTTTGCTGTGCGCTAACAGCAGGACATAGTTTTCCATGTGAGTCTGATATTCCAAGGCGGTCTGGTTGTCCTCCGGTCGAAGTGCATGCAATTGTTCAAAGAGGTGCACCACTTTCTGGTTGGCCTCCAATGTCAGTTTCTCCATGTTAGGAACAAGAGATAACTCATCCGTGTATTGTGTCAGCAAGTCTCTGACTGTGTCTCTGGAAATGACAAAGGATTTGTCTGAAACATCGTTTGCATTCGTTGCCTTTCGGTAGGCTCCATTCAGTAGAAGCATACCAACAATGGAGCCAATCAGCATCAATGCTGCTAACCCCAACGCTGCGGCTTGCCACGGTCGACGTTTTGCCCATTTAAGTGCTCGCTCAATCTTGCCAATAGGCCGAGCGAGGATGGGTTTACCTTCCAGAAAACGTTCGAGATCATCTGCTAACTCGGCGGCGCTGGCATATCGTTTCTTGGGTTGCTTCTCCAGACATTTCAGACAGATGGTATCGAGATCGAGTGGCAGCTTGGCTTGAACTTGCCTTGGTGGCACCGGATCGTTGCTGAGCACCATCATGATGGTCAACATCGGTTCTGGACCAAGGAATGGCGGGCGACCGGTCAGGCATTCGTAGAGGATCGCACCCAGTGCGTAGACATCCACAGCGGGGGTAAACTTCATCACACCGGATGCTTGTTCGGGAGACATATAGCTGGGGCTGCCGAAGACATCACCGGTGCGGGTGAGCTTGCTGTCGTCGTCCAATTTCTTGGCTAAACCAAAGTCAGCGATCTTGGGTTCGAGGACAGTGCCTTTTCCATCGTTTGGATGTGAGGCTTCCAGAAGAACGTTGCTTGGCTTGAGATCACGATGGAGGATATTCTGTTCATGCGCATGCTGCATCGCTTTTGACAGTTTTACTACCAGTTTGGCGGCTTCTTCTGGTCGCAGTGGACTGGCCTTCAACCGTTCGCTAAGTGTACCACCTGCAACATACTCCATGGCATAGTAGGGACGACCTTCGACGGTTCCATTCTCGTAGATTTGAGCGATGTTCGGATGACGAAGCTTGGCGATAGCTTGCACTTCCTGTTCAAAGCGTGCCAAGGCGTGATCGTTGTTCGTCGATGTGACGAGTTTGAGCGCTACAATACGCTGCAGTTTTAGATGACGAGCCTGATAGACCTGCCCCATGCCTCCCTGGCCAAGGAGTTTGAGCACCTCGTAGCCAGGGACATTGGGGGTTACTTCGGTCTTCACCCAGATGGGAGCCACTTTTTGCTGAATGGTAGGAACAGTCTCTTTCATGCTTGGAGTATGACGTGGAACAGACGCGGGGTCAATTGCGAGACGGACATAGAAGACCATGACAGCCAGTCGCTACTTTGTTAAGGTGGCGCTATCTATTGGATGCTGAACATGTCATGCCCACTCTGCCACAAGATTGAACAGTACCACTCACATGATGTTGTTGCGATCTTTGAGCACTCCATCGTGTTCCTGGGGCCTTGGCAATATTACGCAGGGTACTGCATTGTCACTGCCAAACAGCACTGCACCGAACTTTTCGAGCTTTCCAGCGAGGTGAGACATGCATTGATGGATGAAGTGGCTCAAATGGCCAAGGCCATTCACGATGTAGTGAAACCCCGCAAGATTAACTATGAATGGCTAGGCAATCAGGTGCCTCATCTGCACTGGCATCTCTTCCCTCGACAACAACATGATCCGAATCATCTGCAAGCAGCGTGGTTGGATATTGCTCAAGCAGAGAAGGATGTAGCCAAGAAGGAACACTTGATGCATTGTGCGAAAGGAAAGAGTCAGTTGATTCAAGAACTACATCGGGCCTTGGGGATGTAGCTTTGATTATTTCGGCGCAGCGGGATCAAGGGTTTCCCCTTCGATGAAGAATTGGCCTTGTTTGATCTCGAGTCGCTTGAAGTGGAAGCTAGGCTCACGACGATCAGCCTGAAATTTGAGGACCACTGTGGGATGGCCATCCTTGCGGTACCAGAGCACCTTAATGTTCTGGCTGCGAAGCTGTTCTGCAATCTCTTCATGAAAAGCTTTGATGCCAAAGGGCATCGCTCCGGCTTGAAGTGATACCATTTCAATAATGATGGTGTTCGGGTCGCGCTGAGCGAGCCATGCTTTCGCATGCATGGACACTACCGTCTTGATATTACCTTCGCCATACTGGAACCCGAGCTTCAGTTCATCTTGTAAGAACTGGATGCGCAGATCATGCACACGGTTGGGAAGTACCTTGGCGATCTGAGTCTTCAGGAAGTCTTCCACGAAGTAGCTATTAATTTGCTCCGTGGTGCAGGCGAACTTCCACGTTTTGCTGTAAGTAGTATCGTTGAGCAGTTCGATCAATCGTCGTTCAAACTCAAGAGACGCAGCAACTCGCTGTGGGCCTTCAGGCGGTTGCGATTGCAGATAGAAAGCCGGTTGATGGGTAAGTACTGCGTAGGCGCCACCAGCCAACCCGCCCAGTAGTAACAGGGAAACCAGTAGTGATATCCACCAGGATCGTTTCATGTGTAGAGCTTCGTCGGTTCGTGAGTGCAGAGCTTACCCTAGAATTTCCAAATGAGCGAGACGAAGTAGAACACATCGTTGGGTTTGCGGCCTTCTGGTGTGCTGTCATACAGGTTTTGTGCTCCCAGTTTGAGCGCCAGGTTGTATTCCTTGGATAGCATCGTCTCAAAGCCTGCCTGCAATTGGAGTCGGAAATCAGAGAAGTTGTTGATGTTCGGGATATAGTCAGCTGTCGAGAAAAACTTGGTGTTGTCACTGAACTTGTGTTCGAAATCCAGGCCGAAGATCAATTCAGGAATCCAGTCATCGTTCGGGCCACCAAATTCACGGCTCACACCGGCACCAGCGCGACCTTTGAGCATGGTCTGAACGTTGTCGATGAACTTGTAGGTCAAACCCACGTGGCTTGCTATGCGGAAGTCGAAAGCGCGGAATTCATCGTATTCGAATGTACCATCAACAAAGATACCCCAGGGAGTGCCCCGGAAGTACCATTCTTCGCGTCCGATGGAGAACAGGCGATTCTGGGTCACAACATCGTCTTGTGATGCGTAATTGTAGACTGTGTCAAAGGTGAGAATGTTGTCGTCCGTCTTGCGGCGCACACCGAGGCCATACCGGAGATTGAAGTTATCGCTGTTGCCATTGGCACCATTGATGCCGAATTCCATCGCGCCAGACCAAGGGTTCACCACGGCAATCGGTGGTAGAAAAGTAGCAGGACCGTCACTGATTGGTGGGGCAGGGGGTGTTGCATCCTTGGGCATTTCTACAAATGATTTCGGCGTGGCAAACATAGTTGGAGGCATGTTTTGCCCGAAACTGCTACTCATCAGAGCCAGCGCGAGGAGCATGCTCACACTGCTAGTTGCCAAACTCTTCATCCGTCGTCCCCCCGGACTTCAATGAAAATGGAATGATTCAAGTTTCGGCAAGTGAGATAGCAGGGGGCGATTGTTGTTGCAAGGGCAGTTTGAGGGGATATGTTGGTCTCAAGAACCAGTGGGATATGTGATGCCAACACCAATGACTTGCGATGCCATCCTTGCCCGTCTCAGGAAAATTGCTACCAAGTACACACTGGAGGGCATGACCCGATATGGGATTCCTAACGATCATGCCTTCGGAGTCTCCGTGAAAGACTTGCAGATCGAAGCGAAAAGGATTGGTCGAGATCATGCGTTGGCTTTAGAACTTTGGAAAACCGGATGGTACGAAGCTCGGATGTTGTGTTGCTTCATTGACGAGCCGAAAGAAGTAACACCGAAGCAGATGGATAGCTGGTGCAAGGATTTCGATAGTTGGGCCATCTGCGATACAGCCTGCTTTCACCTGTTTGATCGCACCCCGTATGCATTCGGCAAAATTGCAATGTGGGCACCCAAGAAAGAAGAGTTCATCCGTCGAGCTGCCTTTGCTTTGCTGGCTAGCGTTGCCCTTCACGACAAGAAGGCCGACGATGACTCCTTTTTGGAGTGTATCCCGCTCATGGAAGCAGCTTGCCAGGATGGACGTAACTTTGTCAAGAAAGGTGTCAGTTGGGCGATGCGGGGCGTAGGCCGACGTAATAAAGTCTTGCATCAGGCTTGCAGCGCACTAGCCAACAACCTGGCAACTTCTGACCATCCTACCGAGAGATGGATAGGCAAGGATGTTTTGAAAGACATTACTCGTTCCCTAGTGCTGAAACGCATTCAAGGAAAGTAATGGTTCAATTCTTACAACGAATAGATAGCAGTTCAGGATGCCTATTATGCTCGATCATGATCGTTTCATTGTGAAAGAAGAAGTACGCTTGATACGAACCGTTGATGCGTACCAGATTTTCGATGCTAACACCGGGCAACCGCTTGGAGAGGCACGAGAAACGCCGAATACCTTCATTGCCTTCCTGCGGCTGGTCATCAACAAGAACTGGATGCCTACAACGATTCAGGTGACCGATACCTCCGGCCAGCTGCTTTTCACCATGAGCCGTGGGGCCTATCTCTTCAAATCACGTGTCGAGATCCACGACGCTGCTGGTGCGCTGGTCGGCTACTTTGTCAGCCGATTCTGGACCATCACTGGCAAGCTGGATGTCTTCGATCAACACGGGAACCTCTGGGCCCAGGTAGGTGGTGGAGCACGCTGGTTCTTCGACTATCTTTTTCAGACACCAGAAGGCGTAGAGATTGGGCACGTCAGCAAGCAGTGGAAGAATGCAATGGATGTGATGAAAGATCTGTTCACCAGTGCTGATACCTTCCTTGTTGAAACTGCTCCAGACTTCGCAGACCACCTGCCTGCCAAAATGCTCATGCTCGGTGCAGCCATCGCCATTGATATGATCTTCAAAGAGCAAGGTGGTGGTGATAATGCGATTAGTACCTTGCTTGATGTATGAGACTGCTTTTCACCTGCTCCTCATGGCTTGTGCCTATCTTCTTCATGGTCACATGCTTTGAGACAAATTCTGTATGAAACTCTCCTCCTCGAGACATGAATACGTAAATGGGCAACGCCAAGTCTCGAATCGTTGTCCAGAATCGCAGGGTTGCTTCGTCACATCTCCAGGCAACCATCTTTGAGCCAGTAGGAGGATCGTTTCATGTGCGCTGTATGCTGGGTTCCGTTTTCCATTACGAGGCAAAATGGTGAGCGACAACTTTGCACAGGGATGCTCTACCGAGATGTGGATGAACTCTGTTTCGATTTGAAACTGACCGATACCGCCACTGGGTTTGGCACGTTTCCTCGTCGTGTCAGTATTCCCGTGAATGAGCTTCAGTCCATTGAACTCATGAAGGGGTGGCACAGTCGGGAATGGCAGGGTATCACACTGGTGGTGAAGACGAACCAGGCACGCAGCATGAAAGAGATGCCCGGTGCCCAGCAGGGGAAGGTGGAACTCAACATCTCGCCCGCCAATTCTCTACTTGCAGATGCCTTCGTGCATGAGTTATTCTTGGAAGGGGCTTCCTCGAATAACCTTGCAGGTGCTGCACTTGAACAAGCTTAGCTTTCCGTTGTCGATCTATACTTTCCAGATCGACTTCATGAAACATGTCAGCAATATCGTGTATGTGCAATGGATGGAGATTGCCCGTTCCAAACTGTTGGAAGCAGTAGCAATGCCTGTGCATGACATCGCACAGTCAGGTTTTGGCCCAGTGCTGGTCGAATCACATATCACTTACAAAAAGCCTCTCTCCTTGGGTGATCAGGTACGGGTTGAAACGTGGATCTCTGAGCTAACTCATGCCAGCGCCTGGCTCGAATATCGTTTCTACAACGGCAACAACGAACTCGCTGCCTCTGGCAAACAGCGGGGTATCTTTGTCGATTTCTCCACTGGGAAGCCTCGAAGACTCCAATGGGAAGAACGAGCAAGGTTCAATGCGTTCCTTGTGGTTGAGAGTAAAGTATCTAGTTGATGGTTGTTTGTTCTTGGTTGAAGACAATAGAATCGACCCAGACCAACCCCAAGAGTGTTACTGGATGGCTCGGCATTGCGATTGTCTGTAACTACCAACAAACAACCAACAACTTGAAAGCATGAAACTCAAACTTACCGGCCTTGATACTGAAGTACGACTGGACCAGGCACTGCGACAGCACTTTCCCGGTTGGGGCCGGAAAGAAATTGGTACGGCGATCAGCAGCAAGCGAGTACGCGTGAATGGCAAAGTTGTCTGGCTGGCGTCCTGGAAAGTGCAAAATGGCGACACCATCGAAGCGGAAGTACCAGTTGAACATCGCCCCAAGCCTGCCGAAGTCTTTGACCCACGCTGGTTGATTGCAGATGATGGTGATATTGTGGCCATCAATAAGCCAGCCGGGTTGTTGAGTGCACCTTCACGATCAGTGCACGCAGTTAATCTGCACGACCTTGCCAAAGCACATTTCGGGGAACTGCTACTCTTTCATCGTCTGGATCGCGATACTTCCGGAGTGGTGTTGCTCACCCGACCTGGCAAAATAAACAAGTTGCTTGATGTCGCATTCAAGACACGTGAAGTTAGCAAGGAATATCGGGCCGTGATTGCCTGGCCTCATCAGCTACCAGATTCAGGTAAGATTGATGCACGGCTGGATGTCGATCCAGCCAGGCGTGATCAAATGGTGGTGGTGCCTCGCGGTGGCCAGTATGCACTCACTCGGTATCAATTGGTGCCGCATGTGGAAGGCAGCAAGTATCAGCACATTCAACTTTGGCCAGAGACAGGCCGAACGCATCAACTTCGAGTGCATTTGGCACATCTGGGTTCACCAATCCTGGGTGATCGGTTGTACGGCTCCATTCACAGTGCCAAAAGATTAATGCTTCATGCCCATCGGCTGGAACTGCCACGCTTAGGAGAGAAGGAAGAGCGTACGTTCGTAGCAGAGTTGCCTGACGAATTTCGATAGTTTACAGTCGCTTGAGGAGTTCTGGGAGTGATTCCAGGCTTTGAATCCAGATCCAGCGGCCGTTCACATATAGATATGTGCCACTGGCTCCACCACCCTTTTCCACACTGACAGCAAGGTCTATCAAGGGAATATCCTTGGGCAGGATTGCGAGAATAGCTTCAAAATCCTTTTTCTTCTCTTCGTTTTCTCGTACCTTGATCACCTTGATGTTAATAATCGCACCTCGACCAGCGATATTCTGTGCAAGGCTATCGACGCTTTTCACCATCGCTTTCCGATTCTGTTCCATGATAGGCCAGAGCTTTCCTGCATATCTCGGGAACAGGAATTCAATATCTCGCTGTTCAGGCAACATGGACTTGATCGTGTTCTCCTGAACCAGCTTACTACTCGAAGCAAGCCCCTTAAACCAGCCTCGGTACGCATCTTCAATGGTGATTTTCGGTTCTTCTACAATAGTTGTCATGCTGAACAATAAGCCGCAAAGTTGCAAGGTAAGCATCTGGACACCCACATCAGAAGTTGACAAATTCATTGTCATCCTACGCGAATATTATTTAGTTTCTACCTTACTGTTAATCGCTTGAGATCGCCATGAGTAGTATCGCCTCGCTTCCCGCTGAACCTGTCGCCTCAACAGAACGCATCGCTGCCATTGATGTGCTGCGAGGTTTTGCCCTGTTGGGCATCTTGCCTGTGAACATGGTGGCATTTGCTCATGTCGAAGCAGCCTACCAGAACCCTGCTATCATCGGCGATTTCACCGGTCTTAACTATCTGAGTTGGCTCTTCACCCATTTGATCTTTGAGAACAAGATGGTCAGCATCTTCTCAATGCTTTTCGGCGTGGGACTGTTTATTCAGGTCGACCGAGCAGAGCAGAGGCGGGGCAGGGTAGGCTCAGCTCGCGGCCTCTACTTCCGTCGAGTTGGTTGGCTGCTTCTTTTCGGTTTAGTCCATGCTTACCTCTTCTGGTTTGGTGATGTACTGACCTACTACGCGATTATGGGCATGTTGATCTACTGGGGCCGCCGTTTGAAGCCTAGGACGCAAATCATCATTGGCATTGTGCTGCTCGTACTGGGATCATTGGTTCTTAC
>WBZX01000397.1_pt1 | contig 40479 bp, 28 predicted proteins | sample 5204211 | NCBI WGS metagenome assembly WBZX01 (sample SAMN12344362, study PRJNA552823) | activated sludge metagenome | biome: Activated sludge suspended growth; feature: Nitrification reactor; material: Wastewater; isolation source: activated sludge from nitrification reactor of wastewater...
CCACTCGGGCGGCTGCGCACGCCTCACGGCTTGACGTGGATCGACCAACGCACGTCGCGGCGGCCCAGGCGGGTCTTGGCGAACACGGCCTTGTCGCGGATGACCCCCGCCACGCACTGACCGAGCGGCGTGCTGCCGAACGGCGGCCGCGCGTCGCTCTGCTCGACGCGCCCCGAGCTCTCGATGCTGAAGTCCACGTTCACCACCGTGCCTTCGACAGCGCCGTGGGTGCGGGCACAGGCGTCGAAGGCGGATTGCAGGCGCGCGAGCATGCGGCGCAGGTCGTTGTCCCCAATGGTCTCGGCGAGCTTCGCGACCTGGCGTGGCTTCTCGACCACGGCAACCTTCTCGGGCTCGAACGGCTCGAGCGGCGGGTGCTCCTCCACGACCTCGGGTGGCTTGGGCTTGTCGATCGTGGCGGTGCGCGGGCCCTCGTCGTCGAGCAGGAGCCACGCCGCGAAGATGCCACCCATGATCGCCAGCAGCGCGAACGCGACCACCAGCAGACCGAAGCGGCGACGCGCGCGGCGGTCGGCCTCGAGATCGAAGTGTCGCGCCTCGCGGACGTCCGCGGCGCTTGCCGTGCTCACCTGCGGATCTACGCCGCCTCGTCGCGGGCGATTCACGACGACCGACCCACACCCCGGTCGCGGTCGCGGCGGCCCTTGGTGCGCTTGCGGATGTCCTTGCGGACCTCGAGGAACACGGTCTTGGGTCCGCGGCGGCGCACGTATCGGTAGACTTGGTTGGCCTCGGCGAGCGCGTGGAGATTGCCGCGGCTCATGCGGTGACGCCGGAGGGTGCAGCCGCGGAAGACCTTGGGCGCCTGGAATCCCTCGCGCTCGGGCACGTGGAGCAGGCGGTAGCGACCGTCCTCGGTGCGCACGAAGCCATAGGCGCACGCCGCCTCCAAGCAGCCGCGATCGAAGGTCACCCATAGCAGCGGCGCACCGTTGAGCTCGGCCTCCTCGACGATGGCGCCGTCGATCTGCGTCGACAGCACCCGCTCGTACTTCAGGCGATTGGTGCGCTGGCGGATCTCGCTGGAGACGGTGACCGTGCGGCTGGCGTCCTCGTCGTACACGCTGACGAGGCGGTTGCTGGGGTACACGCGCAGGCGGCCCAGCGAGTCCTGCTCGTGGGCTTCCCGTAGATCGGCGTCGCGGAGCTGATATCGTGCGGCGCAGGCCGATGATCCGACCAGCAGCGAGAGCCCGAGGCACGCCCGTGCGAGTGCGCGGTGCATGCTGCTGCGATACTCGACCGATCCCGTGCGGTCAATCGAGCCTCTGGCGCAAACCCCCGGGGGCGCCACGGGGAGGCCGATGATCCGCATCGCGATCGCGGCGAGCGAGCACGCGCCGGCCCATGTGCGCACGAGCGCGGCCGCGGTGGTCGTCATCGGTCGTGACCCGCGCTGCGAGCTCGCACTGTCGACCCCGGGCATCTCGGCGACGCACTGTCGGCTGTCGCCGATGTCCGGCGTCGCGGGTGCGTATGTGCTCGAGGATCTCGGCAGCTCGTACGGCACGTACGTGAACGGTACCAAGGTCGGGCGCCCGGTGGTCGTGTCGAGCCGCGACACCATCGTGCTCGGCACCCAGGCGCTGTGCATCGTCGAGGGCGACGACGAGGCCGCGGCCCTGGCTCGGCTGCAGCCCGCGCCCGCCGCGAGCACGCCGCCATCGGCCACGGTCGCGCCCGCGCCGGCCCAGCGTTGGCAGGATCTCCATGCGCACTACGACGCGCTCGCACTGCGTTGGCACGAGGCCGGTCGCGGTCGCGTGGGCTTGCTACGGGGCCGCGCGCTGGCGCAGGCCGACGCGTGGCTGATCGCGGGCCGCGATCAGTCGCCGGCACCGCAGCCGCTGCACCGCGACTTCGTCGAGGCCTGCCACCGCGCAGGCCGGCGCCGCGGCGCGGTGTTCGGTGGCGTCGCGGCGGTCGCGGTCGCGGGCGCGACCGCGGGGCTGTGGTGGCACCATCGCGAGGACGTCCCCGTCGATGCGCCGGTGCAGGTCGATGCGCCGGTGGTGGACCCGAGCGCCGGACCCGAGCCGGACCCGCCGCGGCGCGACGAAGATCGTGCGGCCCTGCTGGCGGCGGCGTCGGCCATCGACGAGCCCGAGTCGCGGCTCGCGGTGCTGGCCGAGCTCGCGCGACTCCCGGGTCCGCTGCTCGGCGATGGCCGCTTCGGTGTGCTCGCCGCGGTGGTGCACGAGCTCGACGGCCGGCAGTTCGCGGCGCTGCCGACTGGCGATGCGACCGTGACCGCGCTGGCGTGGGGCCGAAGCGGCCGGTGGTTGGTGAGTGGTGACGACGGTGATGCGATCGCACTGTGGCATCTCGATGCGCCCGCACCCACGCTGCCGACCCGTCTGCTCGGCCACGTCGACACCATCACCGCACTGGCGGTCGCCGCCGACGGGCGCTGGCTGCTGAGCGCGAGCGGTGACCGCACGTTGCGGCGGTGGGACCTCCGCGCCGCCGATCCGGGCGCGACCGCGGCGGTGCTGCGGGGACACGAGGCCGCGCCGCGCGTGCTGGCGATCGCACCCGATGGTCGCTTCGCGGTCAGCGGCGACGAGCTCGGAGCGCTGCGGGCGTGGGACCTCGAGGCCTCGCCGCCGGCATCGATCGCCGTGCGCACCGATGCCCATGCCGGCCCGCTCACCGATCTCCGCTTCGAAGGCGACGGCACGCTGCTGTCGGCCGGCGACGACCGACTGCTGCGCCGCTGGCAGCTCGACGCCGCGGGCGGACTGCGGCCGTCGACGCGCTTCGAGGGGGCCAACAGCGGGCTCACGCGCATCGCGATCGACCGGGTCGGTCACCGCCTGCTGGCCGGTGCCGCCGACGGGTCGATCGCGCTGTGGGATCCGGCGCAGGGCCCGAGCAAGCCGCTCATCTTGCTGGGCCACGACGCGCGCGTGAACGATCTGGTCGTCACCGCCGACGGACGCACGCTGGTCAGCGCGAGCGACGACGACACCCTGCGCGTATGGGACCTCGGCGCCGTCGATCCCAGCCTCGCGAGCATCGTGTTCGCGGGCCACGAGGGTGACGTCACCGCCGTGCAGCTCGCGGCCAGTGACACGCGCGTGGTCAGTGCATCGCGAGATGCCACCGTGCGCGTGTGGGATCTGACCAAGAAGGAGCGCGTGGTCGATCGCTTCGAGCTGGCCCGACACGGCGGCGCAATCGCGGCGCTGGCGGTGTCGGGCGATGGCTGGCGGGGTGCCAGCGCCGGGCCACGGGGGCAGCTGTGGCTCTGGGATCCGCTGACGCGCGGCGGGGCCGTGCTCGGCAAGGTGCTGCGGGTCGGCGCCGGCGTGCTCACCGATGGTGCGCTCGCCCAGGACGGACGCGCGCTGCTGGTCGGTGGCGCCGGTGGCCAGCTGCAGCTGTGGCCGCTCGACGACGGCGTGCGTGTGCCCGGCGGTCGTGCGCTGCTCGGCGTGAGCTCGACGGTCACCGCGGTCGCGCTCGATCGCACCGGCCTGCGCGCGGCCGCGGCGAACGATCGCGGCAACGTCACGCTGTGGTCGCTCGCCGATCCGGCCGCACCGCCGCGGGCGCTCGGCGCCCACGACAGCAGCGTGACGCGGCTGGGCTTCGTCGGCGACGGCACGCGGTTGCTGTCCGCGGGCAGCGACGGCACCGTGCGGCTGTGGGCCAGCGACGGCGATGCGCAGGCCCAGGTGTTGCGCGTGCATGTCGACGAGATCGGTGCGATGGCGATCGCCCCGGACGGGCACTTCGCCGCCACCGGCAGTCTCGATGGACGCCTGGTGCGATGGGATCTGCGGGCCGACGCGATCGCGCAGGGGGCGGTGCTGCTGGCGGGGCACGAGGGCGAGATCCGCACGCTCGCCATCTCGGCCGATGGCCGCTGGCTCGCGTCGGGTGGTGCCGATCGGCGCGCGCGGCTGTGGTCGCTCGACGACGGCAAGCTGCTGCACCAGCTACGCGGCCACGAGGATGCGATCTCCGCGACCGCGTTCGCCGGCGACGGCCTGCGCCTGGCGACCGGCGCCGCCGATGGCAGCGTGCGCGTGTGGCAGCTCGACGCGGCGCATCCCGACGAGGCGTCGACCGTGCTGCGGGGGCACACGCAGACGGTCACTGCGCTGGCATTCGTCGAAGACGCGGTGCTGGCCTCGGCCAGCAACGACGGCACCGTGCGCCTGTGGCAGCTGACCAGCGGTGAGCAGCTGGTGCTGGGGAGCCACGACGCACCGGTGCAGCGCCTGCTACGGCGCGAGGGCGGACCGCTCGTCTCGGTGAGCTACGACGGCAGCGCGCGGGTGTGGCCGACCACCGGCGACGAGCTGGCCCGGCGCATCTGCGAGGTCGTGCACCACGGCGCGGAGCCAGCGCGGCTGGCCGCACTGTTCCAGGGCCGCCCGCCCGCGCCGGGCTGCGTGCCGCAGAAACCGTGAAGAAACCAGCACACCGCGACGTAGGTGCAAGCAGAGCCCGGACGCATCCGAAGCGGACCGCTTGGTTGCCACGCGAGGCCCGTCCGGGCGCGGGTTCGGATGCGAGGCCATGTCACCGTCGTCGGGCACACCATCGACTCCGCCGCCCAAGGTCGCGACCCAGGGCGGCATGGTCGCGGGGTTGGCCGAGACCGATCCGCCGACCGCATTCGTCGCAGAGCTCGGCGATCCCGCGCGGGCAGCCGCGAGCTCGGTGACCGACCCGCTGATGATGGCGGCGGGGCGGGCCCAGCCCACGCCGCCGCGCGTGCGCATCGGTGGCACCGAGCTCGCCACGCGGAGCACGCCCGCGACGGCGCTCGGCTCGGTGCCCGCGCAGGCGCAGACCATCGGCGGCTCGAGCGTGATGCGGATCGCGGGCGATGCAGTCGCGTGCGAGGGCGACGCGGCCGCGCTCGGCGGCGCCCGCATGGTGCTCGGCGCCGGCCCACAGCAGTCGCTGCGCCTGGGTGGCGGCAGCGGGGCGATCGAGCCCCCGACCGTGCCGACCGCCGCGCCCGGGGCTGACTCGCTGGCGGCGCTGCGCAAGCAGATCCCGGTGCGCACGCAGTGGGGCGAGCCGCCGCCGCAGCTGCAGATGCTGTCGCGGTGCTCGCCCGCGCGTCGGCGCGACCTCGTGCCCTCGCAGCTCGCGGTCCTGGTCGGTGACCCGGTCGACGTCGCCACCGGCGCGGTGGTGAGCGAGGCGGTCGAGTTGCACACCGTGAGCCCGCCGCTGCGGCTCTCGCGGCGCTACGCCTCGAACCACAGCGATCGCCTCGGTGCGCTCGGCTGGGGCTGGTCGCACGAGTTCGAGGCCGCGTTGTGGCTCGAGCCCGGTCGCGTGGTGCTGCGCGAGGCCGACGGCCGCGAGCTCGAGTTCGACACCATGACGCTGCCCGGTCAGGTCGCGCGGGCCGGCGACGTGCTGCACGACAGCACCGGTCGACTGCGCCTGCGCGCGCTGGGGCGACTGCACTGGGAGCTGTCGTCCCACGACGACGACGGACCGCTCGTTCGGCACTTCCGCCCCGAGGCCGGCGAGTCGGCGGCCGAGCGCGACCGCGGGATGTCACGCCTGGCGCGGGTCGTGCGGCCGCGCGCGGTGGTCATCGAGTGCGTCTACGACGAGCGCGCGCGCCTGCACGAGCTGCGCATCGACACGCGGAGGGTGCTGGCGTTCGAGTACGACGATGCCGGCCGCCTCGAGAGCTTGTGGACGCCGCAGGAGGGCCGCCTGCAACGACACGCGCGTTTCGAGTACGGCGCCGACGGCGACCTCGTGGCGGCATTCGACGAGCATGGTCTCGCGCGACGCTACGAGTACGTCGGGCACCTGCTGGTGGCCGAGACCGATCGCGACGGCGCGCGCTTCTTCTACGGCTACGATGGCCACGGCGCTCGCGCTCGCTGCATCCGCAGCTGGGGCGGCGGCGGCGAACTCGACCGCTGCCTGGCGTACGATCGCGGTCGTACCGAGGTCACCGACAGCCTCGGCAACGTCAGCACCTACGGCGTCGACGCCTGCGGTGCGGTCGCGGAGATCATCGACCCCCACGGCGACGCGATCCGCTACCGGCACGACGCGCAGCTGCGGCTGGTCGAGGTCGCGTTCGCCGACGGCAACCGTATCGTCGACGCCTACGACGATGCCGGCCGGCTGGTGAAGCGGCGCCTGCAAGACGGCGCCAGCTGGCGCATGGCCTACGATGAGGCCGGTCGACTGGTGCAGGGCTGGGACCCCACGGGCGCGCGGTGGAGCTTCGGCTATGACGCCGTCGATGCGCTCGTGAGCGTGGAGGATCCGCTCGGGCACCGCGTTCGACTCGAGTACGACGCCGGTCGGCTGGCGCGTATCGTCGATCCGTTGGGGCAGTGCACCGAGGTCGTCGTCGACGCGCTGGGCAACGTCGTGGAGCTGGTGCCGCCGGCGGGCACTGGCCCAGGCGGGCTGCGCTTCGAGTACGACGCCTGCGGACGGCTGGTGGCGATGCGATCCGCCGGCGACGTGCGGGTCGCGTGCATCAGCGACGCCCACGGGCGCGTGATCTCGCAGGACACCGCGGTCGGCCCGGTCCGCCTCGCCCGCAGCGCCGAGGGGGAGCTCGTCGGCATCGACGCGCCGACCGGGCGCTGGGGCATCGCCCGCGACGCGCTGGGCAACGTCCGCGCGATCCACGGCCCCGACCTCGCGGTTGCCTACGATCACGACAGCGAGGGTCGACTGGTGGCGGTGCGTCGCGAGGGCCTACCGGCGTTGTCGCTGTTGCGCGACGCTCGCGGCCTGGTGACCGCCTTCACCCGCGACGCCGATGCGCCGACGCTGATCCAGCACGGTGCGAATGGCCGCCGCATCGAGCGCATCGTTGGGCCCGATCACGCGCCGCTGCAGCTTTCGTGGGACCCGGTCGGACGCCTGCTCGAGGTCGAGCACAGCGGTGCCGGCGAGACCACGCGCGCGCGCTTCGACCATCGTGCCGATGGGCTGCTGGTGGCCGCGACCAACCACCACGCGCGGCTGGTGATCGAACGCGACGCCCGCGGCGCGGTGCTGCGGCAGCGGCTCACGACGGCCACCGGCGAGGCCGTGGTCGAGAGCGCCGCGCTCGACTTCCGCGGGCGGCGGCAGGGGCTCGACGTCGATCCGCTGCGGGTCTCGTACTTGCGCAGCGCCGAGGGTGAGGTCGAGCGCATCGCGATCGTGCACGATCGCGTGTGGGACATCGCGGTCACACGCAGCGAGGACCGCCGCACCGAGTGGCTGCGCGCGGAGTTCGGTGTGCTCGAGCTCGCGTTCGACGACTTCGGTGCGCTGCGGGCCGTGGTGCGGATCGGCGCCGACGGGCGCATGCGCAGCTGGCAGCCGGGGCAGGGGCCGACGCGGCGTGACGGCGCGTCGCCCCACGACGCCCTCGGGCGTGCGCTCGGCGACGGTGCCGAGACCTCGGCCGTGTTCGACGAGTACCGCTGCGTGCGGCAGGGCCCGACGTGGTGGCTGCACCATCCCGATCGCGGGCTGCCGATCGCGGCGATCATCCGTGGACGCATGGAGTTCGTGCTGCCCGGAGACCTCGACGCCGACGGCGGAGCGATCCGCGACGGCGCGGCCGCACGCCACGCCGCGTGCTTTCCGTTGCTCGGCTTGCCGGCGCTGCAGCCGAGCCTCACTGCTCCGGCGCAGTGGTTGGCGCGGTGGTTCCGGCACCGCACGTGGGCGCCGACCTCGGCCCCCGGCGGCGATCCGCACTGGTGCCCCGACGACTGGACCGCGGAGCCCACCGATGCGCGCGCCGCCGACGGCCGCGTCGACGCGCCGCGGCTGCGGGCGATCCTCGCGGTCGCCTTCCCGACCACTTGCCTGCGCCCGATCTCGTTCGACCAGGAGAGCCGCCCATGACCCGCGCACTCGCATGTTCACTACGCCCCCTGTCGCATCGGGTCGGGCGGCTGCATCGCGTGGCCGCACTGCTGGTCGGCCTCGCGTCGGTGCCGATGGCGGTCCCGGTCGCCGCGGCCGCGCCGGTCGACAACCCCACCGCGCGGCGGGCTCGTGCGCTGCAGATCGACGGGCAGGCCCGCTTCGAGCAGCAGCTCTTCGAGCAGGCCGGCGACGTGTGGAGCCGGATCTTCGAGGTCTTGCCGGAGAACCCCGTCAATCGCGAGGAGCGCGGGACGACGCTGCTCATCTGTCTCGAGGCCTACCGCGAGGCCTATCGGGTGCATCGCGAGAGCAAGGCGAACGATGGCCTCGAGCGCGGCATCGCGATGCTGCGCAAGGGCGTCGGCCTGCTCGATCGCTACCTCGCCGCGTTCGCGCGGCAGTACGGTGACACGGCGCAGCCGAGCCCGACCGTCGAGGAGAAGGGCCGGGAGCTCCGCGAACTGCTCGCCGCCGCCGAGCGCGAGCTGACACCGGTGACCGCCCCGCCGCCGAACCTGGTCGGCCCGCCCCAGACGGGCCTGCAGCCCGACACCGGACCGGGTGGTGGGCCCAACGGCAAGGGCCTCATCGCCGGCGGCTCCGTGGTCATGGCACTCGGCCTCGGGGCCAGCGCGATGATCATCGTCGGCGCGTTGCGGGCCAAGGACGCCAAGTCGGAGCAGCAGCGCGCGAAGGCCGATGGCGACACCGACGCGCTCCATGCCGCCGATCGCAAGGGTACCGGCGCGAACGGTCTGATCATTGGCGGCGCGGTGGCCACCGGCGTGTTGCTCGCGGCCGGCGCGACCATGCTGGGCATCGGCCTGCGTCGACATGCGCGCTACCAGGCCTTCGTGCCGGTGGTCGGGCCGCAGTACGTCGGCATCGGGCTGTCCGGTCGCTTCTAGACCCGTCCGCGGCTCCGCCGCGACCCGGCCGCCGGGCAGATTCCCTGAATCCCACCCGCGGCCCCGGCGTAGGTCTTGGTGCAGGGCATGGGTGCAAGCGATGCAGATCTGATCGGCACCGTGCTGTCCGATCGCTACCGCATCGCCGGGATCATCGGCGACGGCGGCATGGGGCGGGTGTTCGCCGCCGACCACGTCACGCTGCTGCGCAAGCTCGCGATCAAGGTGCTGAGGCCCGAGCTCGCGCGCCACGAGGCCAACGTCGAGCGCTTCCTGCAGGAGGCCCGCGCGGCCTCGATGATCGCCCACCCGAACGTCGTCGACATCCTCGACTTCGGTCGCATCCACGACGGGCCGGTCTACTTCGTGATGGAGTACCTCGAGGGCGAGGACCTCTCGGTGTTGCTGCGGCGCCTGGTCCGGCTGCCGTGGCCGCGGGTGCAGCACATCCTGCTGCAGGTCGTGCGGGGCCTCGCGGCGGCGCACAAGTGCGGCATCGTGCACCGCGACATGAAGCCGGCGAACATCTTCCTGGTCCAGCGCCCCGACGCGATGGATCAGGTCAAGCTGCTCGATTTCGGCATCGCGAAGGTCGTGCACCGCGATCGCCCCGGCAACCTCACCGGCGAGGGCTCGGTGTTCGGCACGGCCCGCTACATGTCCCCCGAGCAGGCCGCGGGCCTGCCGGTCGACGGCCGCTCCGACGTCTACGCGGTCGGCGTGCTGGCCTACGAGATGCTGAGCGGTCGGGTGCCGTTCGACAGCGACAACTTCCTGCGCGTCGCGACCCAGCACGCCAACGATCCGATCCCGCCGCTGCGGCAGGTCGCGCCCGACGTCGCGCCGATCGTGGAGGCGTTGGTGATGCGCGCGCTGGCCAAGCGGCCCGACGAGCGCTACCCGAGCATGGCCGAGTTCGAGGCCGCGATCCTTGGTGCGTCGTTCGAGTCGACGGTGGCGATTGCCAATCCGCTGGGACCCGACGCGGTCGACCGCACGACGATCTACGATCAACGTCGCGCCTCGCGGCCACCGCCGGTGGTCGCGGCCGAGGCCGTCGACGCCGTCGACGCGACGGTGGTGCGGCCCCATACCCGGCGACACGCGATCGTGCCCGCGCGTCGTGCCACCGCCGCTGCGCCTGCGTTCTCGCCGCGGGCCGAGCCCGCGCGATCGGTGCGCGTGTCGGGCCCGACGGCGATGGCATCGTCACCGATCCTCGCGGTGCCGCCGATGGCCGCACCGCCGCTGGTCGGGGAGCGTGATCGCCACGACGTCGACGACGAGCCCGCCCACGGCCACCCCCCGTCGACCGGCGAGTTCCTCGCACCGTTGCTGCCGACCGGCATGTCCGCGCCCACCAGCACCGCGGTCGAGCACCACACGCTGCCACCGGTGAACTGGCACGGCGGCAACCCGTCGACCTTCGAGCACGCCCGTGGCGACGGTGCCGAGACCCACGAGTTCGCGCTGCACGTGCCGGTGCGCGAGGTCTCGCGCAACTGGCTCGTCATCACCATCAGCGTGATCGCGCTGCTGTTGGTGTGGGGTGGCGGCGCGGTGTGGTTCCTGTTCCTGCGCGACGACAGCGACGCGACCCCCGAGCTGCATCCGACGGTCGCGGCCGATGAGCCCCGTCCGAGCACGACTCCGGCGGCGCCACCCAAGCCCGCGCCCGAGCCGGCGCCGATCGCTGCGACGCCCGCGGCCCCGCCCGAGCCCCCGGTCGCACGGCCGCCGGCCGAAGACCCGCCGGCGCCGATCCGCGAGGCCACGCGCCCACCGACGCCGCGCGGTGGCAACGACGTCGAGCGCGGCTACGCCAAGGTGAAGGGCGCGCTCGTGGCCTGCGGACGCACCCACGGGGCCGTGAGCGGCACCACCGTCACCCTACGCTTCGAGGTCGAGGACGGTCGCGCGACCGCGGTCGAGGTCAGCCGTCCGTGGAACGTCACACCGCTCGGCCGCTGCGTCGCCGATGCAATGCGCAGTCGCGGCAAGTTCCCAGGCGTGCGCGGACACGTCGCGGTCACCGAACGCACGATCCGTTTCTGACCGGGGAGCCGAGCCCGCGATGCTGCGCCTGCGTATCACCGACACCCACGGGCGCGCGTGGACGCGGCCGCTGGGCAGCGGCGCGCTGTCGATCGGTCGCGGCGATCACAACGACGTGGTGCTGCCCCATGACGCGGTCTCGCACGAGCATTGTCGGATCGAGGGCGACGACGGCCGCTTCATCGTGAAGGACCGCGGCTCCGTCAACGGCACGTTCCTCGACAACCAGCGCCTCGACGAGCCCGCCGAGCTGCGCGAGGGGAATCGGCTGTACGTGGGCCCGTTCCTGCTCGAGCTGGTCAGCGTGGCGGCGACCGTGCAGCGGCGGATGCGGGCGCCGCTGCGGGGAGGGCCGGTGCTGCGCACGACCACGCCGGCCGAGCTGCGCGCGCGCGAGCTCTCGCGTCTGACGCGGTGGAGCCTCGAGTGGGACCACGCCGGCCGTGCGCCCCGGCTACTGCTGCGGGGCGCCGCGCGCCGTCGCGCCGAAGAACTCCTGCGCGCCGGCAGCACCGACGCGACGCCGCTGCTGCTCACGTTCGTCGCGGCGAGCCGACGCCGCGTGTGGCGGACGCGATGGCGGCTGCTGTTGCTGCCGCTGCTGTCGCTCGCGGCCGCGGGGATGATCGCGTGGCGGTTGTGGCCGCAGCCCCCGCCCGCAGCACCGGTCGAGGAGGTCGAGTCCGAGATCGCAGTCGCAGCCGCCGCGGTGCCGGTGCCCGTCGCGAGCGCGCCCGCACCCGCGGCGGTCTTCATCGAGCACCGCGTGATTCCGGCCGAGACGCTCGCGGAGATCGCCGCGCGCTACGACGTCGCGGTCGAGAGCCTGGCGCGCTGGAATCAGCTCAACCCCGACGCGCCACCGCCGGCGGCCGGCACCGTGCTGCGGGTCGAGGCCCGACGCACGCCGCTGCCGCAGCAGCAGATCAGCTACGAGCTCGAGCGCGACTACGACTGGCGCGGCCTCTCGGAGCGCTTCGGCGTGTCGGTGCCCAAGCTCCGTGCGTACAATCCCACGCTCGGCCTCGAGCTGCGCGCGGGCACGCTGATCGACGTGTGGATCGATCCCAAGCCCTACGAGAGGCGGCGTACCACGCTGCAGATCCCTCGCTTCGAGGTCCGCCCCGACGCGCACTCGGTGGGGCGCCCGAACGACGGACGGCTCGCGCAGGGCATCCAGATGCCGGAGTCGCCGCTCTACGTGCGGCGCGCGCCCAACCTGATGTGGGGCTCGAGCGCGACCGTACAGGCGCTGCTCAACGCCGTCGCGAAGTTCCGCCAGGACGTCGAGTTCGACGGCGAGCTGGTGCTGGCCGACATCAGCAAGCGCGGCGGCGGCAAGCTGCCGCCGCACAAGTCACACCAGGCCGGCCGGGACATCGACATCTGGATGCCGACCCTGCGCGGGGTCTACAAGAAGAGCTATCTCGGCCGCGAGCGGCGGCCGCTGCCCAGCGAGATCGACTGGTTCGCCACCTGGGGCCTCATCCGCGCGCTGGTGGAGGGCGGCAACGTCGCCCACATCTTCCTCGAGTACGATCTTCAGGAGAAGGTGTACCGTGCAGCCCAGCTCATGGGTGCCACCGAGGAAGAACTGGCGGCCGCGATCCAGTGGCCCCGCGGTCGCTTTGCGAGCGGCGTGGTCGCGCATTCGGACGGCCACATCGGTCACATCCACGTCCGCTTCCGCTGCGGCCCCCACGACACCGACTGCGTCGAGGGCATTCGGCGCGAGGACGCCGACGAGCATGGCGACTGACGCCCGCTGGGTCGCGCCAGCGCTCGTGGCCCTCGGGATCGCCGGCAGTGGCTGCGCCGCCCGCGAGCACCTCACGCCCGGCCTGCTCGACGAGGTCATGCACCGCCAGCATGGCCTGGAGCAGCTCCGCGTGTACCCGACCATCAAGTTCGTGGCCTACGCCGATCGCAAGCTCGGCGAGGACTTCGCGGTCGACGGCAGTCAGGGCGCGGTGCAGACCGGCTACCGCGGCCAGCGTGTCGAGCTGAGGTTCCCGCGCGCCCTGCCCGGGGCCATCGTCGCGGTCGAGGTGATCGACAAGACCCCGTGGCTGTGGGTCACCTTCGACGGCAGCTGCCGCGACAAGGGTTGCGCGCTGGTGTTCCTCGGCTCCCAGGACGGTCGCTTCCGCCTGCACCAGGTGCCACCGATCATCGGCTTCGCGCCCGCGCGGGTGTACCGACGGCGTGTGGCCGAGCGCAACCTGATGGAGCCCAGCCGCATCTACGCCAAGTCCACCGCCGCGCCGGTGTACATGAGCACGCGCGGGATGACGGTCTCGGTGTCGCTCGAGATCAAGAAGCGCGACCGCGTCGACATCCACACCGTCGTCGTGCCGCAATCCGGCGTGCGATCGCGCTGACGGCCGCGGCCGGCCCCGTCGATTCCGCGAATCCTGCCGCGGCCCACGGCGTCTGCAGTCGCACATGGCAGGCGATGTGCTCCTGTGGGCGTACGGCTACGGTCGCAAGTCGGCCGCCGCGATTGCCGAGACGGAGCGCGTGGCCGGCATCGACATCACGCGCCCGAGCGAGGAAATCCCGGACTACGCCGGCGAGACCATCGCCAGGCTGCGCGCCCGCTGGGCCAGCGCGCCGATGCCGAGCCTGATCTTCGCCGCGCACAGCGTGCGCGAGGCCACCGGTGGGGTCGCGGTCCGCTGTCGCGAGCGCAATCGCCTCGCGCGCAAGATCGTGCTCGAGGACCACGGCCTGCCGGGGGTGGCATTCATGGGGCGCGACGTCATGACCCTCGCGACGATGCCCGACCACGCGCGGTGGTTCGCCCACGTGCGTCCGTACCTGGCGCCTGGCGCCGAGCTGGTGCTGCTGCACTGCCAGGTCATGGCCGACGGCGGCGCGCTGGGGCGCGCGATCAGCCGCGCGATCGGTTGCCCGGTGATCGGCATGGACGTGGACCAGATCATCGGCAACCGCGCCTACGAGGGCATCGCCTACCGCTGCACGCCCGACGCCACGGTCGCGATTGGATCGATCGACCGCGCCGTCATGCACTTCGACTGATCGTGTGCCCACGGGAGTCGCCATGACCGACGTCGCCGCCATGTCCCTCGAAGCTCGCCTCGGCGAGGCCGTCTCGCGCTCCGCTCGTTACCTGCCGGCGGAGGTCGCGGCCGAGGTCGCGGCCCTGTTCACGCCTACCAACCTCGCGATCATGGCGGTGACGCTGGCGGTGTGGGCCGGCTCGCACCTCGCGGGCGTCGGCTTCATCGCCGACATCATCCTGCTGTGTCTGGGCGTGGCGGTGCTGGGCTGGACCGCGGTGCAGCTGGCGGGGGTGCTGTACGACTTCGCGGTTGCGCTCACGGATGCGAAGTCCGAGGAGGATCTGGACGCCGCCGCCCAGCTCTTCGCGCGGGCGGTGCTGCTGGCCGGCGTCGGTACGGTCAGCGCAGTGCTGCTGCGCGGCGCTGCGGGCAACGTGCGCGCCGCCGCGGCGGCTCGCCGGGCGCCAGCGCCGGCCCCTGCACCGGCACCGGTGCCCACGCCACACCGACACTGGGGCGACAACTTCCGCATCACGCCGGCACGTCCCGATCGCATGCCGCCGGCGGTCGCCGCCGAGCTCACGGCCTCGGCGCGTGCCGTGCTCGCGGGCGAGAACCGCCTGCTGCTGCGCTCGGTCGGCGGCGAGTGGTCGGCGGCCGGCACCAACGCCACCGCCGGTCGCTCGTGGTGGCGTGGGGTCGACATGTCGCTCGCGCGCACGATCCTGGAGGGCCTGCGCAGCGGACGGCCGGGCCCGACCGTCGAGGGCTCGATCGCCCGCTACGGCTTCCGTCCTGGCAGCCCCAACACCGCCGAGGTGTGGGTCACCGATCTGCATACGCTCGCGTCGCGCAACCCCGGCGCGACCTTCGAGGTCGACGCGCTCGGCGATCTGGTCCTCACGACCCCGAGTCCCAACATGATGCTGTACGGCGTGCGCCGGTTTCGCTTCGACCGCCGCAACCCCGTGCAGAGCTACATGGAGCTGTTCTGAAGCGAGAAGACGAGTCGAGAACACCATGGGTACTGCACTGATCCTCCACGCCGGCGCCGAGTTCCTCGACTCGGCCCAGACCGCGAAGCGTCACCTCGCCGCCAAGGGCTTCACGTCGACGGTGCACTCGTTCGAGTACCAGAGCGTCGACTCGCTGCCGCACATGGCGACCAAGGTCGACATCACCGCGTGGTACTCCCACGGCGGCTGGGACGGCCCGCTGTTCTTCTTCTCGTCGGGGCAGATCAGCCGCGGGGGCGAGAACGCCGGCGAGTGGGCCAAGCTGCAGGCGTGGTTCCGTGCGTGGGTCGTCGAGGGCGGCCTGTTCGTGAGCCATGCCTGCCACTCGGCCGGATCGAATCGCTACGAGAGCACCGATGGCTACGCCGCGCGACGCTGGGTCGGCGACGTCGCCTCCGACATGGGCGTGTACGCGGTGGGCGTCGAGGGCTCGACCTCGTCGGCCGATCGCCATCACGCGGTCGCGTTGCTGGACTTCGCGCTCAGCGCCTCGCGTGCGCGTCAGGCCGCGCGGGCCTACCAGCCGGGCGGCGTGCTCGCGCAGCCGTGGCACGGCTGGTTGACGGCGCGCCGGCAGGCCCGCGGCGCGGCCGGCACCCGCTGACCCGGGCGGCGAGCGTGCGCACGCGTGCGCACGCGCCATCGCCTGCGATCACACCGTGATGCGGCGGTGGTAGGTCGCCCACTCGACGACCACGATCGCCGCGGCGAGCAGGAGGATCGCCGTCCACAGCGGCCCCTGCGACACCGGTGCGGGCGTCGGTGGCTCGCCGGCAAACGCCTCGGCCGGCAGGTCGTCGAGCGCAGCGTGCAGGTCGCTGGCGGCGGTGCCGGTCTGGTTGACCGCGAGCTCCGCGACGAGGTCGGCGGCGTCGCCATCGAGCGCGCGGACGCGGTAGAAGCCGGGCGTGCGCGCGCGCAGGCGGATGCGGCCGCGCTCGACCGGCTGCTCGGTCTGCGCGCCGCTCGGATCCTCGAGCGTGACCCGCGTGACGCCCTCGGTCGGGAGCCCGAGATCCGCCAGCGAGAGCTCGCGCGTGCCGCCCAGCGCGACCTGGGCCACGAAGCCTGGCTCGCGCTGCTCGAAGTATCGCAGCACGTTGTCGATGAGCAGCGGGAACGCCTCGCGCAGCGGCAGGTCGCTCTGCCGCGGGTCGAAGCCGATCGCGACCAGACCATGGTCGCCGCGCTCGCGCAGGACGACGATCGGCTCCCCCAGCGTGCGCACCAATGCCTGATCGCCCGGCTCGAGCGCGAAGGTCGTGCCGCGGGTGATGTTGACGTCCTTGAGCACGATGTTGGCCAGGATCGGGTGCTGGCGCAGCTGCTCGGTGAGGAACGGCCGCGCGAGGTCGGCCTTCTTGGCGATGGGGAAGGCGCCGCCGGCGTTGCGCCACGGATCGAAGACCAGCACGTGGGCGTCGGGTAGCTCGCTCGGCAGCGGACCGGCGGCGACGTCGAAGACCACGACGTCGGCCTCGCGCAGCTCCTTGCTGCCCGCGACGGCCTGCTCGGGCGACACGCCGATCAGCTCGATGTGCTCGGCCTGGGTGAGCAGCGCAGCCTCGAGGAAGAGGTCGGTGCCGTCGGTGACGACCGCGACCGCCAGCGGCGACAGGGGCGGCACGACCGCGTACGCGACGTCGTCGAACGACGGTCCCAGTGCGCTGGTCAGACCGGCCGGCGGCGGCTCGACCGCGTGCAGTGTCGCGACGAAGCGCGCGCGGGCGGCCTCGACGTCGGCCAGCGACTCGCGCTTGGCTTGGCCCGGCAGCAGCTCGATGGTGCGGCGGCCGAGCGCCACGCCGTCGGCGCTCACCTCGAGCTCGACGATCGCCGGCCGGTCGCCGAGGTTGCGCACCTCGGCGAGCACCTCGACCTTGTCGCGGGCGTTGGGGTAGCGCCGCGCGGCGAAGGCCGTGATCGCGAGGTTGTCGTGGTCGCCGGCCGGTGCGACCACCGTGCAGGGGATCGCGGTGCCGCCGGTGCAGCGGCGCAGCGCCGAGTCGGCGGCCTCATCGAGCGCGCCGTCGGTGAGCACGAGGATGCGCGGCGAGCTGCCGTGCGCCACCGCGTGCTCCGCCAACGCCAGCGCGCGTGGCAGGTCGGCCTCGCCGAAATCGGGCTCGACGGTCGCGATCGCGGCCGATGCCGGCGCAGGATCGTCGGACAGCGGTGCGAGCACGGTGACGTCCTCGCCCGCGGCGATGATCACCGCCCGGTCGGCGGGGCCTAGCGCGGCGACCTCCTGCTGGGCGCGCAGCTTGGCCAGGTCGAGCCGGGTGGTGTCCGCGTCGCCGTCGTCGTCGTCGGTCTGCGCCGGGCCCGACATGCTGGCAGAGCGGTCGATCACGATCGCGACGGTCGCGGGATCCCGCAGCCAGGTGTCGGGTCGCGGATCGCCCAGCGCCGCCAGCACCAACAGCAGCACGCCCAGCTGCAGCAGCCATGACAACAGCCGCCGCAGCCGTCGCCACAGCTTGCGGCTCTCCGACTCGCGCGTGACCTGCTCCCACAGCGCCGCGAACGGCACCACGATCTGCCGCCGCCGCATCCGCAGCAGGTACAGGCCCGTGATCGCCGCGGCGCCGGCGGCCGCCAGCGGCCACAGCTGCGCGATCGTCAGACCGGCGAAGGTCACAGCAGCACGCCCCCTTCGCGGAACATCCGCAGCACCAGGTCATCGAACGCGACGTCGATGTTGGCGCGCACGTAGTGCACGCCGCGGGAGCGACAGCTGCTCGCGAGCGCCTGACAGAAGCGCTCGTGGGCCTGCGCGAAGGCCTCGAGGGTGCGTGCCGAGACCGTCACGTCGCGACGCTCGTCGCGTTCGCAGTCGAGCACGCTGAGATCGCCGCGCAGGCCGGTGCCGCGGGGATCGGCCTCGATCGGATCGAGCACCTGGATCGCGACCGGGTCGTGCTTGCGGAAGCGCAGCAGGTTCAGGCCTTCGAACGCGTGCATGTCGTAGAAGTCGCTGATCACGATCGACAGGCCCGGCTGGCTGCTCTGCGCCGCAAAGCGGGACAGCCCCGCGCGCAGGTCGGTCACGCCCTCGGGCCGCATGCCCTTGAGGAACTCGAAGACGTTGAAGATGCGGCCCTTGCCGCGCACCGCCGGCAGGGTCTCGATGGTGCTGCCGCGGATGCACGAGAGCCCCACGCGGTCGAGGTTGGCCAGCCCGACGTAGGCCAACGCCGCCGCCACGCGCTGCGCGTAGCGGAGCTTGCCACCGCCGCGCGTGGCCATCGATGCGCTGGCGTCGACGATGATCCGCACCGGCAGGTCCTCGTCCTCCTCGAACAGGCGGATGAGTCGGTGACGCAGTCGGATCCACGCGGTCCAGTCGAGGTAGCGGATGTCGTCACCTGGCGAGTACTCGCGGTGATCGGCGAACTCCAGCCCCTGCCCGAGCTTGCGGGTCTTGCGTTCGGCCCGCTGACGCCCGCGGAACAGCCGGCGCGCGATCACCTGCAGCAGCTCGAGCTTGGCCATGAAGGCCTCGTCGAACAGCGCCGCGTCGGCGGCCTTCTGCGTCGCACTCGCCCGCGCGGCCACGCGTCACTTGTCCGCCGGCACCGCCGCCAGCGCCTTCGCGATGCAGTCGTCGATCGCGATGCCCTCGGCCTCGCCCTCGAAGTTGAGGATCACGCGGTGACGCAGCGCCTCGGGGGCGACCGCACGGACGTCGTCGATCGACGGCGTCATGCGGCCGTCGAAGGTGCAGCGGATGCGCGCCGCCAGCAGCATCGCCTGGGCGCCGCGGGGGCTGCCACCGAAGCGGACGTAGCGCTTGACCAGCTCGGGCGCGCGCGGATCGTCGGGGTGGGTGGCCCGCAGCACCCGCACGACGTAGCGGGTGACGCTGTCGGTCACCGGGATCGCGCGCACCAGCTGTCGCATCTCACCGATGCGCCGCGCATCGAGCACGGGCTTCACCGTGGCGCTGCCCTGACCGGTGGTGCGATCGAGGATCGCGATGAGCTCGTCCTCGCCGGGGAACTCGACGTGGACCTTGAAGAGAAAGCGATCGAGCTGGGCCTCGGGCAGGGGATAGGTGCCCTCCATCTCGAGCGGGTTCTGGGTCGCGAGCACCAGGAACGGATCCGGCAGCTTGCGGGTCTCGCCGCCGGCCGTCACGGTGCCCTCGGCCATCGCTTCGAGCAGCGCCGACTGCGTCTTGGGGGTCGCGCGGTTGATCTCGTCGGCGAGCACGATGTTCGAGAAGATCGGACCGGGCTGGTACTGCAGCGCCGCGCGACCGCTCTGATCACCCTCGGCCTGCAGCAGCACCGAGGTGCCGACGATGTCGGCGGGCATGAGGTCGGGCGTGAACTGGATGCGCGCGAAGTCGAGGTGCAGCGCCTGCGCGAGCGTGCGGATGAGCAGGGTCTTGCCGAGGCCCGGCACGCCCTCGAGCAGGCCATGGCCGCCGGCGAGCAGGCACGTGACGACCGAGCGGATCACCCGGTCCTGGCCGACGATGACGCGTTGCACCTGCGCCGCGAGCTCGGCGAGGTCGGTGTGCATCGCCTGCAGTTCCTGATGGGTCTCGGCGGTCGTGATCGCAGTCGACATGGAGCGGCCTTCGTTGCGCGTCAGCGCGCTTGGATCATCTGATAGTAGCGCTTGACGAGGCGACGCTGCGCCGCCGGAAACGCGGTGGAGTCGAGCGAGCTCTGCGCGAAGTCGCGGTACTCCTGGTACATCTTGCGGTAGGGCTCGGTGGCAAAGCCGTGCTGGCTGGCGTCCTTGAGCACCTCGGCCTTGCTCACCCCGCGGCCGCGCTTGGCGTCGACGCGGACGTCCTTGGTGTGCGCCGCGATCGCGCTGGGGTCGCCCAGGGGATCCTGCGAGCCCTCGCCGATGCCGTCGCCACCGGCGGATTGGCCTTGGCCCTGGCCCTGCTGGCCCTGACCCTCGCCTTGGCCGTCGCCTTCGCCCTGACCGTCGCCGTCGGAATCGCTGTCGCCCTCGCCCTGGCCTTGGCCCTGGCCTTGGCCTTCACCTTCGCCTTCGCCTTCACCTTCGCCTTCGCCCTGGCCTTCGCCCGGCATGCGCATGGTGCCGCCGGGCTTGCCTTCGCCGACCTGGCCCTCGACCAGCAACGTCGACTTGCCCTTGCCCTTGCCATCCTTGCCCTTGCCGTCCTGACCGTCTTTGTCGCCCTCGCCCTTGGCGGCCTGATCGAAGCGTCGGACCTGCTGGCGACGGCGCTGCTCGCCGGCGCCCTGCTGGCCGGCGCGGCGCACGAAGGTCTTCGCCTCCTCGAGGGCATCGCGGGCGCCTTGCATGCGCTGCGATCCGCTCGCGCTGCGGCTGGCGTCCTTCATGCCGCGGCCGAGCTGTTCGAGCTTGCGCTTGCGCTCGGCGCTGCCGGCCTTGCTCTGTGCGGCCTGCTGCGCGGCGCGGCGCAGCTCCTCGACCTTCTTCTGCGCCGCGAGCTCGCGCTCGTGTTGGCGACGCAGCTGCTCGACCTGGTCGCGCTGCTTCTTGAGGCGACGCTCGTGCTCCTGTGCCTCCTCGGGCGTCTCGGGCTGCTTCTTCTCCTCGCGTCGCAGGCGGCGCTCGGCCTCGTCGAGCTGCTTGGCGGTCTCGCTGGCGTCGCGCTGGTCGGCGCGCTTGCCCAGGCGGCGTTCGGCCTCCTTCAGCGATCGCTCGAGCTCCTCGTTGGCGTCGGCGTTCGCCTCGGCCTCTGCGCCAGCCTCGGCCAGCGCGCTCTCGGCCTGCTCGCCGTCGCCGCGGTCGAGCGCCTTGCCGACGTCGGCGGTGAGTTCCTCGGTCTCGAACGCGTCGGCCAGGTCGCGGGTGGCGTCGGCGAGCGTCGCCGGGTCCTCGCGTAGCTCCTCTTGCAGACGATCGTCGGCGGCGGCGAGCTCGGCCTCGAGCTGCTCGAGCCGCTCGAGCGCGAGCGCGCGATCGATCTCGCCGCGCTCCAGGGCGTCGAGGATCTCGAGCATCTCATGGGCGGCTGCGGCGACCTCGTCGTCGGTCTTGGCCAGTTCGCGCAGGCTCTGACGCAGCGGGCTCGCGAGCGCGAGATCGAGGCCGGCGCGGGCGTCGACCTGCTCGGCGGGCGCGATGATCACCTCGCCGATGAGCGGCGAGAGCAGCTGGGCGGTCGCGACCGGCACCAGCAACGCGAGCCCGAGCAACCCGAGCGGCACGGCGTCGCGCAGCTGCGGCGCCGGCACGGCGACGGGGATCGCCGGTCGCGGGTCGACCTGCGACGCGAGGCGCTCGGCGTCCTCGCGCACCAGCGCGACGATGGCGGCGGCGCGGGGATCGGTCGGCGGCTTGCCGGCCGAGAATTCGAGCGCGCTGCCGAGGCGATCGTCGAGGCGATGGTGCGCGTCGATGCGACGCAGCAGCGCCCGCAGCGGCAGCGGACGCAGCCACGCCCACGCCACCGCGGCCGGCACCGGCACCGTCGCGACCCACAGCGCCACCGGCGGGAGCCCGAAGCGGCGCACGAGCACGAGGCCCACCGCGACCAACGTCACCGCGGCGGGCAAGGCCACCCGCGACAGGGCCCACAGCGCGTCGGCGGTGCGTTGTCGTCTGCGCGCCCGCAGCACCAGCTGCGAGAGCGCGCCGTCACGGGCATGCGTCGGGTCGGGCGAGCGGGCTGAGGTCATGGTCGAGCGATCACTTCCCCACGTGGGTGCCGCGCCACAGCGCCTTGCGCAGCGCCACGGGATCGATGCCGTCGGGGATGCCGACCGCGAACACGACCTTGTGGGCCCGCCTCTCGATCACGTGGGCGCCGGGCGTGTGTTCCGCGAGGTACTGCGAGAAGGCGCGCTCGAACTCCTCGGCGTCGCGGGGGCTGTCCCACGCGGTGGCGGCGGCGAGCATGGTCGCGCCGGGCTTGCCGGCCTCGCGCTCGAACGCCAGGAAGTGGTCGCCGCCCCAGCCGGCCGCGGCGGCGCGGGCCTCGCGGGTGTCGCGTCGCTCGGCGAGCATCGCCAACAGCGTGGCCTCGCCGATGTCGTCGTGCCACACCATGCGCAGGCCGGTGGGGCCCATCAGCGGTGCGAGGGCTTCGGCGTCCACCTCGACGGGGATCGGTCGCTCGCGCGCGAGCAACTTGTCGAGGTGCAGCATCTGCTCGGTCGACTCGGGCAGCTTCTCGTACAGCTTGTCGATCGCGCCCCAGCCATCGCGCTGCACCAGGCGCGCGACCGTCGCGGCGCCGTCGGCGTAGGGCATCTGCAGCGAGCGCGCGAGGATGGGGTAGGCCGACGCGACGCCCGCCAGCTCGAGCGCCTGGTCGCTCATCGCCTGCAGCACCGGCTCGGCCAGCGCCGCGACCCCGGCATCGCCCGAGACCCACGCGAGGTACGCCGCCTGGGCCTCGCCCTCGATGAGGAAGCGTCGTGCCGACTCGGCGTCGCTGGCGTGGCGCATGGGCTCCTGCAGCTTGTGCAGGTCGAAGTACATGTCCTGGAGCCCATGCGCGATCTCGTGGCCGACGACCATGCTGAGCATCGACTTGGGAACGAAGTCGCCGATGAAAAGGGTCTTGCGCTTGGGATCGTAGAGGCCGAGCACGCCCTGCTCGAGCAGCTCGAGGATGACCGCCTCGGGGTCGCTGCCCGGCGGCACGACCCCGAGCGCGGACTCGATGCGACCCAACATGCGCATCTCGTCGGGGGTCGTGAACTCGTACATCGAGTCCTTCGCAAAGGCTCGGATGCCGGGCTTGTCGATCACGTCCACCGCGACCGCGCTGCGCACCGCGAGGTTGCGGGCCTTGGCGACGGCGTGGAGGATGCGATCGGTCTCCTCCCGCGCGCTGGCCTCGTCGATGCGATCGGGATCGGCGGCCGCGGGGGCGGCGGTGGTTGCTGGCGGGGCCTCGGTGTCCGTCGCGGCCGGCCGCGCTTCGGGCCCGGCCGCGGGCGCGACGCTGGGCGGGCGATCACAGGCCAGCGCCGCGAGGGTGAAGCTCAACAGGGATGCGCGCGGGCGCAGGAGTCGCCGCCTTGGGGACCTCACGGTCGCGCAATCGTAGCAGCTTTGGCCCCGCGGCCGCGGGGCGGTGGCGGCCGACCCCCCGCGCGTGGTGGCTACGAGCCCAGCAACGCGGCGCCGGCGACCGCGATCACCTGTGCGGGGTCGAGGCCGAGCGCGGCGATCTCGGCGTGCTGCTCGTCGGTCAGCGGATGCGGCGTGCCGCCCAGGCCGAGGTGGTGGACGATGATGTCCGCGACCGCGATCACGTGCCCGATCTGCGAGTACGCGCCCGGCTCGTAGTCGCGGTAGCGGTGGTGCCGGCGGATGCCTTCGATGACCTGCGGATGCAGCTTCCAGCCGGCGGCCATGCGGGCGCCCAGGGTCGTGTGCACGATCTCTTCGACCTTGTGCACGTCGCCGGGACTGAGGTGGGCGGTGGCGGGGAGCTTGCGCAGCGCCTGCAGGGCCAGCATGCCGATGTCGTGGAGCAGGCCGGTGACGAAGGCCTGGCCGTCGTCGATGCCGGCGACCTTGCAGATCGCCTTGGACAGGCGCGCGACCGCGACGGCGTGCTCGCGCTGCGCCCGCGCCACGTGCTCGTCGTCGCCGCGGAACATGTGGCACTCCATCACGCTCTGGTAGAGCACGTCGCGGATGGCGCCGCTGCCGAGGCGTTGCAGCGCCGCGCCGAGGCTGCGCAGCGGCACTCCGCCGTAAGCCGAGGAGCTGGCGACGGTCAGCATCCGTGCGGTGAGCACGGTGTCGGACACGATGACGCGCTCGAGCCGTCGCATCGCGATGTTGGGATCGGCGGCGAGCGACATCGCCTCGTTGGCGGTCTCGGGCAGCAGCGGGAGCTTGAAGCCGGGCGCTTCGGCGGCTTGCACGAGCGCTGCCGCGGCCTCGCGGATGCAGCGCTCGCCACAGCTGCCGCGGCGGACCGCGGTCGGCTCGTCGATGTGGATGGGTTGGATGTCGGCGTCCGGGATCCGGGCGCGTCGGCTGGGGTCGAGCATGCTACGGGACCCATCGGGGCTTTGCTGGCCGCGCTTGACCCCTGCGCCGTCCCAGCTCGGGCCACTCGAGTGGACCCCCGCCGCATGGCTCGCTCACGGCGCGCGCGGGAGCGTCACGCGGACCGTTGTACCGCGGCCGGGCGCGCTGTCGATTTGCAGCGTGCCGCCGGCCCTGCGCACCAGGTCGAGCACCAACACCAGGCCCATGCCGTTGCCCTCGGACTTGGTCGTGAAGTAGGGCTCGAAGAGGTGCTGCTTGACGGCGTCGTCCATGCCGACGCCGTCGTCGCGGATCTCGAGCTCGAGCGCGGTGCCGCCGCGCGCGTGCAGGGACACCTGGCCCTGGGTGGAGATCGCGTCGCGGGCGTTGACGCAGAGGTTGAGCACGACCTGCTCGAGCTCGAGCGGCGCCAGCCCGATCGCGAGGTCGTCGCCCGCCACGTCGAGCACGAGCTGCGCGCGCGGTCGCAGCAGGAGCGACAGCACCGGACCGAGCGCGCGGATGCCCGCCAGCGCGCCCTGGGTGCCCGCCGGCGTGGCGCCCTCGCGCGGGCCCGCAAAACGCAGCAGCTCGGCGGCGAGCTTGCGGCCGATCTCGAGCACCTCGGACAGCTCGCGTTGCGCGGTCGCGAGATCGCCGGGCTCGAGCGAGGCCGTCAGCATCATCGCCGAGGTCATCACGTTGTTGAAGTCGTGGGCGACGTTGCGCGCGAGCCGGCGGACCTCGAGCAGTCGCTCGAGATCGCGGGCGCGGTTGCTCTGCTCGCGCAGCTCGGCCTCGGCACGGGCGCGCTCGGCCTGTGCGAACACCAGCGCGACCACCTCGGCCACCGCCGACGCGAACTCGGCCTCGGCGTGGGTCCAGCGACGCGCGCCGCCGACGTGTTCGTGGCACAGCACGCCGTAGAGGTGCCCGTCGCGGAACACCGGCGCGTCGAGCAGCGCACCGATGCCGTGGGGGTCGAGGTAGCCCGCGGTGAGCTCGGCGGTCGCCGGGTGCAGGCGGGCGTCGTCGGCCACCAGCACGCGGCAGGTGTCGAGCGCGGCGCGGTAACGCGGCAGGGTCGCGGGGGCCAGGGCCGTGCCGCCGCCCTGGGGGCCGTGCTCGCGATCGTGCAGCGCGACGCAGCGCAGGGTGCCGTCGTCGTCGAACACCCAGATTCCGACGCGGGCCACCTGCAGGGCCTCGGCGCAGATGCGGGTGGCACGGGCGGCAACGGCCGCGAGGTCACCCGCGGTGTCGAGGTGCACGCGCGCCAGCGCGAGGCGGGCGGTCTCGTACGCGACGCGGCGCGAGTGTCCCGGCATCGTCACTTGGCCCGTCGATGATACCGCCAACCTCTCCGCTGGCGTGCGCTGCTCATGCGCCCGGGCGGCCGCGGGCGCGTACGATCGGATGGCCGCGGCGAAAACCGAGCGCGCGGACGAGCCGACGGTTGCCGGGGCCGTCGGCCATCGCCGACGCGGCGATGAGCCGGCACAACGCGCTGACCAGCACGATCGGCGCGCACGGCAGCTGCAGGCCGTGCACGCCCGCGCCGGAGAGCCCGGCCGGGTCGAGCGGCCGCGTCGACAACCCCAGCAGCGGCAGTCGCCGGCCCACGTCGGTTGCCCAAGCGGTGCACAGGGTCACCGCGGCCGGCGCATCGACGTCGAGGTCGAGCACCGCCGCGTGGGGAGCACAGCGCAGCGCCGCGGGGCCGTCGGCGATCGACGCCTCGTGCACCTCGAAGCCCCGCGGCTCGAGCAGATCCCGCAGCGCGAGCGGACGATCCGCGGGCTGCAGCACCAGGATGCGAACGCACTCGGCTCCGTGACCCATCGATGACCCCCTCGCCGAACCACCCCAGTGTCGGGCCGACCCGGCCGCGCGTCCAGTGGAAAGTAACTCATTGATGAGTTACGTCCGCACGCTTCAAATGCCGTGCATTGTCCGAAAATCGAAGCAATCTCCGGTGAAGGCGATGGATGGTCGCGAAAAATGGCCATCCGATCGCGGGGGCTTGCCCGCAGGCACGGGCGATCTCGCGCGGGTTTCTGGGATCGACGGCCGAACGTGGCAGATACTCGGCCGCGCGAGCTGCCCGCACCGGAACCGGCGGCCCGACGCAGGAGGGACGCATGGGGGTCGAACGCATGAGGATCATCGCGGTGCTGTTGGGGCTCGCGGCGTGCCAGCGCGACGATGCCGGGGGCTCCGGGTGCGCGGACGGAGACGACGCGTGCGGGTCGGGCAGCGGGGGCAGCAGCTCCACCGGCCAGACGCAGGGCACGACGTCGGCGACCACGAGCCCCGCGACCACCGACGGCAGCGATGGCACGGTCGCCGACTCGTCGAGCGGCGGCGCGCCCGACTGCGTCGACGATCGCGAGTGCGCGACGCCGCCGGCCGACGGCTGTCTCGACGCCGGCACCGCGCGCGCGTACCCGGGGTCTGGTACGTGCAGCGAGGGCGTGTGCGTGTACACGCCGGTCGACGAGGTCTGCGTGGCCGGCTGCGACGCGACCCTCGCGGCGTGCTTGCACGACGTGTGGCTGCCGATCGCCGACATCGACGCGCCGGCGCCTCGCTATCGCCACAGCGACGTGTGGACCGGCGCCGAGATCATCGTGTGGGGCGGCGCCGGCGATAACACCTTCTTCGACGACGGCGCGAGCTACGACCCGGTCCTCGACACGTGGACGCCGCTGACGCCGACCGGAGCGCCGTCGGTGCGCGCCGATCACACGGCCGTGTGGTCCGGCAGCGAGATGTTCATCTGGGGCGGAGGCGATGGCAGCTTCTCGGTGCTCGGCGACGGTGCCCGCTACCACGGCACGCGCCACACCTGGACCGCGCTCGCGCCCGGCTTCCCGGCCCCGGCGCCGAGTCGCCACCACAGCGCGACCTGGTACGACACGGGCATGATGGTGCTCGGCGGCGAGGATGAGTCCGGCACGCTGGTCCAGGCGCGCCACTTCGACGTCCTGCGCGACGGCTGGGGCTTCGTCGCGCTGCCCGGCACGCCGTCGCAGCGCGCCGAGCACTCCGCGGTGTGCACCGGCGACGCCGTGGTGATCTGGGGCGGCCGCAACGACGACTTCGTGCTCGACGACGGCTCGCGCTGGAACACGGCGGCCAACAGTTGGACGGCGATGAGCGCGATCACACCGCCGGCGGCGCGCGTCTACCACTCGACGGTGTGGACCGGCGAGGTGATGATCGTGTGGGGCGGCGAGAACCAGGCCGGCGCGGCCCTGATGACCGGCGGCCGCTACAATCCCAGCACGAACTCGTGGACGGCGACGGCGACCGACGGCGCGCCGTCGCCACGCACCCACCACCGCGCGGCGTGGACCGGCAGCGAGATGATCGTGTGGGGCGGCATCGACAGCGAGGGGCGCCTCGACACCGGTGGCCGCTACAATCCCGCCACCAACAGCTGGACGGCCACCAGCACGGTCGACGTGCCCGATGCCCGCGCCGGGCACACGCAGGTGTGGACCGGCAGCGAGATGATCGTGTGGGGCGGCATCGGTTCGGCGTCGTTCGTCAACGACGGCGCACGCTACGTGCCCTGACGCGTGCCGCGGGGCCGGACGCCCTTGCCCGCGCGGGGACGTGGGGTGGGGGCCAGCGCGTCGCCCAGCTGCGGGCTCGCGTGGGCCGCGAGCAACGAGTCCAGCCGACCTACGCGATCACCGAGCATCTTGGCCATCACGTCGGTGACGTCGATGCCGTGGCGCTGCGCCAGCAGGGTGATGTCGAGCGAGACCTGACTGACGGCAATCTCGGCGATCGCGGCGGTCTCGCTCACGACCGCGCGGTCCGAGCGCGCGTTCTCGGTGGCACCGAGCAGGCTGGTCTTGTCGTCGGCGACCACCACCAGTCGGTGCGACCAGAAGCTCTCGAGGTCGCGCTCGGCCAGCCCGTAGCCGAAGCGCAGGCCCGCCAGTTCTTCGGGCAGCCGCGCGTGGGAGAACAGCACCGTGAACACGCGCCGTCGTTCGGCGGCTGCGAACGCGGGCGCCAGCCGCGAGAGCTCGCGCGGCCAGCCGCTGGCGACCACCACCTTGCGCGCGCCCGCGATGATGCGTGAGGCCTCGTCGAGGATGCGGTCGTAGCCCGCGACCGTGAACGCGTCGGGCGCGTCGGGGCTCACGTCGAGCTGTGCGATGGCCTCGCGCAGCGCCGCGGTCGCGCCGTCGAAGCGGCGCCGGAGCAGGCCATCGAGCGCCTTGGGCGGGGTCGCGCTGAAGCGCTCGGGCGGCCCCGCGTCGCGTCGCGCGACGCCTTGGGCGACCAGCCCCCGCAGCACGCCGTACACCGCCGAGCGGGGCACGCCGGCGTCGCGACTCACCTCGTAGCCGGTGCTGGCGCCGGCGCGCAGCAGCGCGACATAGGCGCGGGCTTCATTGAGCTTGAAGCCGACGCTTCCGAGCACCTCGATCAAGTGGTCGTCGGCCATGGGTCGTCCGCGAAGCGGCGCCCGAAGGTAGCGTCGCGACGGCGTGCACCGCAAGCCGAGCCCACCCTCGCGATCGGGCTTGCGCTACCCTTGCCGCCGCCCTCCCGTGGACGCCGACGTGCTCTCGCCCTCGCAGGCCGCCGCGCCGCTGGTTGCCCACGCCGCTGCCGGCACGCCCGTGCGCGTGCTCGGGGCCGTCGATCCGCTGCTCGCCAAGCTGGTCGCGGACGCGTCGGCCGCCGGCGCGCCGCTGCTGGTGGTCACCGTCGACGACGCCGCGGCCCGCCGCCTCGCGGCCGACGTGTGCTTCTTCCTCGGTTGCTCGGCCCCGGCCGCCGACGACACCGAGGGTGACGTGGTCGTGCTGCCCGACGTCGACACCTCGCCGCTCGGCGATCTCGCGCCCGACGTCCGCACGGTCGCGGCCCGCTTCGCCGTGCTCGCGCGAGCCCACGGCGGGCGCGCGCCCAAGGTGCTCGTCGGCGGCGTGCGTTCGTTGCTGCGCAAGACCCTGCCGCTCGCCGGCTTCGCGGCCCGCAGCGCGCGCTGGACCAAGGGCCAGGAGCTGGGCTTCGCGGCCGCGCAGGCCAGCCTCGTCGCGGCCGGCTACGTGCGCGGCGACGTGGTCGAGGACCCGGGCAGCTTCGCGGTCCGCGGCGGCGTGCTCGACGTCTTCACGCCCACGGGCGGGCAGCCGGTGCGCATCGAGTTCTTCGGCGACGAGATCGAGCGCATGCGTTCGTTCGATCCGCAGACCCAACGCACCCTGCGCGAGGTCGCGGCGGTCGACATCGTGCCGGTGCGGCTGTCGATCGTCACGACCGCGGCGCCGCTGCGCCAGCGCATCCACGAGCGCGCCGATGCGATCGCAGCGCCCAGCAGCCGCACGCGGCAGGTCATCGAGTCGCTCGAGGCGGGGCAGGACTTCTTCGGCATCGACGCGGTCGCCCCGTTGCTGCACGACGGCATGGATCCGCCGTGGGCCTACCTGCCCGCCGGCACCCGCGTGGTGCTCGACGATCCGTCGGCGCTGCAGTCCGCGGCGCGCAGCCACGAGGACGAGCTCGCGGCGGAGTACGAGCGCGCGCTCGCCGATCGCCGCCTGGTCGCGGCACCCGAGCAGCACGCGGTCGCGGCCGCCGCGTTTGCGGCGTGGGGCGAGCGGGCGTGGGCGTGGGTCGAGCGACTCGAGGCGCCCGGCGACGACGGCCGCGTGCCACTGCGCGTGCAGGTCGATCGCGACGAGACCCTCGCCGCCGAGCTGCAGGCCGCCCGCGGCCGTCGCAGCGGCGAGCTGCTGGCACCGGTGCTGGCGCGCATCGCCGAGCTGCAGCGCGAGGGTGAGCCACCATGGTCGATCGTGTTTGCAGCGCCCAACCACAGCCACGCCGAGCGGCTGGTGGGCTTGCTGCGCGACCACGCAGTCGCGGTCGATCCGCCACGCGGTGTGCACGAGGTGCCGCTGCTGCTGAGCAGCCCGCCGTCGCCCTCGCGTCGCATCCACGTGGTCGCCGGCGAGCTGTCGACCGGCCTGCGCAGTCGCATCGATCGGCTGCTGCTGGTGTCGGAGGCCGACGTGTTCGGCGCGCTCGCCCACCGCAGCAAGCCCCGTCGCCGTCGCGGCGGCGTGTCGGGCATCGGCCAGCTCGCGGTCGGCGACTATGTCGTGCACGTCACCCACGGTGTCGGGCGCTACGTCGGCCTGGTCCAGCTCGCGCTCGGTGGCACGCCGGCGGACTACGTACAGGTCGAGTACACCGGCGCCGATCGCCTGTACCTGCCCGTCACGCGGCTCGGCGAGATCGAGCGCTACGTCTCCGCCGACGCCAAGCCGCCCAAGCTCGACAAGATGGGCGGCACCAGCTTCGCGACCAAGACCGCGAAGGTGAAGGCGGAGGTGCGGCAGATCGCCGAGGAGCTGCTGCAGATCTATGCCCAGCGCGAGGCACTGGGTGGTCACGCGCACCCACCGGGCGGCGAGCCCTACCACGAGTTCGAGGCCACGTTCCCGTTCGAGGAGACCCCCGATCAGCTCGACGCCATCGAGGCGGTGCAGCGCGATCTATCGCGGCCGCAGCCGATGGACCGGCTCATCTGCGGCGACGTCGGCTTCGGCAAGACCGAGGTGGCCCTGCGTGCGGCCTTCCGCGCTGCCCACGGTGGCAAGCAGGTCGCCGTGCTGGCGCCGACCACCGTGCTGGTACAGCAGCACTACCACACCTTCCGCGAGCGCCTCGAGCCGTTCGGCATCGAGGTCGGCGTGCTGAGCCGCTTCACCGACGCCAAGGACAAGGCCCGCACCATCGCCGGCGCCAAGAACCGCAGCGTCGACGTCGTGGTCGGCACCCATCGCCTGCTGTCCTCGGACGTGCGCTTCGCCGACCTCGGGCTGGTCGTGATCGACGAGGAGCAGCGCTTCGGGGTCGCCCAAAAGGAGCGCTTCAAGAAGCTCAAGACCGAGGTCGACGTGTTGTCGATGTCGGCCACGCCGATCCCACGCACGCTGCACATGTCGCTGCTGGGGATCCGCGAGATCAGCTTGGTGATGACGCCGCCCGGCGACCGCCTGGCCGTGCGCACCTTCGTGACGCGACCATCGGACACCGTGCTGCGCGACGGCGTCAGCAAGGAGCTGGCGCGCGGCGGGCAGGTGTTCTACGTCGTGCCGCGGATCCTCGGCATCGAGGAGCACGCCACACGGCTGCGCAAGCTGGTGCCGCACGCCCGGGTGCGGGTCGCCCACGGGCAGATGCCGGGCGAGATGCTCGAACAGACCATGCTCGCGCTGGTCGAGCACGAGATCGACGTGCTGGTGTCGACCACCATCATCGAAAGTGGGCTCGACATCCCCCGCGCGAACACCATGTTCGTGGCCGACGCCGACCACTTCGGACTCGCGCAGCTGTACCAGCTGCGCGGCCGCATCGGCCGCAGCCGCCATCGCGCGTTCTGTTACTTGCTGGTCGATTCGCTCGAGAAGCTGCAGCCCGACGCACGCCGGCGGCTGGAGGCGCTGGCCCGCTACGCCGAGCTCGGCAGCGGCTTCTCGGTCGCCAGCCACGACCTCGAGATCCGCGGCGCCGGCGACATCCTCGGCGCGCGCCAGAGCGGACAGATCCAGGCGGTCGGCTTCGAGGCCTACTCGCGCATCCTCACCGAAGCGGTCGCCGAGCTGCGCGGAGCACCGATCCTGCGTGAGACCGATCCCGAGCTGGTGTTCGACATGCCGGCCTACCTGCCCGAGGAGTACGTCGAGGACGTCGGCACGCGGCTCGATCTCTACCGACGACTGTCGGTCGCCCACGATCGCGACGTGGTCGCGGCGATCGCCGACGAGATCCGCGACCGCTTCGGCGAGCTGCCGCCCGAGGCGCGCTGCCTCGAGCACGTGATGGCGTGCAAGACCTACGGGCGCCGTCTGCACGCGACCGCACTGGAGCTGCGGGGCGAGCGACTGAGCGTGCGGCTCGGCGCCGGCACCACGCTGCCGCCGGAGTACGCCGCTCGCCTCGGCGCGCAGACCCGTGGGCGCATGAAGCTGGTCGGGCCCGATCGCGTCGCGGTCCGACTCGATGGCGGCGGCGACGAGGCGCGCCTGCGCCAGGCCGTCGCCGCGCTCGCCGATCTGGCCAGCGCACTGCCGTGACGCGACCGCTACGGCGGGCCGACGCGCTTCTCGACCGTGCGCTCGTCGCTGCCCGGCATGCGCGTGACCAGGCCGTCGTCGCCGGTGGCAGCGGCGAACGGCAGCTCGGCACCGCCAGCGACGGCCTCGACCAGCGCCAGCGCGAGGTCGCCGATGGTGTTCATGCCGTCGTAGTTGATGCGATCGGCCTCGTCGTCGGCGCGGTGGTAGTCGTCGTGCAGCCCGGTGAAGAAGAACAGCACCGGGATGCCGAGCTCGTAGAAAGGCGCCTGGTCCGAGCGCGCCGACACCGAGCGCTCGTACACCACCGACATGCCGCGGCTACCCAGTCGATCGAGCAGCGGCATCCAGCCCGTGCTCGAGCCCACGCCGCCGACCGAGAGACCGCCTGACCCCAGCCGCCCGACCATGTCGAAGTTGATCATCGCGACCACGTGTCCGTCACGGAACGGCGGCGCGTCGGGGGCGGTGTTCGCGAGTGCCTTGCTGCCGTGCAGCCCCAGCTCTTCACCGGCGAAGTGGGCGAACACCAGCGTGCGCCTCGGTCGGCGACCGGCGGTCGCGAACGCCTTGGCGATCGACAGCACCATCGCGGTGCCGCTGCCGTTGTCGTCGGCGCCGTTGCAGGTGTCGTCCGCGCCGATGCACGCGAGCCCGGCGTCTTTGCGGCCGATGTGATCGTAGTGGGCGCCGATCACCACGATCTCGTCGGCGGCGTCGGTGCCCGGTAGCACCGCCAGCACGTTGTCGGCGTCGTGCAGGCGATCGCGGCGGCGGGGCGCCAACGACAGCCGCACCCGCGGCAGCGCGGCCGGCTGGCCGGCCTGCTCGATCGCGTCGAGCTGGGTGCCGCCGTCCTTCACCATCGCAATCATCGGCGCCCGCGCCAGCACCACCTGTGGCAGCGCAGTGTCGCGCGCGGCGTCGCGGAGCGCCGCGAGGGCGTCGGGGTCGAGGGCGGTGGGATCACCGATCCATGCGATGGCGCGGGCGCCTGCCTCGCGCATCGCCGCCGCCGCGGTGGTCACCGCGGTCGGCGTGGGCGTCGACGAGAACAGCACCACGTGGTCGCGCACGCGTTCGCGCAGGGGCGGGTCGGGCGCGCGCGTGGACGCCGGCAGCCACAGCGGCTCGGCCACCACCGCGCGCGCGTCGGCGGTCGTCAGCGAGACGCTCTGCTCGGGCCCGAGCACGTGGGCATGGCCGTCGATCTCGATCCAGACGTGGTGGGCGAGCTCCGGCTCCGAGCCGTGGGCGAACTGGAAGCGGCTGCGGTGCCGCGGGCCCACGCCCGCGAGCCCGAGCGCGTCGTACTGCTGCGCGATCATGTCGGCGGCGCGCTCGATGTCCGCGGGCACCAGCGTGTAGCGGCCGCGCATGTCGTCGGCCGCGAACTCCTCGAGGAACTCGCGCATGAACGCGTGATCGAGGGTCAACGGCGCCGGCTCGGCGGTCGCCGCATCGGGCCGTGCGGGCGTGCCCTCGGGGGCTCGCGACGCTCCCGCGGGGTGACACGCCAGACCCACGAGCGACGAGAACAGCAAGGCGGCGGCGACGGGCGACGACGACACGGACGTCGCCGAAGGTAGCAGCTCGGCCGGCGCACGCGCGAGTGCGGCCCGCGTTGCCGAGGCGCGCCGCGGACTGCTAGCCTGGCGCCGCCGTCCATGCGTCGATCGAGCGAGCTCCGAGCCCCGCGGGTCCGTATCGCCGCCGCGCTGCTGCTGGCGGCCTGTGGTGCCGCGCAGGGCGTCCCGGAGGGCAAGCTCGCGGCGGTCGGCGCGGTCGCGTTCGGGCCCGAAGATCTCGCCGACGTGCAGGCCCAGCTCGGCGCGTACGCTCAGCTGCGTTTCGGCGGCGAGGGCCGCGGCGCGCTGTTGCAGGCGTTGGTCGACGCCGAGGTGCTCGCGCAGGAGGCCGCGGCGCAGGGGCTCGCCGACGATCCCCGCGTGGCGTACGCGTGGGTCGAGGAACTCGCGGCCGTGCACGAGAGCGCCGAGATGGAGCGTCGGGTGCCCCGCGCGACGATCGCGGCCGACCGCGTGCGACTGCGGGCATGGTACGACGCCCACCTCGATGCGTTCGTGGTGCCCGAGCGACGCAGCGCCCAGGGCGTGCTGCTGCGCGACTGGGCCGCGGCCGAGGCCGCGCTCGCGACCGTGCGCGCGGGGCCGGTGGAGCTCGCGAGCCTCGGCGACGTCGTGACGACCCCGCTGCAGGCGCGCGACGACGCGGAGTTCCCAGGCTTCCATCCGGTGTTGTTCGACGATGCGCTCGCGGTCGACGACGTGCTGCCGCAGCCGGTCGTGGTCGGCGAGCGCCTGCTGGTCGGTCGCGTGGCCAGCATCGAGCCGAGCGCACCGGCGCCGTTCGACGACGCCGCCGTGCAGGAGCGCCTGGTCGAGGCCGTGCGCGCGCCGTTGGTGGCCGCGGCGCGCACCGCATGGCTGGCCGAGCTCGGCGCGCCGCCCTGACCACGCGTGGGCGACCGCACGGCGTCGGCCCCGGATGCGTTGCCGCCGGCGCGTGCGACTGCTACGACTTGGCGCACATGTCGATGTTGCTGCTCGGGCTCGCGCTGGCGACCACCGTCGATGCCGCGGCGCCCGCCGTGCCGCAGCCCCGCCGTGACGTCCGCGTCGTGCTCGACCAGGTGGTCGCGGTGGTCAACGACGACGTCGTGCTCGGCAGCGAGCTGCGCCGCGCCACCGATCGCCACCCGATGCTGCGCGAGGCGATGTCGCAGTTGCCGGCCGGCGCGCCGCAGTCGCAGGTCGACGCGACCCGCCGCGAGGTGGAGGCCGCCGTGCTCGACGAGCTGATCCACATCGTGCTCGTGCGCGACGAGGCGGAGAAGTTCGACATCAAGGTCTCGGATCAAGAGCTGCAGACCGCGCTCGGCAACATCGCGGCCAACAACAACCTCACGGTCGAGACCTTGCGCAAGCAGGTCGAGGCCAGCGACGAGTTCGACTCCTGGTCGGAGTACACCGGCGAGCTGCGCGACCAGATCCTCTCGCTGCGGGTCTCGCAGCAGCTCGCGACCTGGTCGGTCAGCGAGGCGCAGATCCGCGAGTACTACCGGAAGATGACCAAGGACGAGAGCGCCAAGGTCGAGCTCGAGCAGTTCTCGTTCGTGCCCACCGGCGAAGGCACCCAGGCCGACCGCGACCGGGCCTTCGCGGCGGCGCAGGCCGCCGGCCGACGACTGCGCGAGGGCACGCCCGGCGAGGTGCTGGCGACCGAGCTGGGTCGCGAGGAGGCGCAGTGGCACCGCACGGTCGCGCGCGGCGACATCGCGCCGGCCCTCGAGGACGCGGTCTTCTCGGCCAAGGAGGGCGCGGTGGTGGGCCCGATCGCGTCGGGGCAAGGGTACGTCGTGTTCCGCGTGGTGAAGCAGGTTGCCGCCGCGGCGCTGGCGTTCGACCAGGTCAAGGACCGCATCCGCGAGCAGCTCGAGAACGAGGCCTACTTCAAGGCCGAGCAGGAGCTGCGCGAACAGCTGCGGGCCAAGGCCCACGTCGACGTGCGGCTGTAGCGGCCCCGCGGAGCTTCAGCCGCCGTCCGCGCCCGCGAGCCCGGCGACGCGCGCTTCGTAGTCGTCGAGCGCGAACAACGTCGCGGTCACGATGCGGTCCTCGACCTCGTTGCGCAGGCTCGCGCCGAAGTTGGCGCCGGTGCGCGCGTTGATGAGGATCGAGAACGCGATGACGGGGGTGCCGTCCTCGGCGGTGATGACCCCGCTCAGGCCCGAGACGTCGTCGAGGGTGCCGGTCTTGGCGCGCACGCGCTTGCCCGACAGTCGCAGCCGCGTGCGCATGGTGCCGGGCTCGCCCGCGACCGGCAGCGCGTCGATCAGCGCGCGACCGGGCTGGGCGCCGTGGCTCGCCACGGTGATGAGATCGACGAGGCCGGCGCTGGTCAGCCGACCGGCCCGCGAGAGCCCCGAGCCGTTCTCGACCACGATCTCCTCCGGGTCGCGGCCCAACGCCGACCAGTATCCCTGCAGGATCTCGTCGCCGGCAGCCCAGTCGCCGGGCTCGCCGGTCATCCGCCAGGCCAGCGTGCGCAGCACCTGCTCGGCGATGAAGTTGTTGGAGTACGCCAGCCCGAGATCGAGGATCTCCATCAGCGGCGGCGACTCGTGCTCGAACAGCACCTCGGCGTTGGCGGGCGCGACCCCACGCGCGATTGGCAGCGGCATGCTCGCCAGCTGCTCGGCGAGCACGCCGGCGAAGATCGACGCGGCCACGCGACCCGGATCGTAGACGCGCCGGCGCTCGACTTGCTTGGCGCCGCGGGCGGGCAGCGTGCCGCGGATCTCGATCACGGTGTCACCCTCGCGCTCGCGCGAGACCACCGACAGCGCGCGCTTGCGGCCGATGCGGGCGCGGTTGTCGACGATGATGGTCGGCGCCGCCGGCTGGGTGGTGACGACGACCTTGCGCTCGCGCGCCATCGGCGTCGCGGTGACCTCGACGTAGTTGTAGCCGACCGACAGCGCCGAGGTCTCCGGCTCGTAGGCGAGGCCGGGGCCGCCGCTGTTGTAGCCGGGCGCCAGGCGATCGTGGGAGAACGCCGAGTCGTCGAACACGAGTCGCCCGACGCTGGCGTCGATCGCCGGCGCGACCGCAGCGGCGATCGCCGAGAGGTCGGCGACCTGCAGGGTCGGGTCGCCGTGGCCGACCAGGTACACCGCGTCGGCATCGCGGACGACGGAGGTGACGAAGGTGTAGTCGGGGCCGAGCAGCTCGAGCGCCGCCGCGGAGGTCAGCAGCTTCTGGTTGCTGGCGGGGATGAGCGGCGTGTCGCCATAGTCGTCGAACAGCACGTGCCCGGTGCGGAGGTCCCGGATGTGGATCGAGACCTGCGCGTCGTCGCCGACGTTGGACAGCACCGCGTTGATGTCGGCCGACAGCTTCTCGACGTCGAACTCGACCAAGCCCGGCACCACGTCGGTGCCGCGACGGCGCTCGATCGCAGCCGCGAGCGCGGCCAGGCGCTGCTCGAGCTGCTCGGCCCGGGTCGGCTCGGGCGCGCGGTCGGGGAGCACCGGCAGGCTCGCGAGCGCCACGCGATCGTCGAACTCGAGCTCGAACGGCGTCACCGGCGGCAGCGTGTTGTGGCGCTCGAACCACTGGCGCAGCGACCACGCGCCGGCGGCCACGACCACCAGCGACGCCACCAGCAGTGCGCGGCGCCGCACCGCTAGGCCCCTTCGACGTGGGTGGGTGCGAGCGCCTTGCGGATCGCAGCCTCGAGCGCGTCGTCGGTGAATGGCTTGCCGAGGTAGGCGAACGCGCCCTGGCGCAGGCCCCAGTAGCGGTCGCTGTCACGTGCCATCGAGCTCACGAACACGACCGCACAGGTGCCGGCCGGTGGTGGCAGGCGGCGGCCGAGCGTGACGCTCGCGCGCGTGTTGCCCGAGTCGGCTGCACCCCACTCGGCGTGCACCCGCCGCAGCAGCGCGAAGCCGCTGATGCCCTCGAGCAGCGCCTCGCACAGCAGCAACCGCGGCCGTCGCTCGCCCATCAGCGCCAGCGCGGTGGTGCCGTCCTTGGCCTCGGCGATGCTCACGACCAGGCCCTGCGCGCCCGCGACCGCGCGCACGCACGCGGCCATGCGCGTGCGCGTGTCGGGATCGGGGTCGGCGATCACGACGTGGGGCGCGGCCGCGGCCGCCGGCCCACTGCGCGCGCGCTCGCTCACGATTGCACCGGCGGCGTCGCGCGCCGGGCGAGTCCACCGCGACCGAGGCGGTAGATCACCTTGGCCACGGCGAAGGTGCCGGCGCGGGTCTTGCGGGCGATGTCCTTGACGCTGTTGCGGCCGTTGAGCAGCTCGAGGACCCCGAGCTCGTCGAGCGCGAAGGCGTGGCGACCGAGCTTGGCGACCTCGTCGTCGACGCGCACGAACACGTCGTCGAGCGCGGCCACGTGCGGACCCATCTCGGCGCGCTCGTCGAGGCGTCGCAGGCCGACCAACACGGCCTCCGAGATGCGCAGCTCGGCGGCACCGCGACCGAGCTCGGCGATCACCGGGTGAAGGTGCTCGCTGGGCACGAAGCTCATGCGTCCGCCGCTCCAGCCCATCGCCTGGCAGGTGATCTCGCGGGCCTGGTTGCACAGTGCCGTCGACAGCTCGTCGGCGCGCAGGTAGCCGTCCTGCAGCAGGCGCAGTGCCAGCGGACGGGCCTGCGGATCGTCGTCGTGGGCGAGGCTGACCAACGCGCTGTCGGTCGTGGCGCGCAGCTCGAGCACGAAGCGTTGCAGCCGCAGGTCCTCGTCGCCTTCGGCTTCGGCCATGCGGATGCGTCCGCGGTCGACGTGCAGGCGCGCGGTGGTGCCGCGTCGCTCGACCGTCAGCACGCCGCGCGCTCCGTCGGCGTCGAGCACCTCGAGCAGCGACTCGAGCTTGGTCGGGCCCAGCTCGGCCTGCAGCGTCACGCCCGAGGCCAACGTCGGCAGCTCCGCGAGGTTGGCGAGCGTCGCGTGCAGCCGTCGCAGGGTGTCGTTGTCGGGCTCGAGCTCGGGGAAGTGTTGCTGCAGCGCGAGCTCGAGCCGCAGCACCGCCTCGTCGCGGGTGGCACGGGCGCGGACTGGCCGTGGCGGCGGCGCGACGTCGATCGACTCGCGCAGGAACTTGAGCAGCGCCGGCGTCGTGAACGGGCGCTTGAGGCACGGCAGCGACTCGGCGCCGGGGAACGGCACCGGGTTGGCGCGCGAGACCAGCAACATGCCTGGCAGCTCGGATCCGCCGGGCACCTCGAGCAGCGCGCGCAGCACTGCGGCACTGACCGCCGGCGCAGTGGCGGTGTCGAGCAGCAGTGCGGCGATCGAGCGATCACCGGCGGGCCCGCGGGTGCGGCACAGCTCGACCGCTTGATCGAGGTTGCTCGCGTGCAGCACGTTGTAGCCGGCCAGGCGCAGACCCGCGGTCGCGAGCTTGGCCGCAGTGGGATTCGGATCGAAGTACAGCACGCCGGCGTGGCCGTGGAGGCTCGCGCTGCTGTGGCTGGCGCTGGCGCTGCGGTCCGCCGGGCTCGCGGGTGCATCGCCGTCGCCGGGCTGCTGGGGATTCTCTGCGGTGGTCATGCGACGGGTGGCGGAGGCTCGTGGGGCGCCAGCTGGCGATCTGGCCGTGGTCGGGGCCGCCCACGCGCGGGTCGCGGGGGCAACGGGTGGGGGGGTGCTGCGGGCCGCGGCGAGGGTCGTTCGTGGTCGGGGAGCTCCGTGGGCGTGCATGCCGGAGCGGGACGCGTGCGGGCAGGGGCAACGTGGGCGGCTGTCGGGGGCGTCACACTCGCGACAAACGCGGGCGTACGCGCCAGAAGCATACTCAAACCGCCCGGGTGCGTGCTAGCTTGTGTGCCGATGGTGATGGAGTCGCTGCAGCGGCTCGATCCGCCGCAGGCGCTCGGGAAGCTCACGCTGCTCGCGCGACTCGGCGAGGGCGGGATGGCGCAGGTCTACGTCGCTGCGCAAGGCACCGGTGCGCTCGCGCGGCTGTGCGCAGTCAAGCTGCTGCGCCCCGACGTCGCCGACGTCGACTACCGGCGCCGCTTCCTCGACGAGGCCGCGTTGGTGGTGCGGCTGCACCACAACAACCTCGTCGACGTGCGCGAGGCCGGCGAGCAGGACGGCCAGCCCTACATCGTGATGGAGCTGTGCGAGGGGCGAGACCTCGCCGATCTCTGGGATCGCTGCGCGGAGATCGGCCGGGCGTTCCCGGTGCCGCTGTCGGTCTACATCGTGCGCGAGGCCCTGCGCGGGCTCCACTACGCGCACGGCTTCGGTGGGCTCTCGTTGGTGCACCGCGACGTGTCACCGTCGAACCTGCTGGTCGACTGGGCCGGCGCCGTGCGGGTCGCCGACTTCGGGCTCGCCACCAGCGCGCTCAAGGTGACCAACACGATGCCGGGCCTGGTGTTCGGCAAGGTCGGCTACATGGCGCCCGAGCAGGCCACCCGCGGCGAGCTCGACGGCCGCGCCGACGTCTACAGCTGCGGCGTGGTGTTGTGGGAGCTCATCACCGGTCGTCCGCTGCGCGAGGCCGGCATGGACACCAACGCGGTCGCACGCTTCAGCGCCACCCCGCCGTCGGCGTTCAGCCGGCGCGTCGATCCGCAGCTCGACGCGATCGTCGTGCGCGCGCTCGCGATCCGCCCCGAGGATCGCTACGGCGACGCCGGCGAGTTCATGCGTGCGCTGTCGGACTGGCTGGTCGCCAACGCGCCGCAGACCGATCAAGAGAAGCTCGCCGAGTTCATGCGCGGGTTGTTCCCCGACAGTCAGGGCCGCGATCATGCGCGGCTGGGCGAGCTGCTCACACGCATCTCGCAGCCCGACACCGGCGTGTTCCGGCGCGGCGACACTGGTGCGCCGACGCGCGAACTCGCGGGGGTCCCGGCGTGGATCGGCGCCGAGGAGATTCCCGCCGGCGTGGTGATCGCCGAACGCGAACGGGTCGAGGCGGCTATCGGCCGCGGCGGCATGGGCACGGT
>WBZX01000340.1_pt1 | contig 40385 bp, 32 predicted proteins | sample 5204211 | NCBI WGS metagenome assembly WBZX01 (sample SAMN12344362, study PRJNA552823) | activated sludge metagenome | biome: Activated sludge suspended growth; feature: Nitrification reactor; material: Wastewater; isolation source: activated sludge from nitrification reactor of wastewater...
TCGAGGCCGCATAGGCGAGCAGCAGGCACATGCCTCCGCCAAAGTGATCGAGCGCGCGGCGTTGTTGCGGGTCGTCGCCGATGACCTCGCGCATGGTCGCGTGCAGGCCCAACGCGACCGGCAGCAACATCGCGCACGTCGCCGTGTTGGAGATCCACATCGAGAATGCCCACGCGATGAGACCGATCGCCACCATCGCCCGGCTCGGTGAGCCCGCGACCTGCGGCCGCGCGATCAGCCACAGCGCGATGCGGCGGTCGACGCCCTGCCGTGCCAGCCCCTCGGCGAGCACGAAGCCGCCCAAGAAGAGATAGATCAGCGGATCCGACAGCGGCGCGAACGCCTGCTTCGCGGGTGCGACCCCGGTGAGCACCGCGAGCGCAGGGCCCAACAGCGCCGCCACCGGCAGCGGCACCGCCTCGGTGATCCACAGCGCCACGGTCGCGGCGGCGACCGCCGCGAGTGCGTGGGCCGACGGCGACAGGCCCGGCAGCGGCGCCAGCCACAGCGCCACGAACAACGCGGGCGCGAGCACGCGGCCGACTGCGCGCCGGCGTCGGTCGAAGCGCGCCTCGGCCTCGGTCATCGCCTCGCGCAGCGTCACCCGCGGTACGATGACACACCGCGGCCAACCGTGGACACTCCGGAGCGCCCACCGCCACGATGACCGCACCCGCTTCGACCGGCCGCCGCTGGCCGCGACGTCTCGCCCTGGTGGCGCTGTGGCTGCTGTGGGTCGCGATCGGTCGTGGCTTCGTGAGCAGCAACGACGGCTCCCACGTCGCGCTCGCGCGCGCGCTGGCACTGCGTCACGAGTCATCGATCGATCCCGACGTCGCGCTCACGCTGTGGGTCGACCGCGCCGAGCGCGACGGCCACCACTACTCCGACCGACCGCCGGGCACCGCGTTCGCGGCCCTGCCCGCGGTGTGGCTGGGCGCGCAGCTCGACCCCGTGCTGCGCGACCGCGCCATCGAGCACGGCCAGATGGTCGTGCGCCCGGCCGGCGACGCGTTCGCCGACACCTACGTGGCGCGCGCGCGTCGGCACGGTCGCGCGCCCGCGCTGGTGCAGTACCAGGGCACCGCGCTGCTGGTCGTGATGCACGCGGCCGCGATGGGCCTGCTGGGCCTGCTCGCGCTCGAGCGTTGGCTCGTCGACCGCGGCATGTCGGCGGGCGCCCGCGCGTTCGCGATGATCACCGTCGCGCTCGCGACTTCGTGGGGCCCCTACTCGACGACGTTGTTCTCCCACGTCACCAGCGGCACGTTGTGGTGCATCGCGCTGCTCGCGGCCGCGCGCGGCCGCGCGGGCTCGGATCGCTGGGCCGTGATCGCCGGGCTCGCCGGCGCGTGGGCGATCGCCTGCGACTACGTGCTGGTGGTGCCCATCGCGCTGCAGCTCGCGCTCGCGATGCCCCCGCGCCGCTGGGGCCTGCTGCTGCTCGGCGCCGCGGCACCTGCGATCGCGACCGCCGCGTATCACCACGCCGCCTTCGGAGCATGGTGGTCGATCGGCTACGACCACCACGCCGCCTTCGCGTTCGCGCGCGACCGCGGTACCACCTTCACCGGCAATCCCGTGACGGGGGCGTGGACGCTGCTCGGCCTCGGCGAGGGCGCCGGTGTGCTGGCCATCGCACCGGTGATGGCGCTGGGCGTCGCCGCGCTGGCGACCCTCCGCGAGCCGCGGCTGCTGCTGCCGCTGCTGCCGTGGCTGCTGTTGCTCTGCCTGCACCGCACGCCGTCGGGCGGTGCCACCGTGGACCATCGCTACCTCGTGCCCGCAGTGCCGATCGTCGGGCTCGGGCTCGCACTGGCGTGGCAACGGTGGATCGCCGAGCCCCACACGCGCACGCAGCACCCGTGGCGTGCTCGCGCGGTGCTGTGGCTGAGCCTGCTCGTGGCGGTGGCTTCGTGCGTCCTGGTCTGGTCGCACCTCGTGTCGTGGCGGGGCTGAAGCGCCGCATCCTCGCCCCCGCGGCGGATCAGGGGTGTATACGTCGGAAGCTCGATCGATGACCGCGCCGAACGAACCCACGCCGGCCACCACGCCGGCACGGCGCATGCCGCCGCTGACGTGGGTGACGACGCTGTACTACGCCGAGGGCTTTCCCTACGCGCTGGTCAACAACGTCGCCGAGGTGCTCTTCAAGGATCTCGGGGCGAGCGTACAAGCCATCGGGCTCACGTCGGCCTTTCACCTGCCGTGGAACCTCAAGTTCCTGTGGGCACCGGTGCTCGATCGCCACGAGACCAAGCGCAGCTTCATCCTCGGCTGCGAGTGGCTGGTCCTGGCGATCACCGTCGTGCTCGCGCTGCTCGGGGCGACCATGCCGATGGTCGTCGCGGCGGTCGTCTTCGTCGCGCTGGCGTTCGTCGCGGCGACCCACGACGTCGCAATCGACGGCTACTACCTCGAGGCGCTCGACCGCGACGAGCAGTCCAAGTACGTCGGTCTGCGTGCGGCCGCCTACCGCGGCGCGGTGCTGGTCGCCAGCGGACCGATGCTCGTGATCGCGGGGTTCGCGGGCTGGCACGCCGCGTGGTGGTTCGCGGTCGCGGTCGCGGTCGCGATGCTGTTCTTCCACCGCCATGCGCTGCCCGACGTCGAGCCCCGCGGCGTGCCCCTGCGCGTGTGGCTGTCGGCGATGGCGCGACCGCGGCGGCTGATCATGCTCGCGGTGGTCGCGGCCGCGATCGGCCTCGAGCGCACGTCGGGCCTGCTCGACGCTCCGCTCGCGTGGCTGCGCGAGCGCATCGCCGCGGTGCCGCTGGTCGGCTCGCTCGGGTTCGGCGAGTGGATCGGCGTCGCGCTGCTGCTGGTCGCAATCCCGACGATGATCTTCCTCGGTCGCGTGCAGGCGTTCCTGCGCCGCCGCAACTCCAGCTACGCGCGGGCCTTCGTCGACTTCCTCGAGCACCCACAGATCCCGCGGGCGTTGGCGCTGATCCTGTTGTTCCGCACCGGTGAGTCGTTCCTCATGAAGATGAGGCTGCCGTTCTTGCGCGACGCCTGTGGCCTCTCGCTCGAGGCCTACGGTGTCATCAACGGCACGCTCGGCTTCATCGCCACGATGATCGGGACCTTGCTCGGGGGCTACCTCATCGCCAAGCACGGGCTGCGGCGCTGGCTGTGGCCGATGGTGTTCGCGCAGAACCTGCCCAACCTGCTCTACGTCCTGCTCGCGGCGGTCGGGGATCCCTCGCAGGTCGCGATCGAGATGATCGCCAGCGTGGTCATCCTCGAAGACCTCGGCGCCGGGCTCGGCACCTCGGTGTTCATGATCTACATCATGCGCTGCTGCGACCCCCGCCACAAAGCCACGCACATGGCGGTGCTCACCGCGGTGATGAGCATCGGCTTCACGGTCGCCGGCATGGGCAGCGGCTACTTGGTCGCGCGCATGGGCTTCACGAACTTCTTCCTGCTCAGCTTCCTGGCCACGATTCCCAGCATGCTGCTGCTGCCGTTCGCGCCCTTCCTCGATCGTGGGCGCGGCGACGAAGCGGCCCACGACGCGCCACCGCGGCCCGCCGACGGCCACCCTACAAACCCGTAGACGATCCGGCGATGGTCTTGGCATGACGTTCACCGTCGATGCGCTCGGCCTCGAGATGTTGTGCGACAGCCTGAGCGACGGGGTCATCGTGTTCCGCAACGAGTGCGCCGCGATCGTCAGCGAAGGCGCGTGCGAGCTGCTGGCGACGCCGCGCGCACAGCTCGTGGGGGCCGACGCCGATCACGTGCTCGCAATCCTCGGTCTGCCGCCGGTGTGGAACCTGCGACTGCGAGCCGGCGACGCGGTCTCGACCGCACCGGCCCAGGGACGCGCGCTGCGACTGCGGTGGCTGATGCTGCCGGACCCCGAGGGCTCGAGCTACGCGCTGGTCGTGCAAGACATGCGACTGTCCCGGGCGCTGCGGGTCACCGAAGAGGAGCTGGCCCTGCGCGCACACGGCAACGAGTTCGGCCGACCCCGTCACGCACTCGGCGGTGGCGCGGTGTTGCGGTACCTCGCCCGCGAGGTCCGTCGCAGCCACCTCGACTTCGAAGAGCTCTCGGTGTTGGTCGCGGCCGCGGGCAGCCCCGAGCGTGCGGCCGCGGTGGCCGACGCGATCGCGCACCACCTGAGCGGCAGCCAACGCGTCGGCGCCTGCGATCCGCTCGAGCGCGGCGGGCCGGCCGAGGGCGACGTCACCGTGGTCGACTTCCCGCGCAGCGCGATGCCGGTCGACCACGTGCTCGTGGTGCTGCCGTGCACCGCCAGCAGCGGGCGCGACGCGATCGCGCTGCGGCTCGCGAGCGCGTGCTCGGGCCGCGGCACGCTGGCCTTCGGCGGTGCGACGCTGCAGATCCGGACCGCGGCCCGCCGCAACGGCGGCGAGCCCCGCGACGGCGCCCGCGCGCTGCTCGAGCGAGCCCTACGGGAGCTCGCGCGCGCACGGGCGGATCTCGCGGACGCCACGCCCCTGCGCCGCGCCGCGTAGTGCCGTCTCACGGCTGGACCGGCCGCACCGCCGGGGCCCGCCCGGGACGCGCGGGCGCGGATGGTTTCGCGGACACCCGGCGCGGGCGTAAGCTGCGGCTGCCGCCCCCGTTTGGGAGTGCCCCGATGCCTTTCTCGTCCGCCTCGACCCTCACGCTGGCCGCCGCGTTGGCGACCGCGCCCGCGACCGACACGCTCGGGGCCGAGGCGACGGCCGCCGAGCCGACCGAGTCCGCGACGGCGCCCGAGGACGGCACGCCGCGCAAGCGCAACCCCGACGAGTACGGGCCCTTCTTCGAGGCCGAGCCACCGTCCGACACCGCGCACCCGGCCGCGTTGGAGCCCCAGCCCAAGAAGCCGCTGCTGTCGGTGGGCAAGGGCGCGTTCTGCTTCGTCGACGGCAGCTGGTGCCGCACGTCGCTGCTGATCTCCGCAGGGGTCGCCGTGGGTCTGCGTGCACCGGCGAGCAACGCCGGCCCCGACGTACCGTACGGCCAGTTCAGCGTGCACGGTGGTGTCGTGGTGCGCCCGTTGATGCTGGCCGGGCGGCGCAGCTGGCATCCGTGGGGCCTGGGCCTGGTCGGTAGCTGGAGTCGCGGCACCGGCTCGGTGACGGTGCAGGGCAACGCCGAGAACCAGGAAGTTCGCGGCACGGTGCGCACCGACGCCACACGCGTCGCGGTGCTCAACCAGATCTGGCTCAGCAAGAAGGCCCACGGCATCCACCTCGATCTCTCGGTCGGTACGGTGCGCAGCCAGGTGCTCACCAGCGGCGTCGCGCTGTGGGGTACCCACGCGGAGGTGGGCTTCGGCTTCGGTGGCTGGGCGACGCTGTTCGCCGGCGGCGACTTCCTCGATCGCGACTCCCGCGTGACGCTGGGCGTGCGCGCACACGGCATCGCAGCCGCGCCACTCATCGCGCTCGCGATCGCCGGCATGGCCCTCGGAGGTGCGCTGTGACGATCACTGCCGCGATCGCCCTGCTGGCCGTGATGGCGCCCGATGTGCAGCGTCCGCGCGCGCTGACCGAGGGCCCGACCGAGGTCCCCGCGCCCGCGGACGCGCCCGCGCCTGCGGTGGCCGAGCCCGCCACCACCGAGCCCACCGCCAACACTGAGGAGCCGGCCACCACCGAGCCCACCGCCGTCGCCGAAGAGGCCGCGCCGCCGGCCGAAGAGGCCGCACCGCCGATCGATGCGCCCAAGCGCACCGGCGAGACCTTCGTGGTCTCCGCCGGAAACGCGCAGGACAAGGCGCCCTACTACACCGCGCAGGACCTCGACGCGCTGCGCAAGCGCCACGGTCTCGCGCCGGCCCCGGCGCCCGAGACCCGCAAGGTGCGATGGCACTGCCTCATCGGCGACCCACTGTGCGGCTTCAACGTCGAGGTGCAGGCCATGGGTGCCTTCGCAGCGCGCCTGCGTCAGGGCGACGTGCGCGAGAAGTCGGCGCACAAGTGGTCGAGCGGCCGCGCGCAGTACGACGTCTGGTTCAACATCCCCGTGCTGGTGGAGACCCGCGGCAAGACCCGCTACACCCGCATGACGCTGGGCCCGAAGGCGGGCGCGATCTTCAGCGACACTGGCGACACCTGGGGCAACATCGGCTTGGTCGGCCGCTACTGGCTCGGTCGCGGCCGCTTCGCACCGGCGATCGAATTCTCGAGCGCGATGGCGTTCAAGCTCGCGCGGCGATCGACGAAGGACCTCGGCGGCGCCGAGCCCAAGTACGAGATGCAGCGCGGCCCTGTCGGGGTGACCGGCGACATCGGCCTCAGCATCGGCGGGTTCGCGGCCCTCGTGGTCGGCGGCCAGTACGACAGCCCGTTGGCGCGCGAGGACGTGCCCGAGTCGTTCCGCACCCAGGCCGCGGGCATGTTCTTCGTGGGCCTGCGCGGAAACATCCTCTGGGGTGCCCCCGCAGCTGCGGCCGTGTTGACCCACGGCATGACCCAGCGATACGGCCGCGAAGCGCGATAGCGTCGCGCGATCCCCATGCAGGAACCGTCGACCGGTGCGTCAACGCACGGGTCGACGCCTGCCTTTGTCGCAGCAACCAACCGCATCGGCGATCCTCGGCGTGCGTCGATGGGGCGCGGGACGGGGGGCGGAACCGCGTCCCACCGCATCGGGCGTCATACGATCGCGGTGGGTGACAACGCCGTGACCAACGGTGTGGAACAATCGAGGGGGTCGTGCGTCTCAAGGCTTCGCCCATGCCGCGCCACCTGCTCGTCGTCTCCACCCTCGCCGCTTCGACCCTGTGCCTCGCCATCGCCGGCGCCAGTGCCCGATCGGTGGCACGGTCGAAGCAGCCGCACTTCGAGGAGATCGGGCAGTTCGGCATGGTGGGCGGCGGCGCCGAGCTGCCCTTCGCATTGCAGGATCCCCCCCTGGGTGAGACCCAAGCCCCCGCCGCGACCCCGCCCTCGGCGTCGCTCGCGGGCAGCACCATCGCCGCCTTGAAGGACGGCGCGCTCGTGGTGGACGGTGACAGCGGCAAGCTGCTGCGCACCAACGTGCAGGGCGAGCTGGTGGCGGAGCTCGAGATCGGCCGCGATGCCGGCCAGCTGGTGGTCGATGTGAAGCATCGGCGCGCGTTCGTGAGCGACCGTGCGCACGATCGCGTGGTGGTGGTGTCGCTTGCCAAGGGTGGCCTTGCGCAGACCGACGCGTGGCGTACCGGCGCGGAGCCCTTCGGCCTCGCGCTCTCGCCCGATGGCGCCAGCCTGCTGGTGACGCACGTGGCCGATCAGAAGCTGGTGGCGCTCGACACCACGACCGGCTTCGAGAGCTGGTCGCTCGAGCTGGGCCCCGAGCCACGCGGGGTTGCGATCGCCCCCGATGGCCACGAGGCGCTCGTCACCTTCCTGACCACCGGCGCGGTCGCCCGCGTGGATCTGGGCGGCAAGGGTCACGCGCCGAAGCTGTCGTTCGTCTCGCTCGATCCCGCCAAGCCGAACACCGCCGGCTTCGACAACGCGTTCGGACAGGTCGCGATGCCGGCCCAGACCGGCAATGCGAACGCGACGGTCAAGACGCCCGCGTTCAACCCCGACAAGGGCAAGAGCTTCGTTCGCAACGCCTTCGCGCCGATGTACGTCGGGCATGGCCTCGCGGTGGTGCCCCACCAGCTGAGCACGCCGCACCTCGCGAGCGGCGACTTCGAGGTGCCGTCGGGCGGATACGGCGGCGGCAATGGCTTCCAGTCGCCCATCACCCACCGGCTGGCGTTCCTCGACACGCCCGATGCCGGCCAGAGCGGCGACATCCGCACCGCGATGGCGACGACCAACCTCCACCAGCCGCGCGCGATGGCGTACGACGGCAGCAGCGACACGCTGTACGTCGCCGCCTACGGCTCCGACGACGTGATGGCGGTGGCCAACGTCTCGCAGGCGTCGGTGCACCTCGGTTGGCAGCACCACATCACGAGCAGCGAAGGCTGCGCCCCCGACGGCCTCGCGGTCGACGGCGAGAACGGCGAGGTGCTGGTGTTCTGCTCGCTGACCCGTCGAGTCGTCCGTCTGAAGGGCGACGCCAGCGGCGGCACGGCCCCCAGCATGGTCTCGACCAGCAAGGAGCTCGCGAAGAGCAGCTTCTCGAGCTCGGAGCTGCGGGGCAAGAAGCTCTTCCGCGAGGGTCGCAACGGCATGATCTCGACCTTCGGCGCGATGGCGTGCGCGAGCTGCCACGCCGAGGCCCGCTCCGATGGCCTGACCTGGTTCCTGCAGGGCAACATCCTGCAGACCCCGTTCTTGTCGGGCCGCCTCGAGGGCACCCACCCGTTCAAGTGGGATGGCCAGGACGCCAACCTCGAGGTGAGCCTCACCAGCACGGTGAAGCGACTCGGTGGCTCCGGCATCACCAACCGCGACGCGAAGGATCTGCAGGCGTTCCTCACCGCGCTGCCCAAGCCCCGCACGCCCACCGTCGAGGAGCCCGCCGCGGTCGCCCGCGGCAAGCAGCTGTTCGAGAGCAGCACGACCGGCTGCCTCAACTGCCACGACGGCGCGATGACGACCGACGGCAAGCGCCACGACCTCGCGACCGACCTTCCGGCCGTCGACACCCCGTCGCTGATCGGTCTGGCCGCGAGCGCGCCCTACTATCACGACGGCAGCGCAAGCTCGCTGGAGTCGCTGCTGCGCAACAACGGCAGCATCCACGCCATGGGCAAGACCTCGCGGCTCGACGACGCGCAGATCAGCGACCTGGTCGCCTACCTCGAGACGCTGTAGAACGGGACATGCTCCGTCTGTCGTGCTCGGCCCTGGCACTCGCGCTGGGGCTGCTCTCGTCGTGCCACGACGCGCCCAAGCCGACCCGCTCGCCGACCCACGGTGAGAGCCCCGACGGCGGCGCGCGAACCAACCGCCCGGGTGACCCGAACCACCGCGTGAAGACGGTCCGCACCCGTCGCGCGGGCATGGCCCACTCGGGCGCGATCGACATGGTCGCGCTGTCACCCGACGGCATGGGTGCGCTCAGCCGTGACGCCGTCGGCGGGGTCCGACTTTGGCCGGCGCTGGACGGCTCGCAGGAGCCCATCGCGATGCCGTCACGCGCACCGCAGGCGATGTCGCTCGCGCGGCTCGGCGACGGCTGGCGGGTGTTGATGGTCGACGCCTCGGGCGGGGCCAAGCTCTACGACGTCGCCGCCGACGGCAAGGTCGTGCCCCACGCCGAGCTGCCGCCCTTCGAGCCACTCATCGAGGCCCACGTGTTGCCGGGCGGCAAGCACGTGCTCGCGCTGTTCCGCGACCACTCGCTGCGCCTGCTCGACGGCGACGCCAAGGAGGTCGCGCGGTTCGAGGAGCGCAAGTTCCGGCCGATGCAGCTGCGCATCTCGAGCGATGGCAAGCGTGCCCTCGCGGTCATCGAAGAGCGCACGTCCAACACCACCAAGCTCGAGCTGCAGCCGATCGCGATCACGACCGGCGCCAAGCCGACGATCCGCCGTGGTGGCACGCCCAGGCTGTTCACGGCCCAGTTGAACCTCCACTCGAGCGGGCTCGCGTTCGCGGCCGACGGCAGCAAGGCCGCGGTGGTCGACAAGTGGAACGGCGCGCAGTGGGACGTGGTGGTGATCGATCTGCTCGCCGATACGCCGGAGCAGCGCTTCGCCGCCGCCGCGCAGGCCCACACGGTGCCCGCGCTCGGCTTCGTGGGGAAGACCGAGCTGCTCGCCGCCGCCAACGACGGCGGCGTCGCGTGGCTGATCGACCTCGAAGGCAAGTCGCTGCACGTCCGCAGCGCTCCTCCGCAGGACTTCAACGGCAACGTGCGCGCGCAGAGCTTCGCGTCGAACCGCCACATCGCCGGCCACGGCAGTTGGCTGTACGTCGCCGACACCAAGTCCGGCCGACACCAGTTCCTCGGCTATCGCAGCCTCACCGCCAACGCGATCGCGATCTCCCCGAACTCGCGATCGGTGGCGACGGTATATCCCCAGGGCCCGATCTGGGTCGAGCCGCTCGCGGGCAAGGGCGACGAGTCGGTGTCGATCGCCACCGATCCGACCAGCGGCGTGTTCCGCGTGCGCTTCGCGACCGACGACCGGCTGCTGGTCGTCGACGGCATGGGCGGTGTGCAGCTCGTCGACTGGCACACCGGCGACGTCATCGCCACCGCGGGCGTGAACGGCTCGGTGCGCTCGGTCCAGCTCGATGCCCAACAGGGCCTGCTGCTGATCGATCGCCAGAGCGTCGTGAACGACAGTCGCGTGTTCGAACTCGACGACAGGGTGGGATTCCGCGGCCCGTACATCATCGCCGACACTTCGTACCGCACCGGCCTGCTGCGCGGCGGCGCACCGGGCCACGCAGGCGCGGTGATGTGGTCGCTCGACAGCGGCAACCACGTCCGCTTCTACACCCTCGCGGAGCTGCGCTCCGACCTCAGCGTCGACGAGATCAAGCAGAAGGCCATCGATCTCAAGCCCGGCCAGATCGCGCCGCTCGCAATCGACGCGAAGGGTCGCCAGTACGGCGTGCGCTGGAACGGCAGCCGCATGGAAGTGTTCGTCGACAACGGCGAGCACGTGCGCAGCAAGGCGATCGGCGACGGCTCGGTCAACGAGCTGTGGCCGACTGCCGATGGCAAGCGCTTCTTCGCGGTGCACCAACGCACCGGGGGCATCGGCATCACGGTCTACGACAGCGACTCGCTCAAGGAACTGTGGTCGCTCACGACCGGGGCGTTCCACAACGAGGTCAACTGGTCGCCGCAGGGCGACCTGGTCGCGATCGCCTCGCCGACCGGCGCGGTCGTGCGCGACGGCGCGACCGGCGAATCGGCCTACGACCGCTGTGGTCTCGACTTCGAAGTGCTCGGCACCGCGCCGAACACCGCGTTCTCGACCGCGAATCAGCGCAGCATCTGCGAACCGTAGCCACCGGCGGCAACCTCCGCGGCCTGCGACGAGCTGCGGCCGAGCCGCCGGCGAGCTTGCGCACGTGCGAGCGCCAAAGCCCCGTCGGCCCGCGGTTTCCTGCGTCCGGACCGCCTGGTGTCGCGCCGCCGTCACCGGGCTGTCACGTGGGCCGCGGCAAACCGTGCTACGGGTGATGCCACGGCATGACCGCACAGATCCTCATCGTGGACGACGAGGCTGACCTGGTCTCGACGGTTGCCTACAACCTCGAGCGCGAGGGCTTCCGCACCACGCGTGCCGGCACCGGTGAAGCGGCACTCGCACTGGCCAGCGCGAGCCCGGCACCGGATCTCGTGCTGCTCGACCTGATGCTCCCCGACATCGCGGGCACCGAGGTCTGCCGACGCCTCAAGCAGTCGGAATCGACCCGCGACATCCCGGTGCTGATGCTGACCGCGAAGGCCGACCAGGTCGATCGCGTGGTCGGCTTCGAGCTCGGCGCCGATGACTACGTCACCAAGCCGTTCAGCGTGCGGGAGCTGACCCTGCGCGTGAAGGCGATCCTCCGCCGCACCGAGGGTGCCACCGAGCCAGGCGCGCGGCTTCGCTTCGGACGGCTGCAGATCGACGTCGAAGGCCACCGCGTGTGGATCGACGACGAGGAGATCGTGCTGACGGCGCTCGAGTTCCGACTGCTCATCGCGCTGGCCCAACGCAAGGGTCGCGTGCAGACCCGGGACGCCCTGCTGACCCACGTCTGGGAGATGAACGGCGACATCACCACGCGCACGGTCGACACCCACGTGCGTCGGCTGCGAAAGAAGCTGGGTGACGTCGCCGATTGCATCGAGACGCTGCGCGGCGTCGGCTATCGCTTCCGGCCCCAACCCAACGCGGGGGACTGACCTCGTGCGCATGCGTGCGCGACGATGGATGCCGACGCTGACCGTCCTCGCGGGCGCGCAGCTGGTCGTCACACTGGTGTTGGGCCTGCTGCTGACGTCGATGGTGCCCGACGCCCGCGCGCTGCTGTGGACGGTGCTCGTGCTGGCGTGGATCACCAGCGTCGTGCTCTCGGCAGTCGGGTTGGCGTGGAGCGAACGCGAGCTCTCGCGCACGTTGCAGGGTCTGGTCGCGAGCGCGCAGACCCGCGATCCCAGAAGTGGCGGCCCACTGCCCGATGACACCGCGATGGCCGGACTCGCCGGCTCCGTGCATCGCATGGCCGGCGAGCTCGACAGCGCGCTGCGCTCGCTGTCGGCCGAGCGCGACCGCTTCGAAGCCGTGCTCGAGACCATGGCCCCCGCCGTGTTCGCACTCGACGCCGAGCGCCGCATCACCAGCGCCAATCGCAGCGCGCGCGCGCTGTTCGACCTGCGCGAGGGCTGGGAAGGGCGGGCGCTGCTCGAGCGGGTGCGGGTGCCGGCGCTGCACGAGCTGCTCGATCGGGTCGCCGCCGGTGGCGAGCCCGAAACCACCGAGTTCGAGCTCCCCGGCAGCCATCGCAACGTCCAGGGGCGTGCGAGTCGCCTCGCCGACGGCGGCATCGTGGTGGTCGCCGACGACGTCACCGACATCCGTCGCCTCGAGCGCGTGCGTCGGGACTTCGTCGCGAACGTCTCGCACGAGCTACGCACGCCGATCGCGGTGATCCGCGCCAACGCGGAGACCTTGCTCGACGGCGCGCTCGAGAGCCCCGATGCGGCGCGCCGCTTCGTCGAGGCGCTGTACCGTCACGCCGACCGACTCACGCGACTGATCAGCGACCTGCTCGACATCTCGCGCATCGAGGCGGGTAAGCGGGTGCTGGCACTGGAGTCGCTCGAGCTGCACGAGCTGGCCGCCGACGTGGTGCTCGCGCTCGAGGAGGACGCGCTCGCCAAGCAGATCACGCTGTCGGATCACGTCGACGAGGCGGTCTGGGTGCGCGCCGACGCCAAGGCGTTGGAGCAGGTGCTGGTCAACCTGGTCGACAACGCGGTCAAGTACACGCCGGTGGGCGGGCACGTCGAGGTGGCCGCCGTCTGCGACCGCGGGCAGATCCGCATCGAGGTCCGCGACGACGGTCCCGGCATCGAACCGCAGCACGCCGCACGGGTCTTCGAGCGGTTCTACCGGGTCGACAGCGGCCGCTCGCGGGAAGCCGGTGGCACCGGGCTCGGACTCTCGATCGTGAAGCACCTGGTCGAGGCGATGGGCGGCTCGGCCGGCGTCGAGCCCCGGTCGCCCCGCGGATCGATCTTCTGGATCGCGCTGCCCAAGGCCAGCCCAGCTTCCGACGCCGAGTCGGCGGCGTGACCGGCGTCCGCCGATCGCGACCACCGGCAGACGGCGGCACGGAGACGATGCGCGCGCGGCCGATTGCCTGCTAGGCTCTGTCGATGGTGTCGAAGCCGGTCGAGCACACGGCCCGCACGTACGAGCAAGAGCTCGCAGCGCTGCGTCAGAGCCTGCTGCTCATGGCCGGACGCGTGGAAGAGATGATCGCGCGTGCCGGCCGAGCACTGGCCGAGCGCGACGCCGAGCTCGCACGATCCACCATCGAGCTCGACCGCGCCGTCAACCGCGCCGAGGTCGACATCGACGAGATGTGCCTGCTGATCCTGGCGAAGCGGCAACCGATGGCGTCGGACCTACGCTTCGTCACGCTCGCGATGAAGATGGTCACCGACCTCGAGCGCATCGCCGATCTGGCGGTCAACATCTGCGAGCGCGCGATCGATCTCAGCCGCGGCAACCCGGTGGTGGTGCATCGCGACGTACCGCGCATGACCGCGCTGGTCGAGTCGATGGTGAAGGACGCGATCGATGCCTTCGTCGGCGGCAGCTCGACCAAGGCCCGTGAGGTCATCGAGCGCGACGACGAGGTCGACGAACTCTACCACCGCGTGTTCGACGAGCTGCTCGCGTCGATGCGGGCCGACCCGAACACCGTGCACGAGTTCATCCACGTGCAGTCGGTCGCGAAGTGGCTGGAGCGCATCGCCGACCACTCGACCAACCTCGCTGAGCTCGTGATCTTCATGATCGAGGGCCGCGACGTGCGTCACCCCGGCAAGCGCGCGCCGGGCTGACCGCGCGCTGACGCCGACGGTCGATCCCACAGCACGAAGCCGATCATCGCCGCCACCGTGAGTGCGCCGGCGAGCCAGTACATCACGCGGTAGTCGCTGAGCTCGAGCACGAGGCCGAACAGCGGCCCGCCGACGACGAGTCCGAGATCGAACAGCGCGGTGAACGTCGACAGCGCCGCACCGCGCTCGGCCGGCAGCGCGCGATCGACCACCATCGCGCTCAGGATCGGGAACGCATAGCCGTGACCGATGCCGCCGAAGACCCCCGCCAGCACCACTTCGAGGTCGCTGTCGGCCTCGGCCAGCAGCGCCACCGCGATCGCCGTGCACGCCAGCGCCGGCAACAAGGTCGGCCGCGCGCCGAACCGATCCGGCAGGCGCCCGAAGCCGAGCCGCAGCACGATCGCCGCCACCGTGTAGGCGCCGAAGAACGCGCCCACCGAGCCGACCCCGCGCGCGCCCACGAAGGTCTTGAGGAACGCGAAGTACGACGCGACCGCCAACGCGAAGCCGAAGCCCACCAACCACACAGGACGCAGGGGCGCCGCGAACACGGCCCGCAGGAATGGCCGCGCCGGTGCATCGCTGGGATGTCGGGCCGGGCGCGAGTCGGGCAGCGCGAAGCAGGCCACCGTGCCCACGCCAGCGGCCACCAACGTGGCGAAGAAGAGCGCATCGTAGTCCGCGACCTCGAGCAGTGCGTCGCCCAGCCAGCCGGCCAGCGACAGCGGGATCATGCCGGAGATGCCGAACAGCGCGATGCCCTCGGTGCGCCGCGCCGCCGGCACGACGTCGGCGGCGATCGTGAACAGCACCGAGAACAGCATCGCTTCGGCGATCCCGTGCATCACCCGCAGCGCGAACAGGGCCGGCCCGATGCTGTGGATGCCGAGGTACGCCGCGCAGGTCAGCACGTTGACGATGCTGCCGACGCGGGCCACGCCACGACGGCCACGCTCGTCCATCAGCGCGCCGATGAAGGGCCGTGCGCCGATGGCCGCAATCGCCATCGTCGCCACGATCACGCCGATGTCGAGCTCGCTGGCCCCGAGCGCCTGCAGATGTCCCGGCAGATGCACGTAGCTGTGGAACGCCAGCGAGTGCGCGAAGTTGGCGGCGAAGCCGAGCACGAACGCCGGCGTCGCCAGACGCGGAGTGGCCACCAGTGCGGGATTGTAGTGGCGCGCGCTGCCCGGTGCGCGCGCGTGGCGTAGACTCTGTCGCGCCGCCATGTCCGCCCCCTCCGACAAGCCCCTCGTCGCGCCGCGGGCTGCCGATCAGACCGTCCGCGCGGCGCTCCGCGAGACGCTGCGCGGGGCCCGACCGCTGACGGCGCTCGAGCTGTCGAGCCTGATCGGCATCGCCAGCAAGCAGGTCGGTGATCACCTCGAGCACCTGCGCAAGTCGCTGGCGGGGTCCGACGAGCAGCTGGTGGTCGCGCCGGCGCGCTGCAACGGCTGCGACTACGTGTTCGAGCAACGCGACCGCATGTCGCGACCGAGTCGGTGCCCGCGCTGCAAGAGCGAGCGCATCGAGCCGCCGCGCTTCCGCATCGAGACGCGCTGACATCGACGCTGGCAAAGTTGCATGACCGTCGAAATGACGACCGCGCGGGGTCGTCACGGTGAGTCCGTGGGCCTCGATGGGAGCCGGCGGGGTCCCGCGGGTGACGACGCGGCCGCCGCGATTGCGCCGCCCCCACGCCCGCGCTACGGAGCGAAGGTCGAGCCGGCCATGCGCTGGCGATGGCGATGAACGAAGCGCTGCTCATCACGCTCGGGTCCGTGCTGCTCGGGGCGGTGCTCGCAGCCGCGGCCCCGCGCGACAGCATGTGGCTGGGCGCGCTGCGGACCTTCGCGATCACGGCGGTCGCGACCCTCGCAGCGCTGCAGCTGCTGCCCGAGGCGGTCGAGCAGCTGGGCGCCGTCGCGCTGCTGCTCTTCGTCGGTGCACTCGCGCTGCCACCAGCGTTCGCGGCCTTGCTCCGTCGACGGCTGCGGCGCGGGTCGGGTGCTGCCGTCACCGCCCACGGCGTCGGCGAGGAGCTCGGCTACCTCGGCTTCGTCGCCCATCAGTTCGTCGAGGGTCTCGCGCTCGGCACCTACACCGGGCCGCTGCACGCCGACCATGATCACGTCGAGCTGGTGCTCGCCGTCGCGGCGCACACGGTGCCCCTGACGGCGCTCTTCATCGGCACCGTGTTGGCCCGCCGCGGTCGACCGCCGGCGCTGCGCCGGGTGCTGGCGCTGGTGTTGGCCTCGGCGCTCGGGTTTGCGATCGCCGGCTGGGTCAGCACGCGGGTCACCGCCACCGTCGCGCCCGTACTCGCGGCGCTGGTGGCCGGCTTCCTCTCGCACGTGCTGCTGCACCACGACCTCGCGCCGCCGCGCCGCACGGTGTCGGTGCGCGTACTCGACGTGATCGCGGTCGCGATCGGCGTGGCGCTGCCGCTCGTCTCGGTGCACTCCCACGACCCCGGCGGCGGCGTCCACGTCCGGCTGCAACATGCGTGGCTCGAGCTGGCGCTGGAAACCGCGCCGATGCTGCTGCTGGGTCTCGTGCTCGGTGCGGTGCTACAGCTGACGGGCTCGCGGATCCCAGCGCGCTGGCTCAATCGCGGCACGCCCCTGCGGCAGGCGATCCGCGGCGTCGCGGTCGGGGCTCCGTTGCCGCTGTGTGCGTGCGGCGTGCTGCCGATCGCCGCCGGCCTGAAGGCCCGCGGTGCACCGGTCGCGCTGGTGGTCGCGTTTCTCATCAGCACGCCGGAGCTGGGGCCCGAGACCCTGACGTTGACGCTGCGCTTCGTGGGCTGGCCGTTCGCGCTGGTGCGGCTGTTCGCTGCGCTGGCCCTGGCGATCCTCGCAGGTGTGGTGTTCGCACGGCTGGTGGGCCGCGCCCACGTCGGCGGCGAGGTGACCTCGGCGGAGCTGGTGGCCGCGACCGAGCCGCAGGGCTCGACGTGGCGCAAGGCCTGGCGCTGCTTCGACGAGCTGCTGCTGCACACCGCGCCGTGGACGGTGGTGGGCCTGCTCGCCGCTGCGTTCATCGACATCGGCGTGCCGACCGATGGACTCGCCGGGCTCGCCGACACTGGTCTCGACATCTTGGTCATCGCCGTGGTCGCGCTGCCGACCTACGTCTGCGCGGCCTCGGCAACGCCGATGGCCGCGGTGTTGCTGCTCAAGGGCGTCTCACCCGGCGCGGTGTTGGTGGGCTTGATGTTGGGACCAGCGACCAACGTCGCGACCATTGCGGTGCTCGGGCGCGCCTACGGCCGACGCGTCACGGCGCTCGGTGTGCTGGCGATCGCGCTGGCGAGTGCGGCCATGGGTGGACTCGTGAACCTGCTCGACGTGCCGGTGTTTCCGCCGCAGGCGTTGCTCGCAGCGCATGGCCACGGGTGGATCGCGTGGGCCTCACTCGCGGTGCTCGGCGCGCTCCTGCTGGTGCAGCTGTGGCGCGCGGGGGTGCAGCCGTGGCTCGAGGTGCTCGACGCCGGCGCGCACTCGCATGGGCACGCGCACGACCACGGGCACCACCACGACCACGGGCACCACCACGACCACGGGCACCACCACGACCACGGGCACCACCACGACCACGGGCACCACCACGACCACGGGCACGACCACGGGCGTCAGTCGTCGTCGTCGTCGTCGTCGTGATCGGCACCGCCGTGGTGGTGCTCTTCGGTCGCGTGGACCAGCGCGTTCTCGACCAGCTCCAGCACGTGGCGATCGGCCAGCGCATAGTAGATGTGGCGACCATCTCGCCGGCGCGTCACGAGCCCCTCGGCGCGGAGCAAGCGGAGGCGATGCGACACCGTCGAGACGCGTTCGCCGGTGCTGGCCGCGATCTCGCTGACGCAAGCCTCGCCAGGCACCAGCAGATCGAGCGTTCGCAGCCGCGCCTCGTCACCCAGCGCGCGGAACAAGCGGACCGCGCGCTCGACCGCCTCGGGCTCGCGAACCGGGGGTTGGCGTCGGCCGTGCTCGTGATCGGCACACGTCGACGTATCGGAGGCTCGTGGTGCGGTCGACATTCGTCGGTGGTCGAAGCGCCGCGGCAGCGGCTCCTCGCGACCATAGCCGCACCGGGCCTCGCGAAGCAACCGGCCCGCTCGCCCGCACGCCGTGCGCAATCCGTTGGCTGCGTCAGCGCTGGCCGTAGTTGGCGGGTGAGCTCTCCTCGTTGCGATCCGTGGCGGGCGCCGGCGTGGGCGACAGCGCCGAGATCGCGGCGCGCAGCTCGGCATCCACCTCGAGCTCGAGTGCCGCGAGACACCGCGCGAGCTGGGCCTCGTCGCGGGCCCCGATGATGGGTGCGGTGACGGCGGGATGCGCCGCGACCCAGGCGATCGCGAGCGCCACGGGATCCAGCCCGCGTGCGTGCGCGAAGGCGACGAACCGCTCCGCGACCTCGTAGTTCTCCGGCGCACCGTAACGCTCGCGGTACATCGCGACATCGACCAGGCGACCGTGCTCGGGCCGGTGCTCACGGCCGTACTTGCCGCTCAACAGGCCCCCGCCCAGCGGGCTGTAGGTCAGCGCCCCGAGGCCGAGCGCGCTGCACATCGGGAGGATCTCGACTTCAGCCTGACGCTTGACCAGATTGTACATCGGCTGCACGCACGCGATCGGCTGCCAGCCCCATCGCTCGGCCAGACCGATCGCTCGCGCGGCCTGCCAGGCGGCGAAGTTGCTCACTGCGGGATAGAGGATCTTGCCGCTGGCGACGAGCTGCTCGACCGCGCGCAGCGTCTCGTCGAGCGGCGTCACGTCATCGAAGCGATGCAGGAAGTAGATGTCGATGCGATCGGTGCCGAGCCGGCGCAGGCTGGCCTCGACCGCACGCACGAGATGGTATCGCGAGGTCCCGCGCGCGTTGCCGTCGTCGCTGGTCGGGAAGTACGCCTTGCTGGTGATGACCACGCGATCCCGACACGGTCGTACGAGGTCACCGAGGATCTCCTCGGCACGACCGCCGTTGTAGACATCGGCGCAATCGAAGAGGTTGACCCCGCGATCGCGCGCCATGCCGAAGAGCCGCGCCGCCAGCGTGGCGTCGACGTCACCGCCGAACGCCATCGTGCCGTAGGCCAGCGGTGCGATGCGCACCCCTGTGCTGCCGAGGAAGACTGCCGAACCCGCCATCGCGCGCATGTTGGCCGAGCGGACAGCCGCGCGCGCCCTCCCGCGAGAGAAAATTCGCGCCGCACGGCGCGACGGGCCGCGGCAAGGCGGCGAACGATCGCGCGATCATCGAGCGCGTCTATGGCTGACATCCGGCGGACGCCGCGAGTTCACGGGGCCGTGGCCGCGAACCCCCTTGAAAGCCCACACGCACCCGTGTAGATAGGACGCTGACCCGAGCGCAGCAATCCGCGTGATCCACAGTGCGAAGATTTCTTCGCATGGCGAGTGGGAGCAGCACGAGGGCCAGGGGGGACGGATCGCGTGACGCGCCATCAGGCGGTGCTTTTTCGGCAGATCCTGCTCGTCTTCGACATCGCGGTCAGCGCGGGCGCCTTCATGGCGGCACTGCTGCTGCGGCGCTGGCTCGGCGACGCAGAGATCAAGGCCCTGAGCGGGCTCGTCGAGGTCCTTCCGGTCAACGCCGACGACTACTACCAGCTGGTGTGGTTGCTGCTGCCGATGTGGGGACTCGCGCTGTCGTGGACGAAGACCAATGACTTCCGCGTGTCGTACTGGCGGATGTTCGTCCGCTACGGCCGCGCGGTCGGGGTCGGCATCGCGTTGTTCGTGGTCGCGGCGTTCCTCTACAAGGTCGCCTTCATCGCCCGCAGCTTCGTCGCGCTGTTGGCCGTGATGCAGCTGGGTGCGCTCATCCTGGGTCGCATCCTGCTGCTCGAGGCAGTGGCGGCCATCCGGCGCACCGACGTCGACGGGCATCGCGTGCTCGTGGTGGGGTGCGGGCCGCATGCGCTGTCGTTCGCGGCCTCGCTCAAGCGCAGCTCGCCGTGGAACAACCGCTTCGTCGGTCACGTGACGGTGCCGGGCGAAGCCTGCGAGCCCGAGGCCGAACCCATCATGGGCGACGTCGAGCACCTCGCGTCGATCCTCGACGGCGAGGCGGTCGACGAGGTGGTGTTCGCGGTCCCGGGCCAGGACGCCGAGCGCTTCTCTCGGGCCCTCGCGGCGTGTGACGAGCGCGGCGTCGACGTGCTGTTGACCATGCCCAGCGTGCTGCCGCCCAGCAGCGCCAAGATCGAGGTCGCGAACGTCACCGGCTTCGACCTACCGATGCTCGGCATGACCCGCGTGCCGACCTCGCAGGGTCGTCTGCTGGTCAAGCGCCTGCTCGACATCCTCGGCGCCTCCGTCGGTCTGCTGTTGGCGTCGCCGGTGATGATCGGGGCTGCGCTCGCCATCAAGCTCACCTCCAAAGGTCCGGTGTTCTTCAAGCAGGTTCGTGCCGGCCGTCACGGCCGCAAGTTCACGATGCTGAAGTTCCGCTCGATGGTGGTCGACGCGGAGGCACTCAAGGCCAAGCTCGCGCACCTCAACGAGATGGGTGGGCCGGTCTTCAAGATCAAGAAGGACCCCCGCATCACGCCGATCGGTCGGCTGATCCGATCGACCAGCGTCGACGAGCTGCCGCAGCTCATCAACGTCTTGCTCGGCGACATGAGCCTCGTGGGCCCGCGCCCGCCGCTGCCGTCCGAAGTCTGTCAGTACGAACCGTGGCAGCGTCGACGCCTGTCGGTGAAGCCGGGGCTCACGGGGCTGTGGCAGGTCTCGGGTCGCAACCAGGTCGACTTCGAGCAGTGGATGGCGCTCGATCTCGAGTACATCGACAACTGGTCGTTGTGGCTCGATCTGAAGATCATCTTCCGCACGGTGCCCGCAGTCCTGCGGGGCTCCGGCGCGAGCTGATCCGCCGGCGGTCGCGCGTCTCGGCCCGGGTTGGGCGCCTTCGCGCTCGACGTGGCCCGTGGTGCGCCAGGGCGATTCCGTGATCTTGCTGCGATCCCGAGCGGATGCCATGCGCGACGGCGTGGGTGGATGGGTGGTCTGTTTGCAGATCGACCTACCACCTCACACACCAACCATTGCGTGCTGATGCGGGTCCGACGACGCTTGGTGGAGCTCGGCGACGATGCCCAACGCGGCGGATGGCTGCGAGCCGCGGTCGCAGCGGTGCTGCTCCTCAACCTGCTCGACGCCGTGTTCACGCTGATCTGGGTGCACGCCGGGATCGCGACCGAGGCCAACCTCCTGCTGCAGGACCTGGTCGAGCGCAACGCGGTGGCGTTCGCCCTGAGCAAGTCGCTGCTGGTGTCGCTGGGGCTGCTGCTGCTGTGGCGGCAGCGCGCACGCAGGCTCGCGACCTTCGGCATCGCGCTCGCGTTCGTCACGTACAACGCGTTGCTGCTCTACCACCTCGGCATCGCCGTGCTGGCCGTCGAACGCTCGCTCGCCTGAGAGCTCAGGCCTCGCACGCGAGGCAGTGAGCGCTCGCCGCCTCGCATTGATCGTCGGCGCGACGGCACGAGACATCGTAGCGGATGTCGTCGGGGTGGCGATCTGCGAGGCTGCACACGCGGTCGCGAAGTTCACAGGTCGTCTCTGCGAGGCCGCAGAGCCGCTCGCAGCGCGGGGCGGGCGATTCGTCCGCGCGCGCCTCGGCACGACGAGCTCGGCGCGGCCGTCGGCGCCGCGCTTCGCGTTCGACGGTGGTCACCCGCTCGCGTGCTTGGCTCGTAGTGGCCGTCGGCGCCGCCTCGAGTGCGTCCGGCTCGGGCTCGTCGTCCGGGCCCGGCGGCGACTCGACCGGTGCGCCGCCCGCATCGTTGCTCTCGGTGGGCGCGTCCTCGGCCGCGGGCGGCGACCCGACGTTGGCCGGTGCCTCGTTGCGCGCGACCACCACGACGCCAGCCGCCGAGAGTTCGGCCTCGTTGGCAGCGAGCGCCTGCGCGATGGCGTCGAGATCGTCCGCAACGGGTTCCCGCGCCGATGTGCCGGACGATGCAGTCACCTTGCACGCGGCCACGAGGGCCGCGAGCACGATGCCGGAGAGTCGGCCCAGCTCAGCTCGAGCACGCATTGCAGGCCTCCGTCGCATGCTGGCAATCATCACGGCCCTCGCTGCAAGCATCCACGTAGCGCGACTCGTCGCCGTGCTCCTCGGCGAGCTCGCAGATGCGATCCGAGAGATCGCAGATCGACGCCGAGAGATCGCAGACCCGGCTGCAGCGCGCTGCGGGGGCGTCCTCGGGCAGCGTCGAGGCGGCCTCCCCCTTGCCCTGGTCGGTGCGGGCGGACTCGAGCTCGGCGCGGTACCCCGCGACACGTTGCTGCAGCTCCCCGAGCTCGTCCTGTGGTGCGGTGGCAGCGGCTCCGCCCGGCGCACCGTCGGCCGCGGGCGCGCTCTCTCGCGCCTTGTGGCACGCCAGCAACGGAACGAGGGTGGACACCAACAGGATGGTCGTGCGCGGGCGCATGGGAATCGGGCCGCAAGCATCCCCCGGTCGCGCGCCGGGAGCAAATCGGCGACACGACGGGAGCTTTGCGCGGAGGATGCCACGTTCGAACGGGCAACCGAGGTCCCGCCTGACAGCAATCGCGATCGGAGCGATGATCCAGTGAAAGCGGCGCAGGTGCTGGCGTCGTTCGAAGGACGAACATGCAGCGACACATGCGGCTCTCCATCGGCTCGATTCTCGCTCTGTCCCTGGGCTGTGGCTCGGCCTCCGCGACCGGATCGGGTGCGGGCGGCAACGCGTTGTCGCTCCAGGGCGGTAGCGACGAGGCTCCGGCGGTCTTCACCGCCCGTCAGCACCCGCCACGGGTTCGCCCTGCGCCCTCGCCGGTCGACGTCGCGAGCCTGCCGCGACTGGTCAACCGCACCTCGCAGTGCTTCCGCGACTTCGCCGATGACGAACAGCCGGCCGTCGTGAAGCCGCGACCGCGTAGCAAGGGCAAGTCGCGCGCCGCATCCTCGACGACCAAGAAGAGCGGCTTCGTGCCGTTCAGCCCCGGCGGTGGGGGCACCACACCGGCCTCGGGCGCGACCCCGTCGGCCCCGTCGAAGCCGAAGGCGCCGCCGACGGGACGCGCGAGCAAACCGGCGAAGGCGGCCGATGCAGCGCCGGCCGAGGATGCCGCGGGTGGGTCGTTCGAGGAGGCCGAGGCCCGCGACATCGCTTCGCCGGCGCCCGCAATGGCGCCCATGACCGACGCCGATCAAGGCAACGACGTCACGGCGACCCGCAGCAACAAGCGCCGCGACCGACGTCAGAAGGAGTCCGGCCGTCGCTCGCAAGCGCTGGCGGCGAACACCGCCACGCCGGCGCCGGAACCCGCAGCGGAGCCCGTCGCAATCGCACCGGCGGACGCGTTCGACGACTGGGGCCGCGCCACCTACCTCTCCAACGACGACAGCATGAGTCTGTCGTCGGCCCAGCGGGTGATCTTCGCCATCGACCGCTTCCTGCCGCTGCCGCTGCAGCACATCCGTCCCCACGAGCTGCTGAACTACTTCTCGTTCGCGACCGCCCCCGTGGCCGAGACCGACGACTTCTCGGTGGCCGCGGAGATCGCCGCGGATCCGGACAAGCCCGGCATCTACAACCTCGCACTCGCGGTGGCCGGCCGCCCGCTCGATCGCGAGAGCCGCCGCAACACAGCGCTGACCTTCGTCATCGATCGCTCCGGCTCGATGGCCGACGAGGGTCGCATGGAGTTCCTCAAGCAGGGCCTGCGTCGCATGCTCGACGAGCTCAAGACCGGCGACATGGTCCACCTGGTGTTGTTCGACGATCAGGTGTGCTCGCCGATCGAGAACTTCGTCGTCGGCCGCGACTCGCGAAGCCAGCTCGAGGCTGCGATCGCGCAGATCCAGCCCCGCGGTTCGACCGACATCAACCTCGGCCTGCAGTCCGGCTACGCGATCGCCGACCGCACGTTCGTCACCAACGCCAGCAACCGCGTGGTGCTCGTCACCGATGCGATCGCCAACACCGGCGTCACCGACGAGGAGGCCATCTCGCTCATCGGCCACCACTACGACACCCGGCGCATCCGCCTGTCCGGCATCGGCGTGGGCACCGACTTCAACGACTCGCTGCTCGACAAGCTCACCGAGCGCGGCCACGGCGCCTACGTCTTCCTCGGCTCGCCGGCCGAGGTCGACGCGGTGTTCGGCGCCCGCTTCGTCTCGCTGATCGAGACCGTCGCCAACGACGTGCACTTCCAGCTGCACCTGCCGCCGTCGCTGCGCATGAACGTGTTCTACGGCGAGGAGTCCTCCAGCGTGAAGGAGGACATCCAAGCCATCCACTACTTCGCCAACACCTCACAGCTGTTCCTCTCCGACCTGATGGCGCGCGGCGGCAAGCTGCGCACGCAGGACTCGGTGATGCTCACGGTCGAGTACGAAGATCCGGAGACCGGCGACGCCATGGTCGAGGAGTTCGCCTTCAACCTCGGCGAGATCAGCAACACCGAGGGTGCTCGCAACGTCCGCAAGGGGCGCTTGCTCATTCACTTCATCGACGGGCTCGCTGCGATGGCGGCACGGCCGCTCCCGAACAGCTGGTCCAACGCCCGGGAGTCGTGGCAGGACCCCGATGCCTTCGCCAGCTGCGACGCCGGCCGTAACGAGCTGCGTCAGATGTCGAGCGGGCTCGAGGGCGACGCCGAGGTGCAGCGCGTCACCGGGCTGTGGGACCGCTACTGCTCGCGGTTCCAGCGAACCAGCCAGGCGGTCCGTCGCGCCTCGCCCGAACAGGGCTGGCCGGCGGCGACCGGTCGCTGAGATTCGTCCGCGGGCGGCCGCCGGTGGCCCCGTGGGCCGGGCTCGGCGCGGGGCCACGGCCACGCGAAAAGCGAGACTTGGGGGTGAGCGCAAGCCCACCCCCAAGTCTCTCGTGCGTGCGGGGGTGGTGGAGAGGAAGTTCAGATGCCGCCGAGCGGATCGTCGGAGCCGTCGACCTCGAGCTTGGCGCGCGGCACTTCGGCGCGCACGACGAAGAGCACCGAGGCCTCGCCTTCGATCAACTCGACGGGCTCGGCCATGCTCGCGGTCAGCCGCTTGCGCTCGACGACCTTGGCACCGTCGCGCTCGTAGGTGAGCGCGACAGACACCGCGCCGTCATCGGCGGGCTCGATCGCGATCGCGACCGCGTGGCTGTGCTCGCCGACGGTCGTCGCGAGGCGGTGGGTCTCGCTCCAGCGGAGGTGCTCGCCGACGAGATCGATGTCGGCTCCGGCGGCATCGTGGAGATGGATCTCGACGCGGGCGGTGGTGGGGGCGACGGACTCGGCGGCGTCGGCCGAACGCGGCAGGGCGGTGAGGACGAGGGCGGCGGCGAGGATCGAACGAAGCGGCGCGAAGGGCGAGGCGACGTGCTGCATGGTGGGGTCGACGTGGCCACCGCGGGATTGATTGCCAACGCCCGTTCTCGCGCCCTCACGACACCGCGACCATGGCTCAGAATGGCTCCGAAGCCCCCACACGCCCACGAATCCAGCGATCGGGGACTTCCGCCGCGACAGCGTCGTCGCACTGCGCGGACGCGCCACCGGTGGGCCGAAGGCCGGGCGTTGCCGCCCGCGAGATCACCGTTGGGACCGCGGTGGGCGCGGCCACAGCCGCGAGGTCCGCCGCTGGTACTCGGCGTACTCCGGGTACTTCGCACGGGTGATCGACTCTGTGAACGACGTCGAGCCGATGAACAGCAGCGTGAGCAGGACCGGGCCCACCAGGCCGACGTTCAGCCACGAACCGCTGGCCGCCGCAGCGAACAGGTACATCGTCCACCACATCGCCTGCTCGCAGAAGTAGTTGGGGTGACGCGACCACGCGAACAGGCCGGTGCTCAGGAAGCGCGGGTGCACCGGGCCGCCCTCGGCCTGGCGTCGACGCTTGTCCTGGTGGAACGCCCACTGCTGTTCGTCGGCGACGGTCTCGCCGACGAGGAACGCCGCGAACAGCAGCGCGGCCACGGCATCGAGCACACCGAGCGGTCGTGTCGATCGAGCCGCGACCCACGCCGGCAGCGAGATGAGCAGCAACAACGCGTGCTGATAGCAGGCGATGAAGACGAGGTTGAACACCGCGAACGAGGTGGGCGACATGCGACGTCGCAGCTCGGCCCACCGATAGTCCTCACCACCCCGGGCGTAGCCGCCCTTGCGCGCGAAGTTGAAGGTCAGTCGCAGCCCCCAGGCCAGGGCCGCGAAGAACATCAGACGACCGCGGGCCGTGTCACCGCTGCCAGACCACGCGAACCACCCGACGTAGACCACCGGCGTGATCGACCACAGCCGGTCGACCCATGAGTACTCGCGGGTCACGACCGACAGCAGCCAGGAGAGGGCCGCAAACGCGGCGCACAACCAGATCGCGAGCTCGAGCTCCGACGACACGCCAGCAAAGGTAGCCGATCAGTCGTCGCCCTTCGACCGCGACGGCAGCAGCCCCGGGCCCACCGTCAGCACCAGCATGATGCCCATCACGAGCTTGTCGTTCTGATCGATCCATGCCTGCGCCTTGGCGACCGCCTCGACCACCACCGGCAGCTCGAGCGCGAACGAGAAGCCCACGCCCACCGCCATCAGCGCGCCGCCCAGCACCAGCACGCCGACCGCGACCGGCGCGCCGCGAAACGCCCGCGCCAACGGATGCAACACCGGCAGCATCAGGCCGGGCGCCGACATCATGCCGATACCGGAGAAGCCGATCGTGAACACGAAGAACCACAGCGCGTTGGTGAAGAAGGGCGCGTTGGCCGGAAAGGTCGGGTCGACCGGCCCCAGCGACACGTCGAGCACCTGTGCGATCACGGTAGTTGCGAACGAGAGGCCCAGGGCGAGCGCCAGCTTGGGTGCGGTCGCGACGCGCATCCACAGCGCACCGACACTCCCGCGCGGCATGTGGGCCTCGGCTGCGGCCGCACCACCGACCGCGAAGCCCGCGAGCGCGAACGGCAACAGCTGCGCGGACGCGGGCAGCAGCGCGGCGATCGGCGGGAAGCGTGCCGCGATCGCGGCCGCCGCCAGCAAGGCGCACAGGAGAGAGATCGCCGTGGCGGCGGCCGGGGCTGGGTGCTGCGATCGCGTCATGGTCGGGGCTCGCTCCGAGCAATCGGCGTGCCGCCGGTCGCGGCCCACCGATTGCCACGATCGCACCGGCACCCGTGCGCGTCGAGGGTCGGCCGCTTGCCCCACTTGGGCAGCGACGACGGCTCGGCTCGGGCGCGTCGCCGACGAATGTCGCCGATCCGCCGGCACCCGCGGGTACCCTCGAGATCGACCCCGCGATGAACGCACGCACCCCATCGATCGCGCTGCTGTGTTCGCTGGCCTGCAGCGGCGCTGCGCCGTCCGCCGCCACGGGATCGAGTGGTGCGGTCGACGCGACGGCCGCACCCACGAGTGCAACGACGGTGGCCAGCTCCGAAACCGGCGACGACGACAGTGGGGGCAGTGGGGACAGTGACGACGGCGCGGCGCTCGAGCGCTACTGCGACGAGCCGGTCGCCGAGGTCGAGGCGCGCATCGACGCGTGGCTGGCCCAGCTCGAGGTCGACGAGAAGGTCGCGATGATGCACGGCCACGGCCTGCTCCCGGTCGACGGCACGTGGCGGGTCGACGGTCACGATGTGCTGGCGATCCCGGGCCTGCGCATGCTCGACGGCCCGCGCGGCGTCAGCCAGGTCTCGGGCGAGGACGCGGTCGCGTTCCCGGTCGGCATCGCCCGCGGCGCGACCTGGGACCCCGCGCTCGAGGCCGAGGTCGGGGCCGCGATCGCCCGCGAGACCCGCTCGGTCGGCGCCGACGTGCTGCTCGCACCGACCATCAACCTGCTGCGCCACCCCCGTTGGGGCCGCGCGCAGGAGACCTACGGCGAGGACACCTTTCACGTCGGCGCGATGGCGCTCGGCTTCATCGACGGCGCGCAGTCGGAGCACGTCATCGCCACCGCGAAGCACTTCGCCGCCAACAGCATCGAAGACACGCGCTTCGACGTCGACGTGACGCTCGATGAGCGCACGCTGCACGAGGTGTTCCTGCCGCACTTCCGCCGGGCCGTCGTCGAGGCCAACGTCGGCGCGGTGATGAGCGCGTACAACTCCGTCAACGGCCAGCACTGCGACGTGAACCCGACGCTGCTGCGCGACATCCTGCGCGACGAGTGGCACTTCGCGGGCCTCGTGATGTCCGACTGGATCCAGGGCACCCACGGCGACGTCGAAGCGCTGCGTGCAGGACTCGACGTCGAGATGCCGAGCGGCGCGCACTTTGGTCGGCTCACGCAGGCGATCGCCGGCGGCGAGCTCGACGAAGCCGAGCTCGATGCATCGCTGCGCCGGGTGCTGCGAGCGCAGCTGTGCGAGCGCCTCGACAGCGATCCGGCGGTCCTCGATCCCGGCGCGCGCAATACCGCAGCCCACCTCGCGTTGGCCGAGGAGGTCGCTCGCCGCAGCATCGTGCTCGCCCGCAACGAGGGTGTGCTGCCGCTCGATCGCACGAGCATCGGTGAGCTGGTCGTGATGGGGCCGCTCGCCGACGTCGAGAACCTCGGCGATCGCGGCAGCAGTGCCGTGCAGGTCGGCGAGGTCGTGACCGCGCTCGAAGGCATCGTCGATCGTGCCGGCACCGTCGGCGTCACCCACCTCGGCGCGACCACCCTCGGGCCCGACGAGCTGGCCGCGATCGCGGCCGCCGACGCAGTCGTCCTCGTGATCGGGCTCGACGCCGACAGCGAGGGCGAGGGGTTGCTCGCCGCCGGCGATCGCGACTCGCTGGCGCTGCCGCCCGAGCACCTGCAGCTGGTCCACGAGGTCGCCGCGCTGGGCCGCCCAACCATCGTCGTGCTCGAAGGTGGAGGTCCGATCCTGGTGTCGGATTTCATCGACGAGGTCGATGCGCTGCTGTTCGCCTGGTACCCCGGCGTCCGCGGCGGCTTTGCGATCGCCGACCTGTTGTTCGGCGACGCCGAGCCCAGCGGTCGCCTGCCTGCGGTGGTGCCCGACGCCGAGGGCGATCTGCCGCCGTTCGACAACGTCTCGCTGGCCGTCGACTACGGCTACCTGCACGGCTACCGCTGGCTCGACGCGATGGCGACCCCGGCCGCGCTGCCGTTCGGCTTCGGGCTCTCGTATACCCAGGTCAGCTATGACGCGATCCGCGTGGCGCACGAGGTCGTCGGACGCGATGACGTCATCGTCGTCGAGGTCGACGTGAGCAACACCGGTACGCGCGCGGCGATCGAGACCGTGCAGCTGTACGCGTCGATGCCCGACACGGCGTGGCTGCGCGCACCAAAGGACCTGCGGGGGTTCGCGCAGATCGAGCTGGCCGCCGGCGGCAGCGGCACGGCTACCCTCGAGCTGCCGGTCGCCTCGCTGGCGATCCGTGATCCCGACGCACATGCGTGGATCGTCGAGCCCGGCGCCGTCCAGCTGCGCGCAGGGCCGTCGTCGGCCTCGCTGCCGCTCGTGGCCGAAGTCACCATCATGCCCTGAGGCCGCCGGAGACCGCGGCATGAAACCCAGCGCGCGGCGTGTGGGTCCATGCAGGCCCGAGCGACGCGCCCGCCGACGGCTGGTCGCGACGACTCGCGGGAGGGAAGACACGCCATGGACACGTCGCTGGAGATTCGCGGACTGACGAAGACCTATGCCAACGGCGTGCGTGCGCTGCAGGGCGTCGACCTCGACGTGCCGGCCGGGATGTTCGGGCTGCTCGGCCCCAACGGCGCCGGCAAGTCGACGCTGATGCGCACCATCGCGACGCTACAGGACCCGGATGCAGGCTCGATCCGCCTCGGCGATCTCGACGTGCTGCGCGATCGCGACGCGCTGCGGCGCGTGCTGGGCTACCTGCCACAGGACTTCGGCGTGTACCCGCACCTCGATCCGCTCAACCTGCTCGACCACTTCGCCACGCTCAAGGGCATCCGCGATCGCGGTGGCCGCCGCGAGATCGTCGAGGCGTTGCTGCAGCGGGTCAATCTCTGGTCGGTTCGCAAGAAGCGACTCGGCGGCTTCTCGGGCGGCATGAAGCAGCGCTTCGGCATCGCGCAGGCGCTGCTCGGATCACCCCGCCTCGTCATCGTCGACGAGCCCACCGCCGGCCTCGACCCCGAGGAGCGCACCCGCTTCTTGAACCTGCTGTCGGAGATCGGCGAGCACGTGGTGGTGGTGCTCTCGACCCACATCGTCGACGACGTCGCCGACCTGTGCCCGCAGATGGCCATCATCGCCGGCGGCAAGGTGTTGCACCGCGGCCGCCCGTCGGAGGCCATCGAAGGCCTGCACGGCAAGACCTGGCGGAAGGTCATCGACAAGGCCGACCTCGACGCGCACCGCGAGCGCCACACCGTGATCTCGACGCGCCTGGTCGCGGGGCGCACGGTGATCCACGTCTTCGCCGCCGACGATCCCGGAGACGCCTTCGAGCGCGTCGAGCCCGATCTCGAGGACGTCTACTTCACGACCCTTCGCCGCGCGGCTTGAGCACGGAGTCCCACGGCATGGCATACGAGTTCTTTCGCTTCGAGGTCTACTCTCGGCTGCGCCAGCCCGGCGTATGGCTGTTCTCCGCGCTGTTCGACCTGGCCGCGTTCGCGTCGGCGTCGAGTGAGGCCGTCACGGTCGGTGGCGGTGTCGGGGGGACGGCGATCGACGCCCCTTTCGTCATCACGCAGATGCTGGGCATCTTCAGCGTGATCGGCGTGGTGATCGCGACCGCATTCGTCGCGACCTGCGTGGTACGAGACTTCGAGCAGCGCACGTGGTCGGCGTTCTTCACCAGCCCGATCCACAAGCGCGACCTGCTGCTGGGTCGCTTCTTCGGCTCGCTCGTGATGGTGTGGCTGGTGTTCGTCGCGACCGCGGTCGGCATCGCGCTCGGCACCGCGATGCCGTGGCTCGACCCCGAACGACTGGTCGGCTTCCAGCCGGGCGCATACGCGTATGCGCTGGTGGTGCTGGTGTTCCCCAACCTGTTCGTGATGGGCGCGGTGTTCTTCGCGATCGGCACGCTCACGCGCCGCGTGCTGTGGGCCTACGTCGGGGTCGCCGGCTTCTTCGTGTTCTACGTCGTCTCGCAGAACCTCATGTCGGGGCTCGAGAACGATACCCTGGCGGCGTTCGCCGATCCGTTCGGCATGGGCGCGGTGGCGACGCACACACGCTACTGGACGCTGGCCGAGCGCAACACGCTGTCCCCCGCGACCGGCCCCTTGGTGCTGGCCAATCGAGCGCTGTGGATCGGCATCGGAATCGTCGCGCTCGCGATCACCCAGCGCTTCTTTCGCATGCAGACCCCTGCCGAGGGCGGGGCGCGCCGTGCCGACGACCCCGGCGACGTCGCACGGATCGCACGCGACCGCCCGCTGCCGCGGGTGATGCCGGAGCACGGCCCTGCCCTCGCGTGGTCGCAGCTGCTGCACCAGGCCCGCGTGGAGCTGCTGGGCGTGGTGCGCAGCACCGCGTTCGTCGTCATCGCGCTGTTCGCCGGCCTCAACCTGCTGGGCTCTATCTACTTCACCGTCGACGATCTCTACGGCACCCCCGTGCATCCCGTCACGCGCCTGATGGTGCGCGCGATCGAGAACAGCAACGGCTTGTTCCTGCTGATCGTGGTCATCTTCTACGCCGGTGAGCTGGCGTGGAAGGAGCGGCGCCTCGGCCTCGCCGAGGTCTACGACGCACTACCGCTGCCGAACTGGGTCCCCGTGGTCGCGAAGTTCATCGCACTGTGCGGCGCGCTCGCGATCATCCAGGGCGTCGCCGTGCTCACCGCAATGTGCGTGCAGCTGCTGCGTGGCTGGACGGAACTCGAGCCCGGCCTGTACCTCGAAGGCGTGTTCCTGATCCAGCTCTCGCAGTGGATGCTGCTCGCAGCGCTCGCGCTGTTCATGCAGTCGCTGGCCAACAACAAGTACGTCGGGTTCTTGCTGGTCGCCGGCGTGTTCGTGTTGCAGCAGGTGATGCCGGCGCTGGACCTCGAGCGCGCGCTGTATCGCTACGGCTCGTCTCCGTCGGCGCCCTACTCCGACATGAACGGCTTCGGTCACTTCCTCACGGGCGTGTTCTGGTATCGCGTGTACTGGAGCTGCGGCGCCGCGGCGATGTTCGGGCTCGGCATCCTGCTGTGGCCCCGTGGCACCGACGCCCGCTGGGCGCAACGCTGGCGAGCGGCTCGGCGTGGCTTCCGCGGGCGGGTCGCCGCGGCGATGCTGACGTTGCTCGCTGGCTTCGCGGCGACCGGCGCGTACATCTTCTACAACACGGACGTGCTCAACCACTTCGAGCCGTCGGACCAGCGCGAGCAGCGTCAGGTCAGCTACGAACAGCGCTACAAGCACCTCGAAGGTGCCGCCCAGCCACGCATCACCGACGTCGACCTCGTCGTCGAGCTGTATCCCGAGGCTCGACGCTTCGACGTCCACGGCACCCTCACGCTGCGCAATCGCACTCGCGAGGCGATCGCAGACCTCCACGTGTTCGTGCCGCCCGAGCTTCAGCTGCGTCGACTCGAGGCCGCGGGTGTCAGCGCGGCCGAGCACGACCCCGTGCTCGGCTACCACCGGCTCGCATTGGCCTCGCCGCTGGTGCCCGACGCCACCATGACGCTGGCGTTCGAACTCGGCTTCGACGAGCCTGGCTTCGTCGAGCGGGGCTCGAACACCGAGGTGGTCTACAACGGATCGTTCCTCCACTCCCCGGCGTTCGTGCCTCGCATCGGCTACGAACGCGACAACGAGCTCAGCGATGCCAACGAGCGCCGCAAGCGGCAGCTGCCGACGCGAGCGCGTACGGCCGACCTCGACGACGCCAGCGCTCGCGCCCGCAACTACGTCTCCGGCGAGGCCGACTGGATCAACTTCGCGGCCACGATCGGCACCAGCGAGGACCAGCTCGCGCTCGCACCGGGCTACCTGCAGCGCGAGTGGCACGAGCACGGTCGGCACTACTTCCGCTACGAGATGGACGCGCCGATCCTCGACTTCTATGCGGTGCTGTCAGGCCGCTGGGAGGTGTTGCGCGATCGCTGGAACGACGTCGCCATCGAGGTCTACCACCACCCCGGTCACGGCATGAATGCGCCACGCATGGTCGAAGCGACCAAGGCCGCGCTCGACTACTTCACCGCGAACTTCAGCCCCTACCAGCACCGGCAGCTGCGCATCGTCGAGTTCCCGGCCTACGCCACCTACGCGCAGTCGTTCCCCAACACCATCCCGTACTCGGAGTCGATCGGGTTCATCGCCGACCTGCGCGACCCCTCGGACATCGACTACGTGTTCTATGTGACGGCCCATGAGGTCGCACACCAGTGGTGGGCGCACCAGGTCATCGGCGCTGCGGCGCAGGGCAGCACCCTGCTCGCCGAGACCCTGTCGCAGTACTCCGCGCTCATGGTGATGGAGAAGACCTATGGGCGCGAGCACATGCGTCGGTTCTTGGCGTTCGAGCTCGATCGCTACCTCGCCGGCCGCGGCAACGAGCCGCTGCGGGAGCTGCCGTTGATGCGGGTCGAGGACCAGCCCTACATCCACTACAACAAGGGCAGCCTGGTGATGTACGCGCTGCGCGAGTACATCGGCGAAGACGCGGTCAACGGCGTGCTGGCGGGGTTTCTGCGCGACTACGCGTTCGCGGGCCCGCCCTATCCGACCGCCCGCGACCTCGTCGATCGCTTTCGCGCCGCGACGCCCGAGCAGTACGCGTACCTCATCGAGGACCTGTTCGAGACCATCACGTTGTTCGACAACCGCACCAAGGCGGCGCGCGCACGCGCACTGCCCGAAGGTGGCTTCGAGATCGAACTCGAGGTCGAGACCCGCAAGCTCCGCGCGGGCGACGACGGCAGCGAGACGCCGATTGCCATCGCCGACTTCCTCGAGATCGGCGCGCTCGGCGAACGGACGATCGACGGGCGCACCGAAGAATACCCCATCGCGCTGCAGTGGCAGCGTTTCGATCGTGACACCTCGACAGTGACCTTCCGCGTGCCGGCGCAGGCCGGCCGGCCGCTGCGCGCCGGCATCGATCCACGGGCACTGCTGGTCGACCGCGAGCCGTCGGACAACCTCCGTTCGGTCGAATTCGTCGACTGACGAACTTGCGCGGACGATCGACCTCGCGCACGCTCGGGCGTCGATGGACGCGACTCGCTCGGACGAGATCGTGGCGCTGCACCGGCGTGCCGTGGCCGCTGCCCGTGCGGCCGTGCCCGCTGGGCAGCCGCCCTACCACGCGTTGCTACGGGTGGCCACCGGCGGGCGCGTCCGTGACGTGCTGCTCGGCCGTCGCAGCGTCACCGTCGGCGAGTTCGCGATGGTCGACTGGGAGCGCTCGCCGCTCGCGGAGGTGTTCTTCTCGCACCGCGAGGGCGACGAGTACCAGATCGACGTCGATCGTCGCACGCTCGTCGGCGTGGTGCAGATGCGGCACCTGGTGACCTTCGACGAAGGCAGCCCGGTCGCGATCGAGTGCGAGCATGAGACCCTGCGGCGCGGGTCGGCGGGCTGGACTTGCACGCCCACGCCGGAGCTGCGGCTCCAGCCGCGACGGCGTCGTGAGCATTCGGTCGGCGATCCGGTGCTGCTCGATCCGGTGCAGCGCGCGGCGGTCGAGCTCCCGGCCGGACGCTCCGTGCTCGTGCTGGGCGAGGCCGGCTTCGGCAAGACCACGGTCGCGTTGCATCGCGTGGCGGCGCTGACAAAGGCCGCTGCGGCGGCGGGCCAGCGCTTCCGCGCGTTGGTGGTGGTGCCCAACGAGCCGCTGCGGCGCCTGTCGGCGCTGACACTCGCGCGTCTCGGCTGCGAGGATCTCGAGATCGCGACCTTCGAGCAGTGGGCGCTCGCGCAGGCACGGCGCGTGTTCACCGACCTGCCGCCACGGCTGTCGAAGGCGGCTGCGCCCGTCATCTCGCGGTTCAAGCGACACCCTGGCCTGCGTGCCGTGCTGCCGGAGATCGTCGCGGGCACGCCCGCGATGAAGCTGGTCGAGCGTGGCGACCATGAGCGATTCGGCAGTCGCGAGGCCCTACTGCACCTGTTCGGCGATCGCGACCTCATGCAGCGCGTCGTCGCCGACGCCGGCGGGGCCCTGCCGGCCGGCGCCGCCGCGACCGTCGTCGCGCACACGCGGCTGCAGTTCACCCCGACCACCGAGCAGCGCTACGCCCACGTCAGCGCGGATCGTCTGCAGACCCTCGACGGCCTGGCGATCGACGACGGCACGCCGATGCAAGACGCCAACACCATCGACGTGGAGGACTGCGCGGTGTTGTTCGAGCTCCAGCACCTCGGCATGCCCGGCCTCGCCGGCCTCGCCGGCCGACGCGATCGCTACGACCACATCGTCGTCGACGAGACCCAGGAACTCGCCGCGCTCGAGCTCGCGATGCTCGGGCGCGCGGTCGCCAGTGGCGGCGCGCTGACGGTCGCAGGCGACGAGGCGCAGCAGGTCGACGACGGCGTCCGCTTCGATGGCTGGGCCGGCGTCATGCGGGAGCTCGCACGCCCGCAGTACGAGCGCGTCGAGCTGGCCTCGAGTTACCGCTGCCCACCCGAGGTCGAGGTGCTTGCGCGCAACGTCGTCGGACGCTCGCAGGGCGCGAGCGCGAGCACCCGTGACGACGCTGCGCCGGTGCGGTGGTCGGTGTGCGCCGGTCAGTGTCACGTGGTCGTACGCTTGGTCGATGCGCTGATGGAGCTGCGTGAGCGCGACCGCCGGGCCCGCATCGCGATCATCTGCCGCCACCACGAGTCCGCCCAGCGCATGCACGCGCAGCTCGACCGCGGCTTCTCGTCGAGGCTGGCACTCGACGGCGACCTCGACTTCCTGCCCGGTGTGCTGGTCACCGCGGTCGAGGAGGTGCGTGGTCTCGAGTTCGACTACGTGATCGTTCCCGATGCCAGCCCCGGCAGCTATCCCGACGACGCCGCCGCCCGTCGGGCGCTCTACGTGGCCACGACGCGCACGATGCATCAGCTGTGGTTGCTGACCCCGAGCCTGTGGTCGCCGCTGCTGCGCGCCCTCGCCCCGGCACCGACGGCCTGAGTTCTCGCTTTCGCGCGTCGCTGGCCGTCTGGCCGCCGTCGCGGCAGCGCTCGGTTGTCGCAGGGCTCGCGGTGCGGTGTCCGCGTGGCCCGTTCGCGCTACCGTGCGCGCTCGAATGAACCGTCGCGTGCGTGGAGTCCTCTTCGTCGACTACGTGCGCATGATCCGTGGGCACAAGGCCATCGATTGGTCGAAGTATCTGCTCGACGAGGACGCCGCGATGCTGGTGCGCCCGATCGACCCCGAGGGTTGGTACCCGATGTCGACCTTCGAACGGCTCGGAATCGGCATCATCCGCGAGATCGGCGGCGGTCAGCTCGCCGCCGTGCACATGTGGGGTCGCTTCCAGGTCGAGTTCGTCCGTGCGGCCCATCCGACCCTCATCGCCACCGACGATCCGCGGGGCACCTTCATGCGCTTCCAGTCGCTGCAGCGCAGCTTCTTCGACTACGACGCGGTGACGGTCGACGAGGTACTCGACGACAGCGCCCAGGTCTCGGTGCAGTACGGCATGTCGGCCGAGGCCGAAGAAGCAGCGTGCACGCAGAGCATGGGCTTCTGCGAGCGCATGGTCGAGCTCGCGGGCGGCACCGACGTCGTCGCGCGGTTCGACGCGACCAGCTGGCGCGGCGCCCCCCGCACGGCGATCTCGTTGCGCTGGCGCGAGCCCGGCGCCTGAGGGGGCCGACGGCGGCTACCGCAGCGCGTCGAGCATGAGCATCGCGCCGAACGAGATGCCGGCGGCGAGCGGGATCGTCAGCACCCATGCAATGAGGATGTTGCCGGCCACGCCCCATCGCACCGCCGAAAGCCGACGGCTGGCGCCGACCCCCATGATGCAGGCATTGATGACGTGCGTGGTCGAGACCGGCACACCCGAGTGACTCGCGAAGAGAATCGTCAGCGCACCGCTGGTCTCCGCGGCGAAGCCCTGCAGCGGCGAGATGCGGATGATCTTGCTGCCCATGGTCTTGATGATGCGCTTGCCGCCGGCCATGGTGCCGAGACCGATCGCGAGCGCACACGCGAACTTCACCCAGGTCGGCACACCCTCGCCGTGCGGCAGCACCCAGTCGGGCAGCGCGGCGTGGCCGGCCGCGACGTACGAGAGCAGCGCCAGCGTGATGATGCCCATCGCCTTCTGGGCGTCGTTGCTGCCGTGCGAGTAGGCCATCGCGCAGGCCGAGACCAGCTGCAGGCGCCGGGCCTGACGATCGACCAGCGCTGGTCGCCGGCGTCGAACCAGCCATAGCAGCGCGACCATGAAGAAGAATGCGAACACGAACCCCAGCAGCGGCGACACCACCAACGGCACCGCGACCTTCTTGACGAGCGCGTTCCAGTGGAAGGCGTTGACACCCGCATGCCCGACCACCGCGCCGGCGAGGCCGCCGATCAGCGCGTGGGAGGAGCTCGACGGGATACCCCACCACCACGTCAGCAGGTTCCACACGATGGCCCCGATGAGCGCAGCGAGCACGACCAGCTGATCGGCGTCCTGCGCGTCGGCGAAGCCCGAGGCGATGGTGTGCGCGACCGCGGTGCCGGCGATCCCACCGGCAAAGTTCAGCACGCCGGCGATGATGACCGCCGTCCGCACCGGCAAGACACCGGTCGAGACCACCGTGGCGATGGCGTTGGCGGCGTCGTGGAAGCCGTTGATGAAGTCGAAGATCAGCGCCGTGATGACGACGCCGATGAGCAGGCTAACCATGCTTCACCGCGAGCGTGGCGAGCACCATGGCGACACGCTCGCAGCGGTCGACGGCGTTCTCGAGGTCTTCGAGCACCTCGCGCTCGCGCAGCAGGACCTTCACGTCGACGTCGTCGGAGCGATACAGCTTGCTGATCGCGCCGCGGAAGATGCGGTCGGCATCCTTCTCGAGGCCGCGCACCGCCCGGGTGTCGGTCATCAGCGGTTCGAACCGTCGCAGTCGCAGGTTCGGTAACGTCCGCGCCAGCTGCTCGGCCGCGGTCCCGAGCATGTCGATGAGCGCGAGCATCTCCTCGCTCGGCCGCGGCACGCCCAGGAGGTCGCAGGCACGTGCGGCACCGTTGGCGAGATCGGTCACATCGTCGATGACCTGCGAGAGCTGATGGATGTCCTCGCGATCGATCGGCGTGACGAAGGTCTTGGCGAGCAGCTCCTCGATCTCGTGCACGAGCGCATCGCCCTCGTGCTCGAGCTTCTGCAGCGACGCCGCCAGCATCGCGGGCGTGCATGCCGGGTCGCGGAACTCCGCGAGCGCACGAGAGGCCCGCAGGGCGACGTCCATCTGGCGCTCGATCAGCTCGTAGAATCGATCTTCGCGCGGGAGGATCAGCCGGATGAGGTCTTGGAGTGCCATCGGAAGAGACGGCGCTACACGTAGCACGACGGCCCGAGACCGCGTGTGACGCTGGTGTGACACTGCTCCGCGGCGGCCACGCCCATGTCACCTGGACGCAACGTGCGTCTCACCGCCGCGGGGGCCGGACGGGTGATCAGGGTCGAGCCCGCTCGCACGCGCGGAGCCCCTCGAAGCGCTCGAACGCGGCGCCACCCGCCGATGCGAGCCGGCCCGCGAGCTCACGCGTCTCGTAGGCACGCACGAGCCGCTCGAGCGGGGCCGCGGTCACCTCGTGATCGGTGAGCGCCAGCTGGGCCGCGGCGGCTCGCTCGCGCGCGCGAAGATACTGCGCATATGCGCTCGACGCCGCGAGCGTACGGGCGATCTCCTCGCGATCGTGCCGGTACACCGTCGCGAACTCGGGGTGCCAGGGATCGTCGAGCACCGGCCAACGCGCGAGCAGCTCCCCGGCCGCGGCACGGAACGCGGCGTCCTCGTCGAGCTGCGCCTGCTCCACCGCCGTCGATGCCGCGTCGATCGCCAGCGCGACCTCGGCGAGTCGCGCCTCGGCCGCGCCACGACCGTCGAGACCGACGCGACGCAGCAGTGCCTCGATCACCGCGTCCTCCTCCGGCAGATCGACGTGAGCGAGCGGCCCACCGCTCGGTGCGTGGCGACGCAGCCATCGCTCCGAGGTCGTGGTCGGCACGTCGGCGGCAGTCGACGCGATGCGCACGCGCGTGTGCGCATCGAGCAGGCCGATCACGCCGTCGTGATCGTAGTCGAGCACGTCGAGCGTGAGCGGCTCGCCGTCGCGCCCACGCCCGCGCAGCGCCTCGAGGAAGTGCATCGCGTAGCCCTCCTGCTCCGCCCGCTCGGGGTTGGGATCGCAGCCCGCCGCCTCGAGGTCCCACGGCGCGGCGAACAATCCGCAGTGCAGCTGCGGCGACGGCCCGCTGGCCTCGTCGGCGTCGTCGAAGACGAGCTCGGCGAAGCCGCCCGAGAAGCACGTCGTCACGACCAGCCGTACCGGTCGACGCCCGTCCTCCAACACCGACGCGACCTGTTCAGGCGTGACGTCGGACCCGGCCCACAGCGCCACCGTGTTGGCGCGGGCCTGCGCACCGACGTCGCCATGACCTGCGACGAACACGAGCAGTGGATCGCCGGATCGCGAGGTCGCGAGGTCGAGCGCGTCGAGCACGTGCGCGGCGGTTGCCGGCGCATCGACGTGGATGTTCGGCGCGCGGTACTCCGCGTTGCGCCCGCCACGGGGCGCGAAGAGATCGGCGAGCGCGGTGCCCAACGGATCGCGCTCACCACCGGGGCGCTGGACCTGCACCACGGCCGCGTCGGCGCCCGCGGCGAACAACACCACGCCACGCTCGCCCAGCACCTCGCGCGCGAGCCCGACGTCTTGCTCGATCTGCACCTGTGTGGCCTCGGGCCACGCGCCCGCGCCGATGGCGAGCCATCGCGCCTGCGCGAGGCGATCGCCGAGGGCCCCGGAGAGCGAAGATCCGCGCGACGTGGCCATCGACGTCGCCGGGGGGCTCGTCGACGGAGGCGACGCCGCGGCGACCGGGGCGAGCGCGTCGTCGACGAGCGGGGCCTCGCGATGCCGCGCATGCACCAGTGCGAGCGCACCCGCGCCGGCCACCGCGACGCCGAGCAAGAAGAACTGGCCGCGGCCCACGCGAGGATGGTACCCGCAAGGCCCCGGGATCGGGGCCTACTCGACCACGCTCACGCGGCTCGACGCGCTGTGTCCGAAGCGCTCGGGCTCGTACATCTCCTCGGCCTTGACCGGCGGCAGCAGGAACTCGCCGATGGTGGTCGCCCGCGCGGTGTAGCTGTAGGTGTAGACGCCCGCCGGGAGGTGGTTGGAGAACAGCAGCATGCGGTCGTCACGCATCTCGGTGTGGCTGAAGCTCCACCACGGGCGCCACCACCACCAGCCGCGCTCGAAGCCCGACCACGGCGAGTCGCCGTCGCCGTAGTCGACCGACTGCTTGGTCACCCCGCCCTGCACGTCCTGCAGCGTGGTCGCGAAGCGCGAGTTCTGGCCC
>WBZX01000400.1_pt1 | contig 40267 bp, 37 predicted proteins | sample 5204211 | NCBI WGS metagenome assembly WBZX01 (sample SAMN12344362, study PRJNA552823) | activated sludge metagenome | biome: Activated sludge suspended growth; feature: Nitrification reactor; material: Wastewater; isolation source: activated sludge from nitrification reactor of wastewater...
TTGGCCCGGAATGCACCAGCAGCCCCGACCGCCATGCCGATTCCCATCCACGTGACCCGTTTGAACATTCCGCACTCCTCAGCGTTTCCTGCTGTCCTCGCCTCGTAGGCGCCGCGCCGCCCGCGACGCACCGGAGGTGACCGCTACCGTCTTGATCACCGGGGCCGATAGGGCCCGGTAGGCGAGCTTGGACGTGGCGTCGACTGTGGCCGAGATCGATTCGGCCGACCCGACCAGGCGCTCCACCCGAGCCAACTCGTCGGTGGCCTCGGCCAGGCTCTGGGCCAGTTCGTCGATCAGCGGGACCGCCCGGGCATTGATCTCCTCCAGCGTTGCCGTGACCTGGCGGACCGTGGTGAGCACCCTCTGCAACGCGAACAGCACGGCCACAACCGAGACCACGCTGCACACGGTCAAGACCACCAGCGCCAGATCTGACGCCGACATTTCGGCCAGGATCCCCGACGTGGTCACGACCTATCCCGGTCGCTCGTGTTTTGGTGGAGTTGGTCCATCCGCTGCGCAACCTCGCGTTCATGACCATGGGCAGACGGTCGGTAAAAGGTCTCGTCGGCCACCTCGGGCGGCAGGTACTCCTGTTCCACCCAGCCCCGAGCGTCGTCATGAGGGTAGCGGTAGCCGGCACCGTGCCCGAGCTTCGCCGCCCCCTGGTAGTGGCCGTCGCGCAGGTGGGGAGGGACTCCGGAGCTCGGCTTGGTTCGGACGTGGTCGCGGGCCTGCCACACCCCCAGCGCCACCCGGTTGGACTTGGGGGCTGTGGCTAGGTGGACCACAGCTTGGGCCAGGTTCAGTTGGGCCTCGGGCAGGCCGACGTGTTCGAGGGCCTGCGCCGCGGCCACCGCTACCACCAGAGCCGTCGGGTCAGCCTCGCCGACATCCTCGGAAGCGAGGATGATCAACCGCCGGGCGATGAAGCGAGCGTCCTCGCCCGCTTCAAGCATGCAAGCGAGCCAGTAGAGCCCTGCATCTGGATCCGATCCCCGGATGCTCTTGATGAACGCCGACACCACGTCGTAGTGGTCGTCTCGCCCGTAGCGGATTGCCTTTGTTCCCAGCGCGGCCTCTGCGTCGGCTTCGGTGACCTCTGGTGAGCCTCCTTGGGCCCGGGCCCGGGCCAGGGCAACCGCCACCTCGAGGCTGGTGAGCGTGTGGCGACCGTCGCCGTTGGCCCGGCTGGCCAGGTGACGCACTGCCTCCCCTGTAGCTGTGGCGCCTTCGACCTCGAGCCCCCGTGCGATCAGCTGTCGGGCGGCGTCGTCGTCGAGCGCGTTCAGACGAAACAGTGTTGAGCGGCTGAGGAGGGGTGGGTTCACCTCGAAGTAGGGATTTTCTGTGGTGGCGCCTATGAGCGTCAGCAGACCGGACTCGACCGAGGGAAGCAAGGCATCCTGCTGCGATTTGTTGAACCGATGCACCTCATCGAGGAAGAGGATCGTCCCCTGCCCGCGTTCCCCCAACCGTTGGCTGGCGCGGGCCACGACCTCACGAACGTCCTTCACGCCGGCGGTCACCGCCGACAACACCTCGAACGCCTTGGCGGTGTGACCGGCGATCACTCGGGCCAGCGTCGTCTTGCCAGTACCGGGCGGACCCCACAGCACCACCGACGAGAGCCGGTCAGACTCGATCAGCACCCGGAGCGGCCGACCTGGCCCCAGCAGGTGGTCCTGACCGACAATGTCATCGAGTCGGACCGGGCGCATTCGTTCGGCCAGCGGAGCCCGGCGCTCCAGTCGGTCGTGGGCCGCGGCCGCGAACAGGTCCTCAGCCACAGCTTCTAGCCGGCCGGTTCGGCCCCTGCGATCGACGACACACACCGTCACGCTAACCGGGTGGGTCCGCTCGTCGCCCTGACCGAGGCGCCGCCTCGAAACGTGGTTGCATGACTACGCTATGGCATGGCGGGGTCGGATCCGCCGAGCCCTGTCCCGGGTCGAGTCCTCTCGCCCAAGCACAGGGGGTGCCGAACCAAGTGGACAGAAGATCGTTCCTGATCGGAGCTGGAGCGCTCGGCGGTGCTGCCCTGACCGGTGGCCTCACCGCCTGCAATCCGCCACCTGGCTCCATCCTCAACCTCCCGGCCTCCTCCAGCCCCATCAGCCACGTCGTGGTCCTCATGATGGAGAACCGCTCCTTCGACCATTGGCTGGGCTGGCTGGGCTCAGACCAGGCCTGGCTCGAGAACGCGTCTCGGCTCTATGGGGACGGGACCGCGGTGGATGCCAACCCGCACCAGACCTATCTGGACCCCACCGGCAACTCGGTCCCCACCGCCCACATGCTCGACTTCCTGGCTGGTGGCAACCCGTGGCGAGGATGCGACCACCCCGATCCGGGACACGGATGGAATGCCGGTCGCCGCCAACGGGACTCGGGCTTCTTGGCCACCGGCTCGGGCAACGACCAGTTCGCCACCGGGTACTACCTGGCTGACGACCTCCCGTTCTCCAGCCTCCTAGCCCGACGGTTCACGGTGTGCGACCGCTGGCACGCCTCGATCCTCGGACCCACCTACCCAAACCGGCTGTACCTGCACTCGGCCCAGTCCGGCGGCTACAAGACCAACTATCTGCCCATCAACGAGGGCGGCTACGGCTGGCCGACGATCTGGGAGAAGCTCACCGCCGCTGGGGTGTCGGCCGGCTACTACTACGTCGACCTACCGGTAACGGCCCTTTTCGGCACCCGGATGAACTCCTACAACCGCCCGATCGACGACTACTTCACCCACTGCGAACAGGGCACCCTCCCCCAAGTCACCTTCATCGACCCCGGATTCAACAGCGGGTCGCGCACCGACAACCATCCCCATGCCGACATACGCGCTGGCGAAGCCTTCCAACGCGACGTGTTCGCCGCCTTCGCCCGGTCACCACATTGGGGTAGTGGCGTGTTCATCCTCACCTACGACGAATGGGGTGGATTCTTCGACCACGTCGCCCCTCCCACCGGTTTCGATGACCGCTACAGCGCCAACGACGCCGACAACTTCGCCCAACTCGGCTTCCGGGTTCCAACCGTGGTCGCCAGCCCCTACAGCCGGGTTGGCGCAGTGGATCACACCAACTACGACCACACCTCCGTGCTGCGGTTCTTGGAGTGGCGTTTCCTCGGCGCTCCACCGGTCGGAATACACACCAACGGGGCGAACTGGTGGCTCACCACCCGTGACCAGTGGGCCAACAACGTCGGCCTGGCCCTTGTCGACACCCCGACGATCGACGTGGGCTTCGACCTAGACGTGGCGTTGGATCCTCCATCGCCAGAGTGCGGCGCGGGCGCCGCTGTCACCGGCGCCGACACCGAGCGCTCAGGCCGGATGAACCCACCGGGCTATGAGAAGCACCCGTTCGAGCAGGCCCTAGATGCCGGATACTTCGAACGGATCGGCATCGATCCCCAACCCAGCCTCATGGCCACTGATTGGGTCTACTGACCAACGCTGCAACTTCAGTCCGCTTCGTCCATCGAGGTCAGCAACCGGTCGAGTTTGGATTCGATGCGAGCGATGTCGGCCGAGTCAGCCACCCGGATGCGCAGGCTGGCCAGCTCCCGCGCCAGGTAGTCGAGGTCTGCTTTCACCTCGGCGGCGCGCCGACGGTCCTCGGAGGCCTCGGCCCGGTCCCGGTCGGCCTGGCGGGTCTCAGCCAGCAGGATGAGCGGCGCGGCATAGGCGGCCTGGGTCGAGAAGGCCAGGTTCAACAGGATGAACGGGAAAGCATCGATCCGCCAACCCTCTGGGGCCAGGATGTTCCACAGCACCCACCACACCACGAAGACGGTCTGGATGACCAGGAACTTGGCCGTTCCTATCGTGTGGGCGATGCGCTCGCTGAAGCGTCCGAACCCTTCAGGGTCGTAGTAGGAACCGAAGCGGTCACCGGCGCGCGGGACCGAAAGGTCCTCCACCGCACCACGACGACCGAGCCTCAAACGCACCGGACAACCCTACCGTTCTGGTTTCGAGCCTCCGCGGCCCCAACGGGTCCCAGCGCTTAGGGTCCTAGCGGATAGGTCCGGTCGTCGCGACCAGGTTGACCAGATCGGGGCTCTTGCCTTTGGGCGGATCCAGGTCAGGTGGTGCGGGGCAGGAGCCGGAGTCCCAGGTCTCCCAACTGCGATGGCTCGACCGCGGTGGGGGCACCGGTCATGGGATCTGTACCCGACTGGGGTTTGGGGAAGGCGATGACCTCGCGGATGTTCTCCTCCCCCGCCAGAATGGCGGTGAGCCGGTCTATCCCGAACGCGAAACCACCGTGGGGCGGCGCGCCGTAGCGGAACGGCGTGAGAAAGAACCCGAAGCGACGATCGGCCTCCTCCTCGGAGATCCCGAGCAACCGGAAGATCCGGCCCTGGAGGTCGGGTTCGTGGATACGGATCGATCCCGAGCCCAGCTCCCATCCGTTGAGCACCAGGTCATATGCCAGTGACCGTACCGACATGGGATCGGACTCCAACTTGTCCATGTCTTCGGGATGAGGATGGGTGAAGGGGTGATGACCGGGCTTGGGGTTCCCGGCCTCGTCCTTGCCGACGAACATCGGGAAGTCGACGACCCACACGTAGCGATAGGGACCTTCGTGAACCGGTGGTCTACCCAAGTCGTTTCGCAGGGTGCCCAGGACCTCACAGGTCTGGTGCCATTCATCGGCCACGATGAGCAAGAGGTCACCGGTCTCGGCCCCAAAGGCCGCCACCAGTGATGACTTCTCGTCGTCGGACAAGAACTTGGCCACCGGCGAGTTCAGCGTGGCGTCGGCATCGACCTTCATCCACACCAGGCCCCTGGCTCCCAGCCCCTTGGCCCGTTCGGTCAGGGCGTCGAGCTTGTTGCGCCCATAGGCCTCGGCGGCACCGGGAACTCGAATGCCCTTGATGCATGGAGCCTTGAACGCGTTGAAGTCGGTAGCGGAGAAGATCGGGGTCAGCTCCACCAACTCCATGCCGAAGCGCAGGTCGGGTTTGTCGATCCCGTAGCGGTCCATGGCATCGCGCCATGTGATCTGCTCGATTTCGGGGGGCCGCTCTCCCGTCACCGCCTCGGCGGCTGCCATGACCGCCTCGGAGATGAAGGCCAGGACGTCGTCTTGGGTGACGAAGCTGGCCTCGGCATCGAGCTGCATGAACTCGTATTGACGGTCGGCCCGAAGATCCTCATCTCTCAGGCAACGAGCGATCTGGAAGTACCGGTCGGTGCCACCGACCATCAGGAGCTGCTTGTAGAGCTGCGGGCTCTGGGGCAAGGCGTAGAACTCGCCGGGCCGCTGACGACTCGGCACCAGGAATTCGCGCGCCCCTTCGGGGGTGGAGGGCATGAGCATCGGGGTCTCGACCTCGATGAATCCCTGATCCTCCATGGCCCGCCTGATGGCCGAGTTGACACGGGCCCGGACCCGAAGGTTGCGCTGCATACGCTCCCGACGCAGATCGAGGTAGCGGTACCTCAGGCGGACCATCTCGTCGACATCATCGGCGCGGCTGTCCAACGGGAACGGAGGCGGCTCGGCCACGGCCAGCACCTCCACCTCGCAATCCTGGAGTTCGATCTCGCCGGTGGCGAGCTTGGCGTTGACCGTTCCCTCGAGGCGATGGCGAACCGTCCCGGTGACCCGGATGACGAACTCGCTACGCACGTCCACAGATCCGGGTACCACGCACTGAACCACACCGGTGTGATCGCGCAGATCCACGAAGGCGAGGTGTTCGCCGTGTTCACGCCGCTTGGCCACCCAGCCGACGACGCTCACCTGCTCGCCGACGTGGTCGACGCGAAGCTCGCCGTTGTAGTGGGTACGTAGCCCGGCTGCCTGGGTCACTGTCGCTCCTCGGTGAGGTCAGTGGAGACGACACCATCGTCTCCCGGATGTTGATCTTCGCCCGCAGCAGAGGGACGCGGCGACACCGCCACCGGCCCCGATCCCAGCAAGGAAGCGATTCGGTCCACGAGTTCGGCTCTGGGGACGGTGAGCTGGTCGCCGCCGAAGTCATTGCGCAGGGGACGTACCGTCACCACCTCGTCCGCCACTTCTTGGTCTCCGACGATCACGGCCAGCGCTGCCCCCGAGCGGTCCGCCGCCTTCATCTGGGCTCGCATAGCCCGACCGTCGAAGGCCCGATCGCAGCGGATCGACTGAGACCTCAACATGGCGGTGATGTCTCGAGCCTGGTCCCCACCGGTGACATCCACGACGAAGACGTCGATCCGCGACGTGGGTGCCGGGAACACCGACTCTGCATCGCAGGCGATGAGCAGGCGCTCTATCCCGGACCCGAAACCGATTCCGGGGGTCGGTTGACCGCCCAGCTCCTCGACCAAGCCGTCGTAGCGACCTCCACCCAGGATCGTGGCCTGGGCGTTGTCGACGGTGGTGGGCACGAACTCGAAGGTGGTGTGGGTGTAATAGTCAAAACCGCGCACCAACCGTGGGGCCAGCGAGTAGCTGATCCCCAAGGCATCGAGCCCGTCGGTCACCCTGTTGAAGCGAGCCTGGCTCTCGGGCGACAGGTAATCAGCGATGACCGGGGCGTCAGCGGTGGCCTCGCGGGTCTGGCGTCGTTTGGAATCCAGGGCCCTCATTGGGTGCTGTACGGCCTTGTCCCGGTCCTCCTCGGCTAGGTCACCGATCCTGTCGGCCAACCAGACCCGAAGCGCTTCGACGTAGCGCACCCGGTCCCCGACCGTCCCCATGGTGTTGAGCTGGAGTACCACCTGGCGCAAACCGAGGGCGGCCAAGAACTCCGCCCCCAGGGAGATCACCTCCACATCGGCGTCGGGGTCAGCCGAACCGAGGAGCTCGAGACCCACCTGGTGGTGCTGGCGATAGCGGCCGGCCTGGACGTTCTCGTAGCGGAAGGCTGGGGTGGCGTACCAGACCTTCCAAGGCAGCACCGGCTGGTGCTGGACGAAGGCCCGCACCACCGATGCCGTGCCTTCTGGCCGTAGAGCGATACGACGGCCACCCTTGTCGTCGAAGTCGTACATCTCCTTGCGAACGGCGTCGGCCCCTTCGGACTCGCGCTGGAACACGCCGATCTCTTCGAACATGGGGGACTGGACCAGCCCGTAGCCAGCCCGTTCCACGACGGCGGCGTAGGTGGCCAACAACGCTTCCCACCGAGCCGACACCGGGGGGAGGATGTCCTGGGTGCCCTTGGGGGCCTGGAACTTGGCTCTGGCCATGAGTGCACAACGCTACCGGCCCACCGATCGGCCCCCGAAACGCAATGCCTCGGGGTCGGTGCCGTCAGCGACGGTGCGGCTCGGAGTGGTCCCAGTCGGCTAGGAGCGTCCGGACGGCCGTGGTCAACACCAACGGTTCGTCCAACATCGGGTGGTGGCCGGCTTCGGGGATCTCCACCACCGGAGCGTTGCGACCGAGCATCTCGTACATGGAGTCCCCGATGTCTGGCGTGACCAGGCCGAACTCGGCCCGCAACAACGCGAACCGACATCGCACCTCGGGCAGATAGGGCAGGGCCACCGACCGGATGCTGCCCGAGAATGCGTTGAACAGGTTGTGGTCGAACTTCCAGCTGAAACCACCGTCCACCGCCCGCAGCGAGCGCCGAGCAACGTGGTGCATCACGTAATCCAGGTAGTGGGCCTGGGACGGAACCGTTCGAAACCGTCCCAGCGCGTCGGCGGCGGTCGGGTACACCTTCGGTTGGCCGAACGCCTGACCAGCCCGTGACGCGTCGATCTCGGGATCGATGGCGGCCACCGGCGAGTCGACCACTATTACCCCGGCCAACGCGTCGGAGTGGAGCGCCGCGGTGGTGATGGTGACGAACCCACCCATCGAGTGGCCGATCAGCACCGGCGGACCTTGCATACCGGCGTCGGCAGCCACCGACATGACCTCAGCCGACCACTGTTCGAGGCTGTACTTCTGGCGCCAGCCGCTGTCCCCATGTCCGGACAGGTCGATCGCCGCTACCCGGTACTGCCGCGAGTAATGGGCGGCCACGTGGGTCCACCAGTGGGCATGGGCGCCGCCACCATGCACGAACACGATCCCGCGACGCCCCGGTTCACCCCAGGCCAGGTAGTGGATGGGCGTCCCATCCACCTCGACGTGTTCATCGAAGAACGGCGTATGCAGGGCCCGGCGGAACCAGTCCGGTGAGTCCGGGGCGATCAGGTCATCGACGGCGGCTACCACCGCGGGCACGGTACCGGATCAGGAGCCGGGTGCCGATCCCGGTAACACCCGATAGGTCTCGTACACGCCCTCGATCCCCCGGATGGCGCCGAGCACGAGACCCAGGTGCGACGGATCGCCAAGCTCCACGTCGAAGCGCATCGATGCCACCCGATCCCCGCCTGCATTCATGGTGCAGGTGAGGATGTTCACGTGGTTGTCGGCCAGCGCACTGGACACATCTCGCAACAGGCGGGGCCGATCGATCGCCCGGACCTCGATCGAGGCCACGAACGTGCCCCCGGAGAAATCCTCGTCCCACTCGACTTCGATCAGCCGGTCCCGCTGCCCAGATCGCAACGAACCGGCGTTGGCACAGTCGGCCCTGTGCACCGACACGCCACGCCCGCGGGTGACGAACCCGATTATCTCGTCTCCGGGAACTGGCGTGCAGCACCGCGACAGGCGCACCATCACGTCGTCTAGTCCCTCGACATGGACACCTGCGCCCGGGCGGGTGAGCTGGGTGCTACGCCGACGTTGCACCGTGGTGGGCAGCTGTTCCTCCCGACCATCCCCGGTGCGCAACGCCTTGCTGATCCGGGCGACGACGGACTGAGCCGAGACGTGGTGTTCGCCGATGGCCGTGTACAGGGCATCGACGTCGAGGTAGTTGAGGCCGCTGGCCACCTCGGCCAGGACCGACGGAGGCAGCTTCTGAGTGGGCAACCCCTCCCGTCGGAGCTGCTTTTGCAGGTCCTCCCGCCCAGACTCGCGGGCGTCCTCGCGCCGTTCCCGCGAGAACCACTGGCGGATCTTGTTGGCCGCTCGCGGAGTGTTGACGATCTGCAACCAGTCTCGACTGGGCCCGGTGCCCTCCACCTTGGAGGTGAATATCTCACACGTGTCACCCGAGGTGAGTTGATGGCTCAAGGCGACCAGACGGCCGTTGACCCGGGCCCCGACGCAGGAGTGGCCTACCTCGGTGTGGACGGCGTAGGCGAAGTCGATTGGCGTGGCCCCCTTGGCCATGGTGACGACCCGACCCTTGGGGGTGAACACATAGACCTCGTCCTGTTCGAGATCTACCTTCAACGTCTCCATGAACTGGGCGGGATCAGATGTCTCCTGCTGCCAGTCGACTATCCGGTTGAGCCAGGCCAGCTCGTCGGTGGGCGAACCGATCTTGTACGCGAAATGGGCCGCCACCCCGAACTCGGCGCGCTGGTGCATCTCTCGGGTTCGGAGCTGTACCTCCAGCGGTTTCCCCTGCGGTCCGACGACGGTGGTGTGCAGGGACTGGTAGAGGTTGAACTTGGGCATGGCCACGTAGTCCTTGAACCGCCCTTGCACCGGACGCCACGTGGCGTGGATCGAACCCAGAGCGGCGTAGCAGTCACGCACCGATTCGACCAGGACCCGGATACCGACCAAATCGTAGATGTCGTCGAACTGGCGACCCTTGACCACCATCTTCTCGTAGATGCTCCACAGGTGCTTCGGCCGACCGCTCACATCGGCGTCTACGCCCAACTCGTCGAGGCGTTGGCGGACCTGTTCGAGCACCTGGGCCAGGTACAGCTCTCGCTCCGGCGCCCGGGTCGACACCATGTGGTCGATCTCGGCGTACTGCTTGGGGTGAAGCGTCGCGAAGCTCAGGTCTTCGAGTTGTTGTTTGAGATCCTGCATGCCGAGCCGGTGCGCGAGCGGGGCGTAAACGTCGAGGGTCTCTCTGGCGATACGGGTCTGCGCCTCAGGCGACATCGCACCGAGGGTTCGCATGTTGTGCAGACGGTCGGCCAGCTTGATCATCAGGACCCTCAGGTCCTGAGCCATGGCCACCAGCATCTTTCGCATGGACGCGGCCTGCTGGGCCTGCTTCGAATCGAACTGGACCCGGTCGAGCTTGGTGACACCGTCGACGATGCCGGCCACATCTGGACCGAAGCGGCGGCTCAGCTCCTCGAGACCGACACCGGTGTCCTCGACCGAGTCGTGCAGAAGGGCGGCGGCGATGGTGACGTCGTCCAACCCCATGTCGGCCACGATCTGCGCCACCGACAACGGGTGTTGGATGTATGGCTCCCCGGTGCGGCGGACCTGGCCCGAGTGGGCACTGGCGGCCAGGTCGTAGGCCTGGGTTATGAGGGCAGTGGTCGACTTGGGCTGATGACTCCGAAACGACGCCAACAGCGGAGCCAACTCCACCGATGCCGGCGCGCTGGACCGTCGCCACGGCAGAACCCGGCTCACGGTCGACATGCCACCAGCCTAGGGATCGTCGGGCAGCCCGCGGGTGCTGCCTGCCCAGCGAGAAGCGCCGGCCTCGTCAGCCGTAGGTCAGCAGGGTGTGGATCGGGTACGAGCCGATTCCGTCGCGGCCGGCCAAGAACGCCAGTTCCATCAGGAACCCGAACCCGATCAGCTCACCACCGACCCCCTCGACCAGCCGCGCCGCGGCTGTGGCCGTTCCACCGGTGGCCAACACGTCGTCCACGATCAGAACCCGCTCGCCGGGCCGGATGGCGTCTCGGTGGATCTGCAGGTGGTCGGTTCCGTACTCCAGGGAGTACTCCTGGGTCTCGGTCTCCCATGGCAGCTTCCCAGGCTTGCGAACGGGCACGAACCCCACGCCCAACCGCAGCGCAACCGGTGCAGCCAGGATGAAGCCTCGGGCCTCCACCCCGATCACCTTGTCGACCGGATGATCCGCGAACGCGGCGGACAGTGCCTCGATACACGCGGCGAAGGCTCCGCCCGAGGCCAGCATGGGGGTGATGTCCTTGAACATCACCCCAGCGCGGGGGAAGTCGGGCACGTCACGGATCAGATCCCCGAGCACACCTGACAGGTCGATCCCCGAACCGGCAACGGTCTCCGACGAAACGGAACTGGGACTCTGCTCGGTCATCGGGAGCTCTTCTTTCGGGGTCGGGGTGCCGAACCTGGCGCCACCGGGTTGTCGGCCAAATCCGCGGGACCATCGGTGGCACCGGAGCGGCGAGCCAAGACTGTCTCACGACCCTCTCGGAACCGGGGCTCACGTTCCTTGAGTAAGGCCAACAACGGGGTTGCGATGAACAGGGACGAGTAGGCGCCGGACAGCAGACCCAAGAACAGTGCGATCCCGTACTCCTCCAGGGTGGACGCGCCCAGCGCCACCGAGCCCACCAGCAGAACCGACACGATCGGCAGGAGCGTGGTGATCGATGTGTTCAACGACCGCATCAACACCTGGTTGAGGGAGAGGTTGGCCATCTCGCTGTAGGTCATCTTCGGCTTGGTTCCCGAGGCCAGACCGGTGTTCTCGTCGACTCGGTCGAACACCACGATGCCGTCGTAGATGGAGAAGCCGAGCATGGTCAACAGGGCGATGACCGTGGCCGGGGTGACCGGGAAGTTGAACAACGAGTACAGACCCACCACCACGATGAGATCGTGGAACAGGGCCACAACGGTGGCGATGGCCATCTGCAGCTCGAATCGGATGGTGATGAAGATGGTGATGGCGGCCAGGAACACCACCAACGCACTCTGTGCCTTGTCGGAGATCTGTTGTCCCCAGGACGGTCCCACCGTGTCGATGGTGACCTCGGCCTCGGGGGTGCCGGTCAGCCGGGTCAGGACGTCGGTGACGTCTTGGCTGAGACGGGCCCGCTCGGCGGCTTCGAGATCCACGAGGTCCTCGACCTCACTGGTCATCTTGTTGATCGACGCCCGGTATGCCGCGACCTTGGCCGCCTGGTCCTTGGCATCCTCGACCTTGCCCGGCAGCGCGTCGATTTCGGCCTGAAGGGCAACCAGCGGATCGGGAACGGGTTTGGCGAACGGACCGGTCACCCCCGACAGGTCATCTCGTACTCCTCGAAGGCCTCCCACCACCGCGGCGGGAGCATCGTCGATCAGCCCGTCGAGTCCGGAGCGAGCTTTGGCCAGCGCCTTGTCGGTGGCAGGGGCTGGGTCGACCTCGGACGCGGCTTCGACTCGCAGGAAGCTCTTGGAGTTGCCGTCGCTGTTCTGGGTGACCTCTTGGACCTGGGCATCCTGGTAACCGAGGTCGGTGAGGGCGGCCGATACCTCGGCCACGTCGGCCTTGCCGGCCGCCACCTCCCACACCGTTCCGCCGGTGAAGTCGATACCCAGGTTGAGGCCGCTGCCGACCACCGACACCAAGCCGATGGCGATGGCCAGGCCTGAACCAACGAACCAGACCTTCCACCGACCGACGATGTCGAAGTCGGTCTCACCGTTGTAGAGCCGGGACCAGATGCTGGAGGTTTCTGCCGCGCCACCGGTGGGTTCGCTGATCTTCTTCTCCGATGTACTCATGCCGTGACCGCCTTGGGCGAGGAAGTGGCCCGGTCCGTGGCGGCCCCGAGCCCGAACAGTCGGGAGTTGGCGAACCGTGGCGACCGAGACATCAACAAGATGAGAGGCCTGGTGAAGAAGATGGCCACCGTCAGGTCGACGATCACCGAAATCCCCAGGAAGTAGGCGAAACCTCGCACTGGCCCAACGGTGAGGTACCACAGCAGGAACGCACCGATGAATGCAGCACCGTTGGCCGTCAGCACGGTGCGGATGCCGTGGTGGTAGCCGACCTCGGTGGCCCGCCTGATGCTGCGACCCTTTCGAACCTCGTCCTTGACCCGCTCGAAGACCACCACATAGGTGTCGACGGTGGTTCCCACCGACACGATGATCCCGGTTATTCCGGCCAGAGAAAGCGCCAGCCCCTGGCTTTCGGACAGGAGGCACACCACGCCGTACATCAGCGCCATCCACACCAGCAGGCTCACCACCACGACCAACCCGAAGCCCCGGTAGTAGAGGATCATGTACAGGCAGAGCGCGGCGATGCCGATGGCGCCGGCGAGCAGGCCAGCTCGAAGCGAGTCACTGCCGAGGGTGGCCGACACCTGGCGGAGGGCAGCCTGTTCGAACTCGACGGGGAGCGAGCCATAGCGAAGGACGAGGGCGAGGTCCTTGGCTTCTCCTTCGGTGAAGTCACCTGATATCTGGAAGCTGTCGCCCGAGGCCAGGTCTGGGCCTTGGACGGCGGGGGCCGATAGGACAACGCCGTCGAGAACGATGGCAATGGACCCATTCGTCCCACCCGCCGCCGGGCAGGTCTCGGCACCCTCGTAGCAGGCGTTGAAGGCCTCGTTGGCCTTCTTCACCTGGCTGCGCTTGACCGCGGTGACAACCTGCCACTCGCCGTTGGTGAGCACGGCATCGGCCTTGGAAAGGGAGTCTCCCTCCATGGCCACGGGGCCCAACGTGTAGATGATGCTTCCGTCTTCGGACAGCAGGTTCACCGCCCCTTCGGGAAGGCCGGTGCTGTCGATCGGCGGGTCGACCGTGACCCCCGAGGAGCCGCACGCCGCCGAGCTGCCGCTACCAGACGAACCTGCGCCCGCAGCGGTGGTGGTCGTGGTCGATGAACCGTCGACCACCGTTGTGGCAGTCGACGCCGTGGTCGCTGGCACCGTCGTGGAGGGCGCCGTGGTGGTGGGTGCCGTGGTGGTGGGGATCTCGGTGGTGGTCGGCGGGGTCGTAGTCGTAGGCGCGAACTGCACCGGGAGAGCGCCCTCTCCGGGTGCAAGCCCCACGGCCCCACCTTCGAACTCGGCCATTCCGGTCTCGCTGGAGCCACCTTCGGTCTCCGGCTCAGAGGTCTCTGCCGCCGTGGTCGCGGTCGTGGATGCACCGACCGCGGTGGTGGTCGACTCGCCGGGAACCGCCGTGGTGCCGGCACCTGTTGACGTGGTCGTCGTTGGGTCTGCCGGGGCGGTCGAGCCTGACGTGGCCGGGCTCAGTCCCGGTGAGTTCGGATTGATGGCCCGGCTGAGAACGGGCCTGAACTCGAGGCGGGCGGTGCAACCGACCAGCGATTCGGCCTGGGCGCGGTTCTTGACGCCGGGAAGCTGGATGACCACGGTTCGACCTTGGCGACTGATGTCGGGCTCGGCCACGCCGAGACCGTCCACTCGCTGGCGGATGATTTCCATGGCCTTGTCGACCGATTCCTCAGAGGGAAGTCGACCGTTCACCTCCTTGGCCTGCAACACAACCGAGAACCCACCCTGAAGGTCGAGCCCCAACACCGGGCTGGTCGAGGTGGCCTTGGCCAGAGCCAAGCCTCCGAACGACACCACCAGCATGGCGATGAGAGGAACCAGCAACTGTCTCCGCTTCACGAGTGCACTCCCCGCTCCATGCCCTCGTCGGGCTCGTTCTTGTTGTCTGAGTTGACCATCGGAATACCTTCGGAACGTTGGTCGGACCGAGCCTCACCACTGGCACCATCTGCTGCCGGGTTGGTCAGGAGGCGGACTACCGCGGCCCGGGCCAGGGTCACCTCCACGCCCGGAGCCAACTCGATCAGCACCGTCTCGGTTTCGAGACCGGTGATCCGTCCGTGGATTCCGCCCGCGGTGATCACTTGGTCTCCGACTGTGAGGTTGGCCACCATCTGGCGTTGTTCACGGACCCGGGCCTGTTGCGGTCTGATGAGGAAGAACCATCCGATGGCGATCAGCAAGATGGTAAGCAGCAGTTGAGGCACGCGGGAACGCTCGGTGGAGGGTGGATGAGGCCGGGGTGAACCTTAGGACCTCGACCTGACCGGTCCTACATCACCGGCGCGCACACACCATGATCAACCCCACACCTCGAGGATGCGTCGGCGCTCAGCCTGGAACCGCCCGGCTCGAACCGCGTCGCCCAGGCCCGACACCAGCGTCGACAACCAGGAAACGTTGTGAACGGTCAACAACCGGGCCGCGGTCGGTTCTCCCAGTCGATGCAGGTGACGTAGGTACGACCTCGACCACCGTCGACACACCGGGCACGGGCAGCGCTCATCGAGCGGGCGCTCGTCACACTCGTACTCCGATCGCTTGATGTTGAGCTTGCCGGTGCTGGTCAGGACGGTGCCGTGACGGGCGTGTCGGGTGGGTAGAACGCAGTCGAACATGTCGACGCCCAGGCCCACCGCCTCCACGATCGACACCGGATCGCCGACACCCATCAAGTATCGAGGCTGATCGGCGGGGAGGTGTTCGATGGCCGCAGCCAACGCCGGCAGCATCTCCTCCAGCGGCTCGCCGACCGAGAGCCCACCGATGGCGTAGCCGTCGAACCCGACCTCGACGGTTCGACGAGCCGACTCCGAACGCAGGTCCAGGTCCACTCCCCCCTGGGAGATGCCGAACTGGACTTGGGCCAAGCCACGTTCCTCGCGTTCGGACCGGCTGGCGATGAAGGCGCTACGTCCCCTCGCCGCCCACCGGGCTGTGCGATCCACCGCAGACCTCACCACCGACGTCGGTGCCGGCAGCGCCGGGCAGACGTCGAGGACCATCTGGATGTCAGCACCGAGCAGGGCCTGGACCTCCACCGCCCGCTCCGGGGTCAGGTGGTGTGAGGATCCGTCGTAGGTGGATCGGAAGATGGCGCCGTCCTCGGTGACCTTTGGTGACAGCGAGAAGATCTGGTACCCACCCGAATCGGTGAGGACGTGACCTGACCAGTCCATGAAGCGATGTAGACCGCCCATCTCCGCAATCAGCTCGGCACCCGGTCTCAACATCAGGTGGTAGGTGTTTCCCAGGATCAGTGGGATCCCCAGTGCCTCCAGGTCCTGGGAGTCCAAGGTCTTGACCGCGGCCCGGGTGCCGACGGGCATGAACAAGGGTGTGGGCAACTGCCCCCGGGCCGTCCTGATGACACCGGTGCGGGCCGAGCCGTCCACGGCATCGAGGTCCAACTTCAGCGTCATCCGCCCTCCACCATCGCCTCCTCGATCTCGACGCCGGCGCGCAATGCCCCCTTGTCCACCACCATGGCGTCACCGAAGGAGAGGAACCGATACCCCTCGGCCAGCGCCACGGCGTAGAGATCACGCCAGCCGGGTCCGGCGAAAGCCTCGACCATGGCGAGGAGCGAACTACGGGGTACGTGGAAGTTGGTCATCAACCGATCGACCAACCCGAATGAGTAGTCCCCATGGATGAACAGGTCGGTGTCGCCTTCGGTCTCGCCCGTAGCGGCGAAGGATTCCAGTGCCCTTACCGTGGTGGTCCCGACCGCTACCACTCGCCCCGAGGCAGCGGACCGATCTCTCAGGGCGACCACGGTGGCGGGCGGGATTCGATAGCGCTCAATGTGCATCGGATGGTCTTCGACCCGGTCCACGGTGATGGGCCGGAACGTGCCCAGCCCGACCACGAGTTCGACCCGCAGGAGCTTCACCCCTCGGGCCTCACATCGCTCCAACACGTCATCGGTCAGGTGCAGCCCGGCGGTGGGGGCGGCCACCGAGCCCGGGCGTTGGGCGAACACCGTCTGGTATCGCTCAGGGTCCGTCAACGGGGTGTGGAGGTAGGGCGGGAGCGGGACCTCACCCAGATCGGCCAACCACTGCTGCTCCGAGGCCTGATCCGAGCCCTCGAAACGGACCAGGCGACGCCCATCGTCTCCCTGGGGTGGGCCCACCTCCAGGACCGGAGAGCCGACGGAGGCCCCACCATGTGGACCTGGCGCGTGGAGGACCGTGCCCGGCGCAACTCGCCGCCCAGGGCGAACCAGTGCCTCCCACCCTCCTTCGGCTCGTCGGTGCAACAGCAACACCTCAACCTCTCCCCCGCTCGGTTTGAACAGGTGGAGGCGAGCCGGGATGACGCGCGTGTCGTTGACCACCAGGAGGTCACCTGGTTCGAGCAGGTCGGGGAGATCGGCCACGCTGCGGTGGAAGATCGGCCCTCCAGCGGCAACCAACAGCCGGGCCGAATCACGGGGTTCGGCCGGGACCTGGGCAATGGCCCCATCGGGTAGGTCGTAGTGAAGCGAGGCCGTGTCCATGAGCTTCGCCAGCGTAGGGGGGATGCCTCACCTCCTTGCCCCTTCCCAGGCCGGCGCGGTGGACCAGCTAACCGAACAGACCCGGAGGTGGGGCCTGGTCAGCGCTGACGACCGGGGCAGTCAGGCCCAGGTGAGCCCATCCCGCGGCCGTAGCGACCCGACCACGCGGCGTTCGCATGAGTAGGCCTTCACGGATCAGGAACGGTTCGTACACGTCCTCGACCGTTTCGGTTGGTTCGGACACGCTTATGGCCAACGTCGACAACCCCACCGGACCGCCCCCGAACCGCTGGCACAGAGCCCCCAGCAGTGCCCGGTCGACCTTGTCCAAGCCGCGTTCGTCTACCCCGAACAGTTCGAGTCCGGCCCGGGCTGCCTCCCGGTTCACCAGCCCATGTCCGCGTACCTCGGCGAAATCCCGAACTCGTCGGAGCAGGCGGTTGGCGATCCGGGGCGTTCCCCGGGCCCGACGGGCGATCTCGACCGCTCCGTCTTGTTCGATCTGGACGCCGAGAATTCCGGCTGCTCTCACCACGATGGCCACTAGGTCGGCGGGCTCGTAGTAGTCGAGGCGGGCCACCAGTCCGAACCGGTCTCGAAGGGGCCCGGTGATCAGACCGGTACGAGTGGTGGCTCCCACCAGGGTGAACCGGGGGACGTCCATGCGGATGGAGCGGGCCGCCGGGCCCTTACCCAGCACGATGTCGAGCTGGAAGTCTTCGATGGCCGGGTAGAGGACCTCTTCGACGGCTCGGGACAGCCGGTGGATCTCGTCGATGAAGAGGACATCGCCCTCCTCCAGTTGGGACAGGATCGAGGCCAGGTCACCGGCCCGTTCCAAAGCCGGTCCGGAGGTGACGTGGAATCCGACCTCCATCTCGGTGGCGACGATCCCCGCCAGGGTGGTTTTGCCCAGGCCGGGTGGCCCGGCGAACAGGAGGTGGTCGGCGGCCTGACTGCGGAGCTTGGCCGCGCCCAAGATGATCGACAGGTGTTCCTTGAGTTCGGCCTGTCCCACGAAATCGCTGAGGGTGCGGGGACGTAGGCCGGCTTCGTCGGAAGCCTCCGACGGCTCGACCGGCTCGGGATCCAGCAGTTCGTCACGCACGTCAGCGCCCACCCGACAGCCGCTTCAGTGCCTGACGGAGCAGGTCACCGGCATCGGCACCACTCAGATCTGCCGTTGCGGCCGCGATCTCCTCGGGGCCGTAGCCGAGACCGGCCAGGCCTTCTCGCACGTCGGACAGACCCGAGCGCGAGCCGTCACGCTCGGCGTCGCCGTCACCGTGGCCGGCGGGCCGGTCGTCGTTGTCGGGAATGTCGTCGAGACGGCTCTTCAACTCGATCAGCAACCGGGCTGCGGTCTTGCGGCCGACACCGGGTACGAGGCACAGCGCCGTCACGTCTTCTTCTGCCACCACACGAGCGAGTGTGGCCGGAGGGTGGACCGACAAGATGGCCAACGCCAGAGCCGGGCCCACTCCGTGCGCTCCGAGAAGAGCCTCGAAGGTATTGCGCTCGGACTCGGAGACGAAGCCGTAAAGGGCCTGCGCGTCTTCTCGGATGTGGTGGTGGATCCACACGAACACATCGGCCCCCAGATCTCCGAGCCGGGCCGAGGTGGCGGGACCGGCCTGAACCCGGTACCCGACCCCTGACACCTCGACCAGCACCTCACCGGAGATCGATCGGCTCACCATCCGGCCGCTCAAGGAGCCGATCACCGGGCGCTCCTGGCGCCCGCGGCGCTGGCGACCCGCCGAGCCATCCCGGCCCGGGCCAGATGGCATAGCGCCAACGCCGCGGCATCGGCGGCATCAGCAGGCCGGGGCGGGGACTTGAGCAGCAGCAGCCGTTGGACCATGGATTGAACCTGGACCTTGTCGGCCGATCCATCTCCGGTGACGGCCAGCTTCACCTCGTTGGGCGAGTACTGGACGACCTCGCACCCAGCTCCCACCGCTTCGGCCATAGCCAGGCCGCTGGCCTGACCCACCGACATCGCCGTTCTGACGTTCACCTGAAAGAACACCCGCTCGACAGCGACCACGTCAGGGCGCAGCTCGGAGATCAGCTCTCGGAGGTCTCGCTGAAGGTCGGCCAGCCGGACCGGCAACGGGGCGGTCGGATCGGTCCGCAGGACGCCCAGTGCCTCAGCCCGGGGACCGTTGGAGGTGGCCCGAACCGCGCCGTACCCACAGCGCGAGAGCCCCGGATCGATACCCAATGCGAACACCTGTACGACGCTAGCAACTGGGTGGGGACAGCCGGCGGACCCGAGTCGAACCACTGCCATTCGGGCACGCCGCAAGCGGGCCGCCGACTGACATGCCGAGCGATGAGTGCAGAGACGAGTCCGGATCTCTGTGGCAGGGCTCGGAGACCCTGACCAATCCCCAGGGTCGGTGGGTGTGAGAATGACGCCCACCTTCCCCAAGCCGGTCAAGTAGGCCGCCCCGGAGCCGATGAGAGTTTGATGTCGAGCGCCTCCCCAAGAACCGCATCCCCACCCGATCCGGTGGTCGAGCTCGTCGACGTCAAGCGAAGCTTCGGAAGCGTCCACGCCCTGGCCGGGCTGAACCTGGTGGTCCCCTCCAATCGGATCACCGTTCTTCTCGGCCCCAACGGCGCTGGCAAGACCACCGCCATCCGCATGATCACCGGAGCCTTGGACGCCCACAGTGGAACGGTGCGTACCTTCGGCCTCGACCCATCCCGTCACGGTGAGCAGGTGCGGCTCCGCTGCGGGGTGGTTTCGGCCAAGCCCGCGCTCTACGACCGGCTGGATGCCCATTCCAACCTGGCCTACGCCGCCGAGCTCTACGGCCTCGGCCGCGGACCATCGGTGGATGCCCGCATCCGAGAGGCGGCCGCCCGCTTCGGAATCGACCACGCCTTGGACCAGCGCGTCGGTGGATTCTCGACGGGCATGAAGACCAGGCTGGCTCTGGCCCGGTCGATCCTCCACCAACCAGACCTGCTGCTCTTCGACGAGCCGACGTCGGGCCTGGACCCCGAGTCCAGCCACGCCGTGTTGGAGATGATCAGGGAGATGACCGACAACGGCCGGACGGTCGTCATGTGCACGCACCTCCTGCTGGAAGCAGAAGGTTTGGCCGACACCGTGGTGGTGATGGAGGACGGACGAGACCTGGTGGCGGGGACCCCGAGCCAACTCACCCGCCAGTTCTGGCCCGGCACCGTCGTGCTCGTCGGGGCCGAGAACCCCGAGATGTTCGCCACTGCGGCTGAGATCGGGGGAGTCAGCCTCGTGGAACCAGATTCCGATCCGAACCGTGTTCGGCTTCACCTCGACGGTGACCACCACACCCCAGATGTGGTGAGGGAACTTGTTACCCGTGGGGTGCGTCTCACCAGGGTCGAGCTGATCGAGCCGTCCCTCGAAGACCTGTACTTCGCGGTCCGCACCAAGAAATCGATCGCCGACGACGGCGGACGCCAACTCACTCCGTCGGGGGCGGAGGTGGTCACCGACAGACACCGACAGGTGGCAGCCCTAACCGGATGGCCGAGCTCCGAGGAGACCCAGTGACCGAACCGACCTCAGCTCCGACGAAACCGGGCTGGCGCAACCTGAACTGGGGACGGGTGCTGATCGTGGCCCGTTCCGACATGCGTCAGCTCCTGGAAGACAAGGGATTCTGGATGCCGATGGTGCTTTTGGGCGCCATCTTCTTCTTGTTCATCCCCACCGTTCTCCTCCTGTCGATCACCAGCATCGGCAACGTCGAGGTCGTCTCCCAGATGTCCCAGACGCTAAAGGTGCTACCCAAGTCCGCGCAGGCCCAGATCGAAGGACAGAGTGACCAGGGCCGCACCGCCTACGCCTTGGCCGTGTTCTTGTTGGCCCCGGTGGCGATCGTGGTGCCCCTGACCATCTCGACGGCCATCGGCGCGTCGACCATCGTCGGTGAACGAGAACGTGGCACCGGGGAGTTCCTGGCCCACTCCCCTGCCCACGAGCACGAGATCTATCTCGGCAAGCTCCTCGCCAGCCTCCTTCCCGGCTACGTGACCACCATCATCGGCTTCGGCATCTACTCCTTGGTGGTCAACCTCTTCGTGGGACCAGAAGTGGGCGGATGGTTCTTCCCCACGCCTCACTGGTGGGTGCTGATGTTGTGGGTGGTTCCACCGTTTCTGGCCCTGACGCTGTCGATCGTGTTGCGCTTGTCGGCCCGGGTGAAGAGCACGGCCGCTGCCCAACAGGCCGCTGGGCTGGTGACACTTCCGATGATCGGCATCGCCTACAGCCAGAGCACCGGCGCCCTGTTCGGCGCCCAGGCTGCGGGTCTTTACCTGGGTGGGCTGGCTTGGATCGTGGCCGGCTTCGGCCTCGCCCGCGGGATGCGCGCCGTCAGCCGATCCCGCCTCCTGGGTGTCGCCGACGGCGTGTGACCAGCGGTCAGACTGCTGATCGGATAGCGGCCAGCAGTTCCTCACTGCGACGGAAAGTGGCCCCGGCGAACCCGCGGTGAACGTAGGTGACCAACCCGGCCCCATCGACCACGAAGACGCATCGACGGTAGAAGCCGACCGGGCCCAGCACCCCGTAAGCACGGCCCACATCCTTGGCTTCGTCGGCGAGCAGCGGAAAGGCGAAGCCGTTCTGCTCGGTGGCGAAGTCCTCATGGCTGTCGAGGCCCTGTGGGCTGATGGCCAGAATCTGGGCGTCCAACTCCTCGAACTGGGCCACGTCTTTGCTGTAGCTGTTGAGTTGCCGGGTGCACACCGGCGTGGAGTCTCCGGGGTAGAACACGAGCACCACCGGAGCCCCCCGCAAGTCCGAGAGCCGATAGGTGGATCGCTCGCCATCACGCACCCCAGCCAACTCGAAGTCAGGTGCACGATCGCCGGAGGACAGAGCCATGGCACGGACCCTAACGGATGCCCTCGGCCCACCCGCGCCCCCGACTGGCACCTGACTCAGGCCAGTTCGGCGAGGACTTCGTCGGGGATGTCGAAGTTGCCGTGAACCGCTTGGACATCGTCGAGATCATCGAGGGCGTCTACCAGGTCTAGGACCTTCTTGGCCGCGCCCTTGTCGTCCAGGGTCACCAGGTTCTGGGCGACCATGGTGAGGTCGGATTCCTCCACCTTGTAACCGGCCTCTTCCACCGCGGTCCGAACGGCGTGGAGATCGGTCGGGCCGGTGGTGACCCGCCAGAAGTCTCCTTCACGCACGATGTCCTCGGCGCCGGCATCAACGGCGGCCATCATGAGGTCGTCCTCATCGACGCTGCCATCGACCAGCATCGTCCCCTTGCGGTCGAACTGCCACGCCACCGCGCCAGGCTCGGCGACAGAACCGCCGCGCTTGGTGAACACGCTCCGCACGTCTGATCCGCTTCGGTTGCGGTTGTCGGTCAGGACGTCTACCAGCAGCGCGACACCACCGGTGGCGTACCCCTCGTAGGTGATCGACTCGTACGCGACTCCCTCGAGTTGGCCCGAGCCTCGCTTGATGGCCTTCTCGATGGTGTCGAGCGGTACCGACTGGTCGCGGGCCTTTTGGAACATGGTCCGAAGCGAAGGGTTCATCTCGGGGTCGGGGCCACCCTCGCGGGCGGCAACCTCGACCTGGCGGATCAACTTGGCGAACACCTTGGCCCGCTTGGCGTCGGTGGCGCCCTTCTTGTGCTTGATGGTTGCCCATTTGGAATGGCCGGACATGGAGCCTCCTCGGCGGTTCTGTTGTGGTCCGGTGAGGACCGACATGGTCTAGGCCATGTGGGGGATATGGGTGATCAGGTCAGGTCATCGAGAGGAACATCTGGTGGATGCGCAGATCATCGGTCAACTCGGGATGGAAGGCCGAGACCAGAACGGATCCGGCTCGACACAGGACCGGATGGCCATCCACCGAAGCCAGGACCTCGACGTCGAGGCCGACCTCTTCCACGAAGGGGGCCCGGATGAACACAGCGTGGAACGACTCATCCAGTCCGGCCACCGCCAGGTCCGCTTCGAAGGAGTCGACTTGGCGGCCGAACGCATTGCGCCGAACGGTGATGTCGATTGCTGCGAAGCTGCGTTGATCGGCACGACCGTCCAACACCGTGTCTGCCAGAACGATCATGCCGGCACATGTACCCATGGCCGGCATGCCACCGGCCAGGCGTTCGGCCAGGGGTGCGGCCAACCCCGACGAGGCCAGCAGCTTGGACATCGTGGTGGATTCTCCGCCTGGGATCACCAGTGCGTCGACATCACCCAGTTGCTCGGGCGTACGCACCTCGACGGTGACGGCGCCCAGAGCAGCAAATGCGTCAGCGTGAGGGCCGACCGCTCCTTGTAGAGCCAGCAGTCCGATCTTCACCGGTGACCGATCCTGGAGGTTCCGACGGGCTCGGGCCGTCGGAAGCGGTGTTGGAGGAGCGGGCGGAACGGACGGAACGACGAGGCAAGTTCGGTCACCAACCCCGATCGGCGAAGGTCTGCTCGAGCGAGCCGATCTCCAAGCCCGGCATGGCCCGACCCAGACCACGGCTCACCTTGGCCAGGATGGCCGGGTCGTTGTAGTGGGTGGTGGCCTCGACGATGGCCTTGGCCCGAGCCGAAGGGTTGTCGGACTTGAAGATCCCCGACCCTACGAACACAGCTTCAGCCCCGAGTTGCATGGCCAACGCGGCATCGGCGGGGATGGCCAGACCGCCGGCGCAGAACAACGGGACCGGGAGGTTGCCCGTCTGGTGCACCTCTTGAATCAGAGGTAACGGGGCCTGGAGCTTCTTGGCCCAGTCGAAAAGCTCGGCACTGTCGGCCTGGGTGATCCTGCGGATGTCGCCGGTGATTGAACGAAGGTGACGGACGGCCTCGACCACGTTGCCGGTTCCGGCCTCGCCCTTGGAGCGGATCATGCAGGCGCCTTCGCTGATCCGGCGCAGGGCTTCACCCAGGTTGGTGGCACCGCACACGAAGGGAACGGTGAAGGCCCATTTGTCGATGTGGTGAGCCTCATCTGCTGGGGTGAGGACTTCGGACTCGTCGACGTAGTCGACGCCTAGCGCCTCGAGGATCTGGGCTTCGACGAAGTGACCGATTCGGGCCTTGGCCATCACCGGGATGGTGGTCACGGCCTTGATGCCCTCGATCATCTCGGGATCTGACATGCGGGCCACGCCACCGTCACGGCGAATGTCGGAGGGCACCCGTTCCAGAGCCATGACCGCAACCGCACCGGCGTCCTCGGCGATCTTGGCCTGTTCCGGGTCGACCACGTCCATGATCACGCCGCCCTTGAGCATCTCCGCCAGGCCCCGCTTGACCAGCCTGGTACCGGTCTCGGCGGCGGAATTCGGGGAGGAAGAGGTGGCGGACATGGTGTCCAGTGTAGGGATGCCCATCGGCGCGGCAGAAGCCCAAAAACGGGGTGACTCTGCCGGTATGGCCAACAGGACTCTTCGATCAGTTGATGGTGGTGACCCCGCCACTGCGGGGAAGCTCGACCCAGGTATTCCCGGGCGTCAGCAGGATCGGGTTTCCGGATCGGTCGGTGAGTGTGGCGGGCTGATCCTGGGCCAAGCGGGTCCATCTACCCCACACCACCTTGCCATCGGTGTAGACGAACAGCTCGCCCTCGCCGACGGTGTGGGCCTCGGGTGACCGGGTGTCGGCCGCGCTGCGCCCGTACTCTGTGACCATCACCACGATGTTGGCGGCGCTGACCCGCGTGCCGTCGGCGGCGTTGTGCTCTCGATCGTTCTGGGATCGCAGGTACAGGCGTGTACCGGGGTCCCAGTGCCATGACACCGGCGACGAGTTGGAACCTCCACCCCAACCAAGCTGCACACCTTGGGCTGGTTCGGCCAGCGGTGACGGGGGCTGGTCATCGGCTCGGAACTGAAAGATCGGGTTGGGTGGGGCCGTGGCTTCAGGCCGCCGGCCCCACAGTTCGTCGGCCTCCACGAACAAGTTGTGGGGCGCTCGCCGCCCGGGCTCGCGCGAGTACGACGAGCTGGCAGCATCATGCCCCACGTCCAGCAAGAACGGCGATCGACGCACCTCACCGACCACGCCGTCGTTCCCGCCCGACCACGCGAACAAGACCGGGCCGAGTTGGGGCAGGAGGATGACGTCGGTGGTGCGGGCCGAGCGGATCGGGCCAATCCGGCCAGGGGCCTTGGAATGGAACACGGCAGCAAAGCGCGTGATGTTGCCTTCGACGATCTCCTCGAACACCACATCGGCCCGGGAGACCCCGGCCTGGGGTAGTGCCGACTCAGGTCCCCGGTCCAAGTTGTCGATCTTGGCCACCAGCGCGGGCCGGTTCACCAGCGCGGGGTCGGCCACCTTGAGACCGGTCAGCGGGGCTACCGGACCGGAGGCAGGCTCGGTGGTGGTCGCAACCTTGGTGGTGGTGGTCGTGGCTGCCGTGGTGGTTGATGCCGCCGGCTCGGCGTCGTCACCACCTCGCAACGCGAAGGCGACAGCCCCGATCAGGACTACGACGGCGGCGATCACCCCGCCGATGATCCGCGGATCGATGCGTGAAGTCGAGGGCTCGGTCATCGACTACAGGTTGCTCTCCGGCGGGCAAGTTGTGGTGGATGGACCGGGCGGCCACGGCTCCTCAGCCTCGATCCGCCGATCGAACTTGGGTCCTTCTCAATTCTTCCTGGTCACCCAGGTGAGACGGGTCTCTGTGCGGCCACCAGAGGTCCCGCACACGCCAAGCACTGGATCACGACGGGTGGTAGTTCTGGATCAGAGCTCGCGGAGGGCCTCGATGCGGTGCTCCAACGGCGGATGGGTGTCATACATCACGTTCCACTGGGCGAGGTGTCCTTGCTCATCGGTGACGGCCAGCGGAGCCGCCAACCAAAGGTGAGCGGTGGAACGCCCCGCGGCATGCACCACCGTCGGCTCTCCGCTCATCTTCTCCAACGCCGATATGAGCCCGGGTGGGTACCTGGTCATCGCCACCGCGGCCGCGTCGGCTTCTATCTCCGTGCTTCGACTGACCGCGAGGTGCATCATTCGCGACACGACGGGGGCAAACACCAACAGGGCGAATCCGAGGAGGGCAATGGGACGGGCGGCACCGTCTTGGCGTTCTTGGTGACCGTGTCGACCACCGTTCCACCACGCCAGTCGGATCAACATGTCCGACAGCAGCGCCAGCGGGCCGAGCAGGCAGACAGCCAGAGTGGCCACCTGCACATCGTTGTTCTTGATCCGGCACAGCTCGTGGGCCACAACCGCTTCCAACTCCAGCCGGTCGAGCCGTTCGAGCAACCCGGTGGTCACCGCGAGCGTGGCGTGGCGATGGCTTCTACCCGCGGCCATGGCGTTGGGGGCGTCGTCGACTATCAGCCGGATCGACGGTTTGGGCAGACCGCCGGCGATGCACAGACCGTCCACGATGTTGTGGAGCCGGGCGTAGGTGACCTCATCGGCCACTCGAGCTCGACTGAATCGGACCACGACTCGATCGGCTGCTAGCCACGCCAACCCAGCGGCATCGGCTGCGACTAGCAGGGCCACCATCGGCACCTTCACCCCGTCGAATCCGGCCAGGAGCAGTAGCGCCCAAGTGATGGCGCTCGCGCTCACTATGAACACGATGACCAACGCCGCGGTGCGGCGGCGGGTCCGTTTCGCCTCTTCGTTCACGTCGGAAGACCTCGGCGGGTCAGTAGTCGTTGGGGCCGGTCGTAGCGCTCGGTTCGCCGCCAGCGGCGAACGGCTTGCGGCTCTCGAACTTGAATCGACGAGCTATGGCCGACCAGGGAACGGTCTCGATCTTGGTGTTGTAGACCGCGACCGAGGCGTTGTAGACCTTGGCCGCGGTGGCGACCTGGCCGGGGTCCGAGCTGGCCTGGGCCTGCTCCAGGGCTGCCCACGCGGCGTCGACTTCAGCCCGCACGCCCACCAGGCTCTTGTAGAAGTAGACGTCGAGAAGCACCAGCAGGGCGATGATCACGACCACGGCGATGACGACGGGAATCACTGGATCTCCAAGATGGATGGTCGTGCACCGGTTGCTCGGAGCGCACGGTTGGATCGGGCCACTCTATGGGAGGTCCAGCCGGCCGGAGTTCATCTGGTGGAGGACCGATTACCGCGCGTCGATCGCCAACCCCGGGGTTGGGCCGTGGGGGTGGTGACCTGCCGGTAGAGCTCGACGTAGTGGGATGCGAGGCTGTCCATCGAGAACTCCACGGCTCGATCTCGACCAGAGGACACGAGGCTTTCTCTCAGGTCCGAGTCGATCAGCACTCGGGTGATGGCGGCGCCGAGGGCATTGGCGTCGCCGGGCTCCACCAGCAGGGCATCTCGGTCCGAACGGGCCACCAGCCTGTAGCCGCTCAGGTTTGACGCCACGATGGCGGTGCTGGCGGCCATGGCCTCCAACAGGACCACGCCGAAGGACTCGCCGTGCAGCGACGGAGCGCAGAACACCGTGGCGGCAGCCAAGCGGCGCCGCTTGTCGAGGTCACTGAGACGACCGAGCCATTCGATCCTCGGGTCTCCGGCGTGTCGAACCTTGAGCCGTTCGGTGTCGGGTCCGTCGGATCCGATCCAGATTCTGATGTGCTCGGGTAGACCGGGCAGCGCGTCCAGGAGCACATCCAACCCTTTGCGCTCCTCGTGGCGCCCTAGGAAGAACACGGTCGGACCCTCGGTGGGCCACGGGTCCACGTCGGTGAAGCGATCTATCTCGATGCCGTTGAACAGACGCTCGTAGGTTCCGCCGAGGTGGGTGGTGGCCAGCGCCTCAGCCTCAGCAGACACGGTGGCCCGCACGTCGATGCGCTCGGCCAACCAACGCAGGGCCGGGTTGAGGAACTGGTACGACGCGTGGTTACCGGCGGCGTGGAACGTGGCGACGATGGGAGCGGGCTTGATGAGGCACGCGGTCATGCACGGGCCAGGAACCATCGGTTCGTGGATGTGAAGAACATCGAAACCTTCGTCTCGTACAGCTCGGATAAGCCGGAGTTGGGCTGATGGATCCGGTGCGATCGGGGCAATCGAACCGTTGGCCGCGGTGGGGACGCTGTTGCCCAGCGGGGTGACCCATCCATCGGGGGGAGGTCCATCCGACGGAGCGAGAACGCGGGCCATGTGACCTTGTGATCGAAGAGCTCGGGCCAGGCCGAGCACCTGTTCCTGCACGCCTCCGGGAACGCTGATGCTGTACGGGCAAACAAGTCCGACCCGCACCTCAGCGGACCTCGTGATCGCTGGGCCAGTTGGGCTGGAGCAGGTGCCATTGTTCTGGTGCTCGTCGAATCATGGCTTCGAACTCGTGGGCCATGGCCTGGGTGATGCGAGCCACGTCTTCGCGGAGCTTTCCCTGACGTGTCGTGTCGAGCGGAGGCCGGGCCACCCCGAAGTGCACGTTGCCGTCGAAGTAGGTGGTGGCGGGAACTATGGGCGCACCCGAACGAAGGGCGAGGGTGGCAGGTCCGGCGGGCAGGGTGGTCCGTTCGCCGAAGAAGTCGACCTCCACTCCTCCGCCGGCCACGTCGCGGTCGCTCAGCAGAGCCAGGACCCGGTTGGCTTTGAGGGCCTTGGCCGCGGTGGTGCCCGCGTGGGCGTCGAGGGGGACGACCTCCATTCCGAGCTTGGATCGCAATCCCACGAACCATGCCGCCAGCTCTGGAGGTTCCACCGCCTCGACCACGGCCGTCACCGGTACGTGGTGACACGAGGTCAGCCAGAACGCCGACCACTCCCAGGCTCCGAGGTGGGGCATGGCCAAGATGCAGCCCTTTCCGGCTTCGAGGGCAGCGAAGATGTGATCCGCGCCTTCGGTGTGCAGGCGATCGTCCAACACCGCCGGCGGAGTTCCCGGCAAGCGGAAGGACTCAACCCAGTAGTGGGTGTAGTGGGCGAAGGTGGCTCGTACTGCCCGTTGGAGCTCCTCCTCGGTCAGGTCGGGACGGACCCGGAGTTGGTGGCGACGGACCATCTGTCGTCGGTCGTCCATCACACGGGCCGCCAGGCGGCCGACGCCGGCGGAAAACGGGCCGACCGCTCGCTCAGGCAGGGCGCGCGCTACCGCGCTTCCGAAGCGATAGGCGGCGTAGGCCGGTTCGATGGCCAAGGAGCGTCAGCGAGGCGGGCGAAGTTGGGTGCGGCGCCGCACCTGGCGGGTGGTGGAGCGTGCCACTCGACGATCCTGTCGGTTGCGTACACGGGTTCGCGGGCGGTCCATTGAGCGTTCGGCCAGGGTGGGGACCGATGCCGTGGCCTGGTTCCACACCTTCATGAACCGGGTGACGGCGGTGAGCGCGGTGCCGGCCAGCATCACCCACAGGATCGGGATCAGGAACTGGCTGAACAACAGACCGAGAGCCAGGGCGATGATCCGCTCGGCCCGCTCCATGAGCCCGCCTCTGGCATCGAAGCCTAGGGATTCTGCCTTGGCCCGCTCGTAGGAGATCAGCATCGACAGCGCCATGATCGCCATGGGCAGCAGGGCGATCCGTCCCGGGTGGTTCGTAGCCAGGTACCAGGCCACACCCATGAACATGAGTGCGTCGGTGAAGCGGTCTGCCACGGAATCGAAGAACGCACCCCGAGGCGAGGCGGTACCCGACGCCTTGGCCACCGCGCCATCGAGCACATCGGGCAGGGCGGTAAGAGCTAGTAGCAGCAGCCCGAGGCGAAGAGCGCCCATGCCTATGGCCACCGATGCCCCGAAAGCCATGGCCACGCCGAGCATCGTCAGGTGGTCGGCGCGTATGCCGGTGCCGTGAAGTTGCTGGCCGACTGGCTTGAGCTTGCGTTCGGCGTCGGCACGGAAGTGACCGTCGAACATGGTGTTTCCTCCGAAGGGACGAATCTGCTTGCAGAAGTTAGCACCCTTACCTGTTCTTGCACAGGTCTAGTCGCGCCAAACCGAGTTCACCCGTCATTTCATTCCGCCCGAGGCTGGGCCGCCTCCCACGCCGACTTCCCTGCCGACTCACTCGTCGGCCCGCCGCAGGGACTCAGGTCTGGGTCAGGTCACCGTCTAGGTCGGACCAGTCTTCGGGGTTGTCCTCGGTGAACCAGTCCACGATGGCTCCATCGACCCCGTCGACCATCACCAGACCACGGCGGGTCGGCGGGTTCTCGGCCGAGTAGAGGAGGATCCTCCAAGTCGGGCGGCTGGCCAGACCCCGCCAACCCAACTGAGCCGATGCGTGACCGACTGGGAAGCCGACCTGTTCGGTGGCGGCCACCAAGGCATCTCGCTCATCCACATCTAGGTTCCAGCCCGCCAACAAGTGGTAGAGCCCTATCGCCACCAGGGCCACTCCACCCCACAGGTAGCCCACGTTCACCAGCACGGCATCCTCACCGAAGGCGAGGTACCCGATCACCATGGCGGCACCGATGCCGATGTAGAGGTAGCCGGGAACCCGACGGCGGTTGTTGTTGGGGAACACGTAGGGCCCGACGAACTCGGACGCGTTGAGGTCCTCTGGGAGCTCGTCTCTGACCTCGTCGTCTGGGGGAACCTCTGCCATCACCCTTGACGGTACCGAGGCTCGAGGCCATCAGCCCAATGCGTCGGCCATGGCGACCTCCTCAGGTCGGCCAAGCCGACGTCAGCTTGTCCCACGAGGTGACCAGCGGTTCGGGCAGGACCCGGGTCTCGGCCACTGCGGTCATGAAGTTGGTGTCACCCGACCAGCGGGGCAGGCAGTGGACGTGGAGGTGGTCGGGCACACCGGCGCCGGCACCCGCACCCAGGTTGACTCCCACGTTCACCCCATCGGGCCGATAGGCAGCCCGGATGGCCGCCACCGCGGCGTGCACCAGCGACCACAGCTCGGCCGACTCATCGGCGTCTAGGTCGGCCAGGTCGGCCACCGCCCGGTTGGGCAGCACCATCAGATGACCCGAGCCGTAGGGGAAGGCATTGAGGACGGCGAAGCACCGCTCGCCACGGTGCAGCACTCCAGACTCCCGGTCGGGCAGATCGCTGGCCAGGATCCGTTCGAACAGCGAGCGTCCCTCGATGTCGGGCCGCACCTCGGCGTCGTCGTCGCTGACCCGGGTGATGTAGGTGGTCCGCCACCCGGCCCACAGCCGCCCGAGTGCGGGGGTGGGTCCGCCCCCAGCCGCTGGCACTCCCCCGGGCCCAGCGGGAGCGGTGGGATCGGTGCCGCTCACCGAGCCAGGTGGACCTGGTCGTCCACCTCGTCCACGATCCGCTGGGCGAACACGTCGAGGGAAACCCCTCGCTCCACCTCACCGCCGCGCGGGTTCACACCCACGGTTCGGGCCGCCACGTCGTCGTCACCCACCACCAGCACATAGGGGATCTTCTCGCCCTTGGCCTTGCGGATCCGGTTGCCCAACTTCTCGTCCGCGTCGACGCCATCGGCTCTGATGCCCAGCGCAGCCAGCTCGTCGACCACCTCGGCGGCGTAGGTGTCGTGGTCGTCGCGCACCGGCAGGACCCGGACCTGGACCGGGGCCAACCAGGTCGGGAAGGCACCGGCGTAGTGCTCTAGCAACACGCCGAAGAATCGCTCCACCGACCCGAACAGGGCGCGGTGCAACATGATCGGCCGATGGTGCTTGCCGTCCTCCCCCACATAGGTGAGGTCGAAGCGTTCGTTCATGTTGAAGTCGTATTGGATGGTGGATAGCTGCCAGCTCCGCCCGATGGCGTCCTTGACCTTGACGTCGATCTTGGGTCCGTAGAAGGCGCCGCCGCCTTCATCGACCTCGTAGTCCAAACCTTCGGCTTCCAGGGCTGCACGCAAGGCATCGATGGCCGCGGCCCACCCCTCATCGGTTCCCACCGACTTCTCGGGGGGTCGGGTGGACAGGTTGGCTTCGAAGTCGTCGAACCCGAACGCTCGCAACACCGACAGCACGAACCCGAGAAGGCTGCGGATCTCACCGTGGGCCTGTTCGGGCGTGCAGTAGATGTGGCTGTCGTCCTGGGTGAAGCCCCGGATGCGCATCAGCCCATGGAGCGTGCCGGACTTCTCGTAGCGGTAGACCGACCCCAGCTCGAACAGGCGCAGGGGCAGCTCCCGGTAGGAGCGTTGGCGCGACCCGTACACCAGGTTGTGCATCGGGCAGTTCATGGGCTTGGGGTAGTAGCGCCCGTTGTCCATCTCCATGGGCGGGTACATGCCCTCGGCGTAGAAGTCGAGGTGACCCGACGTCTCGTACAGACGACCGTTGGCGATGTGGGGCGTGTAGACGAATTCGTAGCCGCCCTCTTGGTGGCGGGTACGGCTGTAGTCCTCCATGAGCTTGCGCACGATGGCACCCTTGGGGTGCCACACCGCCAGACCACCGCCCAACATCTCGGGGAAGCTCAACAGATCGAGTTCGGTGGCCAGCTTTCGATGGTCTCGCTTGGCCGCCTCCTCCAAGCGGTGGAGGTGGGCCTCGAGATCGGCCTTGGTGGCCCACGCCGTGCCGTAGATGCGTTGGAGCATCGGGTTGCGTTCATCGCCGCGCCAGTAGGCGCCGGCCACCCGCATCAGCTTGAAGTGCCCGAGGAAGCGGCCGGTGTCGGGGACGTGGGGGCCTCGGCACAGGTCGACGAACCCGGGGTAGCCGGCGAAGGGCGGCTCGGCCCACGGTTCGGTGGGAGGGTTCTCATAGGTACGCACCACGCCCGCGGCGGTGGCCGACATGGGGTCGTCGGTCTGACCGTCGATGATCTCCAGCTTGAAGCGATGCCCGGCGAACACCTCACGGGCCCTGTCCTCGGGGATCTCGTCGCGCACGAATGGTTGGGCCTGAGCGAGGATCTCGCGCATACGAGCTTCGATCCGTTCGAGGTCTTCGGGAACGAACGTCCCCGCCCGGCCATCGGGACCGGCCGGGAGCTCGAAGTCGTAGTAGAAGCCGTCTTCGACCGGTGGCCCGATGGCGAAGGTGGCACCGGGGAACAGTTCGAGCACGGCCTGGGCCATCACGTGGGTGGTGGAGTGGCGAATCGTGTAGAGCCCTCGTTCGGATCCCGCCGTAGCGATCTCGACCTCGTCGCCATCTTGGAGCACCCAGTTCAGGTCGCGTTCGGTGTCGTTCACCACGCCGATCACGGCGTCCTTGGCCAGGCGGCGTCCGATCGATTCGGCCAGACCGAGCACCGTTGTCCCCGCTGGAACCGAACGTTGCGACGCGTCGGGCAGCTTGATCGTGATGTCGGCCATCGTCGGATGGTAGGCGTTCGCCCACCCCTCCCCGAAGGTGGATTCGGCCCCTGGCCGTCAGGTGGTGAGGTGGGCTCGCCGCGGCGGGTTGCGCAGCACGTCGGCCGAGGACCGGGGCCGGGTGGCTCGTACGAACTCGCTGTCCTCGGCGTCGCTGGCGCCGTCCGCGTTGGCCGGAGCCGCCACTGGTTCGGAGTGGCCGTTCTTGTGGCCGTTGTGGCCGTTGGTTCCGGTGTGGCCGTTGGCTCCACCGCTGCCGTTGCGAGCTGGTACCGGGCGCAGTTCGGCCTCTGCCGCCGGTTCGGGCGTGGGACGAAGGTCTATGACCGGCTCGACCGGGGCTGGCTTGCGGCCGGCGGCGTACTCGTTCACGTATTCCTGACCCGACAGTTCTCGGATCTCGTACATGACCTCGTCGATGATCTGGCGCAGGACCATGTGGTCATCGGCTCGGCTCATGTAGCGGGTGACGTCTATCGGGCGCCCGAAGGTGATGGTCACCGGCATTCGCAGCCTGGGGAACTTGGCGTCGGGCGGCATGACGTCTCGGGCGCCACGGATTCCGATGGGGATGATCGGTGCGCCGGTACGCAGCGCCAGCCGGGCCGGGCCGGTCTTGCCTCGGTAGAGACGGCCGTCACGCGACCGCGTGCCTTCGGGGTAGATGCCGAACAGCTCGCCCTGTTCGAGGAGGCGCTGAGCGGTGGCCAGTGCCCGTTCGGCGGCGTCTCCACCGCTGCGGTCGATGGGGATCATGCCCAGAGCCGGGAACAGACGGCGGGTCTTCCAGTCGTCCATGTACTCGGCCTTGCCCACATAGCTGACCCGTCGTGGAAGCATGGCGGGAACGAAAAACGAGTCCAGCACCGAGGTGTGGTTGGGGCACAGAATGGCCGGCCCCGCCGCGGGAATGTTCTCCAAACCCTGGAGGTCGAACCGCCAAGCGGCGCGAAAGATCGGTGTGAGCACGGCCTTGGCGACCGGGTACAGCTTTCCTACGTCTTCCGAAGTCATAGCGGACCTTCATCATGCCTCATCTGGCGCCGCGGTGCGTACCAGTTTTCGTCAGAGTGGATGAGACTGCAATGAATTTGATCGTGACACCAGAAGATGTCACGACTTCTGACGGGGTGTCAGGATCAATCCATGGTCATTTCCACGCCAAGAAGCCGGGCAGCGGTCGATACACCACTCCCCGTGGCCGCTGCGGCGTCGATGGCGGCAACGGCGGCCGGGGTGTCCAGGTCTGAGTCGAGCGCGGCCCGCACCTCATCGAGGGCAGCGTCGCCACTCCCGGCCTTCTCCCAAGCCGCCAGGCGGGCCGCCGCTTGGGGCATGACCTCGTCGTGCCATTCCCACGGCGTCCGGTAGTGGTGGGCAAGGGTGGCCAGCCGGATGGCCCGAGGGTCCCACTCCTTGCGAAGCTCGCTCACGAACACCAGGTTGCCCAGCGACTTGGACATCTTCTCGCCGTCCATCCGCACCATGGCCTGGTGCATCCAGTGGCGCACGAAAGGCTCTCCGGTGGCGGCCTCGGACTGGGCCGACTCGCACTCGTGGTGGGGGAAGATCAAGTCACTGCCACCGCCGTGCAGGTCGATGGTGGTGCCCAGTTCGCGCAGCGCCAACGCCGAGCACTCGATGTGCCAGCCGGGGCGGCCCGGACCCCACAGCGATTCCCATGCCGGTTCGTCAGGGGCCGACGGTTGCCACAACACGAAGTCGAGGGGGTTGCGCTTGTTGGGGTCGTCAGGGTTTCCGCCCCGCTGGGCCGCTAGGTCCAACATCTCGGTGGTGTCGTAGTGGCTGATCTCACCGAAGGCCGGCCAGGAGGCGACATCGAAGTAGACGGCACCGCCGGACTCGTAGGCGTGGCCCCGGTCCAACACCATCCCGATGAACCCGCGGATGTCGGAGATGGCCGACGTCGCCCGCGGTTCGCTCCACGACGGCAACAGACCCAGGGCTTCCACGTCGGCATCGAATCGGGCGATCTCCCCCGCCGCCAGGTCCAGGTAGTGCACTCCCAGCTCCCGCGCCTTGCGCAGGAGGTCGTCGTCGACATCGGTGATGTTGCGGACGCAGCGGGTGTCGTGGCCGCGGTCGCGAAGCCGACGCTGGAGCACGTCGTAGGTGAGGTAGGTGGCGGCGTGACCGATGTGGGTGGCGTCATAGGGGGTGATGCCACACGTGTACATCGTGACCACCGGACCCGGTTCGAACGGGACGATCTCCCGTCGGGCCGTGTCGTAGAGGCGCATGGGCTCGGGGGTCATCACGCCTCCTCCGTCCCGGTTGCGGCTTCGGGCGAGGCCTCCGCCGGACCGACCGGCTGCGGCTCGGGGATACCGGTGAACTTGACCGCCACCCTGGTCCGGTAGTGGACGTTGAGCTGGAGGAGAACGGCGGTGAACGACTCGATTGGGGTGGCCTGGGACAGGCCGCCGGCGTCGAGCGGACGCATGTTGGGCACCGCCGCCACGATCGCCGAGGTCACCTCGGTGGCATCAGGGAAGTCCGAACAGATCAACACGTCGGACTCGATCGGGTGATCGAGATCCCCGAGCTCCTTGGCCGGAACGTGGTGGAAACCGGCCGCCACCCGACAGCCCGGCACCGCGGCCTGCACGCTGGCGGCCACCGAACCCCGGGGCGGAACCAGAGGTTGGAACTCCTTGCCGATGCGGGTGAGGGCGTTGGCCATGCAGATCACGACCTTGCCGTCGAGGGCGTCGGCGACCGAGGTGGCGGTGCCGTAGGCGGCGTCCCACGGCGTGGCGATGACAACCACGTCGGCCGCCGCGGCCGCGGCATTGTCTCCGGCGGTCACCGACAGGTTCAGCGCTGGCCACTGCTCGTGCAGCTTGTCGACCACCTCCATGGCCCGATACTTGGACCGAGAGCCGATGACCACGTCGAACCCCACCGATGCCAGGCGCACGCCCAAAGCGCTGCCCGCGGGTCCGGTACCTCCAAGGATGCCGATCTGCACGGCGCAACCCTAGGGCCAACCTCCACGGTTACCTCAGGTAGCCGGGCCGAGTCAGCGCCCCGATACCGTGCGTTGATGCCCGACGCCGTCGTTCCCCCCGAGCCGGCCGTCGAGCTTCGCGGAGTGTCCCTGGTCCGCGACGGGCAACGGATCCTGCGCGACATCGACTGGACGGTGGAACCTGGGCAACGGTGGGTCGTGCTCGGTCCCAACGGGGCCGGCAAGACCACCCTGCTTCGGATCGCTTCCTTGTGGGAGCACCCGACAACCGGGTCGGTAACCGTGCTGGGCGAGCGTCTAGGCCACACCGACGTCCGCCAGCTCCGGACCCGCATCGGGGTCGCCTCCCCCGCTCTGGCCGACCAGTTCCGGCCCAACCTGTCCGTCGCCGATGTGGTGATGACCGGCCGCCGAGGCGCCCTGGAACCGTGGTGGCACACCTACGACGAGATCGACCGGGCCCGCACCGCCGACGCACTGGACGCGGTCGGAGCCAGCGCCCTCGCCCGCCAGCGCTTCGGCACCCTGTCCTCGGGTGAACGACAACGGGTTCAGTTGGCTCGCACCCTGGCCACAGACCCCGATCTGTTGATTCTGGACGAACCAACCGCCGGTCTCGACCTGGGTGCCCGCGAAGAGCTGGTGGGCCGACTCGGCCGCTTGGCGGCCGACCCCCAGACCCCGCCGGTGATCCTGGTCACCCACCACGTAGAAGAGATCCCACCAGGCTTCACCCACGCCATGTTGATGCGCGATGGCTCCACGGTTACATCAGGCCCACTCCCGACAACCATCACCGCCAAGTCCCTGTCCAAAACCTTCGGAATCACCGTAGAACTTGCAGTAACCGATAACCGCTACCGAGCCTGGTCAACCCCAGACCAGCCAGCAGACGCCGACTGAACGCACCGATGACAACGGCGGGTTCCAGCAGTCAGTGCGTTTGATGAGTGACCTAAGCTTCATGGCCGTTCACCGCTCGCCGGGTGCTGGAAACGCAACAGCCTACCAAACGAGTGTCATGATCTGCTGGTCCAACTCCTTGAGGTAATCGATACCAAATGGACCTGATTCAAGTCCCTCGATAAGTACTGTTGGAATATCATTGTCGTAATCCACTGACCAGGATGCCGATGCGAGAGCAATAGTCGCTACTGTGTCGACGTCCCCGCCAAGGTCGACGCACCCGCGCAGCAATTCAGCAAGCGATCGGTGTCGTGAAACCGCCGTGAGCGCAGCGCTAACACAGTCAACTCCATTCATTGACACTCGTCCCTTCCATGGCATTCTCCAGGGCCCTGGCACGTACTCGGCAACAAACTCCGCCAATCTGTCAGGCGCACCAATCTTGTAGAAGAAGTAGTGAACCATCAAGGCTGCCGCCATGGACGAGGAAACGCCTCCTGGCGTGTCATGTGTAACTCGCGCCTGCAACTCAGCGCACCACAACAGCTCCTCAACATTGGCAATCAGACCGATCGGACCAGCTCGCATCGCTGCACCACTACGATCACTTTGGGGGCGAATTCGTGCAAGGAAGTCATCACCATCCGTGACGCGTTGCAAAAAGCGCCCGAACCGAGGCGCATATCCACCTCGGGGATCCCGCTTGAAAACTCGAACAAATGAGTCAGCAATGAGATCAGGTGACCACAATTCACCAGAAAGGAGCGCCTCCGTTATGGCAAGTGTCATTTGCGTATCGTCGGAGTATCTACCAGGTTTAGCTAAACTCAAGGCTGGCCGATGATATCGGTCCAGCCTATTGAACGTACGTATATAGAACCCATTTCGGAACTCGAATCCAGCACCATAGGCATCGGCGATCGCCAACTCTACCAACATCTCGGCTCACCGGAGGACGGTCGGAACTGTGTCGCACTGTCAAAACTCATACGTCGCCAGACGTCCGGAGTAGGCCAATGCCATGCGCCAAACAAGCCTATCACCGCCATGACCAAAGGACCCTCATGTCTTGTCGGACGCACCTTTGGCCCGAGCGCGAAAACCACATAGCAATCCAGCACGATAAAGCACACCCCACGACAAATACGATCCAGCCACGACAGAAGTAAGCATTGCCATCACCACCGGCCACGGCAATATTGGATCATCAACTCCAGCAGCAACGAATGTAATGATCAGAATTAGCGGCGGGTCAATAGCCACAACAGGCGACACATTGATTCGAACGCCACGAACACCAGCCCGGAAGTGTACCATTCCAACTCCAATTTGATATAGACACTTTACGGACAATAATGCTGCCGCAGTATGGAACACTACCTCCGATGTCGGCGTCATTTAACAACACGCTGACCAAGAAATCCCTTTACCCATTCCCACCCCTTCGGCCATGCCAGATTGGACGCGTCCATTGCCTTCTCTACTCCCGAAGAGTATTTCGCCTTCCCAAGCATTCCAGATTTCAGGTAGTTTAAGAAGGATTTTCCACCATTCATAACCCAAGGTGAGTCCGCCCCCCAATGAGTGACTATTCCACCACCCTGTCCGATAACAGGGAAGGACAGGAAGTCCACAAGCAGCATCGACATCACCCCCGCCTTAAACCAGCCTGAGCCCTCATCCGCACATTGGCCAGTATTGGTCGCCCCGATTGCGTTCGTAGTCGCAGTTATGGGGTTTACCTCGAGCACCCCGCTCGAAAAATCTACGACCTCCTGTGCCGCTTCAGGGTGCTCATCTCGTATCTCGTCGGTAATTGTATTACAGCTCTCATCCGATGGTCCATACTGAATACAAAAATTCCCAGGCAGGTCGATTCCTAGACCCAAAGGATCACCAAAATTGGATGGGTTACCGTAGACGTATCCATAGGGTTCTTCGGTGATTGCGACTAGTGGGTCGAGGGTTGTGAATTGGCCGGTTGTGGGGTCGTAATGGCGGGCTCTTAGGTAGATGTAGCCGGTTTCTGTGTCGTGGTATTGGCCTGTGTAGCCGTTGAGCGGTTGTTCGAGCCACCAGTTGGTGTTGGCGGTGATTTCGCCGTGAGCGTTGTAGGTGATGGTGTTGCGGGTGGTGCCGTTGGCGTTGGTTGTGAGTCTTGTGGAGGCCTGGTGGTCCTGGTGGAGGTAGATGACTTCACCGGTTTTGTTGATCTGATAGATCGGTGTCCCACCAGGACCGTAGATCACATACGTGCTCTGGCCTCCTTGATGCTCCGCGAGCAGTAGCGGGAGGCCGGTTCCGGCGGTCCAGGTGTGTTCTTTACGCCACTCGGCACCGGCACCAGCCGTGTTGTCTAGTTGTTTCGCGGTGCGCATTCCGGTGGTGTCGTATTCGTAACGGTAGGTGCGGGTCGGGGCCCGAAACACGCCGATCACATCGATTGCCACATCGGTTTCGGTCCATGACCCGACGGTGATGGTTCCGGTGTCGGAGAGGGCGACGATCATGGTGGTGGACGCGTGTTGGGCGGGGTCGAACACCACGATCCCACCATCGAGCTCACCCTCTTGTGCGCCGACACCGACGACACCAGCCGCGGTCGGGTCGATCGCAGTCACCGAAACCATCACCGCAGTGATATCACCAGTGAGTCCGCCCTGGCCGGTGACCTGAACGTCGACAGGGTTCATCGCTTGCAGAGTGCCACACGGGTTTGCGTCACAGGTCCCGGTGCCGTTTGTGGTGTCGACGAGGCGGGTGGGGGCATCGAGCAGATCCAAGCCGAGCCCGGTGTCGGTTCCGGTGGGGATCTTCCAGTACCCGGTGACCGCAACACGGATATCGGTGGGACCAGCGGTGTTGAGAGTGATCGACCCGTCAGGGTTCAACGGAACGGTGAACACACCAGCAGCCCCGACACTCCCCGCCTCCCACGACAACTCACCCGCTGATGCGATCCCGCTCGGCGCGACCCGTACGTGGCCGCCAGAGGAGTTTTGGGCCACGATCGACACCGTCACCGCGTTCACCCCAGCAGCGGGGATGCCGCCGTGACCGGCGGTGGCGATGTCGGTGTCACCAGCGGGCAGGGTCCCGCACGGTGAACCATCACAAGTCCCGACACCCGAGACCGATTCGGCGGTAACAGCAGGAGTAACCGGCCAGTAGTTCAACGCCGGAACCCACGGGGA
>WBZX01000401.1_pt1 | contig 40098 bp, 31 predicted proteins | sample 5204211 | NCBI WGS metagenome assembly WBZX01 (sample SAMN12344362, study PRJNA552823) | activated sludge metagenome | biome: Activated sludge suspended growth; feature: Nitrification reactor; material: Wastewater; isolation source: activated sludge from nitrification reactor of wastewater...
TCACACAAGACCGGATCGCTCGATCTGTTTGCACAAGAGGAGTCCACGCCCGAGCACGAAGGACTTTCCAATCGGATCATGGCGTCGCTCCAGCGCTTTGTCCGCAGCATCGAAAAGTACCAGCGACTGTTTGCACAACATGGCGGCGCGCGGCTCAAAGAGCTGGCCGAAGAGCTGCTGCGTGAAGTCGGCGTGCAAGATGATCTGGTGCGCGCCGGACCGACGATGACGCAAGCGGAACGGAGACTCCGCAACTTGAGTGAGTTTCTGTCCAGCATGCAGCGCTACGCAGAAAAAGCGGGAACGGACTTTGACATGCTGTCGTATCTGAATCGGCTGACGATCTCGTCGCAAGATGAAGATGTCGATGATGCGCTGCGCGATGCGGTCACACTGTCTACGCTGCACGGAGCCAAAGGTCTGGAATGGAAAGTGGTGTTCTTTGTCGGACTGGAGGAAGAAATCCTTCCGCACAAGCGATCGCTGGCGCCGCGTCAGGCCGACTACACGATCGCATCACGCAGGATGGGCGACGGTGAGGAAGCGGACGAGCAGTCTTCCGATCTATCGGAAGAGAGACGACTCTGTTACGTCGGAATCACGCGCGCACGACAAAAGCTGTATATCTCGCGCGCTGAGATGCGGGGTGGCTGGCCCAAGACACCAAGTCGGTTTCTGGACGACATTCCGCCCAAGCTGCTGGTCATGCGAGAGCTGGGCGGCACGCAAAAGCCGGACAGTCCACAAGACGAAGAAGCGTTTGTCAAAGCCCTGATCGCGCAGTCTCTGTCCGTCTCAGAATAGGCGTGCGCAGCGAGTTGCTTCCCTAAAGCATCGAACCCTGATACATGATGCAGTGAAGTGAAAGCACCGTGCGCGACAGCAAAACGAGCGATAGGGAGATGAACAGAAGCAACCGCGTCGTCGGCTGGGGAGGAGTCGGATCGGAAGGCGAAGAGCGTCTGTCAGAAGATCTGCTGAGAGCCAGCGAAGACGTTCCGATCCTGCGCGGCCTTGGTCGCTCCTATGGTGACTCTGCAGTGCCGCCTCCGTCGGAGCCAGTGATTCTGGGAACCACGCTGGCGGATCGCATCTTGTCGTTTGACGAAGCAAGCGGAGTCCTGCGCGCAGAGTCCGGGCTGTCTCTGTACGAGCTCAATCGCATCTTCCTACCGCGTCGCTTCTTTGTTCCGGTGACGCCGGGAACGCAGTTTGTGACGCTCGGCGGAATGGTCGCTTCCGACGTACACGGCAAGAATCACCACGTCGAAGGCTGCTTTGGCGAACACGTCTTGTCGCTCACGATGCGAACCGGAACCGGCCAAGTGGTCGAGTGTTCCAAAGACGTACACAGCGACTTGTTCTACGCCACGATTGGCGGAATGGGACTGACGGGACACATCTTGGAAGTGACGTTCCAGATGCGCAAGATTCCGTCGTGCTGGATCTATCAGGAAACCGAGCGCGTCCCTGATCTGGATACGCTGCTTGATGCGCTGGGACATGCCGCAGAGCAGTGGCCGATGACCGTCGCGTGGATCGACTGTCTCAGCGAAGGATCGCGCATGGGACGCGGCATTCTGTATCGCGGTCGCTGGGCCACGGAGACGGAAGCGCCCACGCATCCACCCAAGCCCAAAATCCGTCTGAGCGTTCCGTTTCAGCTGCCATCGTGGGCGATGGGAAAGCAGTCGGTGCGGCTGTTTAACGCAGCGCTCTACCATCAGCACATTCCGCGCGTTCGCACAGGAATCGTTTCCCCCGAAGAGTTCTTCTATCCGCTCGATGCCATTCGGAACTGGAATCGGATCTACGGAAAAGAGGGCTTTACCCAACATCAAGCGGTACTGCCAGCGTCGAAAGGACGCGCAGCGGTGCGACGCTTTTTGGAACTCCTGACTTCGCTCGGTGGCGCTTCCTTTTTGTGCGTGCTCAAAGACTGCGGAGCCCAAGGAAGCGGAATGCTGTCTTTTCCAATGCCTGGTACGTCGATTGCGCTCGATCTGGCGCTGCGACAGCACACCCAAGAGCACATCGATCGCTTAAACGAGCTGGTGATTCGCGAAGGGGGCCGCATCTATCTGACCAAGGATGCGCTGACCCGGCCTGAGCACTTTGCGCAGATGGAGCCGCGACTGTCTGCGTGGCAAAGCGTGCGGAACAAGTGGGACCCGATGCATCGCGTACGGAGTGCGCAGTCTGTTCGTCTGTTTGGAGACAAGCCATGAACGTCGTGATCTTGGGAGCGACCAAAGGAATGGGCCGCGCGCTCGCTAGGCTCTGTGCAGAGTCCGGGGATCGCGTGTTTCTTCTTGGGCGTGATGCCGAAGATCTACGTCGCAGCAGCGCGGATCTGTCCGTTCGCGGAGGTCAGCATCAGACGATTGCGTACGCCCACTGTGATCTCGAACAGAGTGAGACGTTTGAGCCCGCGATGGAGCAGGCCAAGCAAGCGCTCGGACACATTGATGCCGTCGTGGTGACCGCCGGACAGTTTGCCACGCAAGACAAGCTGGAGTCAGACACCGTCCTGCTCGAACGACTGCTGCGCGTAAACTTTGTAAACACCGTGTTGTTCTGTGAAGTGGCGCGAAAGCTGCTGCTTGCGCAAGGTGGCGGAACACTCTGTGTGTTTGGTTCCGTCGCTGGAGATCGCGCACGAAAGCCGGTGGTGCTCTACGGAGCCAGCAAAGCCGGACTCGCTGCCTACCTAAACGGACTGGATCACAAATATTATGCATCCGGTCTGCGTGTTATCTGTGTTCGACCGGGCTTTGTGAAGACGGGAATGACGGCTGGGCTGCGTCCGCCTCCGTTTGCGGGAGAGCCAGAGCAAGTTGCGCGCGATGTTCGGTCGGCGCTGCTGTGTCCGCGTCCGGTTGTGTATACGCCGCTTGTGTGGGAGCTGGTGATGGATGCGATCTCGCTGTTGCCGCGCGCGGTGATGCGACGCATCAACTTCTAGCCGAAGCGGCGTGAGTCGACGGACAGCGGACTCAGCCAACGCGGCTCGCGTAGCAGCGAACCAGCCACGCACCAAACGACACCAGCGAGCAGAGCCCGACGACTCCCAGCCAGCCCCAGCGCGCAAGAGCCAGACTCCCAAACGCCGCCCCGCTGGCCATTCCGATGAACATACACGTCAGCAGCACGGCGTTGAGACGACTGCGCGCGCCCGCGTCCAGGCCATACACCACCGTCTGATGTCCGACGAGCGTCGCCTGCATCCCGAAGTCGAACAGGATCGTCATCAGCACCAAAAAGCCAAGACGCAGCGAATCGGGCAGCCAGCCATCGATCGCCATCGCGCCAAACGATAGTGCCGTCAGCGCCGAGCCTTGCTGCGTCACCCACTTGGCGCCCCGTCGGTCCGCCAGCTTGCCCCCGAGCGGCGCAGCCAGCGCACCCGCCGCCCCAGCCAGCCCCAGCGCACCCGCCACCGCCGAGCCGAGCCCGTAGCGCGCATGCAGCATCATCGCCAGCGTCGACCAAAACGCACCAAACGACACCGCCAGCAGACCCTGTGACATCGCCGCATGACGCAGCGGTGCGTGCCGACGCCACAGCCCCAGCATCGACGCGATGAGCGCGCGATAGCTCAGCTCCGTCGTCTTCGCAAAGCGCGGCAGCCCGCGTCCAAACAGAAGCCCGATGCACATCACCGCCAGCGACGCCAGCAGATAGACCGTCCGCCAGCCCCAGTGCTGACCGATGAAGCCACTCGCCACCCTCGATAGCAGAATCCCGAGCAGCAGGCCGGTCATCACCTTGCCGACGATCTTGCCGCGCTGCGACTCCGGCGCGAGCACCGCCGCCGCTGGAACCACATCTTGCGCCATCGTCGCGGAGGCTCCCACCAACAGGCTCGCACCGAGCAGCATCCCAAACCCCGAAGCGAGCCCAATCGACAGCAGCGCCAGCGACAGCAGCGCCGTCTTCACCAAGATGATGATGCGACGGTCATAGCGATCCCCAAGCGGGGCCAGCAACAGCACCCCGGACGCATAGCCGAGCTGCGTCAGCGTCGGAACAAGGCCCATCAGCGATGGACGAACGTGCAGTCCGTCCGAGATCTCCATCAACAGCGGCTGGCAGTAATACAAAGACGCCGCGCCCAGCCCTGCCCCCGTCGCCAACAGCAACAGTAGTGCGCTCGGAATGTCACGCGACTCGTCGAGTACGCGATCGACCTGCGCTGCTTGTATCGAAGACATCGTCTCTTTGCTCCTGCTCGCCGACTCCCTGCAAGCACGTCGCTCATGATGAAGGCGTATAGCCAGCGCTTGTAGTAGCAAGTCAGGAACAACGGTTATACGCTGCACGTATGAAAGAGTCGCTCAGCCTGGGATCGGATCGCATCGAGCTGCTGCTCACCTTCGTACGCATCGTCGAGTCAGGCTCGCTGTCCGCAGCGGCAGCCCGACTGGAAACCACGCAGCCGACGGTCAGCCGACGACTTCAGCAGCTGGAGCGATCGCTGGGGCTGCGGCTGATCCAGCGGACCACCCACGCACTGAAGCTCACCGACGATGGCGCGCGCTGTTTTGAGCATGCCAAGGCGCTGCTGGAGCGCTGGCAGATGATGGAGTCGGAGCTACGTGGCGAGGAAGCCCGACCGCGAGGCATCTTGCGCGTCGTCGCTCCGTCGATCTTTGGTCAGCATCAGCTGCTGCCGCCGGTCGTTGACTTTTTGCAGCGTCATCCCGATGTCTCCGTCGAGTGGCTGCTGCACGATCGACTGCCGGACTTTGTCGCTGAAGGAATCGACTGTGCGGTGCGCGTCGGACGAGTGGAAGACTCCCGCCTGATTGCCAGACCGCTGGCCGAGCTGCCGCGCATTGTCGTCGCGGCCCCGAAGCTGTGGGGCAAGGGCAAGCCACCGTCGAGTCCGCAGGCGCTGTCGCATCTGCCGTGGCTGGCGCTGCGTCCGTTTTATCAAGATGAAGTCTCTTTGCAGCACGGCCAGACCGATGAGACGCAGCGCTTTTCGATTCAGCCGCGCTTTGCCACCGACAACTTGAACGCACTTCGTCATGCCGCGCTGGCCGGAATCGGGGTGGGAATCTTGTCCGAGTGGGTTGTGTCCGACGATCTGAAAGCAGGACGCTTGGTGCAGCTTGCGCCCGACTGGCTGGCTTCGTCGCTGCGGATCTCGCTGGTCTATCCCAAAGCGCGCTTTTATCCGGCCCGCTTGCGCATCTTCGCGCAGATCATAAAAGGCTATCTGCCCGCGCTGCCCGGTGTGGTCCCGCTGTCACACCGACGAGGAATGTAGAAATCCAAAGCGCCGTCAGCGCCAAAAAGGAAGTCCGTTAGGAATGAGGAAGGAGTCCGTTAGGAATCCCCCCGCTACGAAGCCGGAGCCTGTGTCCGCAGTGCCGACAATGCCTGCTCCAGCACCTGCTTGTCTTCTCGGCGTGTGACCTTCTGAAGCAGCACTTGCAGCGCCTGCTCTTGCGCCACGCGCAGCGCATCTTTCGGATCTGTCTTTACATCTGGCTTTACCCCGACTTGTTCCCAGTTGCTGCGCGTAAAGGAGCTGGTCACATGTCCGTACGGAACCGAGATCACAAGCTGCGGAGACAGCGCAATGAACATGTTGTTGTTGGCGGCCCCTGCACTGGTTTCACCGACGAGCGTTCCGCGCTTCATTCCTTGCAGATCATAGGCAAACTCTTCGCCTCCCGAAAAGGTGCGCCGCGAGATCAGCACATACACCGGCTTGTCTTTTCCGTAGCGCGTTCCTTCCAGCTTGGCCAGCGTAACGCTCGGCGTGGTCTGTCCGGTCAGTCGATCAAACGCATCCAGCAGATGAACCCGCTGATCGGTAAAGTAGCTGACCCACAGCGCCACGGATCGAACGTCGCCACCGTGGTGATTGCGCAGATCCAAGATGAGCGCATCGGTGTCCGCGACAAAAGACATCGCTTCCGCAAGCGCACGACGGAATCCCACCAGATCATACGGAGCAAACAGATCCAGTCTCAGGTAGCCGATGTTGCCAGCCAGGATCTCTGCCCGACGGATCTCATAGTGTTGCTTGCGCAGATAGGCATCAAGCTCCGCAGGGGACTGGTGCTGTCCTCCCATGCCTGGTCGCGGCGGCGCCACAAACAGATGTCCGTCATGAAACAGCGCGGATAGATCTGCATTCATCTTCCGAATGAGCACGCTGCGCTTTGTCTGTTTGGTCAGCTCACCTTCTGTCCAGCGACGGCGAAGCTCTGGCAGCTGCTGCTTGACCACTTCGGGAAAGACATACTTTGCTTCGATCTCTGTCAGCGCCTTGGCAATCACTTGCTGACGCTCTGCATCGCTGATGAAGTCCTCTGCTTGCGCGGTGACTCCCGCAGCCTGCGAGTCTGTGACCGCTGGCTTTTGCTCTTTCGACGCAGCAGCTGTGGCGTCCGGTCCGGCAAAGGACACCGACGAAGTCACAAGCAGACTGGCAGCCAGGGTGAACACTCCTCGACTTGGAAAAAGACTCCTCATCACGGCCTCCTTTGTACGTACGAAATCTGTTTGCGGCTCTGCTTCGCCGCCAAGACGGGCTCTGTTCGTAGTCCTTGCAGCAGCAGCGACACCAGCGCTTTGAGCTGACGCAAGGTCTGCTGCTCGTCGGTCAGGATCTGCTGGGGACTGAGTCCGTGCGGCAAAAAGGCATTGGTAGACAGAATCAGCAGTCGCGCCATCGCGAGCGGAGACGAGACGGCGAGCTCTCCACTGCGCTGACCTTGACGAAGGACGCTGGCGATGACCGCTGCTTCCGCTTGAAAGTAGCGCTCACGCCGCGCAAGGTACTGCGGACGCAGCGCCGCAAAGATCTCTTCCAGCGCCTTGGCATAGGGACGCACGCTGTCGCCCCGCAGACGTACGCGATCGATCAGCATCTGTCGCAGTCGATCCGCAGCGGACTCCGGCTTCTCCGAAAGCGCGCCCAAGCGCTCTGCCACACGCGCCGCAATCCGATCAATCGTCCCCAGGATCACCTGTTCCTTGCTGTTGAAATAACCATAGACGGTGCGACGCGAGATCCCTGCTTCTTTCGCGATGTCGTCCATGGTCATCTTGCGATAGCCGATCTGGGCGAGCAGTCGCTCTGCTGCATCCAAGATCAGGGTCTGGGTCGGAACCTCTTCGGTTTCGGTGCGATTGCTTGGCATGAAGTCCTTCCGTTCAGCGCTGATTCCTGATTGCACAGTATTACAAGATTTGTGCAATTGCGCAAGGAAGGCAAAGTCGGCCTCGGCCCCTAGTTCGCGTAGCGCAGGATCTGGCAAAGCCCGCTTCGCATCTGCTATCACAGCCGCCTTCGCAGATGCCTTGGCCCCGCTCCATACGTCCCATCCGTCCGCCGCGACCCAGCGCGGAGCGCACGGCACAACGATCGTGGCTGCTGCTCTGGCTGTATCTGACAGCGACGGTGCTGCTGCCCGGTCTTCACGCCGCAACGCATGAGCGAGCCCATGACCATCACGCAGGCGGCCTGCACTATCACCATGCAGCGGAAGAGCCCGAGCAGGATCCGGCGGACAGCGAAGAGCACGATCATGATCATCCGCACGCTCACGCGGCTACGGAGCGACTTCCCGCGCAGACGGTTCACCGAGCAGATGACGCAGTCGATTCCGCGCGCGTCCCGGATCACGATCACGCCCAAGCGGAACTTGCAGGTGCAACCCCAGCGCGTGCGCAGCTCACCGCAGACTCAGCGGTCGCGTCTCACAGTCCGCTGTCTGATCACGCGGCTGGCAGCCTCTCACACTTTGCGCAGAGCCATCTGGGAACGCCGACTGCCGTAGCGCGCGCTGCGGCTGCACTCTGCGCCAAGGCCGATCTGTGCCGTGCGGTGCAGGATGCACATCGCGCGTGCCAAGTCGCCGGTTCGCTCGGAGCGCGGGCTCCACCACAGTCCCTCGTAGCCTAAGGAATCGCGGACACAGGTGCGAACAGAGGCGCCACAGCCGTGGTGTATCCGCCGTGTCCTGTTCAATCGTCGGTGGCCCAGAAGGAGAGTCATCAGCGACGGAACTACGAGAAGAAAAGGAGGAAAAGTATGAGCGTTACCAAGATGAATCTGTTGCGCAACTGGAGCCTGGCTGCGCTGCTGGGAAGTGCGATCGTTTGTCCGCTGTCCGCGCTGGCACAGAGTGCATCCCCGAATGAAGAGCGACCCGAGACACCGCAGCAAGTCACTCCGGCACAAGTCTCTCCGGCACCGACAGAAGCGGATGCCCGCTTCACCACCATGGTGGTGGCGGACAAGCCGATGTCTGCCGCATCATCACTGACGGTGCGAGAGCAAGATCTACGCCTGCGTCCGATTCAGCGCGTGTCGGATCTGCTGCGGGTCGCACCGGGACTTATCACGGTGCAGCACGCGGGCGGCGGCAAGGCCAATCAGTATCTGCTGCGCGGCTTTGATGCGGATCACGGAACCGATCTCGCACTGACGCTCGATGGGATTCCCATCAACATGGTGTCGCATGCGCACGGACAAGGCTACGCCGATTCCAGCTTCATCCTTCCCGAGCTGATCGAGCGCATCGAGGTCTTCAAGGGTCCGTACTTTGCAGAGCTTGGCGACTTTGCAACCGCTGGTGCAATCAACCTGGTGACCAAGAGCGCACTCCCGGAAGCGTTTGTCAGCGTGCAAGGAGGCATGTATCACACGCTGCGTGCGACGGTGGCAGCCGGTCCCAGCTTTGGCAACGTACGGACGCTGATCATGGCGGAAGGAAGCGATGCAGATGGTCCGTTTGACAATCCAGAGCGCTACCGAAAGTACAACCTGTTTGCCAAGCTTACGTACGATCTGTCGACGCGATCATCGATCTCGCTGGCGGTTTCCAGCTACGGAGGTGACTGGTACGCATCTGGACAGATTCCGCTGCGCGAAGTGGAAGCCGGACGCTTGGGCTTCTTTGGCTTTCTGGATCCCAGCGAAGGCGGCAGCTCGACCCGGCAGAACGTGTACCTGTCCTATCAGCTTCGCGATGCCAAACAGGAGCTGACCGCGCTGGCGTATCTGTCTCGCTATCAGCTTCGGCTGTATTCCAACTTCACGTTCTTTGCGCGCGATCCGATTCAAGGGGACGGAATCGAGCAGAGTGACGAGCGATACTTGGCCGGACTGCGTGCCAGCTACCGTCGGAAAGTTCGGATTGACTGGCTGTCTTTTGACAGCAGCGTAGGCATCAATGCACGCTTTGATGACATCGAAAACGGACTGTATCATCAGCAGCAAAGAGAGCGGATCTCGATGAGCGCTGCGCACCAAGTTCGCGAAACCAGCCTGGCGATGTTTGCGAAGGAAGAGATCTCGTTTGCGCAGTGGGTCCGGCTGATTGTGGGACTGCGCGCAGACTACTTTCTGTTCGATGTGGTCGATCGCGCGGACGCTCTGTCCTCGCTTGGGAATGCGCAGAGCGGAGTCCGTGGCGATATGCAGCTCAGTCCGAAAGCGACGCTGGTGGTGTCTCCGCACCGGAGCACCGATCTGTTTGTCAACTTCGGTCGCGGCTTTCACTCAAACGATGCAAGAGGCGTGGTTCGCGCGGTCGATCCGGTGACACCGCTGACCGCAGCGCTCGGCTATGAGCTGGGAGTCCGCACTCGGCTGCTGGAGCGACTGGATCTGGCCGTCAGCTTTTGGGGTCTTTCTCTCGATAGTGAGCTGGTCTGGGTCGGTGATGAAGGAACCACGGAAGCGTCGTCTGCCACACGTCGGCTCGGCTTTGAGTTGGAAGGGAGAGTCAAGATCCTAAGCTGGCTGTTTGCGGATCTGGATCTGACGGTGAACGATGCGCGCTTCACCCACAATGCAGGAAACGGAAATGCCGTTGCGCTGGCACCTCGGCTGACGGTTGCAACCGGACTGTCTGTTCAGACTCCGTTTGGACTCCGTGGTTCGCTGCGCTTTACGGGATTGGGTGCGCGTCCTGCCACAGAAGATGAGTTTCTGATCGCGCAAGGTGCCTATCTGCTCGATGGCTTTGTCGGCTATCGCTGGCGCGCGATGGAGCTGGGTCTGTCGATCGAAAACATCACCAACAGTCGCTATCGATCCGCGCAGTTTGCGACGACATCGCGCCTACAAAGCGAGCCATCGACCAGCGCGCCCCCACCCAGCGGAGCCTGCCCCGAAGCAACCCGCGTTCAGGTTTCCAGCGACGGAAACTTTGCCGGATGTGAAGACGTACACTTCACGCCCGGATCTCCGATCAACGTACAAGGCAAGCTGACGCTGTACTTTTAACCAAGTTTTCTCGTCGGAAACCTGCCACGAATGAGCCAGCTCGCACGCACAAATTCAGCGAGCGAACTGGCGCTGCAGAGGCTCTGCAAAAGAGTCCGTAGCGACTCTGTCTGTAGTTGACTTCTGTCCACAGAAAGATCCATGTTCCGCACCTCACAACCAAAGTGATGAAAAGGAACTTGTAATGCGTATTTTGAGCCTGTCCGCTTCTCTCTGTCTGCTCCTCCTCACCGGAGGACTCATTGGCTGCACAGATAAGAGCGACTCCACTCCGTCAGATGGCGTCATCGCAGACAGCGGAATCATGACGCCCAGTGATGACGCGGGAGTGACTCCCCAGCCCGACGCTGGCGGTCCCAAAGACTGCACGGCGTGCCTTCCCAACCAAGTCTGCGTGGAAGGTGCCTGCGTCTCTGTTCCGGCAAGCTGTCCGTGTCCCAAAGAGACGTACTGCGATCTCGCCACCACCTCTTGCAAAGTCGGCTGCACGTCCGATACAGAGTGCAGCACTGGTCGCATCTGTGACACCACCAAGCGTGTCTGTTTCACCGGCTGTCGCACCGACGCGGCCTGCGGAAGCGGAAAGATCTGCGACAACCTGGCGTGCAAAGTGGGCTGCCGCACCGATGCAGTCTGTAGCGCTGGCAACATCTGCGACAACTTGATGTGCCGCGCAGGCTGCCGCACCGACGCTGCGTGTGGTGCTGGCAAGATCTGCAACATGACCACCAAGGTCTGCCAGACGGGCTGCCGCAAGGACACCGACTGCAGCGGATCAGGACAGGTCTGCGACACCACAACCAACACCTGCCGCACCGGCTGCCGCACAAACGCAAACTGTGCCAAAGAGCAGATCTGCGACACCACTGCATCCAAGTGCGTTGCGGGCTGCGACACAGACACGCGCTGCAACAGCGGTCGAATCTGTGAAAGCTCGATGTGCGTGGACGGCTGCCGCACCAGCGCCACCTGCGCGCTCGGAACGTACTGCGACACGGTCACAACCAAGAAGTGTCAGCCCGGCTGTGCCGGTGACAAGACGCGCTGCAACGTCGGAGAAGCCTGCGTCCGTTACGTAGACGGAAGCTACAAGTGTCAGTCGAACTGCTACGGCTGGGACTGCAACGGAACCGGCTGGGAGTGCTACAAAGTTGGCTCGGACAGTGCGGGCGCTCGCTGCCGCCAGACTTGCAGCGATGACAGTGACTGCTCGACGGTAGGACATCGCTGTACGTGGTTTACCAAGAACGCTTCCTATCCCGGAGCGTACAGCACGCAGTACTGCGCGCAGCCTTGTACGGTGGCGGGCTGCATGCTTTGCGTCGATGGCTATGGAACAACGGGTACATCAAGCTGCGACACCGCCACCAAGGAGTGCCGCAACGTCGCTGGCGTTGGATACCAGACCAGCCCCAGCTACGGACTGTAAGCGCTCCGCCTTCGCCACGTCCGCACTCCCTTCCGCACTCCCTTCCGCACTCCTTTCGCCTGCTGATTCACACGGACTCGTCTTCGCCCACAGCGGGGATGAGCCCGATCGTAAGTCCAAGTAGCTTCGCAACACGCAGTGCCAGTCGAGCCTGGGCAGTACAAATCAGCGCGTATCGCGATGCAGGTCGCACACCCCGCAGACCAACCACGGACGAAATACCGCGCTGCAAAAGCGGGTCGATGGCTCTGTGCGTCTGACTCCTTTGTACCAGCACGCCGGACTGATGGGTCAGCGGAGCACCAACTCGCAAGCCGAAGTTCCGCGCAAGCTCCAGATAGTCAGCAGGATCTTCGGCCACTCGCCTTGGACACCACTTGACGCGGACGCGAGCAGCGCGAAGCGATCCACCATGTCAATTTGGCTCAAAATTTGACCATTTTAATGGTCATTTATTGATAGAAAATCCCTGAAGCACCCCCTTTTTGAGGTGTCTTAACTGGTTGTCTTCCGAACCCAAACCAGCCACGGCGCGAAGGCAGGGACTTCGATAGCAAGTGGCTGATTCTTGGTCAGATCTCGTGGTACGGTGAAGGCCAAGATTCCCATGTCTTCACCACCTGCCTCGGATCATGGCTCGGCTCGGGATGTGCAGTCTGGCTCAGCGCGCCCGCAGTCAGGACAGCGAAAATCACGGACTCCGTTACGCTTTTCCAAGCGCCTGTCGCGCGGTCTGGGCGACTGGTTCGGCATCGCGATTTTGTTTCAGCTCTGGATTGTGATGCTGATCTTGGTGGCGCACAGCGTGATCATTCCGCGCACCTGTACGCAGGCTTGGCCGCGCGCGATTCCGCTGCTTGGTGGCATCAAGTCTGTGCTGGAAGGAAGTCACGGACCGCGTGCAGCATGCCTTGCACAAGCGTCCACCGATCCAGCCGTGATCATGCTTCCTACGCTGCCGAAGCTGACCATGGCGGACACGATGACCACGTACATTCTGCCCGATGATGCGCTGATCTTGGCGACGACGCTGTGGGCTGTCGCAGCCATGCCGCTGCTGCTGTCGTTTGGTGCTGCGCTGATCTCCAAGTGGCAGCAGTCTCCGCGCGCGCGTCATCGCTTTGTGGCCGAACAAGAACGAACCGGAGCCGCGTGGACAGCGCGCGAGCGAATCTGGAAAACGGAAGCTGCGGAAGGAATCTCCAAGCACTGGCTGATCGAGTCACGTCACGCCGCACAAGCGCAGCACCGGATGATGCAGCACGCGTGTCTGTATGGCTTTGCAACCTCTGCGATCTTTGCGTGGGGAATCCTCAGCAACAACAGTGACGAGCTAACGTGTCAGACGCGAATGATGGCAGTGACCGCAGCCAGCGCAGCGTTTACGTCGTTTAGTCTCAGCTTCGGACGTCTCACCGTGCGTGCCTCCATTCGTGACACCAGTGCTCGCATGTTTGCGTATGCACTGCGCGCGCTGATTCTGTCTGTGGTCGCAGCAATCTTGATGATCGCGCTGCTGTGGCATCACAGCCAGGCTCCAGCGCCGGTAACGACCGACGGTGTATCGGCAGTAAAGGATGCAGCGATTCTGGCTGCGCAGCCCTTCAAAGGGCCGACCAGTTTTATGATGCTGGGAATGGTTGTCGCGCTGATCGGAGAAGGCGTTCTGAGTCAAATCACCGCGCGTGCAGCGTCCGCGATGAGCATCAGCACCACCGCGCGCAGCAGCGAAGGAGCCAAAGAGCTCGCTGCGATCGACGGACTGACCGAGCATGACATCGTGCGACTTGGGGAAGAAGGAATTGACTCGGTTCATGCGCTGGCGATGGCATCGACTGCGTCGCTGTACTTTGCCACTCCGTACACGTTACAGAGACTGGTTGACTGGCAGGATCAGGCACTCCTTATCACCTACGTGGGACTTGCCAAAGCGCAGATGTGCAGAGAAAAGCTGATGGTGCGCGGAGCCTGTGATCTCCAGCGCAAAGCAGACTTTTTGATGAGCCAAGCTACCGACGGAACACCGGACGCCAACGCCACGCGCGACAAGACCTTTGAGATCATTCGCAGCTCGCTTGGTTTTGTCTCGATTGAACAAGCAAGAGAGTCTCTGTTTCCCATTGCGCACGACGGAGTGATTCGCAGACTCCGCGTCTTTCATCGTGGCGCAGTCAGCGAAGACATCCGCGCCTGATACCCGGACCTTCAGCAGCGACGATGTAGGCACATCCGATGCAAGCCCGACTTTCCGAAAAACGATTCCCGACACCGTGATACGATCCGTCCTGCTCTGATGGAATCAGCGAGTGATCGCACCACCAGCAAGAGGGCTTGAAGGAATCATGACGCAGGTAGGGAATCGGATTGCCACTGCCTCGATTGTAAACGACGATCCTCACGCCGCAGCCCAAGAGGCGATTCGTGAGCTGACCGATCAGCTTGGCGCACCACCAAGCATTGTGCTGGTGGTCTTTTCCGCAGACTTTTCCGCACAAGCGGTGCGCGATGGAATCTATCGTGAGCTTCCCGCGTCCTCCGTGCTTGTTGGCTGTTCTTCCTTTGCAGAGCTGGGTCCAGATGGCGCACTGACCCACTCTGTCACGGCGCTGGGACTTCAGCTTCCTGGCTACACCGCAAAGGCGCTCTGTACGCAGGGCGGAACCGATTCCTTTGCCATCGGACAGCAGCTTGCAGAGGAGCTTCTACAGCCCAAGCCGGATCTGCTCCTGCTCTTTCCTGATGTCCTTACGCTAAACGTAACGCGACTTCTGCGCGGACTTCAGGCACAGCTTGGAACAGACATTCCGATTCTGGGTGGTGCGCCCGCAGACAACGGAGCCTTTCGACAGACAGAGATGATCTGTGGATCGCAGATTCTTCAGTCTGGCGCCGTCGCACTTGCGCTGTTTGGACCGCTGTCGATCCACTCCGCAGCGTGCAGTGGTTACACGCCAGTCTCTGTTCCGCTGCGTGCCACCAGCATCGAACAAGGCAACGTCCTTCTGGAGCTAAACGGAAGGGATGCGCTGTCTGTGTATCTGGAACTGCTCGGACCTCGTCGCAACGAAATGCCCGCTGTCACCATCGAGTATCCCATCGGTGTGATTCGCAGAACCAGCGGCAAGACAGAAGTCCAAACGGATCTGGTTCGCGCGGTGTTCGGAATCGATGAACACCGAGGCGCACTGGTCCTGGGCGGAGACATTCCTGAACAAGCAGAGCTGTGTATCCTGAGCGCAACGCGACCCGATCTTCTCTCGGGAACCAACGCCGCACTCCAGTCGATCTTGAGCGCAGAAAAGGGGTCCGGTTCGGAGTCCGATCTGGTGCTGGTCTTCAACTGTATGTCGCGCAAAGTCATCCTGGGTCCGCGCTACAAAGAGGAGTCCGCGATTCTGTCTTCGCTGGTGGCTCCGAAGATTCCTCGCTTTGGCTTTTACACCTTTGGCGAACTGTCTCCGGTTGCGCGAACCACCCAGCATCACGAGTCGACATTTACCGTCGCTGCGATCCGATTTCATCGCGCAACGTAGCGGAGTCCTATCATGCGCTGTGAACGCTGCTGCTTAGAAGATCCTGCCAGTGAATCACTCGATCTCGATTCGTACTGTCGCAAGCTCACAGCGTGTACAGAGTGTCCGCTTCAGCAGGGAACCGCAGCGATTCCGCGTGAAGTACTCCTTTCGCAGATTCGCAGACTGAGCCTGGCCGCCCGACAGAGTCGCCAGCAGCAGAACCGCATCCGTCAGCTGGAACGCGAACAGAAAGAGCTGGCGCAGGAAATTCAGCGATCCGATGAGCGCGTCGCCAAGCTGGAACAGACCCAGAAAGCGACCGCGCAGGCAGCGGATGAGCAGCTTCGGGCCCAGCTGGAGCTTCTCGCGCAGCAGCAAGCGTCGATCATGGCGCTCGCGACGCCGATCATTCAGGTCTGGGATGGCGTGCTGGTGCTGCCGCTGATTGGTCAGCTCGACGCAGAGCGCATGCAGACGCTGACGGTGAGCCTGCTGACGGAACTTCAGCAGCGACGGGCGCGCTTTGCGGTGCTGGATCTAACTGGCGTTCCGACGCTGGATGAGTCGTCGGCGCAGCATCTGTATCGCGTGGCGACGGCGGTGCGACTGCTGGGAGCGGAAGCACTGCTCTGTGGTCTGCGCTCGCAAGTGGTTCAGACGGTGACGAGCCTGGGTGTCGAGCTGTCCTCTCTGTCGACGACCCGGAGCCTGCAAGATGCGCTGCGTCGCTGCATTGCACTGACCCGAGAGATGAAGCGAGCGTGAACCCTGTGCGCCTCGCTGCCATCCTGGTATAACTGCAAGCTGTGCGCATGAGTCGCTGGCTCCCGGTCTTGTCGCTGTCGCTGCTGCTGTCTGTCCCGACAGCGCAGGCCGCCGATCTGTACGGAGGTGGCAGCGATCTTCCCGACGAGCTACGCACGCTGTTATCGGCCAGTGATCCCTCGCGCCGACGAGAAGGCGTCGAAAAGCTTCAAGCCCTGCCCCAGCGACTGGCGGCTCCGTATCTTTTGCAGCGACTGCAAGACGGTGATGCAGCGGTTCGCGCACGCGCCGCCCAAGCGCTTGGCCCGACGCAGATGGTCGCAGCTGCACCGGCTCTGCTCGATGGGCTCAGTGACGCAGACAGCGTGGTTCGCGCCGCGTGTGCCGAAGCGATGGGTCAGTTTGCCGCGATTCCCAGCGCCGAGCAGCAGCGCGCGGTGACGCAGCTTTCCCGCGCCATGGGTGACAGCCAGTTCGAGGTTCGCCAAGAAGCGCTGCGTGCCGTCGAGCGTCTCATCGCCGCACAGGTCTTTCAGCTCTCCGACTTGCCGCAGCTGCTGGGTCCGGTCCTGCTGCGCGCCGAAGACGAAAACGTCGGTGTTCGTCGCAGTGCGCTCGCAGTGCTCGGTCGGCTGAGTCCGCTCAAGCTTCCATCCGAGCTGCGCAGTCGCGTCTTGTTGTCGCTGATTGGTCGACTGTCTGATCCCGCGCGCGATGTGCGAGCCGAAGCGCTGCGCAGCCTGGGACTTTTGCGCGCCCAAAATGCTGCGTCGGCGGCGCTGCGACTGCTGCGTGATCCTGCCGAAGAAGTCCGTCGCCAAGCCATGCTCTGTCTGGGTCGCTTGGCATCCGAGTCCGCGATTCCCTTGCTGCGAGAGTCGCTCGAAACCGGAACCGAAGCCCAGCGAACGGCAGCTGTTCAAGCGCTGGGCCAGTATCTTCTGCCCGATGCCGCAGCGACGGTCTCTGTTGCGGTGCAGCGTCAGGCCGCGCAAGCCATCCTCGGCAGCCTCGAACAGCCCAGCATAAGGCCGCTCGTCCTTGATGTGCTGCTCGCCGGAAGCGATCGCGTCGCGCCGCTGCTGCTATCGGAGCTGACCCGACCGACGATAAGCACCTCGTCTTTGGCAACCGTCGTGGAGCTGATTCGCGATCTGGGACCCAAGCTGTCCGAACCGCAGCGCAGCATGGCCTCTGCCGAGCTGATTCGCGAGCTATGGCGCAGTCGTCTGCCCAAAGAGCTGCTGCTCGATGCACTGGCTTCCGTCGGAGACCGCAGCATCACACCGCTTCTTGGCTCGCTATTGACCGACAAAGAAGCGCAGGTCCGACGCAAAGCCATTGAGCTGCTCCGGCTTCCCACGCTGTCGGATCGTCGCTCGCTCGACGCGATCTTGGTTGCTACGACGGACAGCGATCCACAGGTTCAGAAGCTGGCGCTGCTCGCACTCGGGGATCTGGGACAAGGTCAGCCACGGCTCCTCGAAGTGCTGGACCCAACGGATCGACCCGCACTGGCCGACGTGGAGCTGAGAAAAGCGGCGGCCCACGCACTGCTCGCGCAGGCGCAGCAAGGACAGCTTTCCGACGCAGCGGTGGCGATGCTGATGCGCACCGTGCTGACGGTGCGTCCCGGACTTCCCGAGCAGCGACTGCGACGAACCGCAGCCCAAGCGCTGTCGGTCTTTTTGTCGTCTCGTCCCGAGCGTCACGCGCCGATCTTGGCGGAGCTGCTTTCGACGCTGCGTAAGTCGCCCGAGTCCGGTCCGCACAGTGAAGTGCTGCTGCTTCTGTCCGGCATCCTGCGCGGCCACAAAAGTGAGACGGTGCAAGAGCGCCTGCTGTCGCTGTCACAGCTCGCAGCCGATCCGCAGAGCAGCGAAGGTCAGCTCGCCGTCGATGCGCTCTCTGCCCTTCAGTCGTTTGTCGATCTGTCGGCGCAGAGTCGGCTGGCCAAGCTGCTGTCGCATCGCGATCCGGTTCGCGTCCAGCGGGCGATCCAAGCGCTGGGAATGCTCGTCGCCAGTCAGCCCAGTGATGCGCTGATCGCGGTGCTGACCGGACTGCTTGAAGAAGGCCAAGGCAGCGACTTGCGAGCGACGAGCGAAGCGGCCTGGGCGCTGTCGCACCTGCCACGCAATCACGCAGCGACGCAGCGAGTCGTCGATCGGCTGCGTGCACTGCTTTTGCCAAAGCGCGATGCGTCGCCCGAGCTTGTCGCGATTCGGACCAATGTGCTGGCGGCGCTGGCTCGACTGGGCACGGCGGAACCTCGCGATGCCGAGTGGCTCGACGATGCCGACGCGGGTGTCCGTCGCAATGCCGCGCTGCTGATCGGAGCCCTGGTTCCTCGCCCGGCTGGACTGGAAGCTCGCCTGCGCAACCTGGCTGCGCTCGACGAAGATGCGACCGTGCGAAAAAACGCCGAGGCTGCACTGCAAGGACGCGCGCCACAAGGCCCAGCCAGCCGCAAGCACTGGCTCATCAGCTATCACAGTGACTTCGACGGAAAAATCAGACCGCTTGCGCCTTATCGCTTGATCCTCAGCGACGGAATCACTCGCGCTGGCTATTCCGATCGCGTCGGCTCCACCCATGAAGAGCGACTTCCCGACGGACCCTGTCAGGTCGAGCTGTTGCCTTCGTCGCCACCACCGCGCTAGATCGCCGCATCCATCGACGGCAGCTCCAGCGACGAATCGGGCCAAACCTCGACGGGAAGCGGCGCCGACAGCGTCAGCTGCTCATCACGTCCAGGCTGACGCAGCGACAGAAACGCTGCATGCAGTCCCAGCCGCGTCGCAGACGGTCCACCGTATAGCGTATCTCCGACGAGTGGATGTCCGATCCCAGCCAGATGAACCCGCACTTGATGGGTTCGTCCCGTCTGAAGCTCGACGACAAGCAGTGACGAGGCTCCGTGCTCGGTCTGCATCGTCGCGCAGCGCCCAAACAGCGTCTCGGCTGCGTCTCCTTCGGAAGCTCGCTCGGGATACGTCCGCATCTTTGGCGCCGCTGTGCCACGCGCTTTGCCAATGCGCAGCGAAATCCGACCACGCTCGGGAGCAATCCCGACGACGCTGGCCAGATAGCGCCGCGTGATCTGTCCCGCCGAAAGCTGCGCGCTCAGCTTGGCACAGCAGTCCGCCGAACAAACCAGCATCGTCAGCCCCGAGGTCTCCGCGTCCAGGCGATGAGGCAGCCACAGGGGACCACGCAGCACCGACAGCAGCGACGGCCCGCCTTGTCGTCCCGGCTGACACGGCAGCCCCGCTGGCTTATCGACGACGATGAGCGCTCTGTCTTCGTACACGACCCGTGGCGACGGCAAAACCGGCTGCATGTCCGGCCAAAACACCGTCACGCGCTGACCAAGCGACACCGCACGCTGCCCCGACGAAGCGCGCTTTCCGTCGATCCACACCGAGCCTTGCTGATGCAGTCGCTGCGACGCATCCGGCGAAATCGACAGCCGACAAGCCAGCAGCGAAATCAACTCCTTCGGATCGCCGACAGCAACGGTAAAGATCTGTTTCTTCACGAGCGGCTAGGCTGCCCGACGCAGCGAGGCCAGCGCCGTCGCCACTTCGCCAGCGACGCGGGCATTGTGAACGATGAGCGCCCGATTGGCCCGAACGCTCGCCAGCCCAGTCTCCGTCGCAATGCGTCCCAGCAAAAACGGCGTCAGCGCCTTGCCACCGACGTGCAGAGACTCCGCCGCGTGCAGCGCAGCTTGCAGCGCTCGCTCGACGACATCAGTCGGCAGCGCATCGGACGCCGGAATCGGATTGCAGAGCAGCACGCCCCGTCGCGGATGAATCGCAAAGTGCGAACGAACCAGACGGGCCGCCGCCGCTGCACCATCCACCCGATGCATCAGCGACAGCTCGCTCGACGGAGTGTAAAACGCTGGCAGGTTGCCCGTGCCATATCCGACGACGGGAACGCCCAGCGTCTCTAGGTATTCCAGCGTCTTGGGCAGATCGAGGATCGCTTTGGCTCCCGCCGACACCACCGCCACAGGCTCCGTCGCCAGGGTCGTCAGATCACAGGACACATCGAGCGCATCGCCACGATGGACACCGCCGATTCCGCCCGTCGCCATGATCGAGATGCCAGCCCGCGCAGCCGCCGCTACCGTTGCAGACACCGTCGTCGCCGCATCCGCTTCCGCCGCCAAAAGTGGTCCCAGATCCGCCGCTGAGGCTTTGAAAAAGCCTTGTCCGTGGGCGACGCGCTCCAGCTGCTCACGAGACAGACCAACGTGGATTCGTCCCGCCAGCACCGCGATCGTCGCCGGAACGGCTCCCGACTGTCGAACCGCAGCTTCTGACGCGAGCGCAACCTCGATGTTATCGGGCCACGGCAGACCATGCGCGAGCAGCGTGGACTCCAGCGCAACCACCGCCGAACCACTTGCCAGCGCCGACGCAACCTCGGGGCTCAGCGACAGATAAGACGACACGCAGCCGCTCATCAGTTTTGAACCTGCTGTCTGCCGCGACGGATCTCAAGCAGCGTCTCTTTGGAAATTTGATAGACCTGCGCGCAGAAGTTGCAGGTGATCTCGGCCTTGCCTTCTTCGATCAGCTCGTCGAGATCGCGCATCGCCACCGTCTGGAGCATCACCGCAATCCGACTGCTATCACAGCGACAACGGAACTGGAGCGAGCGCTGATCTTGCACTTCCAGCCCGTCGGCATACGGACCCAGCAGCAGCTTCGCCAGCGACTCCGGCGTCTGCGGTCCGCTCGCCAGCAGCTGGTAAAAGTCACCGCCGCGCATCATGTGCTGCGCTTCTCGCAGCATCGTCAGCGTCTCAGGTGGAGCATCCGGCATCGCCTGAAGCAGCACGCCGCCCGCCTGCACAATCTGGCCCGCAGCGTCGAAGATCAGCTCGGTCCCGAGCGCCGACGGAATCTGCTCGGACTGACGCAGATACGCTTCGATGTCTTCGTCCACTTCGCTTGTCACGAGCCCGACTTGACCTTGGAAGCGTTCCTGCAGCCCGACATCGCGCAGGACGTTGACCACACCGTCGCGACCAATCAAGTCCGCCAAGCGCTGGCGACGATCCACACGAACGTCTGGACACGCATCCGGGACGAGCGGATAGCCGCGCACAAGGCCGTCGTCGTAGGCATCGACATTGACGCCACGCAGCGGACCGTTCGCCTGAAGCTGGATGGTCACGCGCTCTCCTCCGCGCGTCAGGGTAGCCAGAAGGAAGCTGCCCAGAATGCCGCGACCGAGTGCGCACGCGGCGGCGGGTGTGGCTTTGTGACGAGAAGCTGCGTCTTTACAGACGTCTGTAGCGATGGCAGCGACGATGCGGACGTTGAGCGTCCGATGAATGGCACGGATGAGCTGGTCTGACATGGCGATGTGCTTGGAAAAAAAGCGACGCAAACCTAGCAACTTTTTCGGGTCTGCGCACGAAACCTACCCAGGCCTACAAAAGTTTTGCTGGGACCACATCGACCTGCATCGAAACCCGATCTTCGCCAAAGGACGACCATGCTCAGGCAACGCAGCTCCGATCCATTCGTCGCGCTTGCTCACACCGCTGTCCCGATTTCCGTCACGGCAGCACCACCTTGTGCGCAAGATGCGCGCGTTCCGTATGGCAGCGACGCTGCGCCCACTCCGCTTCTGGTTCCGTATCGTCCAAGCGCCGCGCCAGCAACCTGGCTTGTACGCTGTAGCGACGGCACAGAGCGCAGTGTGTCCAGACTGCTACGCATCGGCAGCGGTCCCGACAACGACTGGATCATCCAAGACCGCTTTGTGTCCACGCTACACCTTGTCATGCGACCCGACAGCGACGGAGTCTTAGTCGAAGATCGCAGCTCACGCAACGGAACCTATATAAACGGCATTCGCATCCGTCACGGAGAGCTTCGTCCCGGCGGCAGCCTGCGCATCGGTCAGACCGAGCTACGTCTGCACGCGCCCGCACCGAGTGAGCTGCTCGGCGAAAGTCCCCAGATGAACAAGCTCCGCGAGCAGCTTCAGCGCTTTGCGCCATCGTCGCTGCCGGTCTTGGTGCTGGGTGAAAGTGGCACCGGCAAAGAGCTGGTGGCCAAAGCGCTTCATCAGCAAAGTGGTCGACGAGGACCGCTCATCACCATCAACTGCGGTGCGCTGCCCAAAGAGCTGATCGAAAGCGAGCTGTTCGGCCATGAGCGCGGCGCATTTACCGGCGCGGACCGTCGACATCCCGGCTGCTTTGCGGAAGCCAGCGGAGGAACGCTGTTTCTCGATGAGCTGGGCGAGCTTCCAATCGAGCTTCAGCCTCGGCTGCTGCGGGTGCTGGAAAACCGCATGATTCGTCCCGTCGGTGCCAGTCGAGAGATCGAAGTAGACGTTCGGATCGTCGCGGCGACGCATCGCGACCTCGCACAGTCGGTGCAGCAAGGTCTATTTCGTCACGATCTGTTCTATCGGCTCGCTGGGCTACGACTCGACATTCCACCGCTTCGGCACCGTCCAGATGACATCGTGCTGCTGGCTCGACACTTTGTCCGTCAAGCTGCGACGGAGTGGCCTGCGCTCTCGATGTCCGACGAAGAGCTTGCGCTGCTCTGTGACGACGACTGGCCCGGCAATGTGCGTGAGCTCAAGATGGCGATTGTCCGCGCCGCGCACCTGTACGGACCGACGCTGCGTGCGCAAGATGTGCTCGAACACAGCGCGCGGCTCCGCCGTCAGACCGACGACGTGATCTCAGTCAAAGGCCGTCGGCTCGCGGACATTGAGCGCGACATTCTGACGACCGCGCTCCGTCACGCAGGCGGCAATCAGCGACTCGCAGCCGAGCAGCTTGCCCTGCCCAAATCATCGCTGAGTGATCGACTCCGCAAGCTGGGAATCGTCACCGCCCGGCAGGTGGTCGCCGACAAGTAGCGCAGCGTCGAGCACGTCGCTTCGATCAAAATAGAAAAACCCCGACAACCGAGAGGCTGCCGGGGCCTGAGCGGGTAAGCAAGCAGCGGCTTACGACTGGCTCTTTCGACGAGCAATGAAGGCTTGCGTGACGCGCGCCGCTTGATCGTAACCGTCGCGGATCTGATCGAGCATGAACTTTTCGATCTTTCCCCCGAGGAGCGGCACCGAGACACGAATCTCGCCACTGAACTCCCGACGACAGCGACCCGGACCAAGCGGCGTCACCGCGAACACACCCGAGAGATGAAACCGATCGCGCATCACCGCAGGCTCGATCCGAACGTCCATCTTCGACTCCGCTTTGGAATAGAGATCGATCTCGGTGTAGCCCGTTTCCTTGACCACCGACGTGGCCCACGACGGAATCGCGATGTCCGGCTCTAGCTTGACGTGACGATGCAGCGTGCTGCCCTCCTCTCGTCGCACAAGAACCTTCCACGAGCGCATCTTCAGGCCCCGAAACAGCTCATCTTCAAACGCTTCGGAAAAAAACATCTCCCAGAACGACGTGGGATCGATGTCGAAGTCGTGAACAAAGCGAAACTGCATCGGGACACCTCGCTTCTTGGTCGTCGCAGTGAGCTAGCCAAACAGCTTCTTGAGCTCGTCCTTGATCTTCGTCTCGACGGTGCCCTTGATGGGCGTCAGCGCAAACGACAGATCCAGGTTCACGCGCACTGCGCTCTGCTCAATCTTGATCGTGCCCGACGCACCGGAGCGCTCGACCTTGGCTTCGGTCTCCGACACCCACTTCGAGGTGAGTCCGTACTTGTCCGCCAGATCTTTGCTCAGCGTGTCGAGCTTCTGCTTCGCCTCTGCGGCAGTGACCGTGTGGCTCTGGGTAATCTCAAGCTTGGGCATCGGGTCTGCTCCCTGTTCGATGTTGACTGTGGCCCGCCAGGTGGCGTGGCGCGGGATCGTACAATCTGGCGAAGTTCTTCGCCGCTACGTGTCGCTATATCATGTGCTAGCTTGCCGCCAAAATGGACAAGTTTTCGGGCCCAACCACCGATACAAACGATGTGCGCAGCGAGCCGTTCCGCCTCACGCGCTTTGCTTCGTCGGGTGGTTGAGCGGCCAAAGTGGGTCCGGGTGACCTGCAAAAGCTCGTGATGCCGGAGGGGTCCGCTCGACTCGGCAGCGCTGCAGAACAAGCAGTGCTTGTCGGAACCGAGACGGGCGACGACGCCGGGGTCTACCTTGTCCGCGACGAGAGTGCCGAGGGAACGGGCCTGGTTCAGACCGTCGACATCATCACGCCGCTCGTCGACGATCCCGAGCTATTTGGTCAGATTGCTGCCGCCAACGCGCTGTCGGATGTCTATGCGATGGGCGGTCGTCCGGTGAGCGCGCTGAACGTCTGTGTCTTCCCCAATGAGCTTCCGACCGTTGCTGCGCGAGCGATTCTCGCCGGAGCCCAGCGCAAGCTGCACGAGGCGGGCGCGGCGCTGCTCGGTGGTCATACCGTGCGTGGACCCGAGCTGCTGTTTGGCCTGTCCGTCACGGGTGTCGTTCATCCATCGCGCATCTGGCGCAATGTCGGCGCAAAGCCCGGAGATCGGCTGATCCTGACCAAGCCGCTCGGGGCCGGACTCATCGCGACCGCGCTACGCACAAGCCTGGTGACGATCGAGGATGTGGCATCCAGCATCGCGCAGCTTGCCACGCTGAACCGTCGAGCCGCCGAGCTTCTGTCCGCCTATCCGGTGTCCGCAGCCACCGATGTCACGGGCTTTGGGCTCGTCGGACACAGCCTTGGAATGACTCGATGTGGCACCGTTTCCCTTCGCATCGACTGCGGCAGCCTGCCAAGCTACGACCGCGCACTCGGCTTTGCCGAAGCGGGCATCACCTGCGGCGGAGCCAAAAACAATCGCGCTGCGTTTCTGAACGACATTGCGCTGCATCCGTCGCTGTCAGCCGCTCAGATCGAGCTGATCTTTGATCCCCAGACCTCCGGCGGACTGCTGGTTGCCCTGCCCGCTTCGTCGGCAGCCTCGGCGATCTCTACGCTGACCGACGCTGGCATTGCCGCAGCCCAGATCGGCGAAGTCACGGCTCGCGATCGGTATCCACTCTACGCAGACTAGCAACGACACTTCCACATAACGGAAGACCATCGCTTCTATTGTCGGCTTTTTGTCGGTCGCAGTCTTACCCGCAATCCGCTGATTTTGTGATTAAAATTCGCTAACTCCAGCAAACACCTTATAATAGAAGCACGATGCGCGGGGCGAAGGCTTATGCCAATTGACACCGACGCAACGTCGCGTGCCGACGTAGAGCGATATCGAGGATGGATTCGTTCTCTATCCGAGGGAATGAATGCGCTCTTCTTGTTGGTCGATTCAAGCGGAGTGCTGGTCGATGGCGGTGCGCATCCTCTGCTCTATAAGCGGATTTGCGCGGGTGAGCTACTGAGCGGTGTGCCCCTTCAGCAGGTTCTGCCACATCTGGCACCCATGCTGGAACAAAGCCTGACGATCTGTCGTCATACAGGTCATCCACAGAAGCTCAATCACATTGTCGACGATCACAAGGGTCTACTGTTTCTAAAGATCCTGATCTCTCGATTTCATCATAACTATTTCTCGATCATCATTTACGACGATCATCAAGAGCGCTCGTTATCGCTTCAAGTCGAGACCTTGGCGGCGGATCAGCGACAGACGATTGCGCTGCTACACGAGATGGACTCGCGCTATCGGACGCTGTTTGACTCGCTGAGCGAAGGCGTGATCTTCATCGCTCGCGACGGTCAGGTGCTGGCTGCGAACGAGTCTGCGGCGCAGATCTTGCGAACCACCGTCTCAGATCTGCTGCATCGTGGCATCCACGAACCACTGCGCTTCGAGATCGTCGACAGCAGCGAAAAGCCACTGCCGCAGCAGCAGTGGCCGATGATCATCACGCTTCAGAGCGGTCAGCCGCGTCAAGAGTCGGTGATCGGCCTGGTCTTTCCCAGCGCCGAAGCGCCAAAGAGCATCGTCTGGCTGGCTGTCAATTCCAGGCCGCTGTGGCGTTCAAGTGACAGCATTCCTTATGCGGCAGTTGTATCATTTTACGATATCACGCATCGAAAACAATTGGAGCGAGAGCTATTCTACAAAGCATTTCACGATCCACTGACATCACTTCCAAATAGAAGCGTATTCGTTGATCGATTAGATACAGCAATTCGACAAGCACGACGCACCGGAGATCTGGTTGCAGTCTTCTTTTTGGATCTGGATCGATTCAAAGAGATCAATGATGAACAAGGTCATGATGTAGGCGACAAGTTCCTACAGTCGGTTGCGCAACGACTCTTGGCTTCTTTGCGCGATGGCGACACTGTTGCTCGATTTGGTGGTGATGAGTTCACAATCTTATTGCCAACCATTCAAACGGCAGAAGATGCATTGCGCGTCGCTGAGCGTGTCTTGGAAGAGCTACAGCGTCCGATGGTAATTAACGGCATCTCGCTGACTGCATCCGCCAGCGTTGGCATTAGCCTGTGTCCTCACGATGGAAATGAGTCTTCGACGCTGATTCGACATGCCGATATGGCGATGTATCGCGTCAAAGCCCAAGGTCGCAACAACTGTCAGTTTTTCCGCGAAGAGATCAACCTAGCGACGACGCGCTGCCTGAGCCGAGAGAACGTGCTCAGTCAGGAAATCGCCAAGGGTCAGCTTGGGCTGCACTATCGGCCTCATGTGCTGCTATCGACGGAACAGATTGTGGCGTGGGAAGCGGAGCTGTATCGACCGGCGAAGGATGACCGCGACGAAGAGCTGATCAGTGAAGCGTCGCTCGAAGAAGGGCTGGCGCAGCAGCTGTTTCGGCACTTGGTTGACCTGGCGTGCCGAGACTTTCAGCGCAGCCTCGCGCGTCGTCAGCCGTCGGAATCGCTGGTGGTGCGCATCTCGCAGCGACATCTGCTGGGTGCGACGGCGGTGATCTCGGTGGCGACGGCGCTGGAACAGAGCAAGCTGCCAGCGGAGCGACTGGAGATCGATGTGACTGCGACGGGAAGCATTCAAGATCCGTCGGCGCTGCTAGAGCCGCTGCTCCAGCTTCATCACTTGGGTGTCCGTCTGAGCCTGTCTTCGCTGGCGACGAGCAGTCTGCCGCTGGAATATCTGCCCAACCTGCCGGTGTCGTCGATGACGCTGCCTGAGCCGCTGTGGCGTCGCAGCCTGGAAGATCGAAAGACCGCGTCGCTGTGTGAGGGACTCGTGGCGCTGGCAGAGCGACTGGGCCTGTCGGTCAATGCCGCCGGAATCACGTCTCACAGTGAGCGAAAAATCGCACAAGCACGAGGCTGTCAGCGCGGTCACGGCTCGCTGTGGCCCATGGTCAGCCGACTGCCAGGTCACGACAGCTAGCGAGCAAGCTCTCCCGTCTCACCCGCGGCGGCAGCAAACAGCGCGCTCTTGGCCGCTTCGCCGCGTGGACCTTTTTCCGCGGCCCAGCGATCCAGCACCGCACGAGCATCGGCTCGCACGCCTGGGTCCGCGTCAAACTGGGCAACGTGTCCCAGCAGCGGCACCGTCTCTTGCAGACCAATTCGTCGCAGCGCCAGCAGTGCCGCCCGTCGCTCTTTGGGCTCGGTTCGATGCAGTGCCGCCTCCAGCGGAGGCAGCGCCGCCCGACCGCTTCCGAGCAGCGTTCGCAGCGCCTTTTCCTGCACCTCGCCTTGGGTCGTCAGAAACAGCTCGACGCTGGGCTTTAAGTCCATCGGCTGTTCCAGGCACGCGCACAAAAACAGAGCCAGCAGCGACGAAACAGCACCAAGCCGGAGACGAAGCATCAGCGTGCAGAGCCCAGCTTGTGACGATACCAGTCGATGGTCTGGCTCAGTCCTTGTTCCAGATCGAAGCGAGGCTCCCACGACAGCAGCTCGCGCGCCTTGGCAATCGACGGAACACGCAGCTCCACGTCGGCATGATCCCAGCGCACAAACTGAATCGGCGACGACGAACCACACAGCCGACGAATCAGCTCCGCCAGATTGTAGACCGTCACCGTCGAGCGAGGATTGCCAATGTTGAACGCATGACCGCTCGCTTGCGGACGAACCACCGACAGCAGCGTCGCATCGATGATGTCGTCGATGTAACACCACGCGCGAATCTGCGCGCCGTCGTTGTGAATCAGCAGCGGCTCGCCGCGCAGCGCGCGGACGATGAAGTGATGAACCGCACCCTCGCCAATCTGACGAGGCCCGTAGATGTTAAACGGACGCACCGTCACCGCCGGGAACTGAAACTGACGGTGATACGTCATCGCCAGATGTTCCGTCGCCAGCTTCGACACCGCGTACGTCCAGCGCGCTTCTCCGACGGCACCGACGGTGGTCGCATCCAACTCGCTCACCTGATAGGCATAGCGACCGAACACTTCGCTCGTCGAAAAGTCCACAAAGCGCTGACAGCGTCCCGTCGAGTGCGCCGCATCAAGCAGGTTCGCCGTCCCGAGCAGCGACACCCGCATCGTCTGCGTCGGCATCTTCATCACGGTATCGACGCCCGCGATCGAGGCCAAGTGAATCACCACATCGGTATCCGCAACCGCTCTGCGCACCGCGTCTTGATCCAGGACATCTCCGACGACAAGCTCGACATTTTTGTGTTCGTGAAGTCCCGCCGGACGCAGCGCATCCCGACGCATCACATCGAGCACGCGCACCTTGTTGTGCGTCCGCAGCCGCTCCACCAAGTGAGAGCCAATGAAGCCCGCGCCGCCGGTCACCAGCACATGCGCGTCGCGAAGATCAGTGTTTTGCATCGACATGGTCGCGCATGCTAGCCGGGATTTCTGGCTGTGCCGATGTCTTTTTGTCGTCCGAAACGCCAGGCTGTCCACGCAGATAGCGCAGTCGCTCACCCAGCGTCTTTTCGTAGCCACTCGTCGACGGATGATAGAACGTCGCGTCACGCAGCGCGTCTGGCAGATACTGCTCCGCGACGTGATGCCCGGCGAAGTCGTGCGGATACTTGTACGCAGTTCCGTAGCCAAGCTCTCGCATCAGCTTCGTCGGAGCATTGCGCAGATGCAGCGGCACCGGCAGCGCTCCACGCTTCACCACCGCCTGCTTGGCCGCTTGATACGTCGCAATCGCACTGTTCGACTTCGGAGCCAGCGCCAGATAGATCGCGGCTTCGCTCATCGGCAGCGTCCCTTCGGGCAGGCCAATAAAGCGCACTGCGTCCGTCGCTGCCATCGCAATTTGCAGCGCACGCGGATCAGCGACGCCAATGTCCTCGGCAGCAAAGATCACCATCCGTCGCAGCACAAACAGCGGATCTTCGCCCGCTTCCAGCATCCTCGTCATCCAGTACACCGCAGCGTCGGGATCAGAGCCTCGCAAGCTCTTGATAAACGCCGACACGACGTTGTAGTGCTCGTCGCCGCTCTTGTCGTATAGGAGAACCTTCCGCTGAAGCGCTTCCTCGACGGTCTGACGATCGATCAGTCTTCGTCCCTGCTCGTCGAGCACACCAGCATGATGCGCCGCGACTTCCAGCACCCCAAGCGCCCGTCGCGCATCGCCGCCAGAGTGTTCCGCCAAAAAGTCACGCGCTTCGTCGCTGAGCACCACATTCTTTGCGCCGAGCCCACGCTCTTTGTCTTCAAGCGCCCGCGTAAGCAGCGTCCCAAGCGCCGATTCTCCGAGCGACGACAGCGTCACCACCCGACAGCGCGACAGCAGCGCCGCATTGACCTCGAACGATGGATTTTCCGTCGTCGCACCGATCAGAACCACCGTTCCGTGCTCGACGTGCGGCAGCAGCGCATCTTGCTGCGCCTTGTTGAAGCGATGAATCTCGTCGAGAAACAGGATCGTCCGCCCGCCACGAGCGCGCTCATATTCCGCGTCGCTGATCGCTGCACGAACTTCCTTTACACCCGCCGTCACCGCCGACAGCGCGGCAAAGCGAGCCCCAAGCTGCGTCGCCAAGATCTTCGCCAGCGTCGTCTTGCCTGTGCCCGGTGGTCCCCACAAAATCAGCGACGGAAGCTGCTTCGACTCAAGCGCTCGCGCAAGCAGCTTTCCAGGCCCAAGCAGGTGCTCTTGACCGATGAACTCATCGAGGCTGCGCGGTCGCATTCGCTCTGCCAGCGGTGCCCGCGAATCCACCGATTCCGCTGTCGCTGTGCCTTGCATTCGAGAAAAGAGATCCACGCGCCGACGCTAGTACAAACCGCCGAGAGGATCTACAGCCAGCACACCTGCTCGATCGACGCAGCGCTCAGACGATATTAGCCAAGTAGCTCGTCGCGCAGGGACAGACCCAAGCCCGTTCCCGACGGAAGCACCAGCTTTGCCGACGATCTGTGATACGGACTGTCGACGGTGAAGCGATCGCGCAGAAAAAACGGCGTATCCAGATCGCAGACCGAGATCAGCCCGGTTCCACACACGGCATGCAGCGACGCGGTCATGGCGATCTCACTTTCGACCATGCCGCCGATCATCAGCTCCGTCTGAGTCCGACGAGCCAGCTCCGCAATCAGCAGCGACTCTCGCACACCCGACTTCATAAACTTCAGGTTCACCATCTGAGCCGCCCGTCTTTCCATCACGGTCATCGCGTCGAAGATGGTCTTCACCGACTCGTCGGCACAGATCGGAATCCGCAGACGCTGGCTCAGCCGCGCCATGCCCGCGATGTCGTCGTACGGAAGTGGCTGCTCAAAAAACAGCGGCGTCACATTCCACTTGGAAAGCTCGTCGCACAGCGTCGCTGCGCTCTGCTCGCAAAGTCCCTGATTTCCGTCGAGGCTCAGACGAACAGAAGGCCCCGCGCAGCGCACCAGCGCCATCACCCGATCGAGATCTTCCGACAGCGCACCGCCGCCCACCTTGACCTTGACAAACGGAAACCGATGGCTGGAAAAGTGCCGATAAAACGGAAGAACCTCGTCGGCAGATAGCCGAGGCAAGGTGATGTCTGTCTCGGCATCGAGCCGCGCAGCGCGTCCCCACAGCGACGACAGCGAAACCCCAAGCTGCCGCGCGTACAGATCCCACAGCGCCAGCTCGACACCGGCTCTCGCCGTCGGAGTCTTCGCAAAGTCATTCCACAGCTCGTCGTGAAGCCGCATCATCGCCGCCGCCGGATGAAGCCCAACCAGCGCATCGGCAAGCTGCTGACACGCGGGCAGCACCGTCTGTTGTGTATCGCCAGTCAGCACCGGAAACGGCGCGGCTTCTCCGACGGCAGAACGACCTTCTGCATCCCGCAGCACGATCAGGACATTTTCCAGCGTCTCGACCGAGCCATGCGAGATATGAAACGGCATGTGCAGCGTCGAGCCCAGCGGACGAACCAGTACGCGATCAATCGGCCAAAGTCGCATCAAGCTGCCTATGGAATCATGCGGCTAGCAATCGGGGAAGAACTCGTGCGTCACCGACGCGCCACGCGCCCACTGATCGTCGCCACCGGGAAGCAGCGCCGCGTCTTGCGAGATCATCGCCACCGACTCCAAAAAGCCCGCGTGATACGACAGCGTAAAGCAGGCCTTGCCCGATGACTCTCCCGTCGCAGGATTTTTGCGAAGATCGAACGCATTGGGCGCAAACGCGGCGATCTCATCGTCGCTGAGCTTGCAGACTTTTTCCGCGAGCCGCGCCAAATTCCCCGGCGACAGCTTCGGACTATACGACGAGTCTAGCTTCGGTCGCCACGGCGGCGTCGACGGATAGTCCGCAAAGATTCCGAGCCACGGCGAGCCCAGTCCATACAGCCGACGCGGCGGGAAGTGATGGGCGAGCTGGTTGATCGAGCTTCCCGAAAACACATTCGCGCGCAAAAACGCCATACACGCCGGGCCGTCTTGCCGAGAGCGATCCTCGGGATGAAAACAGGCATCGAAGCCGAGCGCCGTCGGACCGCTTGGCGGCGCAAACTTGTGAAACACGTAGTCCTGACCGCGATACTCACTGGCGGCGTAAAGATCCTGATAGTCGAGGCTGCGTCCGCTCGTCGCAAACTGGATCGACGCACCACCGACTTCGATGATCGCAAAGCTGTCGCGCACCGACGCAGGAAGCTGCTGCGAAACCCCGAGCCAGGCCAGTCGCGCCTCCTCGAGCCCACTGATCGTCCGCGCCACCACATGCTCCTGCTTGATCTCGTCTTTGAAAAAGCGCGAGATCTCGGCCCAGACGGCCTGAAACTCGCGTCGCTCGTCGGGAAGGTTGGTGCTGGGACTACGAAAACCGCCGGTTCCCAGCGCGACGACGCCATGAATTCGATCGCGAAGCTGCAAGTTGCCTTTTTTGTGCGAGTCGCCGAGCGCGTCCCACGCTTGTCGCAGCTTCGGCACAATCATCGACGGAACTTCGTCTGCAGAATGACCTCGCACCAGCGCGGCAATGCCACCGCTCGTCTTCACACAGACGGGATTGACCGAGGTTACGCGACAGCGCCGCCGATCGGACTTGTCCTCACGCTCGACGGAGACTGGATACATACAAAAGCGCGTTCCCGACGAGCCCAAATCGAGAATCAAGTGAACCGACTCCGAGCGCTCCGTAAAGTGACCAGATGGAGCCAAGCCGCCTTCCTCGGGAAGACCGAGCAGTGCCAGCAAACAGACGATGGGAACTGTTGAAAATAGGCGGAGTGGACGCGGACGCATGTCGCCTCCCGAAACACAGGGATTGAGTCAAGCCGGACAGAGGCAGGCAGGCAGCCGCGAGCGCGGCTACAGACGAGCTAAGGAGTAACCCAAAATCCTACAAGTAGGGTTAGCTTTTTGCAGAATTTTGGTTATTCATTGTAGTTTTTGCAGCTTTTGCAGATTTTCTGGCTGACGCTTCGCTTTGGGGTGCTCAGCCATCGCTGAACGTTCCGCGCAGCATGTTGTGCACAGCGACGAGCTAGTTCAGCACCGAGAGCGGCTGCCAGTGCGCTTCAACCTGGCCATTTCGTATCGCATACAGGTCTGACAGCGCAGCAAAGTTGTCGGCTTCGCGCGGGTGCAAGATCACGAAGCTACCGACCTCGGCGACCACGCGCTTCGAGCCTGTCAGCAGCTGCTGATTGGGCAGCAGGTTGCGAATCGGTCCGTCGTGAAACCAGCCCGCGCGCAGTCCCGTTGGATAGACAATCGGCGCATCCCACGTTCCGCCGTACAGAAAGTAGCCGACCGCCAGGTTGGGATCCCACAGTCGGAAAAGTCCCCACATTCCGTCGAGAAATGGCAGCGGCGGAGACGCTTGCTTCTTGAGCACCGGCACCGCGAGCCACAGCGCGGGCAGAAAATCAGCCAGTGCGTCGTCGCCAAAGCTCGCGGGACGAAGCAGACCAGAGCCCATCGCGAGATCATTTACCACCGTCGGAAGTCCGGCATAAAGCGGCAGTGTCTTGCTGCCTCCACTGTTGAAGACGAGCCGATCTGTCGACGGAGAAAACCAGTCAGGTCGGGCGGCTTTGGCAACGTCCACAAAGTGCTGATAGCGCGTCTGCACATCGACGAGCGCCGTACGGATCGCTTCGTGTTTGTGTAGACCTGGCGCGTGCGGGACGTGACCGTCGTAGCCCATGAAGCCAGCGAAGCGAAGCTGTGACGGAGCGTCCGCAATCTGCTGAAGCAGCGACCGCAGCTCGTCGTCGGTCTGAACGCCACCGCGATGCAGTCCGACATCTAGCTCGATGCTGACCTTGATGGGCTGTCCGAGCTGGCGCGCAATGTCTCGATACGATGCCAGGCGACTTCCGTCGTCGATCAGCCAAGCCACACGCTGCGCAGCGTCGGGATGCTGAGTCATCACCTTGTGAGCAGCCTCTGCCGGAGCCGGTTTTCCAAGGAGAATATCGAGCGGACCGAGGTCGGACAGATCGCGCAGCAGCAGCGGAATCTGCGGCGCATGAAAGACCATCAGCGCGCGCGATCCGGTCTTTTGCAGGATGTAGCGAAGCAGGCCCAGCGACGGCAGTGACTTGACAACGATCCGCAGCTGCTGATTCTTCGACAGCGCCGACTGAGCCTTCGTCAGGTTGTGGTCGAGCCGGTCGAGATCAATCGCCGCACACGGCAGACCCGACAGGCTTCGCAGCGTCGTCGTCAGCGAAGAAAAGTAGCGAGCATCTGCGTCGGAAAGAGGCTGTGCTGCCCGATCCGCTGGACGCGCCCACAGAAGCGACGCCACAAGCACAAATAGACCGACACAAAACCACAGGAGCCGTCTTCGTCGGAACATGTCGCAACGTAACATACCTTTGCGACGAAACAAGCGACTCCGATGGTTGTATAGGTCGCCGATCTGGGCGATAGTAACCTTTGCGGCAGTTTTCGTGACTGCGCGAGTCGAGTCCAGGATGCCAACCCACGAAGAGCAGCTTCGCCGGGAGCAAGAACTCTTCGAGAAAAAAGAAGAGCTGCGCGAGCAATCTCGTGAGAGCGAGTCCGCGCAGATTCCCGAGCGAGCGGCGCAGATCATCGCCGAGAGTCAGCGTGTCGAGGCAACCCGGCTTCACGATACGCTCAAAGGCGACGCGTTTTCGGAATCGCAGCTGGCGCTGCTGCCGAAGCAGAGCGAGCCGACGAAAGAAGCGGTGGAGCAGCTGTTTCATCATCTCGTCGAGAGAAAAGACAAGCCGCCTGCGGACTCGATCAAGAAACAGCAGAAGACCTCGACGCCGGTGGATCGCAAGACGGGCATGCGCTACGCAGAGCCCAGACACCGTGAGCCGGATGATCTGTTTGCGACGGGAATCGAAGGTGACTTCGTGCCCAATACCAAGATCTCGGCGGCGGACTTCGATGTACATCCAAGCAACGACGATGGAATCGACTGGGGCGGAAGCAGCCCTCGTCGTCGACGTCGTCGTGGCAAGCCAGGTCCAATTGTTCCCAAGAAGACTCAGACCGACGGCAAGTAGCCAAGCTGAGTCCGCACCCGTTGTAAGGAGATGACGTCGCCGATGAGCGCAGCAACACCCGAGTTAGAGCGTCAGGCCGCTGAGCAGTGGCTTGCCGCCGAGCTAAACCGAATGTGGCTGGTCGCCGAGCGATGCCTTCGCCAGTTCCAGCGCGCACAGCTTCGGCCTCAGCCGGACAATCCGGCGCTGGCGGAAGTGGAAGGCATCTTTACGGCTCGTCGCGCGGCGCGTGGTGGTGTGTCGAGCGGACCGATGGACGAAGCGGAGCTGTCGCGCGCGATCACCGAAGTCGAGAGCACGCTGTATGGGCTCCGTCGAGCAGCGCCGATTGGGCGGATGATCGAAAACCTGGGGCTGTCGCCGCTGGAAGTCGAGACGCTGGTGGTTGCGATGTCTCCGCACATCGACGCACCGCTGTCGGATGTATTTTCGCTGCTGCGTGGCACGCCGAGCCGTCGTGGTGTCGATCTCTCGCTCGTCGCGCAGCTTTATCAGCTTCGTCGCAGTGATCGGCTTCAGCTTCTCGACGCGCTGGACCCGGAACGACCGCTGCTCGCGTGGCGGATGGTTCAGGTGATCTCTTCGGACTCGATGGAAGGCTATAGCTCGGTGAACTATCGGGCGATCATGCCGACGTTCGATGTGCTGTCGGCGCTGTGTGGTCGAGCGGAGCTGGCTCCGGCGCTGGCGAAGACGTCGCGGATTCAGCGCGGACCAAAGCGGCTCGATGATCTGGTGCTGTCGGATGAGCTGCGTCAGCGCGCGGAGCGACTGTGCTCGATGGCAGAACAGGCGACGAATCAGCAGCAAGTCGGACACATGCCGTGGCTGATGTTTTGGGGCGCCAAAGGGATCGGCAAGCGAGAGCTGGCGTCGCGGATTGCAGCGCATGCGGGGCGGTCGCTGCTGTGCTTCGATCCGACGATGGCAGAGCAAGGCGCGCTCGATGACCTGTTGCGACGGGCCCAGCGAGAAGCGCTGCTGCGGGGCGCGGTGCTGTACATCGGGCCGCTGCGCGGAGAGCTTCTCAACGACAACGGGCGCGAGCTGGTCAAGCGCATTGCGGCGTATCCGTCGATGCTGGTGCTGGGTGTCGAGGCCATTGTGCCGCCACGAATCACCATCGATCACAGCTTGCAGGAAGTGCATCTGGCCAATCCGCCGGAGCCCGCTCGATTGGTGCTGTGGCAGCGCGTGATTCCCGAGTCGATTCGGTCCGAGGATCTGCACCTGGAAAGCATCGCGCGCGCGTTTCACTTGGCTCCGGGCGAGATCATCGACACCGGCTCGGAAGCTCGCGAGCTGGCGGCGCTGAGTCCGACGGGAACGATCAACCACGACCAGCTTCGCGCGGGCATCGATCGACGGCTGCGCAACGACCTGGGCGACATGGCGAAGCGAATCTCGGTGACGGCGCGCTGGGACGATCTGGTGCTTCCCGACGAAGACACGGCGCGCATCCGAGAGTTCATCGGTCGCAGCAAGTTCGCCTATCGTGTCTATTCCGACTGGGGCTTTGGTCAGCGCGTCGGATATGGCAAAGGCATGATCGCACTGTTTTCGGGTCCGCCAGGCACGGGCAAGACGATGCTGGCGGGGCTGATTGCGCAGGCGCTCGACCTCGACGTGTATCAAGTGGACCTGGCGCAGGTCGTCAGCAAGTGGGTCGGTGAGACGGAAAAGCAGCTCGCCAAAGTCTTCGACGCAGCGGAGCGTGCGCACGCGGTGCTGCTGTTCGACGAAGCAGACTCGCTGTTTGCCAAGCGTACCGAGGTGAAGACCTCGAACGACCGCTACGGAAACTTGGCGGTGAACTATCTGCTTCAGCGACTGGAACAGTACAGCGGTGTCGTCGTGATGACGACGAACAAAGAAGCGTCTCTCGATGAAGCGCTCCAGCGCCGTCTGACGCTGCACTTGCACATGGAAGTTCCCGAGCCGCCCGAGAGAGAGCGGCTGTGGAAGTCGATGCTGCCGCCAAACGCGCCGTGGGCCAAAGACATCAACTGGAAAGCGCTGGCGAAGGAATACGAGATCTCCGGCGGCTATATCAAAAATGCGGTGCTGCGCGCGGCGTTCCTGGCGGCGGATGCAGGCTCGCCCATCAACATGCAGCTTCTGCGTCGATCCGCGTCGCTGGAAATGGAAGACATGGGTCGCCTGATTGCTCGGGGCGGACGCGTCGCAACCAGCGGCTTTTCATCACTTGGCAGCACATCTGGCCGAGAGAGCTCTGACGGAAAGATTCGGATGTAACGAGGACGCTCGCTCCGACGAAATTGCGACCGAATAGCTCAGTATGTTGAGCGGCGACGATATGATAAACTCGCCGAATCCATGTCAGAAAGCGCTGGTCCTCAGGCTGAGCCGTCGGGTTTGTCCAAAGCTGAGTCTGCTCAGTCTCCATCTCCCGAGGTCCGATTACAGTCTCTGGTCGGTCAGAGTGCACAGCCGGTCCTCGACGATCTGCTTGCGCTGCTGATTGCCGAGCTGAGCGAAGCCCAAGATCCGTCGGAGCACGCCGAGCAAGCCGTTCGCATGGCGCTGCTTTTGTGGGACGGACAAGGCAAAGTCGATGCGGCACTGGCGCTGCTTGGCTCGGTTCACCATCCGGTGGCGTCGGCTCTGAGACTGCAAGCTGCGCTCGACGGACAGGCACAAAGCACCGCGCTGTCTGACTACACCGACTGGGTGGTTCGTCACGGGAGCAGCGACGAAAAGACCGAGCTGGGCGAAATCCTACTGTGGCGCAGTGAGCTGGATGTAGCGCAGACGCTGCTCGCCGAGGGACTTTCGCCTCGGCTGTATGCGCTGCTTCTGACGGTGCAAGGTCTGCATAGCCGAGCGGCGGACACTCTTTCGACGAGCACCGACGGAAACGATCTGCTGTGGTCGGCATCGCTTCAGTGGCAAGCCGGACAAGGAAGCCCGGATGTCGCGTCGGTGATTGTCTCGCTGGAAAGGCTGGCGCACCACGCGGAGCAGCTGATTTCGCTGTCGAGCTTGCCGGGCATGGTCCTGAAGCTACGTGCGACGGAACAGCACCTGGCGTGTCTGCCCGCGTACGGTCCGGCGCAGTGGCAGCTTCTGAACGAGCGGTTTACCCAGCTTGGCGGAGACGCGGCGCTTCAGGGTCCGTCGCCGTCCGTCGAGCTGCTTGTCACCGCGCTGGAACTTGCCACCGCGTCGATGAACGCGCAGGTGATGGCGGAACAAGCCGCCGATCTGCTGCTGAGGATTCATCAGATCGTCAGTGCTGCTCCGACGCTGGGCTCGCAAGTGATGCAGCATCTCGTCGAGCGACGAGCGGCGCAGCAGCTGGAGCGATTCGGTCGATACAACGAGGCCGCAGGCTTTTGGCAAGCCCAAGCGAATCGTCTGCTGGAAGCGCTCAAGGCCCCGGCGGCTGAGACGGAAACGGATCTGTGGAATCGCGCGCTGGCCCTGGCGCACATGTATCGCGCAGTCGAGTGTCTGACGCTGGCGATTCCGCAGTCGGGTGAAGAAGCCAGCACCGAGGCCATCCGACTGAGCACACGTCTGATTGGCTTTGGTGTCGTCGACGAGGTCTTGGCGCTCCGCATCGCTTGCCTGCTGCATCAAGGCTCGGATCGTCGGATGGTCTGTGATTGGCTGCGCTCGTGTGCCCAAGCGTGTCCGCAAGCGCATCCCGAGCGAGCCATCTTGCTGGTTCACGCAGCGCGGGCCGAGGAAGCCATTCAGTCCGCGAGTCGTGATGCGTCGCTGTCGCTGCCGATTGTGAGCGATCGTGCGACGATGCACACGCTGGCTCGACAGTTTCGTCGTCGGGCAGAGCTTCCCAAGCTGCTCGCGGTGTATCGGGCGATGTCCGATGGTTCCACGACGGACAGCGACGCGCTGGCTTCGGCCTATGCTTCCGTCGCAGCGGCGCTCGCGGTCTGCTTGCTTCCCGACGAGCTTCCCGAGCCAATTTTGGGAGAGACGAGCGTCGAAGGACTGATCCGCAATCTTCAATCGGTCGCGGAGCCGTTCGCGGATGGTCCGGGCGGAATTCTCGTCGCTGCAACGCGAGTGCTGACGTGTCAGCGCTTTGATCGCGGCGGAGAGCTGCTCGACGCGCTGGTGATGCTGCTCAACGGGCTACAGAGTCCTCGCAACAAGCTCCGAGTGCTCAAGCAGCTTGGCCATCATGCGACGGAAGCGGGCGATTTGCAGCGCGCGGAAGTCAGCTATCAAGAAGTGCTCGAGCGCGATCCGTCGGATGTCGTCGCGATGCATGCACTGGCGCGCCTGCTTCAGCAGCGTGGCGATACGCAGCAAGCGATTGAGCTGCTCAAGACAGCGGTCGAGGCTGCATTGACGCTGGGCGGAGACACCAGCGCAGCTCAACCGACGACGATGGCCATGCTGTCGCCGCGAAAGCTCGGGCTTGGAGAGAGCAGTGCTCCCGTCGGTGCCCAAGCAGCCGCGCTGCTTGCGTGTGAGCTGGGTGCGCTGTTTGAACAGCAATCGCACGCAGGAAATCCAGGCGCACTGACGGAAGCTCTGACGGCCTACGAAGGAGCACTCCGTCGCGATCCTCGCTGTCGTCCGGCGGCACGCGCACTGGTTTCGCTGTATCGAGCACTGAATCGCAAGACGGAACAGCTGACGGCAATGCGACGGCTGCTTCCGCTGCTGCGTGACGATGGACAGCGACTGACGCTGCTCGTCGAACTGGGCCAGCTTGCCGAGCTTCAAGCCAAGCAGCTTGGACCGGAGCTGGCGCCGGCGCTGATTGAGCAAGCGATTGATGCGTTTAGCGAAGCACTGACGCTCGATCCATCGCACGAACCGGCGATCAGCAGCCTGGTGTCGCTGTGTCAGCTCGACGGACGATATGGACTGATTGCCGAGACGCTGGAGCGCGCTCCGAAGACGCCGCCGTTTCTGCGCACGCTCTGTGATGCATATCAGCAGCTGGGGCAGCCCGACGGACTGGCGCACACGCTGGAAGATCTGCTGCCGCTTATCTCCGATCCGCAAGAAGCCCTGCCGCTTTTGCGTCAGCTTGCGGAGCTTTATCAGCGACTGGAGCGACCTTCCGACGAGATTCGCATCTGGGAACGCATCTACGAGCAGTCTCCTGAGCTGATTTTGGGCGACACCAAGATCCTGCTTCAGCTGGAGCAGCGCTACGGAGCCAACGGGCGGCACATCGATCAAGCCAACCTGCTGCGACGAGCGCTGGCGCGCTTTGAGTCCAATCTCTCGTTGGACAGCGAGTCCGCCGATCACAAGCGTCAGCTGCTGCTGCGTCTGGGACAGGTTCAGCGTGAA
>WBZX01000254.1_pt2 | contig 40069 bp, 38 predicted proteins | sample 5204211 | NCBI WGS metagenome assembly WBZX01 (sample SAMN12344362, study PRJNA552823) | activated sludge metagenome | biome: Activated sludge suspended growth; feature: Nitrification reactor; material: Wastewater; isolation source: activated sludge from nitrification reactor of wastewater...
GTAGACGTCGCAATCGGCGACGAGCCGCATGAGGATGGCGCGGCCGGATTCGGTCTTGAGGTTGAGGCTGATGCCGCGCTTGTTGCGCGCGTCGAGCACCCATGGGTAGTTGTAGTCGAGCCGGGGCACCTCGACCCACGCGCCGGCTTGCGAGAACTCGAAGCGCGCGATGCCATGCCGGTGGTTGCGCAGCTGCACCGCCGTCCACCAGGGATTGCTGCCGTCCTTGAAGTGGTAGACGACCGGGCCCTCGACCGCGCACGGGATCACCTGCCAGGTGATCGCCACGCGGCCTGCCGTGAGCGGAGCGATGCGCTCGAACGCACCGGGCGAGAGGTCGATGTCGCCCTCGGGGCACTCGGGACACTGGTCGACGATGCGCACGTCGACGCCGCCGTCGGGGCCCTGCACGCGGACGCAGGTCCCGCAGGCGGACGACCCGGCGTAGTCGACGTGGTTCATCGCCGCGACCAAGGGATCGTCGGGCGTGGCCGGAAAGCCGCAGTTGCCCGAGCCGTCGGCGAAGTCGTAGTAGGTCGCTTCACCGCTGCGCGTCGGGGTCCCGGTGCAGGGGTCGACGTGCCCACCGTCGCTGCCGTGTCCCGATGCGGTGCCATCGGCCGCGTGGGTGTCGCCGGACTCACCATCGGCGTCTTCGGTGGCGCTCGCGGTGCAGCCGAGCAAGATCCACGGACACAGGGCACGCCATCGCACGCCGACACGATAGCAGGCGCGCGGGCGGCACGACGATCTGGCATGATCGTCGGCAGGCATGCGGAACGCGACGGGGATGGCACTCGCGGTGTGGGCGACGGCGTGCTTCGGCGAGGCGCCGGTGACGGGATCGGGCAGCGGCGACGGGCAGTCGACGTCGGCCGGGACCACGACCTCCACGGACGCGTCGACCGGCGGCAGCGAGGCCTCGAGCGCCGGCTCGGCCAACCCGAGCACGTCGTCGGACCCCTCCGCCGAGACCACGATCGCCGACAGCAGCGGCAGCTCCGGCGGTGTCGACTGCGAGCCGGCACTCGATGGCCTCGTCGCATGGTGGCCGTTCGAGAACGACGCCACCGATCGGGTCGCCGGCCTCACGCTCGACCTGCTCGATGTGTCCTTCGACGAGGGCCGACACGGCCTCGCGGCGCGCTTCGATGGCTTGGCCGCGATCGGCACGGCGCCCTCGAATGGCGCGCTCGAGGTCGCGTCGGGCGATTTCACGGTCGAGGCGTGGGTCAACCTCGACGACCTCGTGCAGCCGCCCGGGTTCGGCGCGCCGGTCGATTTCGCGGTGGTCACCAAGATGCTCAGCAGCCCGGGCATGCCCAACGCCGACGGCTGGCGCCTGCTCATGTTCGCCGGCGATCACCGCTGGTGGTTCTGCCTCGGCGGCGACGACAACGGCTGCAACCCCGGCGGGAACACGGCGAATGTCGCCCGCTCGAGCAGCGAGGCGGTCGCCGCCACGTGGATCCACGTCGTCGGGGTGCGCACCGGCAATGGCGTCCGGATCTACGTCGATGGCGTGCTCGAGGACGATCTCCAGGCCACCGCACCGATCATCAACGTCGACATGGAGACGCCGCTCACCATCGGCGGCACCGCCTTCACCGACGGCGAAGGGCGCAGCTTCGCGCTGTTCGGTCGCGTCGACGAGGTGTCGATCTACGCGCGAGCCCTGAGTGACGACCAGATCGCCGGCCTCGCCCAGGCCGCGCGCCCGCGCTGCGGTAGCTGACCTGACTCACGCGCGCCGCGCCGAACCCGGGCCTGCGGCCTGCCCGAAGCGCTGGGCGCGGCCGCAGGGGCGGTTTCCCCGTCAGATGCGGCCCGCTCGTGCCTAAGGTATGTTCGCCCGCCCGGAAGGGGGCTCGCGCCCGAGCGCATCCCCCCGATCGAGGGCTTCGTCCGCCGTCATGAGCGTCATCGTCAACATCTTCAAGCTGCCGGAGCTGCGCAAGCGGCTGGGCTTCACGCTGGCGATGCTCGCCGTCTACCGCCTCGGGGTCTTCATCGCCGTGCCCGGCGTCGACCGCAAGGTGATGAGCGACATCGTCAACCAGGGCGAGGGCGGCTTCCTGGCCTACTTCAACATGTTCTCGGGCGGCGCGCTCGAGCAGCTGTCGGTGTTCGCGCTCGGCATCATGCCGTACATCAGCGCGAGCATCATCATGCAGCTGATGACGGTCGTCATCCCGCGGCTCGAGCAGCTGTCGAAGGAGGGCGAGACCGGCCGCCGCAAGATCAACCAGTACAGCCGCTACGGCACCGTCGGCCTCGCCTTCGTGCAGGGCTACTTCATGGCCAGCTGGCTCGAGTCGCAGAACTCGCAGGGCCAGACGTTGGTCGTCGATCCGGGCCTGGGCTTCCAGATCATGACGGTGCTGACGCTGACCGGCGGCACCATCTTCCTGATGTGGCTGGGCGAACAGATCACCGAGCGCGGCATCGGCAACGGCATCTCGCTGATCATCTTCTCCGGCATCATCGCCAACCTGCCGCGCGCGCTGTACCAGCTGCTGCAGAAGACCCAGGACGATCCCGAGAACTTCGGTCCGATGACCCTGGCCGTGTTGCTGGCCATGGCCATCGCCGTGATCGCGTTCATCATCGTGATGGAGCGCGGGCAGCGGCGCATCCAGGTGCAGTACGCCAAACGCGTGGTCGGCCGCCGCATGTTCGGCGGCAACGCCAACTACCTGCCGTTGCGCATCAACTCGGCCGGCGTGATTCCGCCGATCTTTGCGTCGTCGATCCTGATGTTCCCCAATCAGATCGCCGGCATGACCCAGAACGAGTGGCTGCAGAAGTTCTCGGGCGCGCTGCGCTACGACGGCTGGCTGTACATCACGCTCTACGTCGGGCTCATCGTCTTCTTCTGCTACTTCTACACGGCCATCCAGTTCAACCCGACCGACGTCGCCGACAGCCTGAAGAAGCAGAACGCGTCGGTGCCGGGCATCCGCCCCGGCAAGCGGACGGCGGAGTACATCGACTTCGTGCTCAGCCGCCTGACCTTCGTCGGCGCCTGGTACATCTCGGCGGTGTGCATCCTGCCGCAGCTGCTGCAGACGCGCTTCGACGTGCCGTTCCAGTACGGCGGCACCTCGCTGCTCATCGTCGTCGGTGTCGCGCTGGACACGGCGCAGCAGATCGAGAGCCACCTGGTGACCCGCTCGTACGAAGGTTTTGCGGGCCCGCGCGGGCCTCGGATCCGCGGTCGCAAGGGTTGAGACCCGCCGCCGCGCTCGCTACTCTCGCGCGGGCATGGGCGAGCGCAAGGGTCTCATCCTCATCGGGGCACCGGGTTCGGGCAAGGGCACGCAGGCCAAGCGCCTGCAGGAGCAGCTCGGCTGGGCGCACATCAGCACCGGCGACTTGCTGCGGGCGGCGGTCGCCGCCGGCAGCGAGCTGGGCGTGCGCGCCAAGGGCTTCATGGACGCAGGTGGCTTGGTCCCCGACGCGCTCGTGATCGACCTGCTGCTCGAGGCGCTCGCGGCCCCTGCCGCCGCCAAGGGCTTCATCCTCGACGGCTTCCCCCGCACGATGCCGCAGGCCGAGGCGCTCGACGCCGCGGTCTCGATCGACAAGGTCATCGACCTGCAGGTGCCGTTCTCGCTCATCGAGGAGCGCATCACCGGCCGCCGCATGTCGCCGTCGGGCCACGTCTATCACGTGAAGTACAGCCCGCCGAAGGTCGAGGGCATCTGCGACGTGACCGGCGAGGCGCTGTACCAGCGCAGCGACGACACCCCCGACAAGGTCCGCGAGCGGCTGGCGAAGTTCGAGGCCGAGACGCGGCCGGTGATCGCCCGCTATCAATCCAAGGGCATCGTGGTCGCGGTCGACGGCGTGGGCGATCCCGACGAGGTCTACGCCCGCATCGCTGCGGTGCTGTAGCCGGCGTGCACGCTCGTGCACGACGAGCGCGCCCGGCCAGCTGGCCCCGCCCCCGCCGATGGGCGATGATGTCCGCTTCGGGGGGACGATGGCGATGACGAGCATGCGACGGGCCGTGTGGGGGCTGTGGTTCGGGCTGCTGGCCGCCTGCGGCAGCACGGGTGGCAGCGGGGGCGAGTCGACCTCCGAGGTGGCCGACGGGACCTGCGGGATCGCCGGCTGCGATGACAGCGTCACGACCACGGTCGCCACCACCGGGAGTGGCGAAGGCGGCTCCGCCGACAGCGGCTCGACCGGCGGGGCGGCCACCAGCGGCCTGCCGTGCGACGTCGCCGACGTCGTCGAGCGCAACTGCCTGCTGTGTCACGCGCCCCCCGATGGCCTGTTCGGCGCGCCGATGTCGTTGGCGAGCGCGGCCGACTGGCAGGTGCCTGCCATCACCGCGCCGACCAACAAGGTCTACGAGCTCGCGGCACAGCGCATCGACGATCCCGTGTCACCGATGCCGCAGAACATGGTCATGTCCGACGCCGACAAGGCCACGCTGCACGCGTGGTTCGATGCCGGTGCGCCGGCCGACGAGGGCGCCGACTGTGGCGACACCACCACCGGTGGTGACACCGATGGCGGCGTTGGCCCCGACGCGCTGCCGTGCGAGCCGACCCATACCTTCGTCGCCGGAGCCGGCGACGGCAGCGGCGATGCGTTCCACGTGCCCGAGAACGGCGCCGACAACCTCTACATGTGCTTCACCTTCGCGTCGCCGTTCGGCACCGAGGTGCAGGGCACGGCATGGGCGCCGATCACCGATGACGAGCGCGTACTCCACCACTGGATCCTCTTCCGTACGCAGGAGCCCCAGGTCGACGGCGGCGCGGGGCCGTGCAACATGCCCAGCGACGCGGTGTTCGTGTCGGGTTGGGCGCCCGGCGGGCAGAACTTCGTGATGCCCGACGACGTCGGGCTCGAGCTCGGCGGGCCCGACAACTACTACATCCTGCAGGTCCACTATCACAACGTCGCGCACCACGCCGACGCGCTCGATCGCAGCGGCGTCGCGTTCTGCACCACCGAGACCCCGCGGGCCCACACCGCCGGCGTGTTGACCTTCGGCACCACGTCGATCGACGTGCCCGCCGGCGCCACCGGTGCGACCGCGACCGGCCACTGCCCCAGCTCGATCACGTCGTTGCTGCCGGTCGACCTGAACGTGCTCGCCAGCTTCCCGCACATGCACGGGCTCGGTCGCCAGTTCGACACCACCGTCACGCGCGCGGGCCAAGACCTCACGCTCGTCGACGTGCCGGCGTTCAGCTTCGACAACCAGGTCTCGTACATCCACGACCCGCCGTTCGTGCTGAAGGCCGGCGACTCGATCACGACCACGTGCACCTACGACAACCCGGGCGGCACACCGGTCCACTTCGGCGAGCGCACCGAGGACGAGATGTGCTTCAACTTCGCGCTCATGTGGCCGATCGAGATCCTGCCGCCGCAGTACCGCATCTGCATGACCGACTAGAGTCGTCCCCGCGGGCGCTCGCCCGCTGGGCCCGTGCGGGCCGCCAGAGCGACGACGAAACCAAGACAATCGGCGCCCGAACCAGGACGCGGCCCCGCCCGGCCGGGGCGTTAGCCTGACGCCCATGGTGATTGCCGCGTTCTTCGTGTGCCACTGGGTGCTCGCGGTCTTCTTCCAGAGCTTCTTCCACCATCGCTATGGCGCCCATCGGATGTTCACGATGTCGCGCGGGTGGGAGCGCTTCTTCTATCTCGCGGCCTACGTGACCCAGGGCTCGTCGTTCCTCGACCCGAAGGGCTACGGCATCCTCCACCGCCTGCACCACGCGTTCAGCGACGGCGCACGCGACCCCCACTCGCCACAGAACCACCCCAACGTGTGGGCCATGATGTGGGCGACCAAGTACGAGTACGATCGCTACGCCCACCACGGCGAGCTGCCCGAGGCACGGTTCCTGGGCGGGCTACCGAGCTGGCCCGCGCTCGATCGCATCGGTCAGAGCTGGGTCAGTCGCGTCGCGTTCATGGGCCTGTACGTGTGGTTCTACGCGGCGTTCGCGACCGCTTGGTGGCAGTTCCTGCTGCTGCCGGTGCACTTCATGATGGGCCCGGTGCACGGCGCCATCGTGAATTGGTGCGGCCATCGCTACGGCTACCGCAACTTCTCGCTCGCCGACCAGTCGCGGAACTCGCTCATCGTCGACCTGGTCTGCGCCGGTGAGCTGTACCAGAACAACCATCACAAGTACTCGATGTCGCCCGACTTCGCGGCGCGGTGGTTCGAGTTGGACACCACCTACGCGGTGATGCGTGTGTTTGCGTGGCTCGGCATCATCGAGTTCGGCGCGCACACCCAGCGCATGCGGCTGACCGAGCGGGCCATCGCGCGGGCCGGCGAGGCCGGGGTCGCGCAGGCGTGTGCGACGATGCCGTCGATCGACGATTCGCCGGTGGCGGTGCTGGTCGACGAGCCGGTCGCGACCAGCGACCTCTGAGCGGCCTCGATCGTCCTCAGCGACGCTCGACGCTCGAGGCACCGCTGGTGTGGGGCTCGACCTTGCCGGCGTTCCCAGCCCACCGCACGTGGCTCGCACCGCTGGCGTCGGCGTCGAGCGAGACCTCTGCGGTGACGTCGATCGAGCTTGCGCCGCTGGCATCGACCTCGACTTCGTCGGCGGTGGTGGCCGCCGCGTCGACCGTCGACGCACCACTGGCGTCGACATGCAGCGTCGTCACGCGGCCGCTCGCGCGCGCATGGCTGGCGCCGGACAACGCGAGTGTGAACGCATCTCCGCTGAGGCCGGTGAGCTCGGCCCGCGCGGCGCCACCGAGCATCACGCGATCGAGCGTCGGCGTGTGCACCACGAGCACGAGGTCGAGCGACGGCAACACGTTGTCGTGCAGGCGCGCCTGCAGTACGCCGTCGTCGACCGCGAGCTCGACCTTGGGCACGAGGTTCGCGTCGCCGCGCAGCTCGACCGCCTGCGGTCCGTCGGTGCGGGTGGCCTGCAGATGGAAGACACCGCCGACATCGACCGCGTGGAACGGCGCGAGCTCGGGCTGGATCGAGCTCGGCTCGCCGTTGCCGCGCTCCATGCACGCCGTGAGGCCGAGCGTGAGGCAAGCGAGGGTGAGGGGGCGTCGGCGGGTCGTCATGGGATCTCCAGGGCCGGGCCGGGGACGGCTGCGGGCCCGCGAGGGGTAGCACGGCGCCACCGCGCGGCCCGTGGGGTCGGCGTCGCCACGGCGTTGGAGGGCGTCGCCGGGCCGCCATGGGGGTCTGGCGGTCGTTTGGGCCCCGCATCCCCGGGGCGCGCCGCGGCCCGGGGGGCGAACGCCGGCCGGCCGGTCGATGGTGCGGATCCTCAAGCCACGACAGCCGTGCGGACCCGCTGGACAGCCGCGGGGGGGCCCCCTACACTCCGCGCTCCCTGGGGCCCCCCAAGGACGCACGAATGCCTGCTTCGAGCGATGAGCTGCTGGCCGCAACGGTCCAGCACGAGCTGGGCAACCAACTCTTTCGACTGCTCCTGTCCGACGGAACCACTCTCATCGCAGGTCTCTCCACCGAAGTCAGACGACTGGGCTTGCCCATCAGCACCGGGATGCGTGTAGAAGTGCGTCGCGCCCGGTTGGACCCCGCCCGCGGGACCGTCCTCGGTCCCATCTCGGTCTCCGAGCAAACCGCTCGGCCCCGCACCACAGTGTTCGACCCCACGAAGAATCCTCGCAAGCGAAGTTAGCCGCGTGATGCCATGAAAGTCCGAGCCAGCGTCAAGAAGATCTGTGAGAAGTGCAAGGTGATCCGCCGGAAGGGCATCGTGCGCGTCATCTGCGAGAACCCCAAGCACAAGCAGAGGCAAGGCTAGTCCATGGCACGCATCGCCGGCGTCGACCTTCCCCGCAACAAGCGGATCGAGGTTGCCCTCACCTACATCTATGGCATCGGTCGCGTGACGGCGTCCGAGATCCTCGACAAGTCGGGCGTTGGTCCGTCGGTTCGCACCGACGAACTCACCGACGAGCAGGTCAGCGCCATCCGCCACGTCATCGAGAGCAGCTACAAGGTCGAAGGTGATCTTCGACGCGACGTGCAGTCGAGCATCAAGCGATTGATGGACCTCGGCTGCTACCGCGGGCTGCGACATCGCCGTGGGCTGCCGGTTCGAGGGCAGCGCACGCACACCAACGCGCGCACGCGCAAGGGCCCCAAGCGCGCCACCATCGCGCAGAAGAAGCGAGTCTGATCCATGGCCACCACGCAGGGGAACAAGCCCACCAAGAAGCGTGCGAAGAAGAACGTCTCGACCGGCATCGTGCACATCCGGTCGACCTTCAACAACACGGTGGTCAGCGTGACCGACGTCAACGGCAACGTGTTGTCGTGGGCCTCGGCCGGCGTGCGCGGCTTCAAGGGCTCGCGCAAGTCGACCCCGTTCGCCGCTCAGCTCGCCGCGGACGATGCCGCCCGCAAGGCCGCGGAGCACGGCGTCCACACGGTCGCGATCCGCATCAGCGGTCCCGGTGCCGGTCGCGAGTCGGCGTTGCGTGGCATCCAGTCGGCTGGCATGCGCGTGACCTCGATCAAGGACGTCACTCCGATCCCCCACAACGGCTGCCGCCCGCCCAAGCGTCGCCGCGTCTGACCCGTCTTCCCAGGCTTCCAAGGCACCATGGCTCGCTATACCGGACCCGTTTGTCGTCTCTGCCGTCGTGAGGACGTGCAGTTGTTCCTGAAGGGCGATCGCTGCTTCTCCCAGAAGTGCGCCTACGAGCGTCGGCCGTACCCGGCCGGCCAGCATGGCCAGGGCCGCAAGCGCCGGCCGTCGGACTACGGCCAGCAGCTTCGCGAGAAGCAGAAGGTCAAGCGCATGTACGGCCTGCTCGAGAAGCAGTTCCGTGGCTACTACTACCGCGCGGCCCGCATGAAGGGCGTGACCGGCGAGAACCTGCTGTCGCTGCTCGAGCGTCGGCTCGACAACGTCGTGCTGCGCTGTGGCTTCGGCAACAGCCACGCCGAGGCCCGCCAGCTCGCGCGCCACGGTCACTTCACGGTGAACGGCAAGCGGGTCAACATCCCCAGCTACCTGGTGAAGTCGGGCGACATCATCGAGGTGCGCGAGGGCAGCCGCACGATCCAGAAGATCGTCGACGCCCTCGGCAAGGTCGACCGCACCTCGCGGCCGACCTGGATCGAACTCGACAAGGACAACATGCGCGGGAAGATCACCGCGCTCCCGGCTCGCTCCGACATCGCGGCCGACATCGACGAGCAGCTGATCGTCGAGCTCTACAGCAAGTGATCGAGTGAGCGCCTTGGCGGGCCGAGTACCGGCTTCGCCTTCGCGAGGAGAACGAGGATGCAGGACACCAACACCATCGCCCGCAACTGGCGCGACCTCATTCGCCCGAAGAAGCTCGAGGTCGAGGGCGAGAGCCTCACCGACGGCTACGGCAAGTTCACGTGTGAGCCGCTCGAGCGCGGCTACGGCATCACGCTGGCGAACAGCCTGCGTCGCGTGCTGTTGTCGTCGCTGCAGGGCGCCGCCATCACCACCGTGCGGATCGAGGGCGCGCTCCACGAGTTCACGACCATCGAGGGTGTGGTCGAGGACGTCACCGACATCATCTTGAACGTCAAGGCGCTGCGCCTGCGGATGGACGACTCCACGCCGCGCACGCTGACGATCGACAAGCAGGGTGAGGGTGAGGTCAAGGCCTCGGACATCCAGTGCCCGACCGGCGTGACCGTGCTCGACGGCGAGCAGCACCTCGCGACGCTGTCCAAGGGTGGCCACCTGCGGATGGAACTCACCTGCGAGATGGGTCGTGGCTACGCCACCGCCGACCAGAACAAGCGCGAGGGCATGCCCATCGGCGTGATTCCGATCGACAGCCTGTTCTCGCCGATCCAGAAGGTGAACTACCGCGTCACGAACGCCCGCGTCGGTCAGCGCACCGACTACGACCGTCTCGTGCTCGAGGTGTGGACCGACGGTTCGGTGCGCCCGGACGACGCGGTCGCCTTCGCGGCGAAGATCCTGAAGGAGCAGCTCTCGATCTTCATCAACCGCGAGGAGATCGAAGAGGCGACCACGGCGGAGCCGACCGAAGAGGACAAGCTCAACGAGTACCTCTGGCGCTCGGTCGACGAGCTCGAGCTCTCGGTGCGCTCGGCCAACTGCCTGCAGAACGCGAACATCCACTACATCGGTGACTTGGTGCAGAAGACCGAGCCCGAGATGCTCAAGACCAAGAACTTCGGCCGCAAGTCCTTGAAGGAAATCAAGGAAATCCTCGCGCAGATGGGCTTGACGCTGGGCATGAAGATCCCCAACTGGCAGGGCCCGCCGCCGGCCCGCGAAGACGCTTAGAGGTTCCCATGCGACATCGCGACGCTGGCCGCAAGTTCGGCCGAAACAGCACCCACCGCAACGCCATGTTCCGCAACATGGCGACCTCGCTCGTCGAGCACGGGCGAATCACCACCACCGAGCCCAAGGCCAAGGAGCTGCGGCGCTTCGTCGAGAAGGTGATCACCCGCAGCATCGGCGTCCACGAGCTCGTGGCCAAGCCAGTCGACTCGCGCACCAAGGCCGAGCAAGCCCAGGTCGTGCACGCGATCCGCATGGCCGGCCGCCTGGTCCGCACCCGTGAGGCGCTGAGCAAGCTCTTCACCGAGGTCGCGCCGCGCTTCAAGGACCGCCCGGGCGGGTACACCCGCATCATCCGCACCGCGCCCCGTCCGGGCGATGGCGCGCCGATGGCGATCATCGAGCTCGTCTAGGCTCGTTTGGGCGCTGCGCGGACGACCGCCCGCTGGGGCGGTCGGGAGTCCGCGATACTGGCCGCGTGAGCACGGGTTTCGCCCGTCGTTCGCGCGGCTTTTTTGTCGCACATCGTGGGACCGCCTAACGTGGTCCCATGCTGTTCGCGTCGTCGTCCGCGCAGGTTTTGATCGAGATCGGGCTCGTGCTCGGCGTGCTCGCGGGCGTGCTGGGTTGGCTGGGGCGCCGCGCGAAGGCGGCGGATCCGAGCGTGCTGCGGACCATTCGCCTATCGCCGCAGCACGCCGTCTACGTGGTTGCCGTGGAGGACCGTCGGCTGCTGCTCGGGGTCGGGCAGGGCTCGGCGCCGACGTTGCTGTGCGACCTCGGCGATCGGATCAAGGCCGTGCGCAACGACGCGACCCGTGCGGACGCGGGCCCGCGCGCCGGGGGCGATGCGTTCGTGGCCGGGGCCAGCCGCGGTCGCGGGGGCTGGGACCACGGTGCCTGAGCTCTCGAGCTCGACGGCGACGTTCGCCTTGCTGGCGATCGTACCGATCGTGCTCGTGGTCGCGACCGCGTTCGCGAAGTCGTCGGTCCTGCTCGGTGCGGTCCGCACCGGCCTGGGCGCCGAGGCGCTGCTGCCGATGCCGGTGGTGCTGGCGCTGGCGATGGTGGTCACCGCGATCGTGATGGCGCCGACCGCCGCTGCGGTGCTGGGCGAGATCGACGCCCGCGGTGGTCCGGCGGCCATCGACGGCGTCTCGGGGTGGTGGGATACCGCCGCCCCCTGGCTCGAGTTCCTCCAGCGCCACGCCGACGGCGACGAGCTGTCGTTCTTCGCCGAGCTGCAGGCACGGGGCGCCGAAGACCCGCTGGTGATCGTGCCGGCGTTCCTCGTGACCGAGCTGCGCGAGGCGCTGTCGATGGCGGTGGTGGTGTTGGTGCCGTTGGTGGTGGTCGATCTGTTGGTCGCCCAGGCGGTGACGCTGCTGGGCTTCGCACAGCTGCAGACCGCGCTGGTGTCGGTGCCGCTCAAGCTGTTGTTGTTCCTCGCCGTTGGCGGCTGGGGCGTCGTGATCGGCGGGTTGGTCGAGGGCTATCGATGAGCGACGGCGTCGCGTTGGTGCACGACGGCTTCGCGCTGCTGCTGGCGATCGCGATCCCGCTGGTGGCGGCGGCAGTGGTCGGGGTGTTGCTCGCCGTGCTGGCCACGCGCGCGCTCGGCATCGCCGATCCCGCGGTCGGGGCGGTCGCGCGGGCGCTCGCGGTGTTCGCCGCGGTGGCGATGTTCGGTGCGACTTGGGCCACGCAGCTGCAGGAGTTCACGGCGACGGCGTGGTCGCAGCTCGCCGCGCTCGGGCGCGGACCATGAGCGCGCTGGCGCAGGCGCTGGTGTTGGCGTTCGCGCGCTACGTCGCGCTGCTGCGGGTGCAGCCGCTCTTGCGGGCCGCGTTGCCCTCGGCGTGGTGGGCCCTCGCCGCGATGACGGCGGCCGTGCTGGTGCTGCGCGAGGGCGTGGTGCCCGGGCCAGTGCGTAGCCTCGATGGGTTCGTGCTCGCGTTGGTGCTGGAGCTGGTGCTCGGTACCGTCGTGGGCGTGGTGGTGGCCCTGCCGGCGCAGGTGCTGGTCGGCGCGGCGAGCGTACCCGCGGTGCTGCTGCGGGTGCCGGCAGCGGGCTGGACCGCGCTGGTGCTGGCGTTGGTGTCGTCGGCTGCGTTCGCGATGGGGCTGCACCACGCGGTGCTCGCGGGTGCGTCCACGCTGCAGCAGGTGTTCCCGCTCGGGGACGCTCGCACGTGGTGGCTCGGCGCGGACACGGTTGCCGCGGAACTGGTCGCGATCGCCCACGCCTCGACCGTGCTCGCGCTGGCGCTCGCGAGCCCGACGCTGTTGGTGGCCGCGGCGGTCGAGCTGGTGGGCGCGGCCGCGGCGCGCAGCTCGGGTGAGGCCGCGTCCCTCGCCGCTGCGCCGGTGGCGTTGCTGCGACTGGCCGCGGTGTTGATTGCGCTCGGGGCCTCGTGGGCGATCGACATGCCGCGGTGGGCCGGCGCAGCGCTGCCATCGGTGCCCGCGACCGCGCCGTAGCGCCGAGGGGGCGCCGCCGCCGTCTGGCCGCCTCGGGGGCGATGCCCGCCCTGGTTGTGCGATGCTCGCCCGGCGTGCGATCGCATCGACAGCAGCGCGCCGGCGCGATTCGAAGCCCCGGTTCGGCGACCGTCTGCGTGTTGGTGCCGTGGCTGTGGGCTTGCGGGCGCGATCTCCCCGAGGCCACGCTCGACGACCTGCGGCAGCCGACCGGCGTCGCGCTCTCGGACGAAGGGCGCTTCTTGTTCGTGACCAACGGCAACTGGGATCAAGCCGAGCGCACCGGTGGCGTGCTGGTGCTGGACCTACAGTCGCTGCACGATGCGCTGGCGGACCACGACGAGCACGGCCCTTGTCGCGTGCGCGCCCAGACGCCGGTGGCCACGATCGAGTGCGGCGCGCGCGGCCTGGTGGTCCCCCGCGCCGGCATCACGCTGGGCAGCGCGGTCGGCAATCTCGCCCGCGATCGTCCCGCCGGCGTGACCGGGGCCCTGCGGCTGTTGACGGTGCAGCGCGCCCCCGCGGCGGTGGTGTGGTTCGACGTGATCGCCGGCGACGACGGTCCCCAGCTCGATTGTGGCGTGGGCTTCGACGGCAACTGCGACGACGTGCACGTCATCACCACCGCGCCCGATCGCGGCGATCTGCGGCTGCCACCGGACCCTGCGCGGGTCGTGGTCGACGACCAGGGCTACCGCTTCGCCTACGTGCCGCAGCTGTTCGGCGAGCGCGGCTCGCCCAAGGCGGACCTCTCGCTCATCGACCTCGATGGTGAGTTCGGCCCCGAGCTGGTCAACGTCGCCCAGGACGTCTACCGCGACGATCCCTTCGATGGCACCGAGTACTCGGGGGGCTTCGGCGTGGCGTCGCGGCCTTGCGACCTCGCGAACGCGCCCGACGGCAGCCGCGATTGCACGCGACCGGTGCTGTACGGCAGCCAGCGCTTCTTCCCGTCGCTGCGACGCTTTGCCGTCGCGCCGGGGCTCGACGTCATCGTGCCCGGTGAGGAGTCGTCGATCGCCAACGTGAACCCCGAGAGCGTGCAGCAGCAGCCGTTCCTGGCCGATCTCGCGTTCGAGGACCCCAGCGACGGCGTCGATCTGTTGGTGGTGCAGACCACCCCCGCTGCGTTGTTGCGCATCGACACCACCGTCGAGGACGGCCGCTCCGTCGACGCCATCGTCGGCATGCTGCCGCTGTGCGAGCAACCCAACATGCTCGCGGTGCACCGGCACGGCGACGACGAGCCGCTCGCGCTGGTGTCGTGCTTCGCCGAGGGTGAGCTGGCGATCGTCGGGCTGACGAGCTGGCGCGTGCTGCAGCAGCTCGAGCTCGAGGCCGGCGCGAACGAGATCACCATCGACCCCGCGCGACAGTGGGCGTTCGTGGCCAACACCCCGGCCGACTCGATCTCGGTGGTGTCGCTCGATCGCGACGCGGCTGGCTATCTCACCGAGATCGCCCGCATCGTGCACGGCTGACGCGGGGGCGCGCACGGCGACGGGCGAGCTCGGGAGCTCGCACGCCCGAGACCATTGTGGGGGCGCGCCTTTGGCCCCCGGCCCAAGCCAGACCCGCGGCTCAAGCCGCCCCGACGCGAGGTCGAACGAACGTGCGAGGTGATCGAGACCCGTCATCGCGGCCGTGCGGCCGCCCTCGCGACGCTGGTGCTGCTGACCGTGGCCTGCGATCGCGCGACCTACCTCGAGGGGGTGACGCGCTGGCGCAGCAGCGATGCCGCCTACGGCGTCGAGTTCGTCACGCCACCGTGGACGCTCGCCAGCGACGACGGCGTCACGCTCGAGCTCCACGTCGCAGCCGAGATCTTCGGCGTTGCGGTCGGGGGCTCGCCGCCGACCCACGTGTTCGCGCTGGGGCCGATCGATCCCAGCTCCGACCTCGCGTCGCTGCTGCCCGATAGCGTCCAGCTGGGCAGTGGCAGCGGCAGCGGCACCGGCTTCGACATCGGCGATCTCGCCGACACGGGCGGCAGCGACGGCACCGGCGGTGCATCGCCGCTGCTCGACGTCGACCTCACCAACCCGCGGGAGGTCGCGCTCGCGGAGCTCGATCACTTGGTCACCGATCAGCAGGCCGAGCTCGAGCGCGAGCTGGTGGAGACCACCGCGCCCGGGGCACCGTGGCGGTACGACGTCGTGATCCCGCCGGGCGTCTACGTGCGCGGTCTCTACTACGACGGCGGCGGACGGACGATCCGCGCCAGCTTCGCCTCGCTGTTCTCCCCCGCCGATGGCGATCTCGACGCGATGGCGGCGACCATCGACGTGGTGGGGGCCAAGTGATCCCACTGCTGCTGCTGCTGCTCGCGGGCCCGCCGAAGCTGCCGCCGCTGCCCGGTGGTGGCATGCCGCCCGCGCAGGCCCCTGCGCCCAGCAAGGCGCCGGCGACCGAAGATGTCTCCGAGGACGCGCCGCCCGCCGACCACGACGCGCCGCATGCGGAGGCCGACGACGTGCCCGCCCCGCCGCCCGCACCCACGCCGACACCGCGCGCCGGTGCGACGCCGCCGGGCGGGCCGAAGTCGTCGCCCGCGTCGCCCAAGCCGCCGGCCCTGGCCTCGCCCAGCCTGCCGGGTACGATGCAGGCGCCGCCCGCCGCGGCGCCACCGGGGCCGGAGCTCGCCGCCGATGGCCCGGCGGGGTTTCGCGAGCGCAACGAGGGCCTCCCGCCCGGCGCGGCCAAGCGTTCGAGCAAGGGCGGCGGCGGAGCATCGCTGCGTCTGGTCGCGCGCGACGAGGTCGAGCGCTGGGAGGCCGAGGATCGCAAGCAAGCGGCGGCGGCCAAGCCCGCGCCGACCCGCAGCGCCACGCGGGCACCGTCGGTCACGCGCACGGCCACCGCGGCGCCTGCCGACGAGCAGCTGCGCTACCGCAGGCCACCGCATCCGCCCCAGCGCTCGGCTGCGTTCGTGCTCGGCTACCGCTACTTCTCGATCCGCGATCGTCTCGGGCGCGCACAGAACTGGCACCTCGCGTCGCTCGAGGTGACACCGATGCGCCGCTACGTGCGGATCAACCTGCTCACCGAGTTCGGCATCGAGGGTGGACCCGCGGCGACGCGGGGCGACCGCGCCGACATGCTGCTGATGGAGCGGCTCGGCCTGGGCATGCAGTACCCCCACGTGGTCACGCCGTTCCTCGAGTTCCAAGCCGGCGTGGGCGGGGCTCGCGTGGAGCTCTTCGGGCGCAACGACATCGCGCTGCTGTACACACTGGGCCTCGATCTCGGGGCCCAGTTCGCGGTCGCGAAGTGGTTGTACCTGCACGCCGCGCTGGGGTGGATCCGTCCGACCTTCGTGTGGCGGGAGAAGGTCGCCAGCTACGATCGCCTGGCGTTCAAGCTCGGCGTCGGGTTCTAGTACGGGCGTATTTCAAGTTGCGGCAACGCAGCGAGGCGCGGTCAGGGCGGTGTTATGGCCCGTCACAATCCCTGTGTCGAGGTACTAGGCGGCCGCGCCGACGACCCGATGACCCACGGACGCGTCACAGGCTCGCGACCGCGATGGGACTCGCGGAGAAGCCGAGCGCGCCGTCACCGAGCGCGCCGTGGTCCCGCTCGCCCCAACAGACCACGTCGCCCGCGCTGCGGCGCGCGCAGCTGATGCTGCCCCCGGCCGCGATCTCGCGGGCCCCGTCGACGCCGCCCACACCGACGGGCACGCGCTGGATGCCGCCGGCCTCGCGGCCCAGCTGGCCGTCGGCGTTGGTGCCCCAGCAGGCCACTGCGCCGCTGCTCCGCGCGACGCAGATGTGCGCGACGCCGCCCGACAGCGCGATCGCGTCGCTGATGTCCTTCACCGGCACGCGCGTGGTCCATGTGCCCTCGATGCCCGCACCGAGCTGGCCGCGATCGTTGTGCCCCCAGCACGCGATCGCTCCGCTGCGTCGACGCGCGCACGAGTGGACCTCGCCGGCCTCGACCTCGACCGCGTCCTCGACCCGCACGACCGCGACCGGGTTGGGCTGCGGCGTGCCGAGCTCCTTCGACGGCGGGCCATTGCCGAGCTGGCCGAAGTGATTGTGCCCCCAGCACGCGACGCGACCCGACGCCCGCACCGCGCAGCTGTGCTCGCCGCCCGCGGCGATCTGGATCGCATCGCGGAGGTTGGGCACATCGGTGATGCCTGCGGGGCGATCGAGCACGACCGCACCGACCTGGCCGAACTGGCCGTCGCCCCAGCACGACACCGCACCGCCGCGTCGACGCACACAGGTGTGCGCACGGCCACCGGCGACCTCGACGGCGTCGTTGATGCCGGCCACGCGCCCCGGCACGCGGCGGCCGGCGTGCTTGCCATCGCCGAGCTGACCGCCGTCGTCGGCGCCCCAGCACCACACTGCGCCGTCGTTGGTGACGGCGCAGGCGTGCTGCCACCCGGCGCCCAGCGAGATCACGTTCGACAGCGATGCGAGCGTGGTCGGGGCGTGGGCGTCGTCGCTGCCGCCGTTGCCGAGCTGGCCGACCGCGTTGGCGCCCCAGCACGCGACCTTGCCCCGCGTGAGCGCGCATGCGAAGTCGAGCCCGGTCACCACGCGATCGACGTCGTCGAGCGCGACCACCGGCGCGCGGCCCTCGGCCGCGCCGGCCGTGCCGCCGCCGAGCATGCCGTGATCGTTGCGGCCCCAGCACGCGACGCGACCGGGTCGCGTGAGCGCGCAGGTGCTGTCACCGCCCGCGGCGATGTCTCCGATCTCCGCCATGCGCAGCACCGCGACCGGGGCCTCGCGCACGTCGGTGGTGCCGTCCCCGAGCTGGCCGTCGTCGTTGGCACCCCAGCACTGCACGCGACCGGTGGTCAGCCGCGCGCAGGTGTGGCTGTCGCCGGCCGCGAGCTCGGCGACGTTGAGGACGTTCGGGCTCTTCGGCGTGCTGCTGGTGCCGCCGCGCTGCCCGTCGATCTGTCCCGAGCTGTCATCCCCCCAGCACGCCACCAAGTTGGCGGCCGTGATCACGCAGGTGTGCTGCGCACCGGCGGCGATGGCCTTGGCTCCGGCGGTGTTGGCGACCGCGCGCGGCCGCGAACCATCACCACCGGCACTGCCGAGCTGCATGCGATCGTTGCGGCCGAAGCACAGCACGCCGCCCTGCTTGCGCAGCGCGCAGGTGTGCGCGTCACCGGCGGCCAGCGCCGTCACGTCGCCGAGGCCCTGCACCGCCACCGGTGCAACCCAGGCGGTGCGCCCGGCGGTGGCGAGCTGGCCCGAGCGGTTGTCGCCCCAGCACACCACACTCGCGTTGCGACGCAGCGCGCACACGTGGCGACGGCCCGCGACCAGCGAGACGGCGTCGCCGAGACCTTTGGCGACCACCGGTGCGCTGGCGTTGCTGCGACCGGGTCCGCCCTCGCCATCACCGAGCTGTCCGAGATCGTTGCGGCCCCAACACGCGACCGTGCCGGGGTGGCGCCGCACGCAGGTGAAGCCGTCGCCGGCGACCAGCTGCTCGGCATCCTCGACGCCGCGCACCTCGACCGCAGTGAGGCTGTCCTCGCGCAGTCCGTGCCCGAGCTGACCGTTGCCGCCGCCGCCCCAGCAGCGAACCTGGCCGCCCTGGTGACGCGCGCACACGTGATCCACACCGACGGCGATCTCGACGACCGGGCCGCGCGGGCGTGACGAGCCTCCGCCACCACCGACCGGCGTCACGGTGCCGCCGTGGTGCTCGGGGTCGCGGGTGTCGCACGCGGCGGCGAGGGTCCACGCGAGCACCGCGAACACGACGGCGCTCGCGCGCGGCAGGAGATCGGCCCAACGAAGCCGCGGCGCCTGGGGAAGCATTGCGCGCAGCATACCTTGCACCGCGCGCGCGATGGTCTCCGGCGACCGCCGCAACCGTGGCCGCACGCGCCTGCGACCGGGTCGGTGCGCAATCCTTGGCGAAGCGGCGCGGCCACTGGTAGATGGGTCGGGTGAGCGCTGCGACGGCGAGTCCGGCCCGAGTGCGTCGCGCCCATCGGGCGGGGTTGCGTCCAACGTCGGCATGTCTGGTCCCTGGCTGCGTGTGCGTGGCCCTGTCGCTGGCGACCGGCGTGAGCTCCGACGCGCCCACGGACCTGGGCGATGGGGTCGCGGCCGCGCTCGCCGACGGTGGTGTGGCGGCTCGCACATTCGCCACCCAGGGCTTGAACACCGCGATCGCAGTGATGTCGGCGATGGGCGCCATCGTGATCGCGATCGTCATCGTCGCGGCCGCCGCGTCGGGACGGCTGGGTGCGATCGATCCCGGCGCCGCCGCGGGCCTCGAGCTGCCCCCGCGGCCGGTTCGCATGCGCGTGGCGATCGTCGCGGTCGCATTGTCGCTGGGCGTCGGCGCGGTGGTGGTGCGTGCTCGCATCGCGGGCGCGGCGCGGGCGGCCGACGCGTCGCCCGAGGCACTCGTCGCGCTGTGGCGCGGTAGCGCCGGCGACACGCTGATGGCGATCGGTCTGGCACTGCTGGCGATCGCGGCGTTCGAGCTGTGGCAGAGCCGCCGCGATCTCGAGCTCGCGCTGCTCGAGGGCGAAGATCGCAACGCCGCGCGGCCGAGGATCATCGCGCGGTGACTTCGCGGCTGGTGTCGGTCGCCGTCGCGGTCGCGCTCGACAACGCGTTCACCTACGCGGTGCCCGAGCACCTCGAGCTCCCGCCGGCGGGCGCCCGCGTGCTGGTGCCGCTGGGCGCCCGCGTGCTCGTCGGAGTCGTGCGCGCCGAGCCGGCCGCGCCGGTCGCGAAGGGGCTCAAGGCGCTGCTCGACGTGCTCGACCCCGAGGAGCCCGCGCTCACGCCGGCGCTGCTTCAGCTGTGCGAGTGGCTGTCGGACTACTACCTCGCGCCGATCGGCGAGGTCTATCGACTCGCGCTGCCGGGCATGCTCACCCACGCCGACGCGCGCGTGGTCGCGATCACCGACACTGGACGCCTCGCGCTCGATGCCGCGGGGCCCTTGCTCGGCGGCACCGCGCTGCAGGCCAGCGAGCGCGCGCTGCTCGAGGCCGTGGCGCACGGCGGCGCGACCGGCCTGCCGATGCCGAAGCTGGTCCGCACGCTCAAGCGCGGCGGCGCGTCGCGGGTGCTCGGCGCCCTCGAGGCCCGCGGGCTGGTCACCGCAGGTTGGGCCCAGGACGACGAGCTGCGCACGGAGACGTGGGTGCGTCGCACCGACGCGCTGCGCGATGGCAGCGGCGAGGACGAGCTGCAGCGCGTGATCGGTCGCTCGAAGCAGCGCCGCGCCCTGCTCGACGAGCTCGAGCGCCGCACCGACGACGACGCCGGCTGGGTCGCGCTCGGCGAGCTGCGGGGGCCGTTCCCGCGGGTGCGCGAGCTGCTGCCGCCGCTGCTCGGCGCGCAGCTGGTCGAGCTCGAGGAGCGGGCACGCACGCTCGACCCGTTCGCGCAGACCGAGCCGGCGGCCGCATTGCCACAGACGCCGACTGCCGATCAGGCGCAGGCGCTGACGTACCTGCACGGATTGCTGGCACGCGGCGGCTTCGAGTCGGTGCTGCTGCAGGGCATCACCGGCAGCGGCAAGACCGAGGTGTACCTCCAGCTCATCGCGAGCGTGCGGGCGCAGGGGCGGGGCGCGATCGTGCTGGTGCCGGAGATCGCCCTCACGCCCCAGCTCGCCGATCGCTTCCGGGCCCGCTTCGGCGACGAGGTCGCGGTGCTGCACAGCGGCCTCACGCCGCGCCAGCGGCTCGACGCGTGGCAGCAGATCCGCCGCGGCCTGCGTCCGATCGTGATCGGCGCGCGCTCGGCCGTGTTCGCACCGTTGCCCTCGCTGGGGGTGATCGTGGTCGACGAGGAGCACGACGCCTCCTTCAAGCAGGAGGACGGCGTGCGCTACCACGGGCGCGACGTCGCGCTGGTGCGGGCCAAGGCCGCGGGGGTGCCGGTCGTGCTGGGGTCGGCGACGCCCTCGCTCGAGAGCTACGCGCTGGCCCAAGCCGGTCGCCACCACTGGCTGCACCTGCGGCAGCGGCCCACGCCGCGGCCGCTGCCGAGCGTCGAGGTGGTGCCGCTGTCGGTGCACCGGCCCGATCCCGAGTCGCTGATGACGGCGCGCCTGCGGCAGAGCATTGCCGAGTGCGCGGGTGCGGGCGAGCAGGCGATCGTGTTCCTCAACCGTCGCGGCTTCACCACCACCTTGGTGTGCGATCAGTGCGGCTCGTTCCAGCAGTGCCCCGACTGCAGCGCGCCGTCGATGACGTACCACCTGCAGCGGCACCGGCTCATGTGCCACCTGTGCGGTCACATCGAGGCGACGCCCGATCGCTGCTCGTCGTGCGGCTGGCACGAGCTCTCCCACGGTGGCGTGGGCACCGAGCGGGTCGAGTCGGCCCTCGCACGCGAGCTGCCCGGCATCCGCGTGCTGCGGCTCGATCGCGATGCGACCCGTGGCCGCGCGCTGTTCGACACGCTGGCACGCTTCCGGGCCCGCGAGGCCGACGTGTTGGTCGGCACCCAGATGCTCTCGAAGGGCCACGACTTCCCCGGCGTGACGCTGGTCGGCATCCTCCAAGGCGATCACGGGCTCGCGCTGCCCGACGTGCGTGCGGCCGAGCGCACCTTCCAGCTGCTCACGCAGGTCGCCGGACGGGCCGGGCGCGGCGATCGACCCGGGCGCGTCATCATCCAGGCGTGGGCGGTCGATCACCCCGCCATCGCGTGCGCGCAGCGTCACGACGTCGAGGGCTTCGCCGCACTCGAGCTCGAGCAGCGGCGGCGGCTCGACAACCCGCCCCACGGTCACCTGGCGTTGGTGCGCGTGAGCGGGCTCGGCGCGGCCGCGGTGCAAGCCCGCGCGCGCGCGCTCGGACAGCTGGCGAGCGAGCGCATCGCTCGGTTGCCGAGCCCCGACCTCGTGCGTCTGCTGGGCCCGGTGCCTTCGCCGATCGAGCGCATCGACCGACGCACCCGCTGGCAGCTGCTGCTGCGCGCGCGTGAGCGCTCGCCGCTGCGGTGGGTGCTGCAGGCCCTGCGGCCGCGGCTCGGTGCCGAGGGCAGCGGCGCGACGCAGACCCACGCGTTCGTCGACGTCGATCCGTACAGCATGCTGTAGACTCGCGCCCGGACAGCGCGACCACGTGGACGCAGAGGTGCTCATCGTCGGTGATCCGAGCAGCCGCGCGGGCGTGGTCGGGCAGGTCGCGTCGCTCGGTTACGCCGCGGCAGCGATCGGGCCCGAGCTCGCGGCCGCGGCGCTCGAGTCGAGTGCGCCGCGCATGATCGTCGTGTTCCTCGACGACATCGATCCGCCGGTGTTCATGGCGGCGCTGCGCCGGCTCCACCGCGGCGCGGCGATCCCGGTGACGCTGTGCGGCCGCCCGGCCGACTCGGGCTTCGATCTCGCCGACGTGCTCGAGCTCGGCGCCGATCACTTCATCGAGGAGCCGATCACCGACGACGCGCTGCTCGCTGCACTCGAGGCGCTCGCGGGCCCGCCGCTGCGGCGCACGATCGAACCCAGCCCCATCGCGCCGGTCGAGCCGGTCGCGACGGCGGCCGAGGCGAGCGGCTCGTGGCCGACGCGCACCGAGGTCATCGAAGAGACCGGGCCGGTGCGGGTGCTGCCGGCGGCGACCGACGAGTCGCAGATGAGTGGCCAGCTGCACCGCGCGTTCGGCATCCTCGACGCGCGTCGGCGTTCGCCGCAGGAGCGCAGCGCGGTCGGTGACTCCGCCGACGATCTCGATCTCGCCGATCTCGGCCTCGACGACGTGCCGTTGCCGGAGCACGACGACGGCATCGATCCCGGCGAGTCCCACGACCGCCTCGAGGTCGCGCAGCTGCACGTGTTGGTGCCCGGCACCGACGTCCACGGGCTCGAGATTGCCTCGCCGTTGCGGCCACCCAAGGGCCCGCGCGAGACCACCGTGCTGCTCGAAGACGCGAGCCCGGTCGGTCCCCGCACGCCCACCGGCAACCGCTATGCGCCGCCCGATGGCGTCACCGGCGAGGTCCGCGAGCGCACCTCGCCGCAGGTCTCGGTCACCTCGGAGTTCGCCGATCGCCCGCGGCGTCGTGTGCCGTTGCCGCTCGAACGCCAGGGTGACCTCGCGACCGTCGAGGTGCCGCGACTGCTGAGCCGCCTGCACCGGGCCGCATTCACCGGCAAGCTGACGCTGGCGGCGGCGCGGGTCGAGAAGAGCGTGTGGTTCGAGTCGGGCGTCATCGTCTTCGCGCGCTCGAGCGCGGGCCATGATCGCCTGCTCGATGGTCTGCTGCGCTCGGGCCTGCTGACGCGCTCGCAGTACGCCGAGGCGCGGCGCATGACCGAGGCCGACGGTCGTCGTGCCGGCCAGGTGCTGGTCGAGGCCGGGTTGCTCAAGCAGGCCGAACTGCTCGACGCGCTGCAGGATCACCTCGCGCGCATCGTCGACTCGACGATGCCGTGGCGCGAGGGGGTGTGGTCGCTCGAGCCCGACGAGCGCTGCGAGGAGCCGATCCAGATGACCACGCCGACCGCCGTGTTGCTGGTCGAGGGCATCCGCCAGCGCATGGAGCCGACGCGGCTGCTGGGCTTGCTCGGCGGTCCCGGGGCCCACCCGCAGCTGCGCGACGAGGCGTGGTCGCGACCGTCGGCGCTGCACGACCTGGCGGAGGGCCTGCAGCTCTCGGCCAGCGAAGAGGCATGGCTCGAGCGGCTCGATGGGCGCAGCAGCTTGTCGCAGCTGCTGTCCGATCCGGCCGCCGACGAGGGCGAGCTGTTGGCGGCGGTCTACGCCCTGCACGTGCTCGAGCTGCTGGATCTGCCCGGCGAGCCGATCCCGGCGCCGCGCGTGCACGACGATCCGGTCGCGATCGATCGTCGACGCATCGAGGCGCGGCTGGCCCTCGCGCGGGAGGCCGACTACTTCGCCCTGCTCGGGCTCGAGCGCGATGCCACGCGCGCCGACGTCCGCGTCGCGTGGGCCGATCTCGATCGCACCTTCGGCGAGGCGCGGCTCGAGCCCGCGACGCTGCAAGAGCTCGCGGCCGAGCTCGCCGAGCTCCGCGCGGCGCTGGCCGAGGCCCGCGACGTGCTCGCGCACGACATGCTGCGCAACGCCTACCTCTCGCAGCTGGAGGAGCCATGAAGTTGCGCGCGGTGTTCATGGGATCGCCCGAGTTCGCGCTGCCGAGCCTGCGGGAGGTCGCGGCGCGCTGCGACCTGCGGGCGGTGGTGTGCCAGCCCGATCGGCCGGCGGGGCGTGGGCGTGCGGTCACGCAGCCCGCGGTCAAGCAGGCCGCGCTCGCGCTCGACGTGCCGATCCTGCAACCGACCAAGATGAAGGACGGCACGCTGCGGGACGCACTCGCCGAGCATCGACCCGAGCTCGCGATCGTGGTCGCCTTCGGCCGCATCCTGCCGACCGACCTGCTGACGCTCCCAACGTACGGCTGCCTTAACGTGCACGCGTCGCTGTTGCCGCGCTGGCGCGGCGCCGCACCGATCCAGCGGGCAATCCTCGCCGGTGACCGCGAGACCGGCGTGAGCATCATGCAGATGGATGCCGGGCTCGACACCGGCGCGGTGCACCGCGTGGCCCGCTGCGCGATCGATCCCTTCGAGACTCAGGGCGAGCTGTTCGCCCGGCTCGCCGAGCTCGGTGCGGCCGCGCTGGGCGAGTTCCTCGCGGTCTTCCCCGACGTGCCCACACCGACCCCGCAACCCGACGCCGGCGTGGTGCTGGCGCCGCCGCTGCGCAAGGAGGAGGGCCGCGTCGACTGGACCCGCGGGGTCACGGCGCTCGTCGACCACGTGCGCGGGATGGACCCGTGGCCGACGGCCGCATGTGTGCGTGGCAGCGACGAGCTCAAGCTGTTCGCGGCGCGGCCGTCGACGCGCAGCCGCGACGACGCTGCGCCCGGGGCCGTGCTGGCGGTCGATGCCGCGGGCCTGCACGTCGCGGTCGGCGACGGCGTGCTGTGCGTCGGCGAGCTGCAGCCGGCCGGCAAGCGTCGCATGCCGGCGCGCGCCTATGCGGCGGGCCGACCGTTCGCGCCCGGTGAGGCGCTCGCATAGCGAGGCTTGGCGCGCTACGTCGCGGTGAGGTGCAGGCGGTAGTGCACGTCGGCGTCGCCGGCCGAGAAGCCAGTGACCCGCTCCATCCGCACCGCGCCGCCGAGCATCTCGAGCCCGCGTCGGAAGTAGCCGATGACCGAATACTCGAAGTACAGATGGCGCAGCCCGGCGGGCACGCCCTCGATGTACAGCTCGATGCGATCCGGGTGCACCTCGGTGCGTGCGCGCCCGGTGTCGAAGAAGTTCGACCACATCACCGGGGCCATCGCCGCGAAGCGTGTGACGTCGCGGCCCTCGAGCAGACCCTTGTAGGGCCCCTCGGTGAGCGACCACTCGGCACTCAGCGCGCCCAGCTCCCACAGCGAGTCGGTGTCGCCGCCGTAGACCTGTTCGACGATGGTGTCGTTGAGCTGCAAGAACGTCTCGGCGGGGATCTGCGAGGTCGGCAGCACGCTGGTGGGGAACTCGGGGTGGGTCCGACGGAACTCGACGATGAACGCCTCGACCGCGTGCTCGCCGAGCTTGTGCTTCAGCAGGTGAAGCCGAGCGTGGAAGGCGGTGCCCTTGACGCGCATCGGCGAGATTGTCGCACGCCATCGGCGGCGGTCGACCATCGCGCCCATCGGCGTGCGCGAACGCGGCTCGAACCGCCCTGCGACCGTGCGCGCACGGGCCCGGATGCGGCTGCATCCGTGGCCCGCGGGCCGCGTCACGTCGCCTCGCGGGGCGCCGATGCAGCACCGCCGGCGCGAACCTGCTGTAAAAGGGATCGCGCTTGTCGGCCGCGCTCGCCACCCTGTGCATCGTCGCGCTCGCGCCGACCACGGCGCCCGCGACGATTCCGCCGCCGCCCGATCCACGCGAGCTCGAGCTGCACTGGCGCGCACCCGCCGACTGCCCCTCGCAGGAGGACCTCGAGCGTCGCATCCACGCGTTGCTACCCGACGCCCCCAGCGGTGAGGGGGTGTTGGTGATCGACGGCGAGGTTACGCGCACGGACACCGCGGCGACGTTGATGCTGCGCTCGACGTACGAGGGGCGCAGCGATACGCGGACGATCACGTCGCCCACGTGCGCCGAGCTGACCGAGACGACCGCGGTGCTGGTCGCGATCGCGCTCGAGCCCTCGGCCGCGATGCCGCCGTCCCCGCCGATCCCGGCGTCCCCGCCGATGACGGTGCCCGAGCCGGCCGCGGCGACGGAGGTGACGCAGTCGCCGCCCTCGATCCGGCCCACGCCGCTCCCTGTCGTTGCGCCCGCCGTCGACACCCCGGCGGTCGAGCGTCGGCGCGTGGGGCCGGGGCTCGGGCTGCGCGTCGTGGCCGGCCTCGAGGCGGGGGCGATCCCGCCGCCGACGCTCGCGCTCGCGGCCACCATGTCGCTGCTGTGGGCCCGTGCGCGGCTCGAGCTGCAGGGAGCCTGGCTCGTGCCAAGAACGGTGCGCCCGGTGGACGGGCGCACCGTCACCTATCAGCTCGGCAGCGTCGGGCTGCGCGGGTGCCGTCGGTTGTTCGTGCGCGGGCTCGAGCTGCCGCTGTGCGGCGGTGCCGAGGCGGGGGTCCTGCGCGCGCGTCCGCGGGGCATCGAAGGGCCCGTGGTGCTCGCGCCGTGGGCGGCCGGTGTCGCGGGCGTCGGTCTGGTGCGGCGCTGGGGACCGGTGGCGATCGTCGCCGCCGTCGATGGCATCGTGCGCGTGGTCGGCCACCGCTTCGTGGTCGACGGCCGCCGGTCGCTGCTGCAGTGGCCGGTGTCGCTGCGCGTGCTGCTCGGCGTGGAGCTGCGCTGGGGCGGCCGCGCGCGGCGCTAGCAGTGCCGCCACGGCGCCATCCGTGGCGGTCCGCGGAAATCGACGGCGGTCGTCGTGGAATCCTCCGATGGTGGACAATGCCACCCCGATGCTGGACACGGCGCCCGACTCGGCCCGCACGCCGCACCCGATGGAGGCGCTGTACCGCGCCCACTACGGGTTCGTGTGGCACGCAGTGCGCCGCTTCGGCGTCGCGGGTGCGCTCATGGACGACGCGGTCCAGGACACGTTCATCACCGCGTACCGGCGCTTCGACGAGCTCGCGATGCCGACCGCAAAGGCGTGGCTGTACGGCATCGCGCGGCGGGTCGCGAGCAACTACCGCCGCGCCGAGCAGCGCGGCGCTCGCAAGCGCAAGGCGATGGCGGTCGCGAGCGAGGCTGCGCCACCACGGACTGCGACGCCCGAGGCGATCCTCGTGCTCGATCGCTTCCTCGCCGCGCTCGATCCCGTCGATCGCGAGCTCTTCGTGCTGTCCGAGATCGAGGGCATGAGCGGTCCCGAGGCGGCCGCGATCCTGGCGCTGAACACCAGCACCACCTACAGCCGCGTGCAGAGCCTGCGTCGGCGCTTCCGCGAGTCGCTCGTCGAGCGCGACCCGTCGCGGCTCGTGCACGAGGCCCGCGAGCAACGGCCGCGCGCCACCACCCATGGCTGGTTGTTGCTGCTGCCCCGGCTCGGCCTGCCGACCGCCGCGAAGCCGGCGGCGCTGCTCGGGCTCGCGACGGTGGTGAAGGTGGCGGCCATCGCCGGCGGCGTGACGCTCGCGATCGGAGCCGCGTTGGCGGCCACCGGCAGCCGCGAAGCGGACGTGCCTGCGGCTGCGCGCGAGCCCGTGCCGCGCGGTACCCCGGCCCCCGCCGAGGCGGGAGTCGTCGTCGCGACACCGGCGACCCTGCCGGCGCGGGCAGACCCGGCACCACGCCACACCGCGGACCCAGCCCCGTCGCCGCTCTCCGCGGCGCCATCGCGCGCCGCACCGCGAGCGGCCGCCCGTGTCGAGTCGGTGCCTTCGTTGGCGAGGGACAACGCACTGCTGCAGGACGCCACGCGAGCGCTGCGCGAGGGCGATGCCGAGGCCGCGCTCGCGATCACGGCACAGGCCGCGCGCGAGCTGCCCGACAGCCCACTCGCCGACGCCCGCGCGGCGCTGCGCATCGAGGCCCTGTGCGCGCTGGGCAAGTCGGCGCAGGCTCGCGGCGAGGCCCGCGTGCTGCTCGACGCGCGGCCCACGACGCCGGTCCGCGCTCGCATCGAGCGATCGTGCGTCGGTGGGTCCGTGGATTCCGCGGCAAGCGGACAAAAGGGGTAGCGATGAAACTCTGCGCCCCGTCGAATCCGTCGCCATGGCTCCTGCTCGTGCCGCTGGCGGCCTGCGTCTTCACCCACCGTCTCGGCGAAGGGAACTCCGACGCCGGCGACGCGACCGCGACCACGGCGGTCGATGACACCGGCGGTGCGGGCATCTCGCTCGGGAACGCCGCGCAGGTGATGGCCGAGGCACGCTGCGGGGCGTTCTTCGCCTGTGGGTGCGGCGACGGTGTGGCGCAGGCGTGGTCGGATGTCGATGCGTGCATCGAGGACGTTCGTGCGCTCGTCGAGGACGAAATCACCGACGGCATCTTCGATGACCTCACCTTCGATCCCGATTGTGCGCAGGCGTTCGCGGGGTACTTCTCCGTGCGCGGATGCGTCGCGGCCGACGATGTCTCCGAGGCCGAGCTCGCCGCAGCGCTGACGTGTGGTCTGTTCGACGGCGGGATCGAAGTCGGCGGTCGGTGCTCGCGGGGGTACGCGGGGCTTCCGCCCGTGCGCGCGTGCGCGCCGGGGCTGGTCTGCCGCGACGAGCGCTGCACGCTCGAGGGGGTCAGCGGGACTGCATGCGATGCCGCGACCGATTGCGCCGCCGGGCTCGCCTGCGACCAGGCCGCGACGCCGCCCGTGTGCGCACCGTGGCGTACGATCGGGACCTCCTGCAACGACGACAGCCAGTGCGAACCCGGGAGCTTCTGCGACCACGACGTGTGCGCGGCCAAGGCCGCCCCCGGCGAGCCGTGCACGGACGCGTTCGGCTGCTTGCACGGCGTCTGCGACACCAGCGCGCTCGCGTACGTCTGCGAGGCTCGCATCGCGCTGTGCGACCCCACGGAGATCGTGGTCGAGGACGGCTGCGATCAGGCGCGCGCCGCCCTGCAGTCGTTCATCGAGTCGAACCGCGCCTGCAACGACGTCGGCGACTGCATCGAGCGCGCGGCGCTCTGCCACGACGAGACCCAGTGCGGCAGCGTCGCGGTGGCTGCCGATGCCAACCTCGCGGCGTTCGACGCCGCGCTCGCGCTCGTCGAGCAGCAGTGCCAGGCGTGCGGCGGCGATCCCTGCGGCAGCACGCTGGTGTGCGACGCCGGCAGCTGTGGCCTCGCGCTGTGACGTCGCTCGCGGCCGCTAGCGTGGAGGCAGCTGTGGCCGCGGCACGCGGACCAGCACCCGCGAGCGCAGGCTGCCGAGCACGAGCTCGTCGCCGACCGGCACCGCACTGGTGATCGCGCCGACGGTGCCGGTGTCGTCCTGCAGGTTGTGCAGCACGCTGCCGTCGTCGCCGATGCCCAGCACGAAGCCGTAGCGGGGCGGGATCGGTTGCAGTGCCATCGGCACCCGCGCGATCACCTTGCGCACCCACGGCCACGGCAGCGTCGCGTCGAGCAGCTCGCTGCGACGCGAGACCAGGGCGACCCAGAGCACGCCGTCGTCGGCGTAGGTCAGGTTGTCCACGAAGCCCGGCAGATCGGCGACCAGCACGTCGGTGTGGCCCGCGTCCGGGCCCTGCAACCAAAGCCGCGTGACGCGGTAGTCGAAGGTCTCGGCCACCAGCACGAACGACTCGTCGGGCGCCAGCGCGACGCCGTTGGCGAATCGCAGGCCGTCGAGCACGAGGGTGGTCTCGCCGGTCTCGGGCTCGTGGCGCAGCAGCCGACCGGTCGCGCGGTTCTCCAGCGCGTCGAGCACATGGTCCTCGACCGCGAAGCGCGTCGAGGCGTCGGTGAACCAAACCGCGCCGCTGGTCGCGATCGCGAGCTCGTCGGCGAGTCGCAGGCGCGTGCCCTCGAAGGCATCGACGAGCACGGTGACCTGCGCCTCGCGATCGATCGCGAGCAGTCCGCGGTGCGCGTCGGCGACCAGCAGACGACCGTCGCGATCGAACGCGAGCCCCAGCGGGCGTCCGCCCGTGTCGGCCCAGGGCTGTGCGCTCGCCAGCGACACGGGCAGCCGCACGATGCGACCGTCGGCGAGGCCGGTGTAGAGCAGGCCGTCGGGCCCGAGCGCCACGTCCTCGGGGCCCTCGCCGAGATCGATCGACGCGGTGCCCTCGCGCAGCCGCTGGTTGGGTGCGAACACTCCGACCAGCGCGGGCGCTGGTGCGACCCGGCGCGCGCTGGGATCGACCGGCGTCGGCCACAGCGCGAGGTAGAGCAGCAACGCCAGCAGCACGAGCACCACGCCCCGAAGAATCCTCGTCCGCCAGGTGCTGCGCCTTGCCATCCACCAGAGCGTAGGCCGAACGCCGGGTCGCGTCAGCCCGAGCACGACGTGGCGGCGGCGCTCTACGGACAGTTCTGCGACACCACCGGCGTGCCGGAGACGGGCACGCCCGCGTCGACGAACTCCATCGGGATCGACTGGCAGGTGAGGTTGCCGCAGCTCTCCATCCGCATCGCGTGCACGTGGGGGCCGGTCGAGTAGCCGGTCGTACCCGACAGGCCCAGCTGTTGCCCGCGCTCGACGTCGTCGCCGACGCCGACCTGCACCACGTTGAGGTGCTTGTACAACGTCGAGCTGCCGTCGCCGTGCTGTACGATCACCAGGTTGCCGGCGGGACCGCACTCGGGTCCGCCGCCGTCGTAGCAGGGGTCGCCGGGGACGGTGTCGTCGTAGATGTTGGCGACGACGCCGGCCGCCATCGCGACGATCGGCGTGTCGAGCGGGACCCCGAAGTCGAACGCGTAGGCGTGCAGCCCGTTGTGCGAGGTGGCGCCGTTGTTGCCCTGCGTGCAGTTGACCGCCATCCCGCACGGCAGCGGCAAGTAGTAGCCGTCGGGCGGCTCGGGCGGCTCCTCCAGTGTGCACGCGGCGAACACCCCCGAGACGTAGCCGTCGCCGCCGCCGTACGGGATGTGGAACCACTGCGTGTTGCCCTCGATCGACTCGCCCACGACCTCCTCGATCACGTCGACGATGGCGCCGTTGGGCAGCGCCCCGATCGGCGACGCCCCGGTGGAGGGGTCGGGGCGGACGTTGAGCGGCTCGTCGGGCGGCACCATCACGCGTATGCGCGGGCACGGGTCGAGCGCGGGCAGGTCGGGCATCGCGCCGGTCTCCGGCGCGGCGGTGTCGGAGTCGCTGGCCGGCATCCCGCTCGAGCTGCCGGCGACATCGCCCGCGTCGCTGCTCGCGGGCGCCTCGGTGCTGCCGCCCTCGTCGACCACGCCACCGCCGTCGCTCTGCCACGCGGCGGTGGTCTGCGTGCCGGCGTCGCTGCAGGCGATGCCGAGGATCGTCGCGAGGAGCAGGCCGGTCGTGCGTCGCGCGGGCAGCATGGGCCCCCATCTCACCCGCTCGACGCACCGCTGACCATACGCAATCCCGGCGTTCCGACATCAACGCGACCATGCGCCGTCACACGCGGCAGCGGACGAGCTGCACGCCGAAGGTGCCCCTCGCCGGAGCGGATCAGCCCACCAGCGAGCTGCCAGTTTCGAGCACCGACTTCAGATCGCTGAGGATCCAGCTCCAGCCGCCCGTGCCCTGCTCGTTGAACTTCGACGCGACCATCGCGGCCATGATCGGCTGGCCCGCGAGCTCGTGGGTCACGGTCAGGCGCGTGAAGCCCGAGGCGGTCGGCGCGATGTCGTAGGTCAGCCGTGAGAAGCCCTCGGCCGTGGTCTGCTCGTTGAAGAGAAATCGGTAGGTCTGCACCAGCCGGTGCGGCGGCTCGGCCTCGAGCACCTCGCCGTCGACCATCGTCGCGGTCATGCCCATCGCGACCATCGCCGCGCTCGGGTCGGCCTTGAAGCGTCCGCCGGGCCGCAGCTCGTAGTCGACGGGGCCGCGGTAGCCGAAGCGGGCGGTCCACTCGGGGGTCGTGATGGCATCCCAGATCGCCTGGGGCGTCGCCTTGATGTAGACCTCGTAGATCTGCGTCGTGGGGGTGGGGCGGGCCTCGTTGCTCATGCGGTCTCCTCGAGCTTCGCTTTCAGCTGGGTGAGAGCGGACACCTGCCGCTCGGTGTACTTGTCGATCCAGCGGTCGTGGATCAACCGGATCGGGATGGGGTTGAGGAAGTGCTGTTTGGTGCGGCCGACGCGACGCGTCACCACCAGGTTCGCGGCCTCGAGCACGCGCAGGTGCTTCATCACGCCGAAGCGCGTCATCTCGAGCTCGGACTCGAGCTCCGAGAGCGTGAGTCCGTCGCGTGCGAACAGCCGGTCGAGCAGGGCCCGCCGGGTGCCATCGGCCAGAGCGCGAAACACCGCGTCATCCCCCTGTAGCACGCGCCAGGAACCATACGTGACTAAATAGTCACCTGTCAAGGCAGGGGCGGGCGACCGCGACGTGAGGCGGGATCCGATCGCAGCGGTGACGCCTCAGGTGGGCGGCAGCAGGCCCATCGCGCGCATCAAGGCCAGCGCGTTGCTGCTGCGCACGATGCCGTCCTTCATGCGGTAATCGAACGCGAGGGTGTCGCCCGCGAGCGTCTCGGCGAAGTGCACGTTGCGGATCCGCGGCGCGTCGGCCACCACGTCGTGGGCGATCGCGAGGTCGTGCGTGGTCATCATGCCGATCGCGCCGGCGTCGACCAGGCGATGGAGGATCGCGGCCGCGCCCTGTCGACGATCATCGGAGTTGGTGCCGTGCAGGATCTCGTCGAGCAGGAACAACACCGGCGTGTCGTGCTCGAGCAGCGCGACGATCTGCTGCAGTCGGGCGAGCTCGGCCGAGAAGCGCGACGCGCCGCCACGCAACGAGTCCTCGACGCGGATCGACGCCCCGATCGCCAGCGGCGACAGCCGCAGTCGCGTCGCACAGACCGGCGCGCCGGCCTGCGCGAGCACCACGTTGATGCCGAGCGTGCGCAGGTAGGTGCTCTTGCCGGCCATGTTCGAGCCGCTGACGACGAGCGCGCGCACGGGCTCACCGAGCGCGACGTCGTTGGCCACGCAAGCCGCCGTCGGCAGCAGCGGATGCGTGATGGCCTCGCCGTGCAGACACGCGGGGCCCTCCACCAGCTCCGGCCACGGCGCATCGGGGCGCCCGAACGCGAAGGCACAGAGGGCCATCAGCGCCTCGAGCTCGCCGAGCGCGTCGAACCAACCTTGCAGCCGCGGGCCGTGGCGCAGACGCCAGTGCTCGATCGACAGCGTGAGCAGCTCGCCGAAGCACACGAACCACAGCAACGGCCCGAGCGGGGCGCTGTGACGCATCTGCAGCCACTGCACGCGTCGCTGCAGGCCGCGGATTGCGGCCGCCGCCGAGTCGTTGCCCGCGGCCAGCACGCGCTGCAGCTCGCTGGTGAACGGCGCGGTGAACGGCTCGCGCTCGAGTCGGGCGAGCAGCTCGGACATCACCTCGAGCTCCCGCGCCGGTCGCTCGACGGCGGCGTCGGTGCGCTGCACGAACCCTCGCAGGTGCGCGAGTGAGAACCACCGCAGCGCGACGACCCCCGCGACGATCGACGCCGGCGCGTCGAGCCCTTGCCACGCCGCGATCGCGATCGCGAAGGCGATCGCGCCGAGCCAGGCCAGCGTCCACCCACGTCGACGTGCCGCGGGCGACAGCGTCGGTGCCGTCGTGCCCCAGCGCGCCAGTGCGCTGGGATCGAGCCCCGCCTGCACGTCGGCGCCGGCGATCGCGAGCTGCTCGCGCAGCTCGAGCCGGTCGCGCAGCTCCTCGATCGCCGCCTGTCGGGCGGCCACGCGAGCGGGTGGGGCGGCGCGCAGCAGCCAGTCTGCGAGCGCCCGCTCGCCGGCGGTCGTACGGGCGGTGCACAGCAGCTCGAACAGCGAGCCGCTGCCGAACAGGTCGAGGTCGCGGGCATACGGATGGCTGCTCGGCTGCAGCTGCGTGCCGGGGTTGCCGTGGCCGGCCCAGCGATCTTCGAGGCGCGCCAGCGCGTCGTCGTGGTGGGCGATGCGACGGCGCGCCCGGTCGATCTCGGCGTGCACACGCTCGTGGCGCAGCACCAGCGCGACGAACACGACGATCGGCACCGCGATCCACCACGGCCCGACGCGGCCGTCGTAGGCCAGCACCGCCAGCAGCACCAGGGCACCGAAGCAGGCAAGCCGCACCCGCGTCAGCCGCAGCGAGCGGGCCTCGAGCGTGGCGTGATCGACCGACGCGCGACCGCGTGCGGCCAGGTGGCGGTCCGCAGGTTCGCTGCTCACGGCGGGCGAGCTTCGCACGTCTGCGGCACCGCGTGCGGACTCGATGGCGTCAGCGCGCGAGCTTCAGCGCCCGGTTCCACGGCGCGATGTCGTCGGCGAAGCGCTTGCGCTGCGCCTCGGGGATCGGCGCCCCGACGACCTGTGCGCGGTGCGACGTGCGAGCGAGCATCACCAGTGGATCGACCGGCTTGCCATCGGTGGGACCCGTGAGCTCGAGCCGCAGCCGATCGTTGGGTGTGCGCCCGCTGTGACCGGCCAGCCCGACGATCTGTCCCTGCGCCACCTTGGTGCCCGCGGCCAGCTCTCCGACCACGCGCATCAGGTGGGCGTAGCGGGCGACGGTGCCGTCCTCGAATCGCAGCGAGAGCACGTGCCCGTCGCTGGCGTCGCGCGCGACCGCGATCACCTCGCCGTCGCCGAGCGACACCACCGGCACGCCCTCGGGCACGCGATACACCGCGCCGATGCGGCCCTGCACCACCTCGATCGACGGCGCCAGCAGCCCGCGCGCCTCGGGGTCGACCGGGAAGTACGGGATCGGCGAGCGCAACAGCGCCCGTCGCACCGGCGCACCCTCGGCGTCGAAGAACGCCGGCGGCGCGCCCTCGGGCTTGTAGCGGTAGTAGGCCACGCGGGCGGCGTTGCCGACGAAGCGCACGGCCATCACCTGTCCGTAGCGATGGAAGCGGCGGCCGAGCCAGCGCTTCTCGACCAGCACTTCGATGCGGTCGCCGGGGCGGGTCTCGAGCATGAAGTCGACGTCGGACGCGAGCGTGCGCGCGATGAGGTCGGCCAGCTCGGGCTTCTCGCCAGCGTCGCGTACGGCGTGGCCGAGATCCGCGTCGGCGCCGATCTCGATGCCGAGCACCTCGACGTCGGTGCGCAGCGGGTGCTGGATGTTGCGCACCTGCAGCGTCGCCGCTTCGTCGCCGCTGCGGCAGGCCTGCAGGATGTGGCCCTCGGCGAGCTCGATCTCCAGCGCCTGCACCGCACCGTGGCGATCGATTGCCACCCGCAGTGGCGCCCCGCTGCCGCCCAGGAGCGTCAGGTCGACGTGGGTGCGCACGCTGGCCTCGACGCGATCGATCTCTTCGCTGGCGATGCCCAGCGCGAGCAGGCCCAGGCGCAGGGTGGTGCCGCCGGTGAGCGCGGTCTGCAGCGGAATCAGCGACAGGCCCTCGAAGATGCGCACCGGATCGCCGCCGCAGGCATCGGCGGGTGGCTCGGCCCACGGCGGCAGCGGCCCCGAACGATCTTCGATCGCGGCCGCGCCGACCCCGAGCCCCGACAGGCTGGTGTCGCCGCGTCCGAGGAACACGTAGGCGTTGATCGCCGCCAGCACACCGAGCGCCAAGATGGTGCGGTTGCGTGCCCGTCGCTCCGCGGGATCCTTGGGTGCGCGGGCGCGCTTGCCGGCGCCGTCCACCTTGCGGTTCTCGAGTCGCGCCGCGTTGCCGCCACGCTTGCGGCCGCGGCTGGCGCGGGTCTGTGGGGTGCGAGGGGGCAACGCCCTGTGATCGCTACCAAACCCGCGTCGCAGCGCGAAAAAACCGGCGCGTCCAGGGCGGTCGGTTCGTCCCAAGCGCGCGCGGGCGTGCTACCAGAGCGCCCGCGAGCAGCCCGTGGACCCGATCTACCGCAGCGCCCTCAACCGCGACGTGCCGCCGGCGGCGGCCGGCGAGTTCCGTGCAATCGACATCGGACCGCTGCACGTCTGGCCACCGGTCGTGCTCGCGCCGATGGCGGGGGTGACCAACTACCCCTTCCGTGCGCTGTGCCAGCGCTTCGGTGCGGGGCTGTTCGTCAGCGAGATGATCACCGCGCGGCCGCTGTGCGAGGGCAACGCCAAGACCCTCAAGCTGTCGGACTTCGGCGAGGACGAGCACCCCCGCAGCCTGCAGCTGTATGGCGTCGATCCCTACTACGTGGGCGAGGCGGTCAAGCGGCTGGTGGCCGAAGGCCGTGTCGATCACATCGACATGAACTTCGGCTGCCCGGTGCGCAAGGTGACGCGCAAGGGCGGCGGCGCGGCGATCCCCGCCAAGCGCCGCCTGCTCGCCAACATCGTGCGCGCGGCCGTCCGCAATGCTGGCGCCGTGCCGGTGACGATCAAATTCCGCATCGGCATCGACGAGCACATCACGACCTTCCTCGACGCCGGGCGCATCGGCGAGGACGAGGGCTGCAAGGCGGTGGCCTTGCACGCCCGCACCGCAGCGCAGCTCTACGACGGGCTCGCGCGCTGGGACGCGATCGGCGAGCTCAAGCAGGCCGTGCGCAGCATCCCGGTGCTGGGCAACGGCGACATCTGGGAGGCCGAGGACGCGCTACGGATGATGCGCCAGACCGGCTGCGACGGCGTCGTGGTCGGTCGCGGGTGCCTGGGCCGGCCGTGGCTGTTCCGCGATCTCGCGGCGGTGTTCGATGGCCGCGCGCCCGACGATCCACCGCAGCTCGGTGAGGTCGCCGCGATCATGGGCGAACACCTCGCGCGGCTGGTCGCGTGGATGGGCGAGTCCAACGGCGTCCGCATGTTTCGCAAGCACGCGACCTGGTACACCAAGGGCTTCCGTGGCTCGGCATCGATCCGCGAGCGCATCATGAACGCCGGCACCCATGCGGCGGTGCTCGAGTGCCTCGCGGCCTTCGATCCCGACGAGCGCTTCCCGCCGTCGGCGATCCGCGTGCCGCGGGGCAAGACCGCCGGCACGCAGCAGGTCGCGCTGCCCGACGGCTTCCTCGACGACCGCGACGACGAGACGCCACCTGGGTGTGAGGCAGAGGACATCGGTGACGGAGGCTGATGCCTCCGGTGTTGCAGTGCGGGTGACGCGTTCCCGCCGATCCCGCACCCGCCCGTCTCCGATCCCGCCGCTTGGATGCCTCGCTCGTCCCCGGTTCCACGCGGGAAAGGTCACATTGCCCTTCGAATTCCAAGGGAATTTGCCCTCTGCGTGATGCCTGCGACACGTCTAGCGGGTCGCCTCCGTCTGGTATGCATCCGCGGCCCCGCACCGGCGACTACCCCCCGGCTTCTCCCATGCGCATCGTCGACGTCTCCGAGTCCTATTCGCCCCAAGGGGGCGGCGTCCGCACGTACGTGCACGCCAAGCTCCGCGCCGCCGCGGCGCTCGGCCACGACGTCACCATCGTCGCGCCCGGCACCTCCGACGAGGAGCAGACCGTCCCCGGCGGTCGCATCCTCCGCATCAAGTCGCCCCGCTCGCCGTTCGATGCCCGCTACGGCGTGTTCGTCTCGCCCCGCCCGGTGCACGCGGCGATGCTCGCGTTGCAGCCCGATCTGGTCGAGGGCTCGTCGCCGTGGCTCGGTGGCCACATCGCCGGCACGTACCCCGGCGATGCCAAGCGCGTGATGGTGTTCCACACCGATCCGGTCGCCGTGTGGGCGCAGACGCTGCTCTCGCCGCGGCTCGGCTTCGGCAGCGTCGATCGTCTGATGATGCCCGCGTGGCAGGCCTTCCGCCGCATGAGCGCGAAGTTCGACGGCACCGTGGTCTCGGGCCTGTGGCTCGCGCGCCGGTTGCTCTCGCAGGGCTTTCGTCGTCCCTTGGTGGTGCCGTTCGGCATCGACAAGTCGCGCTTCGACGCGGCCGCGCGCAGCGAGGACATGCGCACCGAGCTGTTGGCCGCATGCGGCCTCGGACCCGACGCGCAGCTGGTGGCGGTGGTCGGTCGCCTCGACCCCGAGAAGCGCATCGGCACGCTGATCCGCGCCTTCGATCGCGCGCGTCGTCATCGCCCGATGGGGCTCGTCATCTTCGGCCGCGGCGCACTGGCGCCGATCTATGGTGCGATGGCCAAGCGCGTGCCTGGCGTGCACATGGCCGGCTTCGTCGACACGCCCGAGCGCATGTCGACGGCACTCGCGAGCGCCGATGCGTTCCTGCACGGCGGCGCCGCCGAGACCTATGGCATGGCGGTCGCCGAGTCGATCTGCGCGGGCGTGCCGGTGGTGGTCCCCGACGTCGGCGGAGCCAACGCGCTCTACGGCGCGCCGTGGGGCGAGCGCTACAAGGCCGGCGATCCGGACGCCGCTGCGGCGGCGCTGCTGCGCCTGCTCGACCGCGATCCGGTGGCGCTGCGCCAGGCGTGCGCCGGCAAGGCCGCTGCGATCCCGTCGATCGAGCAGCACTTCGAGAACCTCTTCGAGGTCTACGGCGCGCTGTGTGCCGAGGCCCGCAGCAACCAGGCGACACCGCGGCTGCGGGTCGCGGCTGCCACGGCAGGCGTGAGAAGCCCATGGCGCGCATCCACATCTACGTGCATGGCCGCGGTCGCGGCCACGCGAGTCGCTGCGCACGGATCTCCGAGGAGCTGCGGCGTCGCGGACACGACGTGCTCGCCGTCGCCGGTGCCGACGCGGTGCCGGTGATGACGAAGGTGGTACCGACCGAGCCGGTCGACTCGCTGCCGCCGTCGTTGGGTCTCGCGACCGCGACCGGCCTCATGGCGCGCCTGCTCGACGCGCTGCACCGCAACCGTCGCGCGCGGCCGGACGTGGTGGTGAGCGACGGCGATCTGCCGGGGCTCGCGGCGGCGCGCATCTCGGGCGTGCCCGCGATCGCGATCGGCCACGGCCTGGTGTTCCTCAGCTGCCGGGCGCCCGCCGGCGCGCCGCGGCTGCCATGGCTGCGCGAGTCGATCAAGGCGCGGCTGTCGAGCCTCGGCGCGTCACGACGGATCGCGGTGAACTTCGTCGAGCTGCCGCTGCGCCGCCGCGATGCCGAGCTGGTGCGGCCACCGGTCGAGCGCTGGCCGCTGGCGGCGCGACGCGACGCGGTGGTTTGCTACTTCCGCGACGGCGTCGACGCGGCGCGGCTCGAGCTGCTCGCGCGTGTGGCCCCGGGCGCCCAGGTCTTCACCGCGAAGTCGCCGACGGTGGTGCCGACCGGCGTGACGGTGCGTCCACTCGATCCGGGGGCGTTCGTGGCGTCGCTGGCCGGTGCACGCGCGGTGATCGCCAGCGCGGGCAGCCAGCTGATCTCGGAGTGCATCGCCCACGGCATGCCGCTGTTCGTGGTGCATGCCCGCGACGACGACGAGCAGCGTTGTAACGCGCACATGCTGGTATCGGCGGGCCTCGGCCACGCCGCGCCCGCCGACGCGCTCGACGAGGCGGCCCTGCGGCAATTCCTGCTCGCGCCCGCCGTGCGCGGGGTCGCGCGGATGCCCGGCCGCGAGGGTGCGGCGGCGGTCGCCGACGCCTGCGAGGCGTTGTCGTCCGCGGCCGGTCGCGCCGCGCCGGTGTCGGGGGCCGCGTGAGCCGTCACGCCGCAACGTGCCCGTCGTCGTCGCACGATGGGACGTACCGCACGCCTGCGCGCGCGGCGGGCGACGGCGTGATCTGCATCCAGCAATTCTCGTCCGACCGCGGCACACGCTGTGCTACGGGATGCATCCAAGCGGCCCGGATCCGCGACCAGCACTCGGGGACCCCTGGCGCGCCGCGTCAGTTCCTTCGACACCGCCCAGACGTCACCGCGCCGCGGTGACGCATCGAGACGCGAAAGCGAGAGCAACCATCATGCGCCAGCGCATCGACCTCCACGTGCACTCGAAGTATGCCGGCCGCTTCAAGCTGTTCGTCCTGAACTCGCTCGAGGTCGAGGAGTGCTACACGGAGCCGAAGGCCCTCTACGAGAACCTGGTCGAGCGCGGCATGACGATGGTGACGATCACCGATCATGACTGCATCGACGGCTGCCTCGAGATCGCGCACCTGCCGGGGGTGTTCCTCTCCGAGGAGGTCTCGGCACGCTTCCCCGAGAACGGCTGCATCGTGCACGTGCTGACCTACGGCATCACCGAGGCCCAGCACGTCGAGCTGCAGCGACTGCGCACCAACATCTATGACTTGGTGGCGTACATGCGGCAGCAGGACATCCTGCACAGCCTCGCGCACCCGTTCTCGCCGGTGAACCACCGCCTCACGCCGGCGCTGCTGGCCAAGTCGCTGGTGCTGTTCGACACCGTCGAGGTCATCAACGGCCAGAAAGACCCCAGCCACGAGCGGCTGATGCGGCACA
>WBZX01000402.1_pt1 | contig 40066 bp, 31 predicted proteins | sample 5204211 | NCBI WGS metagenome assembly WBZX01 (sample SAMN12344362, study PRJNA552823) | activated sludge metagenome | biome: Activated sludge suspended growth; feature: Nitrification reactor; material: Wastewater; isolation source: activated sludge from nitrification reactor of wastewater...
CCCGAATGCAACGATCTTTCCAGGACCTCTCGTCTTGTGGGCGTGGAACAACCATGCAGTTGAGAAAGCCAAGGCAGTTCTAGAGATTGCGGCGCAGATCCCTGACGTCATGATCATTCCTATGCCCGACTATCGCCCCAAGTATCCGAAGATTGATCCTGAAGAGGTGATCAATCCGAATCATCCGAATCTCACGATTTGGGGCAATAAAATTGAGGCATGTATTTTTATTGGTGTGCATTGCCATTATGCCAATCTCACTCTGAAAATGATTCGTGCAGGGACGAATTGCTGCACAATGGCTATTTGCGCTGAGCAGGGACATGAAGATGCAATGCTCACTATCCGGGACAGCGATACCTTGAAATTGAAGAAAACTGCTCAAATCTTTAAGAAAGTCCGTGAGGAAATGGGCATTAAGCTGCCAGATAATGGTGAAAATGTCCGCTTCACGGGAACTCAGTCTAAGGTCCACAATGGCCAAACGCATACAAATCCTATGACCTTTATGCCTTCGACTGCTGGCGTAGGTAGTGCAGCTACTTTTGGTCACTCGGCTGATCAAATGAAGCGAGAAGGTTAGGTTCTAGGCTAAGACGATACAGTTAAGAGGTGCAACAATGAGCGAAGCATTGGATCCCAAGCAGAAGGCGAGCTCCCAGAGCGATCCTGCCACAAGTGTAGCGGCATCAAAGGTAGAGGCCAAGCAAGACCCCCATGCAGCCGCGAAGCAGCAGAAGGTCGTTACTCCGGAATACATGTTCTTGGAGGCTCCTAGAACCAAAGAATTTATTACGGGCAGCGAAGCTGCCAAAGAGGCTATTCGTCGCTCCAACGTCGACCTTGCTATTGCCTACCCCATCACCCCTCAGAGTGAAACCATGCAGTTGGTCGGTGTGCTGTATGGAGAAGGGTATGTGAAGGAATATTATCGAGGCGAAGAAGAGGTTGGAGTCATGGCGGCGATCGCTGGTGGCTCACGAGCAGGGGTTCGTTGTTATACCGCAACGGCCGGTCCTGGGACCTTAAGAGGACTTGAGGGAATTGCTTCGTGGCCTGGTCACCGGCTGCCTGTTGTGGCAATGTTCACGTGTCGAGTAGTGAACGCACCATTGGCCATTCAGCCTGACAATATTGAAGTGTCGTATTTGCTCAATTGCGGCATGATCGTGTTTCATGCTGAAAACCAGCAGGATATGTATGACTTCACTTTGGCAGGGTTTGTTATTAGCGAAAAAAATGATGTGACCCTTCCCGTCGGTGTGTGTTGCGATGGGTTTTTCGTGACGCATGCTAGAGGTTATGTGCGAATGCAGGATCGCAGCATGAAGCTCCCCCCGCGTGAGCCTTGGCGTGGAGCAGTTCCTGTGCTAGATGCCGAGAATCCTCCGGCGCGTCTATCTCGTGATGCCCCCGTTCAGAAGTCAAACTTCATGGCTTACAACATCCATGCGGTTTGGCAGCAGGAAGTGTGGGCTGCGGTGGAACGCTCTCGCAAGTATATCAATCAATATATGGGCGGGCTGCTTACGGCTGAGAACGTTGATGATGCAGAGGCGGTTATTATTGCTTCTGGTAGCGCAGCAGCGCAGTCTCGTGAGGCAGTGCGGATTTGTGCGGAAAAGGGAATTAAGATTGGCCTGATTAAGATTCGGTCGCTTCGTCCATTCCCGACTCAAGAATTGCGCAAATTGTGTGCAAAAGCTAAGTTGATTGTTGTGCCAGAATTCAACTATGTCGGATGGTTGGCAAAGGAAGTAGCAACTGCCATCTACGGATTTTCAAATGCCAAAATCATCGGAGGCCCTCGAGTCTACGGTGGTCAATCGATGCCGGTAGAATTGATCGTTGACGAAGTTGAGTCCGGATTAACCGGGAAGAAATCGACGAACGTTGCGGTTTCTCAGGTTATGGGAGCCTCCGCTGCCGATCATGAGGCGATGGGCCATTTCATGCGGAGCATATAAGGTTTAGTCGCCAACTCATAGACAAACAACAGGGCCCGTTCGGCAAAGCCGAACGGGCCCTGTGCGTTTCATAATTCTGAGCTCTCTCAACCCTGAAGATCGTCCTCCACTAGGTCAGGGTTTTCAGGCATCCCGTGCGCCACATATTTTGCATAAGATAAATAAATTGATGCGCTATCGCGCATGGCTTTGGTGCCATTTGCCATACGATGTAGCTTGTCTGAGCCTGGGGCCTCAGTCTTACGGAGATGATCGACATGATCATGAAGGACCAACGTAAAGCGCTCCATGGCCATTTCTACTTCTTGGTAGGCTTGCAAAATAGGATCAGTCATGTGAAGTACTCCTCTTCATATCAAGATACCCCAGCAGTCTTTAGGGGGTCAACCGAGGAACGCTACAATGTATCAACTGTCGTCAGCAGTGTTAAGCACCATCTCCACAGTGGCTCGGCTAAATGCTGTTGAAGGGCATCAGTCGCCTTCCGCTTCACTCTTGAGCGGCGTGAGAAGCCTTTCCGAAATGTTCACGCGTGGAGGTCAAAGTATCGGGACGGTTTATCTCCAGGATCCGCTGCTACGTGCGAGCTACTTGACCTATTATGTGCCAGTCAACGTCGGCAAGGTTCAGCTTCTTCTGGGCGAGCTAAAGCCGCTACTTCAATCCTTCCCTGCAGAACAATTTCGAGTCTTAGATCTGGGGGGCGGGCCTGGAACGGGGGCTTTGGCCCTACTGGATTGGTGTAGCTCTCAGTCGCTACCGCCGGCGGCTTCTCTCCATATGACGGTAGTAGATCGTTCGCCCGAGGCTATGAAGTTGTGTGTCGAGCTTTGGCGGGAATATTCCACGCAGAATCACATTAGCGCCATTCCGCCCTTACAGACAGTTGTGTGCAATCTTGAGCGTTCCCTTCCGTCAGAACCGGGAATAGTTGGGGATGGAAATGGCTATCACCTCATCATTGTTCAAAATTTGCTATCAGAATTGTTCGTGGGTAGCACTGATCCCATTGGCCTACGGACCGCACTAGTCAACTATTTGGTGAGGTGCTTGGCAGAAGAGGGCTCATTGATGCTAATTGAGCCGGCATCGAGGTCTGCATCGCGCGATCTGCATCAGGTGCGCAATAATCTTGTGTGTGGATTGCAATGCTCAGTCTACAGTCCCTGTCTCCATGACCAACCCTGTCCGGCATTGATCAAGCCGGATGATTGGTGCCATGAAGAGCGGGCCTGGCAAATTCCTGCATGGATCGACCAGATCGATCGAGCGGTAGGATTCATCAAAGATGCGCTTAAGTTTTCGTACGTTATCCTGCGTAAAGACGGGAAAACGTTGGTGCCACGAAATTGCGACTACCACCGTGTCGTGAGCGAGTTGCGCGAGATGAAGGGTGAGAAAAGGGTTTGGTTGTGCGATGAGACCGGCAGATCTGAAGTCGGTCGACAAGACAAGGAGCGCTCACCGTCGAATGCAGCATTCGAGAGATGGCACCGCGGGGCCATTGTTCGTGTTGACGAAATAGTCAGAAAAGAAAGAAAAGGCCGGCCAGCAATGGTAGGCCGCATACTTTCATCGGGAGTGACGGAAATTATTCGCCCTGCGTGAGCCGTTAGTCTGCTTCAGGCTCAGATGAGCCATGTTGATGGGATACACGATCCTCATCAAAAAGCTCAGCCATTTCCGCCGCAATCATGTCTCGATCGTTAGGAACTGACACGAGAGGAATTTCCTTGCGAGGCTTAGGTGCGGCATCGTCGGCAGGGACAGGTGGTTTCGATTTTTCTGTATCGGTCATAATGGGTTTAGTATACACCAAACGCTGGTAGTCAGGGCTATTCAAATGCTTCCAGGGAGGAGCGTTCAGGGAACTCAGTTTGGCATGCCGTGCAGGTGACGAAATAAATGGCCTCACGGACAGACATGGTGATGCGGAAGTCGAGAGAGACTCCTCGATGTTGACAGCTTGGGCAAGAAATTTCTTTCAAACGATAGGGAATGTCAGGCTGAGTCCGGACGTAAAACTCCATGTCTGTGTAGACTGGGAAGCTATAGCGGCATTTGAGACATACCCCGCGGCATTCTCCGTCCGCCTGTAGCGTCCGTCGATCGATGCCGAATGTATTTGTTTTGCAGATCGCGCACTGTACGCTGGACAGCCGCTTTTCTACTTGCTCGAGCTGGATAAGAGCCATCGTTGTTCCCTCAGTACTCGGATGAGTATACGCACTGTTTCAACGAATCTTCAATCGCCGGGCCAGGAATCATGCGAGTCCTTGACCTCCCCGTGCAGCACTCTATACTAAGCTCACAATGCATATGATCAACAAGCGTCTGCTCGTCGGTAATGCCGATGATGCGAAGAATCCCCCGCCTCAGGTTGGGGCGATACTTATGGTGGCAGAAGAGCAAAATGTGACGGTTCCTCCAAGAGTTGTCTATGCCAAAATTCCCCTGAAGGAGTTTGGTGAGCCTGCGGTCTCAGCGCTTTATGAGGCAGTGCGATGGATTGAAGTGCACTTGCGTGATCATCGGTTGATGGTGTGTTGCCGAGCGGGGATGGGACGCTCAGTCTCCGTAGTCATTGCCTATCTCTGCTGCGTGGACGGAATGACCTATGCCGATGCGGTTAAGCTTGCTCTCACAAGACGTCCCGGGGGCATGCCGTTGCCTCGCCTTGAAAAGGCAATCGAGGATGTGCGTAGCCGGCGTCGTGCGTCAGAGGAATCTGCTCTCTCCTAGATTCGACTACCAAAGTTTCGTGCCTTCTTGCCCGCCTCAGGGCATTCCTTCTCGTATCTATTCCGCCGACCAATCGTTTTAAGGAGCTGCCCCGAGGCAGTTGCATTTTCTCTCATCGCCATGGCGTAATCGGATGCCCGTGGTGTCCTCACCTCCTAGTCCGGGAACCATTCCATGCCTGAACTGCCGGAAGCAGAAGTTGCTGCCCGCCAATTGCGGGAACAAATTGTCGGATCCCTGGTGAATGATTATTGGCTTGGCCGGGAAGACATTGTGCGGGAAGGTTTGTTCTTGTTGCAGTGGTTTCGAGGGGCGAGGATTACAGGTGTTGAACGAAGAGGGAAGAGTGTAATTATCGCGTTTCTCCGCGCAAAGCAGACGAAATTTCTTGCGGCGGAGCTGGGCATGACCGGCTTGTTGTTGTTTCGGAAGGCGCCGACTAAATACCCACAACACACGCATTTCGTCCTGCATCTTGAAGGGGGGGGCGAATCCGAGATTCGATATTGGAACCCTCGTCGGTTCGGACGACTCTCATTGTTAGACCAGGCTGGATTGGATCAATACACCTCTCGTCGATTCGGGCCTGATCCTCTCGTGATGGGCCCAATGCAGTTTGTACGGTTGCTGTCATCCACTCGTCGCAGGCTGAAACCCCTTCTCATGCATCAACAGGCTATCGCAGGCATTGGGAATATTTACGCCAATGAAATCCTGTTTCGTGCCCGCCTTCATCCCGACCAGGCAGCCAATCAAGTGGAGGAAAAGGCAGCGATGCGCCTGTATGAAATAATGGGAGACGTCTTACGCGAGGCAATTAATCTGGGAGGTTCCAGCGTGCGGGATTATTTTGCGCCGGATGGGACAGAGGGGCAGTACAAACGCCGACATTTAGTCTATGCCAAGTCCGGCAACACCTGTCCGAACGGTTGCGGAGCTGTTATCAAGCGATCCGTTGGCGAACGAAGCTCATTTTATTGTCCTCGATGCCAACGGATTCGTAGCCCTCGATTTGACTAGAAGCTGAATGTTCAGGACTATTCAGGCCAAAATTCATTGCAACAATACAAGCTTATCAATAATTTATGGTGATGAATCTTCAGTGCTCATTATGGTAGGACTTCTGAGCTCGTAGCGTAGGCCCTTTGGAGGATTGAGCTAATCGCCGGTCGTCAATCATGGCGAAAGTGCTGGAAGGTCCCGGGATGGGGCTGATGAAGAAGTGGGGAATCAACGTCCCCAATTACGTGGTCGTCACTTCAGTTGATGAACTGACCAAGCTGGGGCAAGCCAATGAGTGGCTGAAGAAGTCGAAGCTTGTTGCCAAAGCACACGAGGCGCTTGGCTCGCGCTTTAAGCTGGGATTAGTCAAGGTTGATTTGGACTTCAAGGCTGCGGAAGCTGCCACGAAGGAAATGATTGGCCGTCAAGTCGGTAGCATTACCGTGACCCAGGTTATCGTCTCAGAAATGATCCCGCACAAGGAAGAATATTATTGTGCTGTGAAGTCGACACGCGAAGGCAGCGAGATCTTGGTTGCCAACTGTGGCGGAATTGAAGTTGAGTCAAATTGGGAACGTGTCAAGCGTTTGTGCCTCGAGATTGGGCAGTCTCCTTCTCCTGAATCCCTCGAAAAATTGAGTAAGGAAGCAGGATTCTCCGGTGCCCTTGCCAAAAAAATGGCTGAGTTTGCCGGGAAAATGTTTGCTTGCTTCGATAGCGAAGATGCGCAATATCTGGAAGTAAATCCAGTGGTTCTGCGAGCTGGCGATGATGAGCTGGTGGCCCTTGATGCGGTCACGCTTCTCGATGGTGACGCCAAGTTCAGGCACCCCGATTGGAACTTTGCTTTTGCTGCAGAGTTCGGCCGGGCCTACTCCAAGCAAGAACTTGAGGTCATGGCCGTTGATAGCAAGATCAAGGGCTCAGTCAAGTTTATCGAGATCCCCGGTGGCGATACGGCCATGTTGCCTGCTGGCGGGGGCGCCAGTGTGTATTACTCAGATGCGGTCGTCGCTCGTGGCGGAAAGTTGGCCAATTACGCTGAGTATTCTGGGGATCCACCTGATTGGGCAGTCGAAGTTCTCACCGAGAAAGTCTGCTCCCTTCCTGGCATTAGAAACATCATCGTCGGTGGTGCGATTGCCAATTTTACCGATGTGAAAAAGACCTTCGGCGGAATCATCAACGGTTTCCGGAAAGCAAAATCCGAAGGCAAGCTGAAAAACGTGAAGATTTGGGTGCGTCGTGGTGGGCCGCGTGAAAAAGAAGGTCTTGATGCCATGCGTGCCTTGAAAGACGAGGGCTTTGATATCAATGTCTTCGATCGCAATACACCGCTTACCGACATTGTCGATAAGGCACTTCAGGCAAAGTAGCCTGTTGTCCATGACCAACTGAATATAAGGGGAGATCCCGAGATGAGCATTCTGGCAAACAAAGACACCCGTGTGGTGATCCAGGGAGGTCAAGCCGGTGTCAACGCCGCCCGCCGCATGGCCGAATTCTGTTATCTCATCAAGCGTCCGCTGAATGTCGAGGCCTTCGTGTATCCGCCCGACGCCGGTAAGACCAATGAGATACCTTATGGCAGCGGCCTCATCGCTATTCCTGTGTACAAGTCTATTGCCGAAGCGACAAAGAATCATCCCACGCTCAATACCAGTCTTGTCTACATCGGCGCTGACCGTGCGATGAAGGGCGGAATGGAAGCCCTTGATGATTCGCATATCAAGGTCGTCTCGATGATTACCGAAGGCGTGCCGGAAAAGGATGCGAAGATCCTGGGCGCCCATGCTCGCAAGCTGGGAAAGGTTTTTAATGGTCCTTCCTCCATCGGCATCATTTCAGCGGGAGCGTGCCGTCTTGGGGTGATCGGTGGCGCATTCGACAACCTGGTTCTTTCGAAGCTGTATCGCGAAGGGTCGTTCGGCGTCATTACGAAGTCAGGTGGGCTCTCCAATGAAATTATTTGGATCTGCTCCCAATTTGCCGACGGTATTACGACAGCCATCGGGATTGGTGGCGATGCCTACCCCGGCACGGATTACGTCAGCTATCTTGAGATGTTTGAAAACGATCCGCAGACAAAAGCCGTTGTAATCGTTGGTGAAATGGGCGGAGACCTCGAAGAGCGGGCGGCTGAGTGGTATGGAGCAAAGAAGCGGCGAGTGAAGTTAATCGCCGTGGTATCAGGCTTTTGTCAGGAAAGTCTGCCTAAAGGAATGAAATTCGGACATGCCGGGGCCAAGGAAGGCATGAAAGGGGAAGGATCCGCTCGATCGAAATCCGATGCCCTAAAGAAATCCGGCGCACTCGTTCCCCCGACTTTCGGCGCGCTGGGTCCGGCTATCAAGGAAACGTATGAGGAACTGCTGAAGTCCGGCCAAGTTAAGGCGCCTGTTGAACCCACGGTGTTGCCTCGTTTACCGAAGACAGTTGAAGAGGCGATGAAGGCCGATGAAGTCATGGTTGCGCCGCTCATTCGCACGACGATCAGTGACGACCGTGGGGATGAACCTTGTTACGATGGATATCCCGCCTCTGAGCTCATCAATAAGGGCTATGAAATTCCTCACGTTATTGGTCTTTTGTGGGACAAACGATTGATCTCGAAGCAGGAAGCCGAGATTATTAAGCGCATCATGATGCTTTCTGCGGATCATGGCCCCTGTGTAAGCGGTGCGTACGCGACGATCTTAGCTGCGTGTGCGGGTATTGGGTTGTCGCAATCTGTTGCAGCCGGCATGATCATGATTGGTCCGCGTTTTGGCGGCGCGGTGACTGATGCCGGGCGGTTCTTCAAGTATGCCGTCGACAACAAGATGTCGGTCGATGAATTTCTGGCGTATATGAAGAAAAATCATGGTCCGGTGCCAGGCATCGGCCATCGTGTGAAGAGCCTGCGCAATCCGGACAAGCGAGTCAAGGAACTCGTTGGCTACGTCAAGAGCCTCAAGATCAAGACCCCTTGTTTAGACTTTGCGTTGGAAGTGGAGAAGGTTACGTCGGTGAAGAAGGACAATTTGATCCTGAACGTCGATGGAACTATGGCCGCTGTCCTGGTTGATATCGGCTTCCCCGTGGATAGTTTGAATGGATTCTTCATTCTTTCGCGCACGATTGGGTTGATCGGTCACTGGGTTGATCAAAAGCGACAAGATAGCCGCTTGATTCGGTTGTTTGATTATCTGGTGAACTATGCGGCTCCCAAGCGCCGCGAAGTGCCGCCGCTGAAGTAGCATAAAACGTGGCTTGGTTTTGTGAAAGGATCCAGGCTGAAGCGGCCATTTTCACGAAACATGAGCGCGAAACCTATAGAGCGTAATAACAGACGGAGAACTCACTATGTCGATGGATCTCGCCAGAGCACTCTATGCCAAGATGCCGGACGTTTTCGCCAAGGCCAGGAAGAAGTTCGGCCGGGGATTGACGCTTGCCGAAAAGATACTGGTCTCGCACGCCGACAACTTTGATAGCCAGAACTGGGAACGGGGCAAGGCTATGTTGGCGCTCCGTCCGGATCGTGTCGCCATGCAAGATGCCACAGCGCAGATGGCCGTGCTGCAATTCATGCAGGCCAACAAGAACAAGGCTGCTGTGCCGAGCACGATTCACTGTGACCACTTGATTCGTGCCGAAATGGGATCACAGAAGGATCTTCTCCGCGCATTGGATGAGAACAAGGAAGTCTACAATTTTCTCGCATCTGCTGCAAAAAAGTACGGCATAGGGTTTTGGAAGCCGGGTGCCGGCATCATCCACCAGGTGGTCTTGGAGAACTACGCCTTTCCGGGGTGCTTGATCATCGGAACCGATTCGCACACTCCGAATGGCGGCGGATTGGGAGGACTGGCGATTGGTGTTGGTGGGGCAGATGCTGGTGAAGTCATGGCTGGCCTTCCCTGGGAAGTGCTTCATCCCAAATTGATCGGGGTGCGATTAACCGGAAAACTCAATGGCTGGGCTTCCCCGAAAGACGTGATTCTGTATCTGTGCGGACTACTTTCGGTGAAAGGCGGTACGAACAAAATTGTCGAGTACTTTGGTCCCGGAGCTGAAACCATTAGCGCTACCGGTAAGGGGACTATTTGTAATATGGGCGCAGAGTTAGGCGCTACGACCTCCGTCTTCCCGTTCGATGAGAAGATGGTGGCCTATATGAAGATTACCGACCGCGCCGATCTGGCGACCTTCACGCAGTCGCACAGAGATCTATTGGTGGCCGATCCCGAAGTCGCTCAGTCACCCGAAAAATACTACGATCAGATCGTCGAGATCGATCTCTCCAAGCTGGAGCCGCATGTCGTCGGTCCCCACACGCCCGATCTGGCTCGGCCCATCTCAAAATTGAAAGCCGAGGCGCAGGAAAAGGGGTATCCGATCGAACTGAAGGCGGCGTTGATCGGCAGTTGCACGAACTCCTCGTACGAAGACATCAGCCGTTCAGCGCATGTTGCTGAGCAGGCATTGAAGGCCGGTTTGAAAGCAAAAGCTTCATTCCTGATTTCTCCTGGCTCTGAGCGCATTTATCACACGATGAAGCGAGACGGCTTTATGGATACGTTCGAAAAGCTCGGCGGAACCGTATTGTCCAACTCCTGTGGTCCCTGCATTGGACAGTGGAAGCGGGCAGACGGAGTCAAGGGCCGTGCAGATTCCATCGTCAGCTCTTTCAATCGCAATTTCCCGGGACGCAATGACGGTATCAGCGAAACGTTGTCGTTCCTCGCCAGTCCGGAAGTTGTGACCGCCTATGCCATCACCGGAGACCTGGGTTTTGACCCCGTCAACCAGTTGCTCAAGGGTGCAGACGGGAAAGAGTTCAAGCTTCAACCGCCGGTTGGAGAGGAATTGCCGGCCAAGGGATTTGCGAAAGGCGAAGAAGGGTTCGTGGCGCCGGCTGAAGATGGTTCAAATCTGACCGTTGACATTCCGCCCACCAGCGAACGATTACAGCTCTTGAAGCCTTTCCCGAAATGGGATGGCAAAGACTTTGAGAAACTTCCACTCTTGATTAAGACCAAAGGTAAGACTACGACCGACCATATTTCCCCGGCCGGGCCGTGGCTCAAGTTTCGCGGTCATTTGGACAAGATCAGCGACAATATGTTCTTAGGCGCGAATAACACCTTCTCGTCGGAGCCTGGGAAGGGGACCAACGTGCTGACCGGGGAAGCCAATCTCACGATTGCCCAGATCGCGCGGGCCTACAAGGCCCAAGGCATCGGGTCCATTGTGGTGGGAGACGAGAATTATGGTGAGGGCAGCAGCCGCGAACATGCCGCCATGTCTCCGCGCTTCTTGAATGTGCGGGTCGTGATCACCAAGAGTTTTGCCCGTATCCATGAGACAAATCTAAAAAAGCAGGGGATTCTGGCGTTGACCTTTGCTGACCCGAAGGACTACGACAAGATCGAACAACAGGATCGAATTAGCGTGACAGGTCTAAACAATCTCGCGCCGGGCAAACCTGTGCAGGTCACGATTCACAAGGCGGATGGTAAGGCGTTCACCATCCAGACGAACCACAGTATCACCGAGCAGCAAATCGCGTGGTTTAAAGCGGGCTCCGCATTGAACGCCCTGAACTAACTCATGGGGGAAAGAGGAAGAATCATGACTACCAAGGCTGACAAAATCATATATACGAAGACTGATGAAGCGCCGATGTTCGCAACCTATTCGCTCTTGCCGATTATTAATGCCTTCAGCAAGGCTGCTGGTGTGACGGTTGAGTTGCGGGATATCTCGTTGGCAGGACGTATCCTGGCGGTGTTTCCGGAGTACCTGACGCCCGCACAGAAGCAACCTGACGCTCTGTCCGAATTGGGCGAACTGGCCAAAAAACCCGAAGCCAACATTATCAAGTTGCCCAATATCAGCGCTTCTCTGCCACAGTTGCAGGCTACCATCAAGGAACTGCAGGGCCAGGGCTACAAGCTCCCCGAGTACCCGGAGAATCCGAAGGACGACAAAGAAAAGGACATCAAGGTCCGTTACGATAAAGTGAAAGGCAGTGCCGTCAATCCGGTGTTGCGTGAAGGCAACTCAGATCGTCGCGCACCGCTTTCCGTGAAGGCTCATACCCGGAAGCATCCGCATAAGATGGGCGCCTGGAGCTCGGACTCCAAGACACACGTCAGCCACATGAAGGGCGGCGATTTCTTCTCGAATGAAAAGTCTCTGACGACGACCGCGGCGACTGAGGCGCGGATCGAGTTTGTCAGCCAGGATGGCAAGACGACTGTCCTGAAACCAAAAGTGGCCTTGCAGGCTGGCGAAGTGGTGGATGCGACCTTCATGAGTGTGAAGGCTCTACGCAAGTTCCTTGAGGAGCAGATCGAGGATGCTAAGAAGCAGGGCATCTTGTGGTCGCTCCACATGAAGGCCACGATGATGAAGGTCTCGGATCCCAAGATTTTCGGGCATGCAGTGACGGTGTATTACAAAGATGTCTTTGAAAAGCACGGTGAGACACTCAAGAAGCTTGGGGTGGATCCGGACAACGGAATCGGAGATCTTTATGCAAAGATCAAGGCCTTACCCGAGGATCAGCGTAAGGTGATTGAAGCTGATATCCAGGCTGTGTACAAGCAGCGTCCGCCGATGGCGATGGTGAATTCCGACAAGGGGATCACCAACCTCCATGTGCCGAGCGACATCATCATCGATGCCTCAATGCCTCCCGTCATTCGCGATAGCGGCAAGATGTGGGGACCGGACGGGAAGCTGGCGGATACTAAGTGCGTGATTCCCGATGCTAGCTATGCCCCGGTGTATCGTGAAGTGATCGATTTCTGCAAGAAGCACGGCGCGCTTGACCCGAAGACGATGGGCAGCGTCCCCAACGTCGGATTGATGGCACAGGCAGCCGAAGAGTATGGTTCGCACGATAAGACCTTCAAGGCGCCAGGCAACGGGACGATTCGTGTCGTCGATGCCGCCGGGAAAGTGTTGTTAGAACACAAGGTCGAAGAAGGCGACATTTGGCGTATGTGCCAGGTGAAAGATGCCGCGATCCGCGACTGGGTGAAGTTGGCAGTGACGCGTGCCCGGGCGACCGGTGCCCCGGCAATTTTCTGGTTGAACAAGGATCGAGCACATGACGCGCAGTTGATCACGAAAGTGAATCAGTATTTGAAGGAGCACGATACAAACGGACTCGATATCCGGATTATGACCCCTGCGGAGGCGACTCGTCTCTCGCTGGAACGGATCAAAGAAGGCAAGGATACCATCTCAGTAACGGGGAACGTGTTGCGGGACTATCTCACGGATCTGTTCCCGATTCTCGAAATCGGAACCAGCGCCAAGATGTTGTCAATTGTGCCGTTGCTGAACGGCGGCGGCCTGTTTGAGACTGGTGCGGGTGGATCCGCGCCGAAACACGTGCAACAGTTCCAGGAAGAGGGCTATCTGCGGTGGGATTCGCTTGGAGAATTCCTCGCGTTGGCCGCCTCACTTGAGCATCTGGCAAAAATCGCCAACAATTCTGCGGCAAAAATGCTGGCGGATACCCTTGACCAAGCCAATGCCAAGTTCCTTGAAAGCAATAAGTCTCCGGCCCGCAAGGTTGGCGAAATCGACAATCGGGGTAGCCATTTCTATCTGGCACTGTATTGGGCCCAAGCCCTGGCTCAGCAAACGCAAGATAAGAATCTAGCCGCGCGTTTCGCCAAGGTTGCCAAGGAAATGGCGGATAATGAAGCCAAGATATCTGGGGAGTTGATTGCGGCTCAGGGTAAGCCGGTCGATACTGGTGGGTACTACCACCCTGATGACGCGAAGGCCTCCAAGGCAATGCGTCCGAGCGCCACACTGAATGCCATCATCGACGCGATTGCATAAGCGGGTATCATCTGAGTAAGCCTTTGGGCGAAGGGAGTGAATCTCCCTTCGCCGCCCTTTCTACGGTTCACGAGAAAATCATGGCACAAGAAGACACCAATGTAATTGATCAGCCTGAAGTGATGCGCCACAAAATGGTGACGATTGAGATTTCCGGTAAGAAGTACGAGGTGCCGGAAGGTATCACCGTGATCAAGGCCTTGTGGCACACCGGCCAGGAAGTGGTTCGAGGCGCTGGGTGCTTGGGGGGATTCTGCGGGGCCTGTGCGACATATTACCGCACGAAGGACGATCCCAAGGTTCGGACCTGCCTGGCTTGCCAGATGGCCGTCGAAGACGGCATGTCATTTACCATCATGCCACCGTTCCCAGCCCGCAAAGCACTCTACGACATCCAGTCGCTCAAAGATCCTAAACAAGATCTCTTCAATTTGTACCCTGAGGCGCCGCTCTGCAGGAATTGCAATGCTTGCACGGAGGCCTGTCCCCAGAAAATTGATGTGCGCGAAGGAGTCTGGAAGGCCGTATTTGGCGATTTCAAAAGCGTCTCAGAAATGTTCATGGACTGTGTCATGTGCGGGATGTGCACCCCAGTATGTATCGCCGACATCGCCCCCAACCTGGTCGCACTCTATGTAAGCCGGGCACAGGGCGCGCATTTCACCGACAAGCCGCAAGGCCTTGATACGCGTATCAAAGAAATCCAAGACGGTCGATTCAATGACGAATGGAAAAAAGTCCTCGCCATGAGCGAGGATGAGTTAGCCGATCACTGTGCGACCGTAAAGTAATGCATTGTGCCGTTAGCCGGTTCTGAGCGCATGGCTCGGGTACTGTGCTCCGCGCTGAAAGTGAAACCATGGATATTCATGCACTCCAGCAGATTGTTCACCAAACCCGAGATGCTCGTCGCAAGCAGACCATTCCAAAGTTTTCCCCTGCCGATCGCGACCAGTTGATTCACAAATATCATCCGGATTATCGAGCGAGTGCCTATCGTCCAATTCGATTTGGGCCGAATGCCGATGATAAAACTGTTGTCGAATTGGCTGCGCTGCTCGAGGGCGATAGCTCGATACCAGAACATGTCGATTTGACGCCTCAATATACGACAGATGTGCTGGTTATTGGCGGCGGTGGCGCCGGGTGCGCTGCGGCCCTTCACGCTCACGCCACCGGCGCGACGGTGATCCTGGCCACGAAACTCCGTCTAGGCGATTCGAATAGCGTGATGGCCCAAGGGGGCATGCAAATCTCCGTGGCCCCTGAAGACTCTCCAGTCACCCATTTTCTTGACACGCTCAAGGGTGGACATATGCAGAACGACCATGACCTTCTCAAGGTCATGGTGGAAGAGGGGCCGTCGATTGCCAAGTGGCTGATTGAGCTTGGGGTGCTCTTTGATCGACAAGCTGATGGTAATTTGCACGTCAAAAAAGGTGGTGGAAGCTCGAAGCCTCGTCTGCTCACGTGCTCCGACTACACCGGCCTTGAAATCATGCGTGTGTTGAAGGACGAAGTGCTGAACCAAAGGATTCAGCTGCTTGAGTTCTGCGCGGCCGTCGAATTGCTCAGCGATGATACCGGTCAGTGTACGGGGGCTATTTTTAAGGACCTTGATAACCACCGGCATGTTGTTGTTGCCGCCAAATCGGTCATCCTCGCAACTGGTGGGATTGGGCGATTGCACATCCAGGGCTTTCCAACGAGTAATCACTACGGGGCCACCGGAGATGGTTTGTGTCTCTCGTATCGGATGGGCGCAAAGCTTGACCATATCGATACGTTTCAATATCACCCCTCAGGAGCAGTCTATCCGGAACAATTGATTGGGGCTCTGGTCACAGAAGGAATCCGGTCGGAAGGTGGCCATCTCGTGAACGCCAAGGGAGAGCGGTTTGTGAATGAGCTGGATACCCGTGATGTGGTTTCCTCTTCGATCATTCGAGAGTGTGAGGAAGGCCGAGGTATTCGAACCATGTCCGGCCGAATCGGGGTTTGGTTAGATACGCCGTTGCTCGATGCGGAACATGGGCCTGGAACGGTGGAGAAGCATTTCCCTGCCATGATGATGCAATTCGAGCGATTCGGAATCGATATCAGCAAAGATCCAGTTCTCATCTATCCTACCTTGCACTACCAGAATGGCGGAGTGAAGATCGACGCGAATTCTGAAACCAACATCAAGAATCTATTTGTAGCGGGAGAAGCCTCCGGTGGGCTGCATGGCCGGAATCGACTGATGGGCAATTCGTTGCTTGATCTGATGGTCTTCGGTAAACGGTCAGGACTAACCGCTGCATCGCGTGCCAAGTCCATGTCACAAGGAAAGCTTACGGTGAACCATTTGCAGCGGTTCCGGGCCGAGGCAAAAAAGCATGGGAGTTCCAGCGGCGTCATTTCACCCATGATTCTTCCCGCCTATACGCGCAGAGAACCGGAGCGTACTGCCAATAAATAAAAGTGCGGTCTGACGCACGAGATCGTCTGGCTGCGGTATACGCTATGTTATTTGTCATGAGCCACTAGCTCTTAAGAGGATTCAATGAACGTTCATGAGTTTCAGGCCAAGCAGTTGTTTGCGCAGTTTGGGGTGCCAGTACCGCGTGGAAAGGAAATTACCTCGCCTGAGGGAGCGACTGCGTGGGCCAATGAACTGAACACTCCCGTTTTTGTTGTAAAGGCCCAGATTCATGCGGGCGGACGGGGTAAGGCCGGTGGTGTCAAGATCACGAAAGAGAAGGCGGCTATTGCAGGTCTCGCCAAAGAATTGATTGGGAAAACTCTCGTCACCCATCAAACCGGGCCGAAAGGCAGAACAGTCCATCGGTTGCTTCTTGAAGAAGGCGCGAATATCGCCAAGGAACTCTATCTGAGCATTCTGGTGGATCGAGACACCGGTTGGCCCACCTTCATTGCGAGTACCGAAGGCGGCATGGAGATTGAGGAGGTTGCTGAGAAAAATCCGGAGAAGATCATTAAAGAAGCGATCGACCCGGCTGTGGGATTTCAGGGCCATAATGGTCGCAATGTGGCCTTCGCATTAGGACTGCAGACCATGGAGCCGGCCGTCATCAATCCATTCGTGCAGATGCTTGGCAATCTCTACCGTCTGTTCATGGAGAAACACGCCGCACTCGTCGAGATCAACCCACTCATCATCACCAAGGAAAAAACCTTGGTGGCGCTGGATGGGAAGGTGTCGTTTGACGACAACGGAATTTTCAAACACGAAGACGTACAGAAAATGCGGGATCTCAACGAGGAAGATCCTCTGGAGATCGAAGCGACGGCAAGTAACCTCAATTATGTGAAGCTTGATGGCAATATCGGCTGCATGGTGAACGGCGCGGGCCTCGCCATGGCGACGATGGACGTGATTAAGTTGGCCGGCAGTGAACCGGCCAACTTTCTGGATGTCGGCGGCGGGGCTACGAAAGACACGGTCGCAGCCGGTTTTCGGATTCTGCTGAAGGACCCGAACGTCAAAGGCATTTTTATCAACATTTTCGGCGGCATTGTGCGCTGCGAGCGTATCGCTCATGGCGTCATCGAAGCGGCCAAGGAAGTGAAGATTACGGTGCCCTTAGTCGTTCGCCTCCAAGGTACGAATGCAGATGAGGGTCGGAAGCTGCTGGCAGATTCCGGACTCAAGTTAGAGGTTGCCAATGATTTGTGGGAAGCGGCGCAGAAAATCGTCAAGCTGACCGGCAAGGCGGCGTAAAGGAGAAGACCGTGAGCATTCTCGTCAATAAGAATACGCGAGTGGTGGTGCAGGGAATCACGGGGAAGGAAGGATCTTTCCACGCGACGCAGTGCAAGGCCTACGGTACGAAAATGGTCGCCGGCGTCACGCCCGGTAAGGCCGGCCAGGAAGTGGAAGGCATCCCTGTCTTTAATACTGTGGCCGATGCGGTGAAAAAGACCGACTGCGATACGTCCCTGATTTTTGTGCCGCCTCCATTCTGTGCGGATGCCATTCTGGAAGCCGCCGATGCAGGTGTAAAGTTGATCATCTGCATTACCGAAGGCATCCCAGTCAATGATATGGTGAAAGTAAAGCGTGCGCTCCATGGACGTGATGTTCGTCTGATTGGTCCAAACTGCCCTGGTGTTATTACCGTTGATGAAGCCAAAATTGGTATTATGCCCGGCTTTATTCATAAGCGTGGGGTTGTGGGTGTCGTGTCTCGCAGCGGCACCTTGACCTATGAGGCGGTGCATCAGCTCTCCACATTGGGACTTGGTGAGACGACTTGCGTGGGCATCGGTGGAGATCCAGTCAATGGTACCGGTTTCGTGGACGTGTTGCCGCTGTTTGAGAAGGACCCCGAAACGCAGGCTGTGGTTATGATCGGGGAAATCGGCGGAGATGCAGAAGAAAAGGCGGCTGAATATATTAAGAAGCATGTGAAAAAGCCGGTGATCAGTTTTATCGCCGGGATTACTGCGCCTCCTGGTCGCCGTATGGGACATGCGGGGGCCATCATTTCAGGCGGCAAAGGTACGGCGACAGAGAAAATGAAGGCTCTTGAATCCGCAGGTGTTCGAGTCGTAAAAAATCCTGCCGAGATTGGCCACGCTGTGATGAAGGCGCTTGGCCGGTAGTTTGATCCGTACATAGATTCAATGCAGGGCGTCGGATCGGTCCGACGCCCTCTTTATTTTAAGGTCGACTACGAATCCCTGGGGTGATATCTCGACGCATTCGACCGTGTAAGTCTCGTGTCAGAATCTTTCCTTTTTCCCTCGTGCCAGACGTGGTACTGTATGGCGCCAAGCGTGAGGTGATTGGCCCTCGAACCTTGGCCAGCCTGATCGGATCTGGTTTCTTTCTGGAGCCGTAACCGTCGGTCACGATCCGAACTGTCCACGAAAGGACGTTACTATGCTCGTGTTTCTCATACATGTGCGTGACCCCCAGTTCTACGCTCTTCCGGCTAAGACGCGAGCGAAGAATGGCCGCATTCGGGTGATGGGATTTCCACCCATTGGCATCATGTCCCTTTCGGCCGTCCTCAAACGGGCAGGTCACGAATGTGTCATGTTCGATCAGGCACATCCGGAGACCCCGAACGAAGTGATCATTGAAGAAATAAAGCGACGAAAGCCGGCGCTCGTCGGAATGAGCTTTCTCAGCACGACAAGCTATCCGTATGCAAAGATTCTTGCCCGACAGATTCGTGTGGCTGATGCCTCGGTGAAGTTGGCTTTCGGCGGGGTGTTTGCCAGCTTGAACGCCGGACTCGTCAAATTGCAATGTCCGGAAATCGACTTTGTCTGCCGTGGCGACGGGGAACAGTTGCTGTTGGATTTGCTCGATCGTATGGATGACCCTCACGATGTGGCCGGAGTGACATGGGCGAAAGATGGCAAGGTCATCAATAACCCCAATCGAACCATGGAGCGTCATCTAGATCAGTGGCCCTTCCCGGATCGAGAAAGCTTGGAGCTGGACTTCGTCGAATCCATGCCGTTGGATGTCCCAGCGGTCCTCTCGATGGAGCGTTTTACAACCATGCAGACTTCTCGAGGTTGTCCTTGGCCCTGCGTGTTTTGTGATATTCCGATCTTCAACGAAGGCAAATGGCGAGCGCGTAGCGCGCAGCATGTTGTCGATGAACTGAAGTATCTGGAAGCCAATGGGTATGGATCGGTCTATTTTGTAGACGACCACTTCCTGCTTCAGCCGAAGCGTATTGATGCGATTTGCAACGGCATCATCGACGCCAAGCTCTCGATTCAGTGGGGGATTGAAGGCCGAGTCGACTCGGTGGCCCAGCATCTGTTTCCGGCTATGGCCAAGGCCCATTGCCGCACGGTGATGTTCGGCATCGAAAGTGGGAGCCAGAAAATTCTCGATCGTTTGCAGAAGGAACAGACCTTGGCCGAAGTGGAGACAGCGGTGAGGAATGCCAAGAAAGCCGGCATCGAAATTGTGCACGGCTTTTTCACCGTCGGAAATCCTGATGAGACCGTGGAAGACATGCAAAAAACATTCGACTTCGCGTCGAAGCTTCCATTGGATACGTTCGGCTTTAATCGGCTGTGTGTCTATCGCGGAACGCCGCTGTGGCAGGAGTACATCAAGCGTGGGTTAGTGAGTGATGCCAAGGATTGGTACAAATATTTCAAGTGTTCGGAGATCGATCCGACCTGTTTACCAGGGGCAACCATCAATTCGGTGCGGCAAGAGGGCCTCAAGAAGCTCTTTCTCTATAAGCTCACCCGGTATCCGATTCAAACTTTCAAATTGCTCCGTCGATTCTTGCGGTATATGCCTTTCCGCGATGTGGCCTATCTCATCATCAAGCCGTTCCTTGGGCAAAAGAAGGGGGCTACCAAGGCAGAAGTCCTTTCGCGTGCCGTGGAACATGCCGAAATGAAAGATGCCGCCGCGCAGTTGACTCAGCTGAGTGATGAATTATTGCACAGCGTACTAGAAGAATCGAAAGCTGAGCGTCAGCGTATTCAGCAGGAAGCTGAGGGGTCTCGAGAGTTACCGATGATTTCTGCCCGGTAGTGGCGAGATATTCCTGATCTCCAGTAGTTGATCCGCTCAAATTCAGGGTGAGCCTACGTCTGTATATTTACAACAGACGTAGCGGTCCTGCCCTGCCTTTCGTACCTGCACAAAGTATGCATCCCACCGCGTCAAGTCGTTGATTGAATACTGACGGCGGCGAATACGGGCATAGACGAAGGCAGCCGTATCTCGACACTCCGCCGCATGATCATCCAGGTCAACACTCGCCCGGGCGACATGAAACCGGCGTAGAAGATCTTCCACGATGACGTGGTTTCAGCTGTCGTGTCGGAACCCCATGGCCCAGCGATAAGCCTGAGGGAGCCTCTGCAAGAATTCAGCTGGGCGCTCGTCGTTTCGTTTGTAATTAGGAGGACGTTCTAGAAAAATTGGTCCCAGTTCCGCTTGTGGGCTAACGGCGCGAGCTGTTCCAGCCTGGTCTGAAGAAATCGCGCAGCTTCGGGCTTCAGCCGCTTCACGTGGGTGATGGTGCGATGCGCATTGACTGAAAAGGCAAACGTGTCCGGCGTGCGATCAGCCCAATTTGTTACCGCCGACAATGTAGGGAGTCGGAACCGCGCGCCATCCAGCTCGACTGTGCGATATCGCGTTGAGTAGTAACCAAGGAATTCGGCTTTCGTGAGTGCTGGAGGGGAACATCGAGTCGATCCTTGCCATGGTTTATAGGAATAGCCGGGGAGGCCGATGTAAATATCTGCCATAGCAAATCGACGGTGATTCGATTCCTACATGAGTGATGTCTGCGGCAATAGCACGTGGGAGCTCTGCGATCTAGTTTGGGGTATGCTCCCCGTAGAAGCAAACGCAACACTAGTCTGTGCGGAAGCCATCAATTGGTATCGAAAAAGACTGGTGAGCTATCCGTTTAGCGTGGGGGCATGCTAGGGCACTGTCGCGCGAGCTGACGGTAAAGTGTTGGAAGCCTCGGTGTCACTGGCCAAAATCTCCCAGAAATGGCAAGCGGCCGGTGCGGAAACCGCAGCCGGCCGCTTGCCTGCAAGGGAGTAACGCTCTGGGTTAGGTTCCCATTTCCCATGAAGCCAGATACTTCACCTGTTCTTTGGTGAGTTTGTCGATGGAGACACCCATGCCGGCCAGTTTCAGGCGGGAGATTTCTTTGTCAATATCCGCCGGCACCGGGTAGACCTTCTTTTCCAGTTTCTTGTAGTTTTTCACGATAAATTCCGCGCCAAGAGCCTGATTGGCGAAGCTCATGTCCATGACGCTTGAGGGGTGACCTTCGGCGGTCGCCAAATTCACGAGACGTCCTTCTCCCAGGAGGCTCACGCGACGGCCATTCTTCAAGGTGTATTGGTCCACTCCGGAGCGTACGGCAAGTTTTTTCTTGCTGAGTTTCTCCAATGCAGGGATATCCAATTCGACATTGAAGTGTCCGGAGTTGCACACGATCGCTCCGTCCTTCATGGCCGCGAAATGTTCCCCGCGAATAACCTTGAGATTGCCTGTGACGGTCACAAAGAAGTCTCCGAGCGGCGCTGCTTCATCCATCGGCATGACGCGAAATCCGTCCATGACCGCTTCGAGCCCCTTGAGAGGGTCGATTTCGGTCACGATCACGTTGGCGCCCATGCCTCGCGCGCGCGTGGCGATACCGCGGCCGCACCAGCCGTAGCCGGCTACCACCAGCGTCGAACCACACACCAACCGATTGGTAGCGCGGACAATGCCATCCATGGTGCTCTGGCCGGTGCCGTATCGGTTATCAAACATGTGCTTCGTGTCTGCGTCGTTCACGGAAATGACCGGGAACTTCAACACTTTCTTCTCGGCCATGCTACGAAGACGAATCACCCCGGTCGTCGTTTCTTCGGTTCCACCAATCACATGACGGAGCAGGTCTTTGCGTTTCGAATGCAAATGCGAGACGACATCAGCGCCGTCGTCCATGGAGAGGTGGGGCTTATGGGCGATGGCCGATTCAATGTGCCGGTAATAGGTCTTGTTGTCCTCTCCCTTGACGGCGAAGGTCGGAATGCCCTCGTGTTTCACCAGAGCGGCCGCGACGTCATCCTGCGTGCTCAAGGGGTTAGAAGCGCAGAGGCGAACGTCGGCCCCTCCGGCCTTGAGGGTCTTCATGAGATTGGCGGTTTCGGTTGTCACGTGGAGGCAGGCAGTGGCGCGAATACCTCTGAACGGCTGCTCCTTCTCAAAGCGCTTTCGAATCAAGCGCAACACCGGCATCGTGGCCTCGGCCCATTCGATTTTGAGTTTGCCCTGATCTGCCAGGCCCATATCTTTCACGTCGTAGTCCACTGGTTCCTCCTCCTGTGTCGTAAGTAATAAGTGATGTCCGAATGCAGAAAAAAGGGGGCGGGCTTGCAACCCGCCCCCTCGGCTGGTGTGACGCGTGAGGGGGACCTTAGAGGCCCGCATCCTTTCGCAAGGCTTTCGCTTTATCGGTCTTTTCCCAGGTAAACTCCGGTTCGTTACGACCGAAGTGTCCGTAGGCAGCGGTCTTTCTGAAAATAGGACGACGCAGCTTTAAGTGCTCGATGATCCCGCGAGGAGTCAGCGGGAAATGCTTTCGGACCAACTTGTCCAAGCTTTCGGGAGCCACCTTCTCCGTGTCCTTGGTGTCGACCAATACGGAGACCGGATCGGCCACGCCGATTGCATAGGCCAGCTGCACTTCACACTTCGAGGCCAACCCGGCTGCGACAATGTTTTTCGCAATGTAGCGGGCCATGTAGGAGGCTGAGCGGTCGACTTTGGAGGGGTCTTTTCCTGAGAACGCGCCTCCGCCGTGGCTGCCGTGTCCGCCGTAGGTGTCGACAATGATCTTGCGGCCTGTCAAACCCGTGTCACCCATAGGGCCGCCGACGACGAATCGACCGGTCGGATTGATATGATGCTTCACGCTGGTCGCATCGTACAGACCTTTGGGCATGGATGGCCTGATGACATGCTCCATCAGGTCTCGCTCGATCTGTTTGTTGGTTACATCAGGGCTGTGTTGCGTGGAGACGACAATGGTATCGATGCGGAAGGGCTTGCCATCCTTGTATTCGACAGTCACTTGCGACTTGCCGTCGGGGCGAACCCACTTCAAGATTTTTTTCTTCCGTACTTCGGCCAGACGTTTGGTCAAGCGATGAGCCAAGACGATCGGCATGGGCATGAGCTCAGTCGTTTCATTAGTCGCATAGCCGAACATGAGCCCTTGGTCACCGGCACCGCCGGAATCCACACCTATCGCGATATCGCCGGATTGCTGATGGATAGAGGTGAGGACCGAGCAGGTGTTGGAGTCAAATCCCCAGGAAGCATCGGTATACCCGACATCCTTGATCACGTCGCGAATGATATCGGGAATTTCCACATAGGCTTTTGTGGAGATTTCGCCGGCGACGAAGGCAATACCGGTTGTGAGGATAGTTTCACACGCAACTCGTGATGTCTTGTCTTGCGCAATGATCGCGTCTAGAATTCCATCTGAAATTTGATCCGCAATCTTGTCCGGGTGCCCTTCGGTGACCGACTCAGACGTAAACAGATAGTTATGTCTCATTGTTCCCCCTGGAAGTGAAGTGATTCGAGGATGCGGCGGTTAGAGTTAGGCGGCACAACGGCCGAGCGTGGAAGATGATGCACGTGCACTGATTCAGGCAACCCCGCAGAAACGCTACGGCAATAGTAGCTGACCAGGTGGTTTTTGTCTACCGTTCTGATGGAATTGATGATGTCTTTTATGTGCCCCGTGTCTTGCTTGACAGCCCTTCGAGGCGACTTGTAAGATAGCTTACTTTTCGCGTATTTGGAACATTTTTCATCATAAACGCTCTGCCCCGGCACTTCCAACCTCGTGGTATCGGCCTGCGTTGACGCAGGATCCCACACGCAGCTCGTCATTCGTTATGATGATGGGGTCTGTATGATGGCCAGGTCGAAGCAGCTTAGGTGTTGATTCATGAACGATAAACCCGACGCAGCACCAGAGATGAGCGCATCCGGCCCTTCCACGTCCGGCCTCGGGTGGGAAGAGTTTTCGCGCGAAGTCGTGGACTTTTTCGCCTCTATTAAGCTGGCGATGTTCCTGTTTATTGTGCTCGCGATGACTGCGACCATCGGCACGGTGATCCAGCAAGGCGAGCGGCCGGAGACGTATGTGCAGGAGTACGGGGAAGAAGCCTATCGCTGGTTTCTTCGCCTGGGTTTTACGGATGTCTATCACACCTGGTGGTTCACCAGTCTCTTAGGTCTTCTCTGCGTCAACTCGCTGACCTGCTTCCATAAACGATTTCCTAGCGTCTGGCGCTCCATGCGTCAGGATAAGGTCAGCGTGTCGTTGGCCTTCGTTCAGGGGATGAAGCAGCAGACCACCCTTTCGCTCACTCAGCCGAAAGAAACGGTGGCCGAATCACTGGTCAGGATTTTTGCGGAAAAAGGTTACAAGGTGCTGGCGAAAAGCGATCCGGGTGAGGTCACTGTCTATGCCACCAAAGGAATTATGGGCCGGGTCGGTGCCCACGTGGCCCATCTCAGTGCGACCGTCATCGTCTTGGGAGGACTGCTCGGCAGCTATTATGGATTTTCCGAATTCGGCGTGTGCCTTGAGGGCCAGACGTACCACATCCCCAGAGGAAACTTTGACCTGCGCGTCGACAAGTTCTGGATCGATTACCATGAGAATGGTTCCGTCAAATCCTATAACAGCACGTTGACGGTCATCGATCAGGGGGCGCCGACCATGACGAAGACCATCACGGTCAATGATCCGTTGGTCTACAAAGGTATCTGGTTTTACCAATCCAGCTATGGGGATGCCTGGGACCAGATCGAGGCAGCACGGATCAACATCAAGGATAAAGCGTCGGACAAGGTCGTTGCGACAGTGGATTTGGAATGGAACAAGGAAAAAGCGGTCGACGGTCTTCCGTTGAAAATGAAAATGACGGACTTCGTGGCCGACTTCGCGTTCAACTCTACCGAAAAGAAGGTCTTTTCCAAGACCGCTGAACATGCCAATCCCGCGATTCGTCTGACGGTCGACGAGCGCAGCACCGTGCAATCCACCCCCTGGGTGTTTTATCATTACCCCGATCTATTTGAGATCAAGGACTCGGCCTATCAGTTCGAATTTATCGGGTATCAACCGAAGAAGTTCACGGGTCTGCAGATTGCCAGAAACCCTGGCATCATGATGGTATGGATCGGGTGTACGATGCTGGTGGTGGGGATGACATTGTCGTCACTCATCTATCACCGCCGTCTATGGGCGAAGATCCTGCCCGGCGAATCGGGTGTGACCCTTCATCTCGGTGGAACCACGCACAAGAGTCAGATCGATTTCCAAAAAGAGTTCAAGAAATTGACGGAGAAAATTCAAGCGAAGACTGCTTCTTAAAGCCCGTTTCAGCGCCGTTGAGGAATGCTTCCATTCAAGACGACGCTGCTCTCTACGATAGACGGAGGCCCGTATGATGCGATCACTGTTTCTGTTCGATATGACGTTCTGGCTCTATCTGGCAGCGCTGGGCCTGTATGTCGCCTATCTGTTCGCCAAGCGTCCGGCCATGCAAATGGCTCCAGCCGGGCATCCCATCGACAATCTTGAGGACCGCGACGGCGCCTGGGCGACTCAATTAGGACAGGTGGCCACCCTGGTGACCGTGTTCGGGTGGGTCCTCAATACCATGGCCTTGATGACCCGGGCGTTCGAGCGAATGGAGCATTCCGGGACTTTTGCGCCCTGGTCTAATCAATTCGAAGCCATGGCGTATGTATCGTGGGCGATTATTCTTGGATATGTGCTCCTGGAGTTCCGTTACCGGATCAAGGCGGTCGGAGCGTTTGTGGTGGGAATCGGGTTCATTGCGATGGGCGCAGCCTCTCTTCTGCCCTATCGATACCAGACGGCAGAGCCGCTGGTGCCGGCGCTAAATAGTTATTGGATTTACATCCATGTGTCCGTCACCCTGACCAGCTATGCGGCATTTGCCATGGCCGGCGGGTTGGGTCTGATGTATCTCTTCAAAGAGAGGGCGGTCAATCGGGGCAGTCAGTCCCGATTCTACGCGGCATTTCCGGACCTCGAAACCATCGATGAACTTGGGTATAAAGCCATTATGCTTGGGTTCCCCCTTCTGGCCTTCGGCATTATTCTCGGAGCCATGTGGGCGAACTATGCCTGGGGTGGGTATTGGAGCTGGGATCCAAAAGAAACCTGGTCTTTGATCGTCTGGTTGATTTATGGGGCCTATATCCATGCCCGGATGACGCGAGGGTGGGAAGGGCATAAGGCGGCCATTTACGCGATCTTCGGGTTTTTAATGGTGGTCTTCTGCTTCTGGGGTGTGAATTTTCTGCTGTCTGGTCTCCATGCGTACGCCTAGGCCATGAGTGATATCGTAAACCAGAGTTCAGCCGGCTCAGTCACACGAAGCGGACCTTCTCGAACAGTGGTGGTGCTCGCTGCCGCGGCTATTCTTGGGGTGATGTTTCTCGTCGTGTGGCTGCAGAGCTCCAAGTATGAGCCGCTGATTGTCGGAAAAGAGGCGCCGGATTTTCAACTGCCTGATTTGAACGACAAGCCCTTACGGTTGTCTGACTACCGGGGGAAGGTGGTCTTTCTGAACTTTTGGGCCACCTGGTGCAAGCCCTGTCGTGAAGAAATGCCTTCTATGGAAGTGTTGTACAAAAACTTTGAAAAAGACGGACTCGTGATTCTGGCGGTGAGCATCGACCGGGTCACCACGAAGAAAGAAATCCCGCCGTTCGTCAAAGGTCTCAACCTGACCTTCCCCGTTCTGGTCGATTCGTGGGGGCAAACGGATAAACGTTACAAATTAATGGGGGTTCCTGAAACCTATATCATCGACCAGCAAGGTGTGCTGCGTGAAAAAGTGATTGGCCCAAGGGATTGGACGCGGTTAGATAATCTCAAAATACTCACGCAACTGCTCAAGCCTGCCGACAAGGCCGCGCGCGTGGACGCTACTGAGGCACCGGCATTGTAGGTATGATGATGAACCGTTGGGCGACACTCTCACTAATCGGCGCGGGCCTGTTAATCGGCGGAGTTGTTTTTTCCGATGCCCAGGGCGTGTCGTCTATTTCGAGCCCTGGTCCACTCACGGTGGCGACTCGTGCTCCGCAGGTCGATGAGGAGGCCCCGAACTTTCTCCTGAAGGACTCTGAGGGATTCAATGTCACCTTGGATCAGTTTCGCGGGAAGGTGGTGCTCCTGAATTTTTGGGCCACGTGGTGCGGCCCCTGCAAAATTGAGATGCCGGCGATGGAACGGCTGTATCGATCGTTCAGCCGAAAAGAATTCGAGATCCTGGCGGTCTCAACCGATGCCCAGGGCACGGCCGTCACCCGTCCCTTTCAGCAGGAAGTCGGCTTCACATTTCCCGTGCTTCACGATGCCGATTTTAGAATCGGTCTTCAGTATGGCGCCCGTCAGCTGCCGATGACATTTTTGATCGATCGCAAGGGCATCATTCGTAATCGGATTCCCGGCGCTCGCGACTGGAGCGCGCCGGCAGGAAAACGGTTGGTCGAAGCGCTGTTGCAAGGGTCTTAGTATGACCGACTCGGTGCAATCCATTTCATTGGTGGCCGCCTTTTCAGCTGGGCTCTTGTCGTTTGTCTCTCCCTGCGTCCTGCCGCTGGTGCCGTCGTACATCTCCTACATCACGGGTCTTTCGATCGAACAGTTGACCGATGTTTCAGAACGAAGCCGCTTTCGTAAGGCCATCATTCTGAACTCGCTGCTGTTTATCGCTGGGTTCTCAACGGTATTCGTGGCGTTCGGCGCTTCGGCGAGTCTGTTGGGCCAGGCGTTGATTACCTACCAAGAACATTTGCGACGGTTCGGGGGAATTGTCGTGATTGTGTTCGGGCTCTATCTCCTGGGTATTCTGAATCTGAATTTCCTGAAAATGGAGCATCGATATCAATTCCGGAATCGCCCGGCCGGATTTCTTGGATCGTTTTTGATCGGGATCGCCTTTGCAGCTGGGTGGACGCCCTGCGTCGGGCCTGTGCTCGGGACGATCCTTCTGTATGCGAGCACGACGGAATCGATGTACAGTGGAGTCGTCTTGCTCACGTGTTACTCTCTGGGATTAGCGCTACCGCTGTTCCTCACGGCGCTGGGGGTCGATCGATTCCTGAGTTACTTCAAAGAAGTGCGCGCCTACCTCTGGGGCGTCTCCACGGTGAGCGGGGTGCTGCTCATTGTTGTGGGGGTGATGATCTATGCGAATTCGTTGACCATGATTACGAGCTTTCTCGAGCGATACGGGATTGGTTGGTACCTCGGACAATAATCGTGACCGATGCATTCTTGCCCGTTCGGCTCTTTCTGAACCCACCCACGCAGCAATCTCTTCTCACATTGGTCAGGTAAGATTGGTTTGGCCAGTCCTTCCGCAATCGGTGCATCGCCTATGGCTGATGAGTATGAATCCACAACGTACGATGTGATCATTGTTGGAATGGGCCCGGCTGGAGCGACTGCTGCTGCTGCTCTGAGCCGCGGCGGCCTGACGGTGCTCGGGTTGGATAAGGACGCGCATCCCCGGTACAAAGTGTGCGGGGGTGGGTTGTCGGCACGTATCGATCACGTGTTAGAGCCTGGGTTCCGGTCCGTCGTCGAGCAGACTGTAAATGCCGTGCAGTTTGTGTATCGGGGACAGGATTCTCTGCGCATTGAATCAGCTCGGCCGATTGCCTACATGGTTATGCGGGATCGTTTCGACAACTATCTCGTGCAGGACGCGATTCGCGCGGGCACTCACATTCGAACCGGCCACGGCGTGCGAGAACTCATGCAGGACTCGCAGGGCGTGGAAGTTGTCACCACTGAAGGCCGCTATCGGGCCAAGATCGTGATCGGTGCCGACGGGGCGAATAGCCTGGTGGCACGACGGTTTTTTCCAAAGAGATCTCAATACCGGGCTCCTGCATTGGAAAGCGAAGTGCCGATCGGGGGTGGAGGGCATGGTCCAGCCGCGACAGCGATTCTCGTCGATGTGGGAGCTGCTCAGCAGGGGTACGGATGGATTTTTCCGAAGCGCGAATGCCTTTCTGTTGGAGTCGGAGAGTTTCGCCGCAAATCGAAGAGCCTGCACGCAACCTTTGACCGCTTCGTCACGGATGAACGAGGTGTCATCGGCGGGACGGTGCCGCGCCCGGCAGGGCATCCGATTCCGGTCTACGCAGAATCTGAGGAGCGGGGGCAGGACATGGAATCCCGTTTTGTGGCAAACCGAGTGGCGCTCATCGGTGACGCGGCTCATTTGGTCGACCCGTTGTTCGGCGAGGGCATTTATTACGCGATCCGTTCAGGACAACTGGCGGCTCACGCAATTCTGGCGCATCACGACAACCACCACGAGTCGCTGGCTGCGTACGAGCTGGCCCTTGAACAGGAGATCCTTCCGGATTTTCGTGTGACAGCCAGAATCGCCCGGGTCATTTATGCCTTCCCCCGCCTCGCGTTCAAACTTCTGGGGCGTTACCAGGATGTGGTCCAGGATTATTTTGGAGTTCTGCAGGGAGACATGACGGCCCAGCAATTTATCCCCCACGCAAAGAAACGCCTGAAGGCATCGGTCAGTGACCTCCTCCTCGAAGCGTTACATTTGCGGTAAATGGGTGAGACGGATGAGCGGTGCGTCAGCACCAGGCTCCGAGCCGGCATGAGACGAACGACTGAGACAGGGTAGCGCTCGGAGCGCGTTTGAGGTCGGGAACCGTCGGCGAGGTAAACGTTGACGGGACAGAGGCCGCCAGCAGGGTATTAGACGATTGGTTCTGCGGAGCCGGCGTTTCTTTGCTGGCCACGATTGCCGCCGTCGGTGATTGTTTCTCCAGTTTGGCCAGCAGTCGACGACCACTTCCTGTCACTTCACTGGTCGGATATTTTTCCGCTAACAGTTGCAGCTTTTCCATCGCCCAATCGTTCGCGCCCAGCTCCTGATAGGTCAACGCCAGGTAGTACAAGGCTTCCGGCGCCACTTTCTTATCCGGATAATCCTTCATGATCATATCGAATCGATGGGCGGCCGCCAGGTAGGACGAGCGGCGATAGTAAAACTGCCCGACAAACAGGTGAGTTTGGGCAAGCCAATCATGACAGTCGGCCAGTCGCTGAAGGGCCTGGGCCTCATATTTGCTGTTGGGGAAGTCTTTCCGCAATTTTTCGAACGCCAGGATGGCTTTCTGAATCGGATCAGGATCGCGGTCAATGGATTTTCCCATCCGAAGATGGCTTTCGGCTAAACGGAATTGGGCGTAGACGGCGAGCTGGTGGCTGCGGTGCAGTTCCAGGAAATGCTGGTATTCAACGATGGCCTCGGCGAACTCTTCCTTGTCGAAAAAGGCCTCGCCCCGTTTCATAATCACGTTGGGGTCGTAGTTCTTTTCAATGGTATCGCCGAGGAAGATTTGCTCGTCCGTCCCGCTTACGGGTTTGCCTTGGGCCGTGGTTTTCGGTGTGCTCGAACAACCGACCGAAAAACAGAGCAGTCCACCCACGACGGCTACGCGCACACACCAGTCCCATGAATGCCGATGCATCCAGACTCCTTCGCCACAACAAGAATTGATTGTCGAGAGAACGTAACTACACAATTTTTCTAGCAGATCATGCAATGAAAAGCAACGAAATCAATGTCCGGAGTTGACCCTCCGGAAGCCGGGTCCTATAATCGCGCCGCACCTTTGAACGGGGTGCGAGCCGTTGTCAAACACCAATTTCCAGAATGCTCCAGTAGGAATTCCGTGAAGCGCAGTCGGATTGTCGGGACCGGTTCCTTTGTGCCCCCTCGAGTGGTCCATAACGAGGAGGTGGGGCGGTCGCTTGGACTGAATTCAGATCAGATCATGGCCCTGACCGGTATTCGCACGAGACATTGGGCCGAGCCTGGGCAAGCATCCTCGGACCTGGCTACCGAGGCAGCGCAGCGGGCCTGCGAGGCGGCTGGAATATCACCGCGATCGCTGGACGCGATTCTCGTTTCGACCACCTCTCCGGATAGCGCCTTTCCTTCCACCGCCTGTCACCTGCAGCGCACGCTAGGGGCTGGTTCGGTCATGGCATTTGATCTGTCGGCCTCTTGTTCAGGATTTCTCTACGGAGTGTCGATGGCCGATGCCATGCTCCGGAGCGGGCACATTCGATCCTGCCTCGTCGTGGCTGCCGAAGTGAAGTCCAGCTCATTGAATCTGGCGGACAAAGAAACAGCCGTGTTGTTCGGTGATGGCGCGGGCGCCGTGGTCATGGTGCAAGAGGAATCGGCTCGGCCGGAGGCTCCCGGTATTCTTGGCGTGCGTCTGTATGCAGAAGGGGCGGGGCATGGGCTCATCACCATTCCCGCCGGAGGCTCGCGAAAGCCGAGCGGGACGGAAACCGTGCGCGCGAAAGACCATTTACTGCGGATGCAGGGGAGTGCCGTGTTTCGTGCCGCTGTCCGTCATTTGGAACACGCGATTGTCGATGTGTTGAAAGAGTTCGGGGTCTCGGCCGCGGATGTCACCAGATTTATTGCTCACCAGGCCAATGCCAGGATTCTCGAGCAACTTCGTCGACGCCTCAGGCTGTCACAGGAGGCCATCTATTCGGTCATTGAACGCTACGGCAATACGTCGTCCGCGTCCCTTCCCATCGCGTTGGACTGTGCGGTTCGGGAACAGCGGCTTGCGGCAGGAGATGTCGTGGTATTAGCAGCATTCGGCGGGGGCTTAACCTGGGCCACAGGATTGGTGCGCTGGTAACCCCTCGCAGCTAGAAAGGACGTTATGTTCGGTCTCATACCCCGGGAAGAAGCGTTTTTCGATTTGTTCAAGAATGCGGCGCATAACATGATCGAAGGCAGCCGTCTCCTGAAGGACATGACGGAAGACTTTCGAAATCCGGTTGAGAAAGCGAAGCGCATTAAGGATGTCGAGCATGTCGGGGACGGCATTACCCATGACATCGCCCGAAAACTCAATCAGACCTTCATTACGCCCATTGATCGGGAAGACATCCATGATTTGGCGAGCGCGTTGGACGACATCCTGGATGTGGTCGAAGCGATTGCCGACCGATTCGTGCTGTATAAGGTGGTCGCTCCGACGGACGCGGCGATCCGGTTGGCCAATGTCCTCTATCAGGCGGCGGTCGAAGTCGGTGCCACGGTGGATTTGCTCGGCAAGTCGCATCAGGCGGTGACGGAATGCAGCGTGCGGGTGAATAGCCTGGAAAACGAGGCTGATCGCATCTCTCGCGACGCCATTTCATCCTTGTTCGAGAAGGAGACGGATCCGATCGCCGTCATCAAATGGAAAGAGATCTACGAAAACTTCGAGGCGGGAACCGATCGGTGCGAAGATGTCGCGAATATTCTCGAGCGCATCGCGTTGAAGCACACGTGAGCAAGTCCCGCACATTTTTCGATACTCATCCTGACCAATACTCGAGGGGTAGGACGCGGCATTCATGGCTGAACTGAGCGGATTGTTGTTAGTCGTAGTGATTCTGGCGTTGTTGTTTGACTTCTCCAACGGGTGGCATGACAGCGCCAATGCCATCGCGACGGTGGTCTCCACCCGTGTAGTCAGTCCTTCCACCGCGGTCCTTGTCGCCGGTGCCCTGAACGTCGCAGGCGCGTTCATGTCCACTGCAGTGGCCAAGATGGTCGGCACGGGCATTGTCGATCCCCAGTCGGTGACCCAGACGGTGGTGGCCTCGGCGCTGGCGGGTGCCATCGTATGGAACTTCATGACGCTCCTGCTGGGTCTGCCGACCAGTTCGTCCCATGCGCTCATCGGCGGGTTAGTGGGCGCCGCGCTCACCCATGGCGGGATGGCTGCCGTGAAATTCTCAGGCCTCCGGTCGGTGCTCGAGGCGATGATCCTGTCGCCGTTTTTCGGGTTTGCGATCGGCTTGGTCCTGATGATCGTGTTGAGCTGGCTCTTTTTTCGGGTGCCACGAGCGCTGGCCTTGAGATTGTTTTCCCGGCTGCAACTCGTCTCCGCGAGTTTTATGGCCTTCAGTCACGGGGCGAACGATGCGCAAAAAGCCATGGGCATCATTACGCTGGCGCTCGTCTCCGCCGGCGTACTGCCTACCGCGGAAGTCCCGACCTGGGTGATCGGATCCTGTGCTCTCGCGATGGGGCTTGGCACGGCGGTGGGAGGATGGCGCATCGTGCGCACCCTGGGCATGCGGATCGTGAAGCTCGAGCCGGTCCATGGATTTGCGGCCGAGACCGGAGCCGCGATCGTCTTGATGGCCACGGCCCATATCGGACTTCCCGTCAGTACCACGCATACCATCACCTCGACTGTAATGGGGGTTGGAGCCGTCAAGCGGCTCTCGGCGGTGCGGTGGGGCGTCACCCGTCGTATCCTGTCGGCCTGGCTTTTCACCTTGCCGGGCGCGGCGCTGCTGTCGACTATGTGTTACTTGCTCCTGTCGAAACTGTTGTAGGCGACTCCTGCGCGACGGGCAGGTGAACCACAAACCGGCTCCCCCTCGGCGCGTTGCCCTCCACCCAGACATGCCCGCTATGGGCTTCGACGATATGTTTGACGATGGCGAGTCCCAAACCCGTTCCGCCGAGTTCGCGCGAGCGGGCCTTGTCGACTCTGTAGAATCGTTCGAAGACCCTCGGCCGGTCCGCTTCGGGAATGCCGATTCCCGAGTCTGCCACGACGACCTCAATCATCGGGCGCGGTGATGCCGTCCGGCTTTGCGCCGCATGCCGGATGCTCATGGAGATCCGGCCCTGATCCGGCGTGTACTTCACGGCGTTTTCCAGCAGGTTGATGAAGACTTGGACCAGGCGTTCTTCGTCCCCCTCCAGCACCACATACTCGTCCGGAAGCGACAGCTCGATCGTATGGTGCTTCTTGTCCGCTAACGGTTTGATGACTGCTACTGTTCGCTCCAGCAAGGCCCGCAATTCTACCGGCTCCCGGCGAAACAGCACCTGGCCGGACTCGATTTGCGACAACTGCAGCAGATCGTCGAGGATGAGGTTCAAGCGATTGCTCTGCCGCATGATAATTTCCAGGAACGCGGCAGCTGTCGCAGGGTCGTCCTTGCCGCCGTCCAGCAACGCCTCGACGTATCCCTTGATAGACGTGAGCGGCGTACGAAGCTCGTGCGACACGTTGGCCACGAAATCTTTGCGGATCTTTTCCAGTCGACGCAGTTCGGTGATGTCATGGAAGACGAACACGGCACAGGCTTCCTGCTCGCGGTTGCCGCCGGCGATCGAGGCTTCGACCCGCAAGCAGCTACCGCTGGGGGACAGTGTGATTTCGCCGCCCTGGCCGGAACGTGTCTGCAGCACGGCAGAGACCAGCGCGGTCAGTCCTTCGTGCCGGATGAGCTCGGCATAGTGCCGGCCGCGCGACTCCGTCAGTTCTAAGGCGAACATTCGCTCCAACGCCGGATTCACCTGCACGACCGTGCCGCGATAGTCCAGCACCATGACGCCCTCGACCATCGCGATGAGCATGGCCAGGAGTTGTGCGCGGTCGTCGGAGACTTCCTTGATTTTCGTCTCCAACTGGTCGGTCATCTGGTTGAGCGTGCGCGCCAGCAAACCGACCTCGTCCGATGAGGAGACGACGAGGCGGATTCCGGGCGTCCCCGCGGCGAGTTGCCGGGCGGCCGCAGCCATCTCCGACAGCGGCTTCGTGAGATTGCGTGATACCCAGAGGCTGAGCACCATGGCCAGGAGAAAGGCGGCGCCGAATGCCGTCAATAAATCCTGCTGAATGTGCCGCACCCGCTCATCGATGGAGGTCAAGGGAAGGCCGAGGCGGATGATGGGGACGCCCGGTTGCACGCGCGCCGGTTCGGAGAGGAGCCGCGCGACATAATAGGTTCGTTCTCCGGTAGTCTGGCTGGCACGAATGTCCATGCCGCGTCCTGACGCCAGGGCTTGGGCCACTTCCGGCCGCGCAAGATGGTTGTCGACGTGAGTGAGTCCCTCGGCGGGAACTGCGCTGTCTGACAGCACGGTACCGTCCTGCTGGATGACGGTAATACGAAGGCGCGCCTGTTGGCTCAATTCGCGGATGGTGGCGTGGAGCAGGGGGCTGGGAACGGCTTGGCCGGTGTGGTCAAACAGCGGCCGGAGCGCCATGGCAGCCAAGCCGCTGCGCGTCTCCAGCATCTCCGCCATGCGGCTGAGTTCGGTCTGTTCCACCGAGCGGATCACGAGCCAGCCCGCGACCAGGAGGCCGACAAGGACGGCGGCGAGTGTGCCCAGGGCGACTTTCCACCGGAGGCTGAGGTTCATGCAGGAATGTCGGACTCGCGCAATTTGTATCCGAGGGATTTGATCGACACGATGGCGTCATCCAGAAGCGGGAGTTTCTGTTTGAGCCGGCGCACGTGCACATCCACCGTGCGAGTGGTCCCGTAATAATCATATCCCCACACCGCGCTGAGCAACACGTCCCGCGTGAGGACCCGTCCGACGTTGCGGAGCAAATGCTCCAAGAGACCGAACTCTTTCGCGGTGAGTGTGACTTCCTCTCCCTGCAGCCGGACTTCATGCCGGGAGAGATCGACGGTCAACGGGCCATAATGATATTGGGTTTGCGGACTGTTCGCGTTGCGATCCAGTCGCCGGAGCAACGCCTTGACCCGCGCCACCAGGGCCTTGGGGCTGAAGGGCTTGGTCACATAATCGTCGGCGCCCAGCTCCAGCCCGATCACCGTATCGGACTCTTCCGCCTTAGCGGTCAACATGAGGATGGGCAGGAGGGCTGTCTCTTGATTCAATCGGATCCGCTTGCAGACCTCCAGCCCGTCCAGTTCGGGTAACATCAGATCGAGAATGATCAGGTCCGGATGTTCAGCCTTCACTTGCCGGAGGCCTTCGGTGCCGGTCATGGCTGACACCGTCCGGAAGCCCTCTTTCTCTAGGTAGAGTTTGACCAGTTGCAAGATATCTTTTTCGTCTTCAACGATCAGAATCTTTTTGTGCGTGCCGGAAGGAGACGTCATGGCGGGATTGTTGCACAATAGGGCAGTAGCCTCAACTGCTTTTGGGGCCGGCAGGCGCGGATGACGCGGTTGACGTCAAGGGCGGGTCTGACGTAAGGTGACCGGTTAGTGAGACGATGTGTACATCCCGGCAGGCCGGGCAGCCCTTCATGAATGTGAGAGGGAATCAGCAGATGAAGATATACTTAGCTAATCCTCGCGGATTCTGCGCGGGTGTCGACCGCGCCATCGATATTGTCGATCTGTCCCTGAAAAAGTACGGCGCACCGATCTATGTGCGCCACGAGATCGTTCATAGCCGGCACGTGGTGAACTCGCTGCGGCACAAGGGCGCCGTATTCGTGGAAGAGTTGAACGAGGTGCCGGAAGGATCAGTGGTGATCTTCAGTGCCCACGGTGTGGCGAAGTCGGTGTGGGAAGAAGCGCAAAGCCGCCGCCTGCACGTGATCGACGCCACCTGTCCGTTGGTCATCAAGGTGCACAACGAAGTCAACCGCGATTACACGCAAGGTTACGAACTGATTCTGATCGGCCATGCAGGCCACCCCGAAGTGATCGGGACGCTGGGGCAGATTCCTGACAAGTTCCACCTCGTGTCCTCAGTGCAGGATGTCGAAACCCTCCACGTGGAAAAGACGCAGAACCTGTCGTATGTCACCCAGACGACGCTCAGCGTCGACGAGTGCCGGGATATCGTCGAGGCCTTGCATCGGCGCTTCCCGAATATCAAAGGCCCGCATCAGGAAGATATTTGTTACGCCACGCAGAACCGCCAGAATGCGGTCAAGTCATTGTCCAAGCTTGTCGATGTCATTCTCGTCATCGGGTCGCCGAACAGCTCCAATTCGAACCGGTTACGTGAGTTGGGTGAACATTGCGGCATTCCCTCCTATCTCATCGATGCCGCCTCGGATATCAATCCGGATTGGTTGAAGGATGCCAAGAGCGTCGGCTTGTCGGCGGGCGCATCAGCGCCTGAAGTGCTGGTGACAGAAGTCGTGGCGTATCTGAAACGCCTGGGTTCCTCTGAAGAGGTCGAGGAATTGACCGTCATTGAAGAGGATGTGGAATTTCTCCTTCCCAAGGAATTGGTCACGATCGAGTCCGCTTCACGCACCGCGGCTTCGGCAAATTAATACGCCGGCCGTCCTCACATTGTCCTACAGATAGATCCGGCCATTCCTCCATATATTGGGGGAGTGGCCTCTTTATTCCCCCATATCAAGGGCTTTTCCTTTGCATTGATTCTATCGCTGTGATAGAAGGTTTTGCGTTTTCTTCCTCATGACGCGTCCCATCTAACCTTCTTGCTCTGGAGGTCGCCGGTGTATCTGAAGTCCTTGGAAATGCTCGGCTTCAAGTCGTTCGCGGAAGCGAAAATCCAATTTCCCAAAGGCATCACGGCGATCGTGGGTCCGAACGGCAGCGGCAAAAGTAATGTCGTGGATTCCATCCTCTGGGTCTTGGGCGAGCAAAGCACCAAAACGCTTCGGAGCGAGAAGATGGAAGACGTCATCTTCAACGGGACGGAGGTGCGGAAACCGCTCGGACTGGTGGAAGTCTCGCTGGTCATCGGCGGACTGGGCGAATTGCGATTGGATGCTATTTCAGGATTGCCGAGTCAATTGAGCGAATACCAGGAACTGATGATTACGCGTCGTCTGTATCGCAATGGCGACAGCGAGTATCTCATTAACAAGACGCCCTGCCGCCTCAAAGATATTCGCAACGTGCTGATTGAAACCAGGGCCGGATCGAAGGGCCATACGGTCATCGAACAGGGACGAATCGAGCAGATTCTGCAGGCATCACCGCAGGATCGCCGGGAATTGATCGAGGAAACCGCGGGCATCGTCCGGTACAAAAAACAAAAGGCCGAAGCGCTGCGCAAGTTGGAATCGACACAACAAAATCTCTTGCGGGTGCGCGATATCGTGGCGGAAGTCAAAAAGCAGCTGAATTCGCTGGAGCGCCAGGCTCGCCAGGCCCGGACCTACCAAACGCTGCAGCAGGAAGCCAAGGGGCTCGAAATCGAGTTGTTGTCCCGTGACTATCGCACCATGCATGCCGACCTGGAATCCGTCGACCGTGAAGCGCGGGAAGTGGAAGCGCTGGAGGCCGAACAAGTCGCCGAGCAGGCTCGTCTGGATTCGGAACAGGAAGCCATCCGGCTCCGGATGAACGATGCGGCCGAAGCGATTTCGCGCGTGCGGGATACCTTGGCCGGGACTGAGCAGCGCCAGTCGCAGGCGTTGACGGCCGCGGAAGTCGAGCGGAACCGGACGGAGTTGTTCGAGCGGCAGCGCGTGCAGGCTTCGCAGGAAATGGAACGGCTGGCGGGGGATCAGGAACAGGCCCAGGTCGAGATCGAAGAATTGCGGGCGACCTTACTGCAATTGGATGGCGACATTGCCGAGCAGGAAGCTCAGTTTCAGCAGGCGGATGTCGAAGCGAAGGCCTTGGCGGAGCATCGGGCGGCAGCGGTCGGTGAAGAAGAGCGTGCACGAAAGGATGTCCTGAATCTCGCCGTGCTCGTGGCCAACACGGAGCAGAACCTTACGCAGGTGACCGCGCGTCAGCAGGAAACCATAGCCCGGGCGGAGCGGGTCTCGCGCGAGCAGGAGCAGATGGTCGCGCAAGTCGCCGGCTTGGATGAACAGCGGGAACTGCTAGCGGCGCAGCGGGAAGAGGCAAGTCAGCGCATTCAAGGACTCATGGCTGAACGCCAGGCCGCGATCGAGCGTATTGAAGGGTTGGGCGGGCGGATTACCGGATTGGATCGCGATATTGTTCGACTGTCTGAAGATGTGGCTGCGGTGGAATCACGCCTCGGCGCGTTGCAAGGCGTGGTGCGCGAGGAAATGGGGTACGGCCGCGAAGGGGAAGAAGAAGGTACCGCGCTGAAAACCTGCGATGGCGTGCGCGAGGCGCTTGCCGAGTGGCTCGTGATTCCGCCCGGTCTCGATCGTGCGGTTGAGACCATCCTGGGTGAGCGGGTGCGTGGGTGGTTGGTCGATCAGCCCTCAGCTGCCAGCCGCGCCGTGGAGTTTTTGAAGGGCAAGGAGCTCGGGCGCGGAGCGTTTATCCCGCAACAGATCCGGTGGGCGACCGAGCAGACGGAAGATTCTTCAGCCTGGTGGCCTGCGCTCAATGGTCAGCCTGGAGTGGTGGGGCGAGCCGTGGATGTCATCCGCGCGGAAGGCGCATCCGCCTCCACCTTGAGTTATTTGTTTGATGGCATCGTGATTGTCGAGTCTCTCGCGGTGGCACTGCAATTGTGGGAGCTGCATCAGTGGCCGGCTCCTGCGGGCCCCACTTATGTGACGTTATCCGGTGAAACATTGGATGCGGCCGGCGTAATGACCGGCGGTGGTACCAGTGCCGGTGCGGGGCTCCTGCAGCGCCGGCGGGAAGTGCTGGAGTTGGAAGCCCGCCGCACGGAAGCCGTGCAGGCGCTGGAGCTCGCTCGTGTGGCACGTGAGGAGGCGGCATCCGCGTTGGGGTTGGGCCGGGAGGAAGAACAGCAGCTTGGCAGGGCCATTCGCGAGGCGGAGATGCTGGAGTTGTCGCTTCAGAAGGACGATACGAACGTGGAGCGCCAGCGTGGAGAGTTGCACCGGCGCATGGACACGTTGGGCGAAGAACTGCAGCGGGGTTTGGCTGAGCAGGCACGATTGCAGGAACAGTTGTTATCCGGTCAGGCGCAACTTGGACAGTGGGTGGCGGAAAAGCTCGGTCAGGAAAACGGGCTGCTGCAGATCCGTGAACGGCTGGTGGTCATCGAGAGCCAAGGGCTGGCCATTCAGCAGCGGCTGACCGAAGTCCGGTTGTCGCTTGAAAGCATGCGCGGACGTCGGGAGCACGCCAACAGCGACATTGCACGATTGACGCAACGGCTGGATGCGGCGCAGCGACGTGCGGCCGACCTCGAAGAGCAGGTGGCCGGGTTAGTGCAAGCTACGGAGAGCAGCCGGGAGG
>WBZX01000403.1_pt1 | contig 39982 bp, 26 predicted proteins | sample 5204211 | NCBI WGS metagenome assembly WBZX01 (sample SAMN12344362, study PRJNA552823) | activated sludge metagenome | biome: Activated sludge suspended growth; feature: Nitrification reactor; material: Wastewater; isolation source: activated sludge from nitrification reactor of wastewater...
TGGCCACAGCCACGCGGCATACGCCAGAGAAGACGTTGAAGATGCCAAGCGTGGTGAGCCCTCGTTCTCACTCGATCGGTGGGCCACAGACAGAGGTCTCGAGTTCGTGGGCCAAGCACTACCAGGATCGTTCGGATCCGTATCGCCCGCCCGATGATCCATGCGCAGAGTTTCGATTCCCCTCTTCCTCGCCCCGAACAGGCCGAGCAGATCGGGGGCTTCGACCAACCCGAGCACTATGAGGTTGCGGCGCTGTCGAAGGTGGCCGAAGAGCTCTCGATGACCCCCGAGTCACCGGTGCTGTTCCACCGCACCCAGCCGCATTGTCCCGTACCCGGAAGGGCCATCGGCATTCTGCGGGGACCGGTCAGCGGCGCTTCCACTACCGGCCGTCTGGGGTTTTTCGTTCTTCGAGGCCACACCGGGGGCTCGTATCGGGTGGCCATGATGCTGCCTTCTCTACCGGGAGCCGAGACACCGCTGGGAGGTGTCTTGGACCGGGATTCGGACCACTACGTAGAGGTGACCGACGGTGTCGCCTATATCTGGCCCAGAACCCGCTACGGCGGCGAGCTGAATCCGGGTAAGACCCTGGATGTCGCCGTCCCGACCCTTGCTCGCCTGGGATTCGTTGCCGGATCCTGAGACCCGGACCTGACCGCGAGCGGGTCAGCCCAGACCGGCCACAGCTATCACCATCGACACCAAAGCCACAACCAGCGCCACGATCAGTTGGCGCTGAAAGGTCTGCTGAGCGGCGTAGTGCTGATCCTTGAACTGGCTGAACAGGCTCACCATTCGGAGTTCCATGGCGGCCACCTCCTGACGCAAGCCGGCCACCTCCCCTTCCACCGAACCGAGCCGGGTGAAAACCGAGTCGATCCGATGATCGAGTTGGTCGATCCGATGTTCAAGCTGGTCGATCCGATGGTCGACCTGCGCAAATCGACTATCGATCTGCTCGAACCGGTGGTCGATCTGCTCAAACCGAAGGTCGATCATGGCAAACCGCTGATCAACAGAAGCGAATCCGGCCACCATTCGGGCCTCCAGGTAATCGAGGTCGCGCTTGGTGGCCACATCGGCCCAACCAACCGGGGGCAGGTGTTCCATCAGCACGGCAGCCTCCTCGGGCCCGATTAGCTCCTCGAGTCTCAGGTATAGATGATGCCGTGCTTGTTCGGTGATAGCCATGACTGTTCTCCAGACCACGAAGTAGGTGAACAACGGGGTCGGCGTGAACCCGACCGGCAAGCCCTAGGGCAACACCGCATCGCCGAGGACAAACCTATCGAGCCGCTCTGACAGCCACGCCGCCGTCTCTGGTTCGGGCGGCCTTTGTTCGTGAAGATCCCGGTCAGCTGCGTCTCAGACCAAGAGTCGGCAACAAGATCATGGCTCCAGCAAAGGTGCCCGCCCGGTAGGTGACATCACTCAAGTCGTCTACCCGATGGATACCTCTCAGGGTTTCCACCAGTATCTCCGCAACCCATTGTGGGTCCCCACCACGGCCCAGATCGATGAAGTGGTTGGGGGACCCGACGAGCGGAACTGGATCACCGGGCGAGAAGTGGCTGGGTTCATTCCAGCCAAGCCCCTTCAAACGATCCAGGCCCTCGAAGTCGAGTTGGTGTTCGGGCGTCAGGTACTGATTGCTGACCGACTCCAGCCGAACACCACCGTGGTCGACCGTCACCTGCACAAACCGGTTACCCGTGCCGCTCAAGATCAGGAACTGGTCAACTTCGAGAACACCGATGACAGAACCAAGGGCGACCGAGAACGGGGCCCAGTCACCTCCCCCACCACCATCACGGACCCCATCAGAACTCGCCTCACCCGACCCGTCAGATGACACGTGACCCTCCCAGTGTCGATACCCATTTGTCGAGACCGACGGTAGACGGACCGGGTCGCATATGGGTCGGCTCGCCTATTCACTCACCTCCTTGGCTAGGACACACATCCGGACCCTGGAACTACTGGACCACCACGATCGACTCGCTCCGCGAGGGTTCCCTAGGTGGGTCGTTGGAACCATTTGGGGGTCGATCTACTAAGGGGCTGATCCGCGGGCGGTCCTATCTCCTGAACGCACCACCGGGTGCATCGATACGACAGGAGCTGATCATGACCGTCACCACTTCGTCTGCCACCGACAGCCGCACAAGACGGTCTCCCCGTCTCATGTCACGGCTCGCGGTTGGCGCTCTCGCCGCTGGCTCTCTGGTCAGCGGACTTGCCTATCCCGCCGTGGCCGAGCCGGGACCGATACCTACGGTTGGCGCTATTGCGGTCGACGTCGGTGTCAACACCGCCACGGTTCAGTCCTGGGTGGTTGACTCCGGTGCGGTCTGGGCTGATCTGGCGTTCCAGAGCTCGGCATCTCACGCGGTGGTGCAGCTCTCCACGAGTGCTCCCAAGATGATCGATGGCAAGCCGAGCCTTGGAGCAGCCCAACCGGTCGCCCTTGCAGGCCAGCGCGTTTCAGGCAACATCAGCGCTTTGGCCACTGCCAGCACCTATCGGTTCACGCTATCGCCCGATGGGCTACGGCCTGACACCACCTATCACGTGCTGGTGACCTTGCCCGGAAAAGCCGGGCAAGAAGCGAATGTCGTGGCCAAGTCGTTCAAGACCAAGCACCGGATCGTCACGACGACGGTTGAGTGGATCCATGTCAGTGACGACGCCGATCCCGGCCTCGTGCGGGGTCCCGGTGAGGTTCGTTTCGGGGTCCGGGTTGCACCGGACGAGTCGAAGCTGGCGTCGAGGTCCTTCAGCAACTGGACCGGGACGATGTCGCTGGCCACTGGTGAAGACAAGGTGTTCTCCGGTGGCACGTTCACGGCCCAGGCCGACACCCGAAACTCCCATGCCTACGTCCAGGTTCAAGGCCAGGAGGAGGATGGGGTCGGCTTCTGCCCGATAGGAACCGTCGACACGCCCACCCAAGGCTCGTCGAAGTGCGGTGACCAGGCATGGGCTGAGGCATGGGTCGACCTGCCGTCGGTGAGGGCTGAAGGCGAGCTCGACACCAGGGTGCTGGCAGTGGTCATCGGCTCGCCCGCCTTGCAGTTCCAGGCTCAGGTTCGGGTGCAGACCAAGACCTCTTGAAGTCTGTTTGGAGCCCGCTCGGAGCTCATCTCCGAACGTGACCAGAGAGCATTCCACCCGTAACGACTACCGGAAATCTCTGGACGTGGTGGTCACCGCCAAGGGCAGCAGGGAGATGGCCTCGGCCACCACGTTCACCGCACCATCGGCCGATTCCACCCGCCCCCTCACCAACAAGGCGGGAGCCGACTGCACCAGCCGCCGGTGGCGCACCCAACAGCCTTTGGACACCACCACGTTGATCAGGCCGGTCTCGTCTTCCAGGTTCACGAACGTGGTTCCGCCCGCGGTGGCCGGCCGTTGCCGATGGGTGACCACACCACCCACCAGAACCCGGGACGAATGGGGTCGGGCCGCCAGATCCGAGGCGGACACGACCCCCAGTCGGTCCAGCTCACTTCTCACGAATCGGGTGGGGTGACCGTGGGCGGCGATGCCGGTGGACCACAGATCGGCCTGGGCCGTCTCACGTTCGTCCATCCCCGGCAGCGTGGGGGCCTGGACGCCGGTGACGATCCCCTCCAGGTGACCGGGTCCGCCCTGTGCCAGCGCTCCTACCGCCCAGATGTCCTCTCGACGCCCGGGAACCGGGACCAACACCGGGTCGGAATCCAATCCTGAGACCGCAGCCCGACCCGGGGGAACATCAGCACCACGAAAGCAGGAGAAGGCTCCAGCGGTGGCCAACGACTCCAACAACGTCAGGGTGAGGTCTGGGTTACGACGAGCCACATCTTCCATCGAGGCATAGGGCCGACCAGCTGCGATCCGCTCGGCCAGGTCAGGGCCGATGCCTCGCACCACTCCTATGCCCAAGCGCACTGCTGGTCCGCCATACCCCCAGGTCCGATCATCGCTCGGGTCACGAACCAGCACCGTGGCACCCCCCACCCCATCCCCACCGATGGACTCGCCAGTGACCGCATCGGCCCTACCCAATCCCGCCTCCTCTTCCGCCGCCAGCGGTGCCGGAGGGTGCAGAGAGGATGGGGGCTCGAGGGTAGCGGTGGCCGCCGAAGCGTTCACACATGGAGTACGCACCTCGACCCCGTGTCGGGTGGCGTCAGCCACCAGTGAATGCGGTGAGTAGAAGCCCATAGGTTGGGCGTTGAGCAGACCAGCGCAGAACGCGGCCGGATAGTGGTACTTGAACCACGCCGACGCGTACACCAGATAGGCGAAGCTCACCGAGTGGCTCTCGGGAAAGCCGTAATTGGCGAAGGCCGCCAACTTCACGTAGATCTCCTCGGCCACATCTCCGGTGATGCCCCGCTCGGCCATGCCCTCGAACAGCCGCTGGCGCAACCGCTCCATCCGTTCGCTGGAACGTTTGGACCCCATGGCCTGTCGCAGTTGATCGGCCTCGGACGGGCTGAAACCGGCCACGTCTATCGCCATCTGCATGAGCTGTTCTTGGAACAGAGGGATTCCCAGGGTCTTGGACAGCGACCGTTCCAACAACGGGTGCAGATAGGTGACGGGCTCTTTGCCGTTGCGGCGACGGATGTAGGGATGGACCGAACCGCCCTGGATCGGCCCTGGCCGGATGAGCGCCACCTCCACCACCAAGTCGTAGAAGGTGCGGGGCCGAAGCCGGGGCAGGGTGGCCATCTGGGCCCGCGACTCGACCTGGAACACACCCACAGAGTCGGCCCGGCACAACATGTCATAGACCTCGGGATCCTGGGGGATGGTGGCAAGGTCGATTCCGGAGCGGGCCGGACCGAGATCATCAGAGATGGGGCCGACCAGATCGACCATGTGGTGCAGGGCGCTCAACATGCCCAGCCCCAACAGGTCGAACTTGACCAAACCCACCGCGGCACAGTCGTCCTTGTCCCACTGCAAGACGCTGCGATCGGCCATACGGGCCCACTCCACCGGGCACACCTCGACCACCGGCCGGTCGCACACCACCATGCCCCCCGAATGAATCCCCAGGTGGCGCGGGAAGTGCTCTACCTCACGAGCCAGATCCAACACCGCCACGGGAATCTCGTTGTCAGCCTTCTCTCCGATCTGGGCCTCCAATCGTTTCCAGGGGTCGAGCTGCTTGGACCAGGCATCCTGCTGACCCGGATCGGCTCCCAGCGCCTTGGCCATGTCTCTCACCGAGGAACGGGACCGGTAGGTGATCACGTTGGCCACCTGGGCAGCGTTCTGACGGCCGTACCGCCCATAGACGTACTGGATCACCTCTTCTCGGCGACCGCTCTCGATATCTAGGTCTATGTCTGGAGGACCATCGCGCTCGGGTGAGAGAAACCTCTCGAACAGCAACCCCAGACCCACGGCATCGACCTTGGTGATACCCAACGCCCAGCACGCCGCGCTGTTGGCTGCGGACCCTCGACCCTGGCAGTAGATGTCGTTGAGACGACAGAACTGCACTATGTCCCACACGATCAAGAAGTAGCCGGGGAACCCGAGCTGGTCGATCATGGACAACTCGTGATCTATCTGGGCCCATGCCCGGTCGTTGCCCCCGTCACCCCGGCGCCGAGGTCTAGGCCCGTAACGATCGACACGAGACGCCCCTTCTTCCACCAGCCTCCGCAAGAAGGCCATCTCGCTCAGCCCATCTGGGCATGGGTAGGGCGGCAGACATGGGGCCACCAGAGCCAGATCGAACGCACACTGGCGTCCCAACTCGGCGGCGGCAGCCACTACCCCGGGATAGCGGGCGAAGCGGCGGTCCTGCTCGGCCCCTGACCGCAGGTGGGCTCCCGATCCGGCCGGTAACCAACCATCGGCATCGTCGAGACTTCGCCGGGCCCCCACCGCGGCCAGCGCCGCGGCCAGGCGACTCCCGGCCGGGGTGGCGTGGCGCACGTGGTTGGTGGCCACCAGCCCCACCCCCCGCCGCAAGGCCAGTTCGGACAGGGCGTCGTTGCGGTGGGAGTCCAACGGGTCGCCGTGGTCCCACAGCTCTACGTGAACCGAATCGACCCCGAAGGCTTCCACCAGGAGATCCAGCTCCCGAGCAGCCGCAGCCGGGCCGTCAGCAGCCAAGGCACAGGCCAACGGACCGTCGATCCCACCGGTCAGCACCACCCACCCGTCCCCACCCGGGATCGGAGAAGATGCTCGATGCGGTGGTGATGTCACGGGAGCTACGGCCAGATCGGCAAGTTCCCCGAGGGTGATGCGGGGAGCCCCCTTCTTCCCGGCCATCTGAGCCTGACTCAGGGCTCGGGCCAGGCGGGCATAACCACCTGGACCCCGAGCCAGCACCACCAGCGGCGCACCTCGGTCAGCCAGCACGATCTCAGCTCCGAACACGGTGGGTAGACCAACGGCCCGAGCCGCCTCGGCAAAGCGCACCACTCCGTAAAAGCCGTTGCGGTCGGTGACCGCCAGCGCTTCCAAGCCGAGACGAACCGCCTCTTGCACCAGTTCTTCAGGGTGAGATGCACCCTTGAGGAAGCTGAAGTTGGTGTGGCAGTGAAGCTCGGCATAGGGAACGGTGGACGACGGAGCCACCAACCGGGTCGGTGGCTCCCACGCCACCCGCTTGTGGGACCATGCCGGCCCGTCGCCTCCGGTGGCCCATTCGGGCCGATCCGGTTCGGTGGCTTCTCTGACCCGAGGTGACCCCTGAGGCTGAACACCAGAGAGCCGTCGTTCCAGCTCTGACCATGGCACCGACGGATTGTTGAACCCCACCCTGCCACCTTCGCGCCCGAACATACGTTCGGTCAATCGGGTTGGGACCCCCTTACCTGCGGAGATCGGCTTGGGAGGCGAGCGAATAGGTGAGCCGACCCATAAATACAGCATGGCCAGACCGAGGCGAAGCCTCGGTCTGATCACCCTCACAGCGACGACGACTGGACCTATTCGCTCGGGTTCTTTGCCGCCGTAGCAGCAGCTGCTCAGGCGTGCTCACCCGAGCCGCAGGCTCTGTCGCCCGAACAGGCATCTCCGCAACCAGCCGGGACCGAGCCTGGTTCACGAAGCTCGGCCACCGCCGCCCACAGGTCGGTGGCGCTTGGCTCACCCACGAATGATCGATGTACCAGACCACTGGCATCGGCGATGAGGACCATGGGCACTGCGTCCACCTTGTATCGCTGATGAAGCGCCTTGTCCTCTGCTGCATCCACGGACTGAACGGCCACCAACGGCGCTTCCAGCACCATCGCCTTGTCGACGGTGCCCCGGCACGCATCACAGGTGGACGACGAGAACACCACCACCATCCACGGCGCCTCCGGTCGTTCGAAGTCGGCTCGATCCAGTTGGGTCGGCACCACCCAGCTGGCGCCCTGCTCGGGAGCGTCTCCGTCACGTCGACTCAGGATCGTGGAGATGACGACGGCCACCACCACCAACACGGCCACGACCACGATTGGGATCACCCCCACAGTCTGGTCAACCGGACTGTGGACGAACCACCTCGACCACCGGAACCGCTCAGGCCCCGATCAGGAGGCGAGCCGCAACCTGTGTGACTCATCAACCCGACATGCCGAGATGTGACCTACCCGCCAGAGGCATCAGCCTCGATCCACCGATCGGAGCCTCCGACCTGCGGAGATCGGCTTTGCCGGTCGCAGCAGCGAAGACGTCGGCCGTCAGGCCGGCGACCGAACTCCGCCGGAAGGCTGTGCCTTTCGGCGGAGCCAGGCTTAGCCGGGGGGAAGCGGGACCACCTGGTCGGGGAATGGTGTGGCCAGGTCGGTGGAGATTCCTCGACCGGTGGTGGCCCATTGGGTCCGGGCCACCACGATCGGACCATCGCCAGCGATGACCAGGGCCGATCCGAGTTGGCTATCGCCCAGATCCAAGGTGGCGCGTCCACCGGCGGGGACCGTGACCGAAGACGACGGCCGAGGCTGTCGGGCACCTCCCACCAACTCGTGGACGGTCACCTTCACGTCCAGATCCGACGGGTTGGCCACCACCACCTGAGAGGTGATCACCTCGCTGGCACCCCGTCCGGCCAGGAACCAGGACCGAGCTGCGACCGGCGCGCCCGCGGTCACGGCGTAGCCGGGGGCGTAAACGGTGTAGCTCAATTCAGCCTCCTCGGACTCATGGTCGTGTTCTGCGTCGGGGTCGGTCTCGGGAATCCTCTCATCGTCTACGGGTAGATCGGGCGAGCTGGTGGTGGAGGGTGTCTCGGTCGTCGAGACGGTGGACGGTGGGGACGACGTTGTGGTCACCGAGGCCACCACCTGCTTCGCCGCCGCCGCCACCGCGACCCCGACCCGGGTCGACGGCGCGGCACCGGTCAGGTTGGATGTTCCCGATCCTGAAGGTGCCGACGTAGTGGTGGTCGTCACGGTCGATGTGGTGGTGGCTGGGACCGAGGTGGTCGTGGCGGTGTCGGGGTCTGGCTCAGAATCGGATTCCGCGGCCGCGTCGGGGTTGCCTTCGGATGGTTCGGGCTGGGTGTCACGCTCGCCGACGTGCCAAACCAGTTCCGCGGCCACGTCCACGTCGTTGGTGGACCGCACCCGCAGTGTCAGCTCCATTCCCGGGGTGAACTCGATACGGTCGGTCAGGTCCACCAACGTCTGACGGCGAGGCCCCACCACCACCTCGATCGGGGCGATCGGTACCTCTAGGCGAGGGTCGGCGAAGCCGGCCGTCAGCTCCAGTTCGGCACGCTCGGAACTGGGGTTGAGCACCGCCAGTTGAGTGCGCCCGCCCTGGACGAAGCGAACGTCGGGGAAGAACCACTGCGTCGATGCAGTAGCCAAGGCCGGAGTGGAGGCCACTCCACGAGGAGCCTCGGTGGAGACCGCGTTTGCCCCCGACCCAGCGACCGAGTCCCCGGTTCCGTCGTAGATCTGGAGCCGGTCCACCACGATGCGCCCGGTGCGGGTGGTGATGGTGGTCGCCACCTCGGCCCGACGGGACGGGTTCTCCACCGTGACCACTCGAAGAGAACGGGCCGGAACGGCCATGCCGGTCAGAGCCCGCGGCGAGATGGGCCCCTCGTCGGTGGCGAAGGAGATGTCTACTGAGGTCGGGTCTGGGAACGGGTTGAACAGCGCCAGGTGCAGGGTCGCTCCCCGCAGTGTCGTACCCGACGGCAGGTACCAGCGGTTGGAAGCCGCCGAGGCACACGGGCTGACCTCGAAGCCGTGCTCACCGTCTACCTGGCGTTCCACTGTGGCCCGTCCACCGAAAACCTCGACGGTGGCGGCGGCCCATTCACCGGGACTCACGTCTCGCGCCCCGACGCGGACCCGGCCGTTGACCGGAACGTCGACGGTGACGGCCTTGGGCTTGGCATCTCCGCCGAAGACGGTGACGGTTGCCTTGGCTCCGGTGTCGGCAGCGTTCGCGATGGTGAAGGACAGGTCGGCACGCTCTCCGGCCCCGACCGCGGTACCACCACCGCAGAACCAAGTCGACGACACGGGATCGGCTACCGCTGCAACCGGCAGCAAGGTCTCAGGGGCGGTGACCGTGACATCTCGAAGCACCGGCGGACTGACCCGGTCGATCACGTAGACAGCGCCGCCGACCACCGCTAGAAGCAGCAGGAACGGCAGCCACCGTCGGGGGGTGAACCGGCTCCTGATCCGGGCATGGCGTCCGCCTCGTCGTCGCGCCATCACCGTTTACCTCTCGGGTCTAGCCATCTGGGGCAGTGAACACCGATGATCATTGGCCGTCTCCAACCTCGGACACGGCCGAACCGACCACCGCGGACGCGGTCGCGGTCACAGATTTCTCTGCTCGCTCGCGGCGCCGGATGCGGCGCCGAGCCACCAGAACCGCGACCCACAGGGCGATCTGGCCGGCCGAAACCAGGTGGTGGAAGAACGGCGTCTGATAGGTGAGCGTGGCTTGCCCGGCGCGGTTGGCCGTGAACACGTTCGTCCACCCGTAGTCGCGGCGACGGGCCAGAGGGACCCCGTCAACCCTGAGCTGCCAGTTCGGGTCGGCGCTCTGAGAGACCAGGACGTCTCCTGGTGCAGGGACCTCCCCCGCTGCACCCACGGCGCCACTTTCTTCTTCCAGAGCCGGATCGGCACCGGACAGCTCGTCAGATACGGCGTCGGTGAACCGGGTGCGGTCGCCGTCGCGTTCGGGCAGCACCGATCGGGCACTCGGAGCCGCGGTGTTGCGATAGACGAGCAAGCCGTCGGCCACCGGGATCTCCTCGAGGTCGAGCTGCTGGGCCAGCATGGCCGTGAGGGCTCGGGGTGGATGGCGTTGCCCGGTGATGGTGGTGCTGGACGGAGCCAGCCGACTGGTGACCACGATGTAGCGGACACCCATCGGGGCCAGCAGGTGACCGAGGCGATCGGTGCGGCCATCTTGGGCAATGGTGAGAGCCTCGGCCAACAGCGGTGTGGCCCCCGGCGGGGCGCCCGGGATCCGGTCCAGCACCGTGGGTACGCCGCGGTCGGTGGCGGCATAGGCCATGTCCTCACCGAAACGCCACCCCGACACCGGTAGGAGTTCGGGGTCTCCGATCCACAGGACCCTCGCTGCCGGCCGGTCGTGGTTGGACACCAGGGGGTCCAACGATGCGCCGAACCCTCGTGCTGGCATACGCCAGCGACCGTCGATCAGACCCGCCCCCAACGGCAACGCGCCCAGGACCACGCCGAGGGCGGCCACAACCGAAAGCACCTGACGCCAACCGAAGGTGTAAGCCCGCAGGTCGGTGTCGAAGCTGGCGATGCCGAGTGCGGCGGTCAGGGCCAGCGCGGCCGCGGCTGGGGCCAGCACCACTTCGGCGGCCGGCAGCCCGAACGGCAGGTGACCGGCCTGCCCGGCCCACAACACCCCCCACGCGGCGAGAGCTACGAACCAAGCCCGCACCGCCCACTCCAGACGCCAGGACCGTCCGATGATCACCGGGAGCACTCCTGCAGCCAGGAACGCCCAACCCAGGGGAGGTGCCCCCCACGGGCCCGACTCGAAGCGGATCACACGGCCCAGCGTGAGGGGTCCTCCATTGGTGGACCCAACGCCGGCCACCGCTTCCCACCATGACGGGGCCGATATCAGCTCGAGGCTCCACGGGACGTGGAGGGCCACGGCCACGATCACCGCCCCACCTGTGACCGCCAACATCCGCGCTACACCAGCCACTCGGAAGCACAGCACCGATCCGAGGGCTAGGGCCAGGCCCATGGCTGCTGCGATCACCACGAAGGAGGGAACGATGGCGGCGGTGAGAGCCAGCAGCAACCCAAGGCCCAGGATCAACCCTCCCATGCGTCGACGCGTCGCGGGCAGACCGGCTCGACCGTCAACTCCCACCTCAGCCCCGCGCGAGGGCTCACCTTGTGTCCCCGCGGGGATGGACTCGGCGTCATCCCCGTCGAGGGAAACCGGACCGAACGGGGCCACCCCTGAGGCTCGACCAAGCATCAACATCACCCACGGGGCGGCGGCGTAGGCGACTAGTCCACTCCACGAACCGCGGGCCAAGGCGTTGTAGGGCACGGGGATGGCGAGGTAGACGGCGAAGGCGGCAACGCTGGCCCGCGCTGATCCGATCGGCCGGGCCAGCCGCCACGCCCCCAGGGCCCCGAGGGGCACCATGCCGACTATGAGCACGGTACGCAACAGGCCGGTCGCCCCGAACATGACGAAGCTGGCCAGCCCCAACAGGAGGTGAGCGGTGGGTTGACCGGCAGCCCCGCCCAGCCCGTCTCGACTCCACCCCGACCACCACGAGGCGATCAGATCTCCCGGAGCCGAGGGGAATCGGGCCAGTTCGCCGATGGCGGGGATGGGGTCGATGAGGAGCTCACGCGAGCTGACGGCGAGGAGCACCCCGAGTACCAGAGCGAAGGCGCCGGTGAACTGCCTGGAACCGGCTTGAAGCGACCCGATCATGTCCCGCGACGACCTGGTGAACGTGGTGACGCGGTCGTCGCGTCGAAGGAGTTGGCCCCGAACGAGAGCGTTGAACCGGGCGCTCCCGTTGACCTGGAACTCGCGGACATCGGAGTCCTTGACCCCTCGGGCGACCTTGAGGAGCTTGCGTCGTGCCCGGGCCGTCTTGTAGCGCCGCAGGTTCCAGGGCCAGGCCGACAGGACATCTCGGGCCTGGGCGGGATGACCCGACAGGACGCCGTAGAGAGCCTCGACCAGGGCCCAGATGATGGCTTGGGGAAGCACCTTGAGGCGGCTCCACCAACCATAGGAAACGAGGGTGGTGCGGAGCCGGTGACGGGCAAGCCGCCGGCGCCTGTCGTCGATGGGGATCCGTTCCCCCATCGCTTCGAGGTGGCGAACCCGGGCACCGGGGGCCACCATCACCCGGGCACCGAGGGTGTGCGCTCGCCAGCACAGGTCGAGGTCCTCGCCGAGGTAGTCGATGGCTTCGTCGAACCCGTGGAGGGCCTCGAACAGGTCGGTCCGAACCAGGGTGCAGGCACCGGGAACCGCGAACACGTCACGGACGGCATCGTGTTGTTCCTGGTCGAGCTCCCCCACCTCGGCGTAGGGGGCCAACACGCCGGTCTTGTCTGCCCCGAGGCCGACCTGGAGAAGACGGGTCGGGTCGTGCCAATCGACCAGCTTGGGCCCGATCACGCCGGCATTTGACCGGAACGCCTCCTCGACCAGAGCGCGCACCGAGTCCGGTTCCAGGGCCACGTCGTCGTGAAGGAAGAGGTAGAAGGCCGCTCCCTCCACCAGCCCGGTGGCGGTGTTTGCTGCCGCGCCATACCCAGGGTCGTGTTCGAGGACGTGGATACGGGCATCGGGCAACTGGTCCCGCACCCGATCGCTGGGATCGACCTCGCTGGCGGTGTCGACCACCACGACCCCCAGGTCGGCATAGGTCTGTGCCGCGATACTCGCCAGCGTGTCTTCGAACCAGGGTCCGGGATCGTGAGTGACCATCACCACGACCACCGGGGGAACCACGGCGGGAAGCGGGGTGACGTCGGGGCCGGACTGGTCGACGGGGGTGCCGGACTCAGTTGGTCGGAGGCGCACGATGTCTCCAGGGTACCGGTGCTCTCGGTTCCGATCGGGCACCCCCCTAGGGGGACGAGCCTGATGTGCGAGTGGTCACAGTGCTTGCAACTGTTTAACAACCCGCGTATCGTAGTGAGCGAATCGAATGTCCCCCGCTTGTTCACAGGAGAACACCGAGATGGCCGAACTGAGCCTCGAAACCGTCACCAACGTTGCCCGCGACGCCTTCTACGTGAGCGTCGGCGCTGGCGTCATCGCCTTCCAGAAGCTCCAGGTCCAGCGGGTCGAGCTGACCGAGACCGTCTGCACCCAACTGGACGACGCCAAGGTTCGCTTCGACGAGGCCAAGGGCCGCATCGACGAAGCCAAAGACACCGCCGAGAAGTCCCTGGGTTCGGTTTCCGAACTGGTCGAGGACCGGGTGAAGCTGGTCGAGGAGCGCCTCACCGCCCTCGAGACCCGCCTCGAGACCATCCTCTCCCAGGTTGAGGACAAGCTCCCTGAGCAGGCCCGTGACCTGGTCAAGCAAGCCCGCGAGCTCGTCGGCCTCGCCGCCTGACCTTCCGGCGCCAACCAATAGCTCTGGGGTCGTCCCGGCCGCTTGCTGCACGGTCCGCCCGACGGACCCAACCGAGATCCCCCTTGCCAGAAGGGCCGACCCCCGGGTCGGTCCTTCTGTGCGTCCCGACCCTGCTCCTGGGCGTTCAAGACTGGTCACTACGCTGGGTCGGACCATGACAGACCGCGAACTGGTACGCAGCTACATCGAACGGGCGGCGGTGCGGGCCGACGGAGACCTGGGCCGTTACGTCCGCGACCGGGTGGACGAAGCTCGGCCCCATGCCCACGCCGGGGCCGAAGTGCCCGAAGGGGCCCGGCTGCGGGGCGTGAAACAGGCGGTGGTAGCGGCATCCCGACCCGTCACCTCCCACCAGTCCGTAGTCAACCACCAGGTCCTCGACGCCCTGGACAGGGTCGCCGACGACCTCCGCGAGCTAGCAGCCCGCATCACCACCGCCGACCAGTACGTGTCGCGGGTACGTGCCACCGCCGCCACCATCGAAGGCCTGGTCGATGAACTGGTCACGGGCTTCGAAGCCGAGCGAGAAGCTCGTGAGGCCCTCGGGGGTCAGATCGCCGCCGAGCAGGAGCGCTTCGCATCCTTCCGAGCCGAGGTCCTGGCCGAGTTGGCCATCATGCGAGCCCGCCAGGACACGCTGCTGCGCGCCGCCCGCCAGGCTCTGCCCGACGGCCCGCCGCCGCTGGAACTGCTCAGCCGTGAGCTGACGGTGCACGATGAAGCCCTCTACGAAGACATCGAGGATGCCTTCCGAGGCAGCCGGGACGCCGTCACCGAGATGCTCCACGGCTATCTGACCGACCTCGCCGCCATCGAGGGGACCAACCCGGTGGTGGACGTGGGTTGCGGTCGGGGGGAATGGCTGGAGTTGCTCGCCGCCAACGGCGTCGCCGCCTACGGCTGCGACATCAACCATGTCGTGGTCGAGCGCTGCCGCTCCCTCGGTCTAGAGGTCCGGCACGCCGATGCCGTGGATCACCTCACCACCATCGAAGCAGGAACGGTCAGAGCAGTCACCAGCTTCCACGTGGCCGAGCACCTCTCGCTGGACACGCTGGTGGCCCTCATCGACGCCGCCCTGGTAGCCCTTCAACCCGGCGGCCTACTGATCCTGGAAACCCCCAACCCCAACAACCACCAGGTGGGCGCGGCCAACTTCTACCTCGACCCGTCCCACCTCAAGCCGCTACACCCGCTCTTCTTGGAGTTCCTAGTTCGTTCCCGTGGCTTCGACCCCGTCGAGGTACGAGAGCTACACGGCCCAGGGATCGAACCCCTGCGGCCCACCGACCTGGCTGGCGACCCAAACCGCACCACGCCGTTTGTGGAGGCCCTCAACCAGGCCTTCGCCTCACCACTCGACTATGCGGTAGTGGCCCGCAAGCCCGGCACCGCCGCCGGCCCGGCCTGAGGACGGGCAGGGACCGGTGCGTCGACCTCGCGTCGCCATCCTCAAGCCCGACTACTACGGCATCGTCGGCGGCTTCGAGCGCGTGGTCGACATCCTCGACGATGCCCTGACCGCCGACGGCTACACCGTGTCTCGCCGTGTGGTGAAGGTGGTCGACCTGCCCCTCGAAGTCGGCGGGCTCGACATCCCGCCCGAGGTGTTCGAGTCCCACCCCGAATACTTCCGGTACCTGATGGTGCGCCAGGCCTTCGACCGCCTCGACACCGGCGATGCCGACCTGGTGATCTCCACGCAACCGCCGTCGTTCAGCCACGTGCACCCTCGCCATCTGGCGTTGTTCTTCCACCATCACCGCGTCTACTACGACCTCGAAGACGTATATGTGGAGGCCGGTTTCGTGGACGACCCCGATCTCCACCGTCGAGCCGGTCAGATCATCCGCCAGATCGACCAGGACCGCCTCGATTCGGTGGGCTGGTTCCTGGCTGGATCTCAAACCGTTGCCGACCGACTCGCCCACTTCGGCGGCCAGACCAACGTGAGCCTGTTCCATGCCGGGGTCGGGGTCGGAGACGACGCCGAACCGGTACCCCAGACACCACCAGGCACCGGCCCGGTCCTGTCGATCAGCCGGATGGAGTTCCCCAAACGTTCCGAGTTGGCTGTGGCCGCCGCCCATCTGATGGGTGAGCGCCCCATGGCCCTAGTGGGTACCGGCAGCCGGGAGCGCTGGGTGCGCCACCTCGATCACGTCCTGGCCCACGGTGAGGCTGACGCTGCTGAGCTCTCCCCTGCCGAGATCTGGTGCAACACCGGCCGGGCCGCCCAGGTGGTTCCCGACGACTTCTCCTCACACGTCGAGTTCGCGGGGCGGGTTTCCGATGACGACCTGGAACGGCGGTTCCGAGATGCACCGTGCGTGCTGGCCGTGGCCCACGACGAGGACTACGGCCTCACCGCCATCGAAGCGATGCGCCATGGCCGCCCGGTGATCGTGTGCACCGACGGCGGTGGTCTCACCGAGCTGGTGGTCCACGAGCAGACCGGTCTGGTCGTGGACCCGACACCCAGGGCGGTGGCCGACGCCATCGAACGACTGGTGACCGACCGGGATCTGGCCGCCGAGTTGGGCCGCAACGGTCGAGACCGCGCCGCGGAGTTCTCATGGGCCAACGCGGTGGCCGAGTTCCGAGACGGCCTGGAACGGGTCGACCGGTGACCGGCCCCGAGATCGAAGCCGTGGATGCTGGCCACGCACGGGCTTCCGCCGGCAACCTGTCGATCGCGGTGGTTGCGCCATCGGCGGTGCCCTATGCCACCGGTGGAGCAGAGCGGGCCGTGGCCGGTCTGGCCGACGCCCTCGCCGAGGCCGGACACCGCTCCGAAGTGTTCAAGCTGCCCGTGGACGAACGCACCCTGCCCGGCGTGGTGGCCGGCTACCAGCACTTCTCCCTGCTCGACCTGTCCCACTTCGACCGGGTGATCAGCGTCAAATACCCGGCGTGGATGGTCCGCCATCCGGTCCACACCGTGCTCATGTTTCACCCCCTGCGGGGCCTCTACGACACCTACCCCGACCACCTGCCTACCGAGGTGATCGATCCCGAGCCGGTAACCGAGGACCTGCTGCGCCGCCTCAGTCCCGGCGCGGGCCGCGAAGCGTTGCCCGACGTGTTCGGTTGGTTCGGGCTGGTGGTCGACACCCTGGGTGCCGACCACCCCGACCTGTCCTTCCCCGGTCCTCTGGCCCGACGACTGGTTCGCTGGCTCGACGGTGTGGCCTTGGCCCCCGGCGAGGTGGTCGATCACTGTGCCCTGTCCCACACCGTGGCCGCCCGTTCCGGGTACTTCCCCGACCGTGTTACCCCGCGGGTCGTCTACCTGCCCAGCCCCCTTCCAGCCGGTCCCGAGATCGAGCCAGGCCACGGCCAGCGCTACCTGTTCACTGCGTCACGCTTGGACGGGCCCAAGCGGATCGACATGATCGTGGCTGCCATGGCTCACGTTCCCGGCGACGCACCGCTGCTGATCGCCGGCGAAGGACCCGAGGGGGATCGACTGCGGACCCTGGCCGAGGCAGACGAGAGGATCCACTTCGTCGGCCGCCTGGCCGACGACGAGCTCCGGCGCCACTACGCCGAGGCATTGGCGGTGCCGTTCGTTCCCCGAGACGAAGACCTCGGCCTCATCACCCTCGAGGCCATGGCCCGGGGAGTGCCGGTGGTGACCACCACCGATGCCGGCGGTCCCACCGAACTCGTGGAACACAACATCACCGGTCTGATCGTGGAACCGGAACCGGCAGCGCTCGGTGCCGCACTGGCCGAACTGGTGGCCAACCGGGCCGAGTCGGCCGCGTTGGGACGATCGGCGGCTGCAGCCGCGGACCGGATCACCTGGGACGGCGCCGTCGAGCGTCTGGTGGGTGAAAGGTCCAGAGCCGGGCGCAAACGGCACGCCGCCACCGGACCCCTCGGGCCTCCGGCCCCCGAGAGGGGTGCGTCGGGACGACCCCGAGTTGTGGTCACCACCACCTTCCCGGTCCACCGGCCGGTGGGTGGCGGTCAGCTCCGGGCCCGGCACCTCTACGGCGGACTGGCCCGCCACGTGGACGTGGAGATCGTGGCCCTGGTCGACTGGGATACACCGCCGACCTCGATCGAGATCACCCCCGGGCTGGTGGAGACGCTGGTGCCCCGCACCGCCACAGCCCGCGATGCCTGCCTCCAGACCAGCCTCGAAGTCGGTGTACCGGTGGCCGACATAGTCTCGGGCCATCAACCCGGCCTCACGCCTGGCTACCTCGCCACCCTGGCCGAGGCCATGGGAGGAGCCGATGCCGTCGTCTTGGCCGAGCCCTATCTGGTTCGCGCCGTGCTCCAAGCCCGGGAACTGGCCGGGGTCAGCGGACCACCGCTAGTGCTCGACGCCTACAACGTCGAGGCCGCACTCAAGGACTCCGTGCTCCCGGCCACCGTCCTGGGGCGACGCCTAGCCCGGCAGGCCACCGCCATCGAATCCGACGCCGTCGCTGCAGCCACCGCGGTGGTGGCATGCGGGGAGGTGGATGCCGCCGAGCTGTCCAGCCGCTATCACAAGCCCGCCGACGCGTTCACAGTCATCCCCAACGGCGCCGAGGTACCCGCTCGCCCTGTCGAGGCCGACGAGCGACGGCACCACACCCACGGCTGGTTGGCCAACTACCACCGCAGCGGACCCCTGACCCAGTCCTACGAGCACATCGGGTTGTTCATCGGGTCGTGGCACCCGCCCAACGTGGACGCGGTTTGGTTGTTGACCGAGATCGCCGACTCCCTACCGGGTTTGTTGATGGTGTGTGCCGGGAGCATCGGCGATGCCTTCTACAACCGGATCGTGCCGCCCAACCTGGTGTTCACCGGGGTCGTCTCCGATGCGTCCCGCCGGTCTCTGCTGCGCAGCGCCACCGTTGCGCTCAACCCCATGCGAATGGGCAGCGGCACCAACCTGAAGGTGGTGGAGTACTTGGCCAACGCCATTCCCACCGTGTCCACCCCCTTCGGCGCCCGGGGTCTTGACGTGGTCGACGGCGAGCATCTGAGGCTGGCCGAGCCTGACGATTTCGCCGCCACCGTCGAGGACGTCCTGGGTGACCGGACTGCCGCTCACCACATGGCCCTCCACGGCCATCACCTAGTGGCCGCCACCCTCGGGTGGCCCGCCCTGGCTGAGCGTTTCACCCAGGTGGTCCTTGACGCCGCTCCCACCATCGTCCTGTGATCGGCTGATGGACAAGGTCGAGCGTGGCACCGTGGTCTACGGAGTGGGAACGGTCGGTCGGTAACGTTGCCTCCCGTGGTCGACACCGTCACCAAGCCTGCCAACGCCGACCTGTCACCGGCCTTGGAGGTCTCCAAGCGGCCCCGCCCCACCGAACGGATCCGCCACCTCTGGCAGTACCGCGAACTGGTGGGCAATCTCACCCGCAAGGAGCTCAAGGTCAAGTACAAGAACAGCGTCTTGGGCTTCGCCTGGTCGCTGTTGAACCCGCTTATGTACCTGGTGGTGTTCTCGCTGGTGTTCGGCGAAGTCCTCGACGTCAACATCCCGTACTACGGGCTGTTCTTCCTGTCGGGGCTGCTGGCCTGGAACCTGTTCAGTACCGGCCTGTCGGCGGGCACGTCGGCCATCGTGGCCAATGCCCAGCTGGTGACCAAGGTGTGGTTCCCGCGGGAGTCGCTCGTAATCGCCTCGATCCTGGCCGCCATGGTCCACTTCCTGCTCCAGAGCCTGGTGCTCATCGGCGCCCTGCTGGCCTTCCGGCGCATGCCAGCCCTCGAGTTCATACCGGTGTTCGTGCTCGGGCTGGTGGTGCTCTTGATCTTCTGCACCGCGCTGGCCATCGCCCTCAGCGCCATCAACGTCTACCTGAGGGACACCCAGCACCTGCTCGAGGTGGCTCTGCTGGCCTGGTTCTGGCTTTCGGCGGTGGCATACAGCTACGGCATGGTGGCCCAGAAGCTGGTGGACCGCTTCGGCCCCAACGGCGAGTTGATCGCGGCGCTCAACCCGGTTCTCACCGTGGTCGTCACCTTCCAGCGCACGCTCTACAACCCGGCCGACCCCACCCCCGCCGAATTGGCTGACCCCAACTTCATCCCCGCCATCCCACCCCACGGCATGGGTTGGTACGTGAGCCATCTGGCCGTTACCGGCCTGGTGTCCATGGCGTTGCTCTACGGGGCACTGGCCCTGTTCAGCCGGCTCGAAGACAACTTCGCCGAGGAGATCTGAGTGGGCACCTCCGGCGTGGCCATCTCGGTCGAGAACGTCACCAAGAGCTTCAAGATCTACCGGGAGAAGTCCCAATCAGCCAAGGAACGACTCATCCGGGTCGGCCGCAACCCCCACGAGGTGTTCAAGGCCCTCGACGACGTGTCCTTCGAGGTTAACGAGGGTGAGACCTTCGCCCTCCTCGGCCACAACGGATCGGGCAAGTCCACGCTGCTCAAGTGCGTGGCCGGAACCCTCAGACCGACCAGCGGCCGCATCGTGGCCCGAGGTCGCCTGGCTGCCCTGTTGGAGTTGGGTGCCGGCTTCCATCCCGATCTCACCGGTCGGGAGAACATCTACCTGAACGGGTCCATCCTGGGCTTCTCGGCCAGCCAGATCGACCAGATCTTCGACGACATCGTGGCCTTCGCCGAGCTCGAGGAGTTCATCGACAACCAGGTCAAGCACTACTCGTCGGGCATGTACGCCCGGCTGGGCTTCGCCGTCGCCATCAACGTCGAACCCGAGGTTCTGTTGGTCGACGAGGTCCTGGCCGTCGGGGACGAGGCCTTCCAGCGCAAGTGCATCGAACGGGTCAAGAAGCTCCAAGCCGATGGTCGCACAATCCTTCTGGTTTCCCACGCCGCCGACCTGGTCCGCCAGCTCGCCGACCGCGCCGCGGTACTCGACCACGGCCACCTGGTCGAGGTGGCCGAGCCGGGCGAGGCGATCCGTGTCCTGCGCGAGACCCTGGAACGCCGAGGTATCGCTGCCCCCGACCTGGAGGCGGCGGCCCCCGCTCCTAACGAACCTGGTCCGGTGCTGGCAGCGGTGGAAGGAACCGAATGGTCTGGTCCTCCTGTCGAGACGGCTGAGCGTCCGACCACCACCGGGGACAAGGTGGTGGAGATCACCAAGGTTGCCTGTGAGTACCCCACCACCGAGGCCAGGTTCTTGCAACCCAACGAGCCGCTACGGATCCGCGTCGACTACGTGGCACCCGAACGCATCCCCGACGTGGCTTTCACCCTCGAGATCAGAGATGCCGGTCAGAACATCGTCTACGCCACCGACACCGAGATCCTGAACCAGCCGATCGTGACGGTCAACGGCGTCGGTGCGGTGTGCTTCGACCTGCCCCGGGTACCTCTCCTGGACGGACAGTTCTCGGTGTCGATCATCATTACCAACCGAGCTGGCGGCCAGGTATTCGACCGGTCAGACGATGGGGCGGCCTTCGAGGTGGTTCAACACGATCCCCATCGCGGCTACGCCGCCTTGGAACCCACCATCGTCCACTTCTTCCACGGCACCGGCTTCTAGCAACGAGTCGTCACCCCCATTCGGTTCCAGGTAGAGCGCTAGCCGGTGTAGGTCGGGGCAGCCGCCATGGCGGTGGCGGGCTGGGCTCGGGGTGGCGAAGCGGGAGCCGCAGGCAGCCTCGGATCCGTCGCTGATGTCGACGGTGTCGAGGTTGAGGTCGAGGCCGGCAGGGTGGTCACGGTGGGCAAGGTGGTCGCCGTGGGCAAGGCGGTCGCCGTGGGCAAGGTGGTGGACGGTGGCAGCGAGGTGGATGGCTGGCCAGGGTCTGAGGGCGGAGGAACGAACGGGGGCCTTGGGGGTGGGCCAAAGCGGACGAGAGCGGAGTAGGAGAGGTTTCGGTCCCAGTGCTGGACCTCTACCTCACATCCGGGAGGAGTTCGGCAGTCGACCAGTTGACCGTCGTGGCTGGAGAAGCTGGCGTGGAGCACCAGCTTCACCGTCGCCGAGCCGAAGGGGTCGATGACGACGGGAACGCCGGCCTGCAGATCACAGGCGTCGGATCCAACTCGGCATAGGCGCACATCTCCGAAGTAGCCGGTGGGATCGAAGTTGGTGAACGTCACCCGAACCGCCTGACCGTCCACGATCCCCCGGTCGGGATCCACCGAGACATCGGGTGCTGGCAGCAGCGGCCCGTCGGCCTCGAATACCACCGGCACGTGAGCGAGCGTGCCCAAGGTCTCCAAGGTGAGCGAGTCCCAATAGGAGACAACCACCACGCACAAGGCCTCCCGGCAGTCCACCGGCACCCGGGGCGACGCCGGGGGCGGCCCGGGAACGGAACGCTGGGAGATGATGGCCCGCAACCAGACGTCCACCTCCACGCTTCCGCCAGAGTCGGCATCGGTGTTGTTCAGCCTCCGGCACTGCCGACCGCCGTCTAGCTCCACCGGTCCACATAGGTCGACCGCCACACCGGCCTCGGCCGGAAACCCCCAGCCGGCGACGTGCGCAACCTGACCGTCGACCAGACCAGATGTCGGTGTCACCACGACCGAGGGGTCTACGGGGTCGGCGCCCACCGGGGCCAGCGATGTCGAAGGCACCACGAGACCGATCACCACGACCCCTATCAGGATCAGGGCCAGAGAACTGCTACGACCACGCCAGGCCGTCCACGTCGCGCCTCGGGCTGATGGTCGTGATGGTGGTGATGGTCGCAGTCTGCGCTCTCTGTCGTCGGCTACCTCGATTGACGCCATCGCCTGCCCCCTGCCATCTACATCGATGATCGAATCGTACGGTGCCCAGGGCATTCCACGGGTGGTGGGGTGCCCGGCAGTCATCTGGCTGCGGTGGCCCCGAGTTTCGGGCGGGCATCTCGTCTCCGGGCCTTTCCGATCGCTGGGTTGTCGTCGAGCAGATCTGGGGGTGGTCAGCCGGTGTAGCTGGGGGGTGCTTCGATGGCCGCGGCGGGCCGGGCACCTGGAACGTGGTCGACGGGGGGACGGGGCTGCCCGGTTGTCGGTGCTCGGCCAGTGGTGGAGGTGACAGCTACCCCGCTCGTCGAGGTCGGCTCCGAGTTCGGAGTAGACGATGTGGTCGACGAGGCAGAAGCGAGCGAGGAGGTGGTGGTGGTGGAACCGCCCGGCGAGGTCGTGGTGGTAACCGATGTTGTGGTGGTAACCGTCGGGTTCAGCGGAGGACGCGGCGGAAGCGGTGGATGGGTCGGGCCGACACCCGGGTCATAGCCGAGGGGGCCCAGCACCTGCTCGTAGAAGAAGGTGTGGCTCCTCTCCACGATGTCGCGGAACTCAGAGGACACCACCCCGTGCCCGCCGTCGGGGTACTCGATCCACTCGCACACCAACCCGATGTAGACGGCTGCCGCGCACTTCTCCCGTGCCCCGCTGGGAGGAACGGTGGTGTCGTTGGTGGCGTGGAAGCCGATGACCGGCGGATCACCGGGTTCGGGCCACACGAAGGGAACTCCGGCGATGGGAGCGGCGGCTGCCACCTCGGAAGGGCCGTAGCCACGGGACTGGTCCGGATAGGACAGGTTCCAGCTCAACACCCCGCCAGCCGAATAGCCGCCGACGAAGATGGCCCGAGGATCGATCCTCAGGTCATCGGCGTTGGCCCTGATCCAATGCAGGGCCGCCGATGCATCGTCACGGGCATCATGGGCCGCGGCCACCACCTCCTCGAGCTGTGAGGTGGAGGCATCGGTCCTCAGCCGGTACTGGAGGGATATGGCCACATACCCACGCTGAGCCGATGCCCAGGCATAGGGCTCCATGGAGGACTTGTCACCAAAGATGAACCAACCGCCGTGCATCCACATGACCACCGGACGCTGGGCGAGGCGGTCACCGGCCGGCTGGTAGATGTCCATCTTCAGGTCGACGGTGCGTCCCAGGTGATCGGTGGTGGTCCGATAGAGCACATCGTGGTCCACTTCGATGTCGCTGAACACCGGGTCGATAAAGCGGCCCCGAGACGGAGGTGGCGGCCCGAAGGAGACCGGAACCCGGTAGGTCTCCTCCTCGATCCAGTCGGTGACCCTGATCTCACAGCCAGGACCCTGCCGGCAGTCGACCGGTTCGGCATAGGTGGGGAAGGCTCCGTACAACTTCAGTTCTACGACCGTCGGGCCGTCCATGTCGATCTCTGGCGAACGTGACGATGCCGGATCGCATCGCTCGGTACCGATCTCACACAGCGATACGTCGACGTAGGTGGCCGGATCGAAGCCGGTGAGGGTCACCGCCACCGCTTCACCATCGACAATGTCCGCCGAGGGGTCGACCGACACCGACGGAGGAGCCATCAACGGAGCGTCGGGATCGAAATCGAGCGGGAACACGTAGCTGCCGTCGGGCGAATATGCCCTCACCACGCAGTTCTGCACCCGGCAATCGACCGGCTCGTCGCCGCTGTCCGCCCACGGCTTGATGATGGTTCGCACCGCCAAATCAGATTCGATGGCGCCAATCGGATCTGGCGAAGCGCTGGTGTGGTTGGACCTGCAAGTCCTGTTCCCGTCGAGATCGGTCGGGCCGCACTGGGTGATGACGATCCACGATCCTGGATCGAAGCCCGATCCACTCAGGTGAACTACCTGGCCGTCCACCAGATCGGTGGTGGGGTGAGCAGAGAGAAGCGGAAGCGGAAGCAGAGGCGCCGCCGGATCGAAGTCCACCGTCACCGGGTCTGGTTGGCGCCAAGCATCGGCGTAGACCTGGACCTGACAGACGGCGCTGGCCGAACGGCAATCGATCCGGGCCTCTTCGGTCTCGTAGCTGGCCACCGTGGCTCGCAGCTTCACGTCTGTGATCAGGTCACCACTGGCAGAGGTCACGCCGCTGCCGAGCGACCGACACCCGGTCTCGGTGCCATCTGCTGCGCAGAGCTGGACGGTGAACGGCTCCTCAGGGTCGAATCCGGCCCCGCCCACCGAGACGGTTTGACCGTCGAACAGATCCGAGTCGGGATTCACCGATACCACCGGGGCCGGGATCAGCGGGGCGACGGGATCGAATGCCATCGGAACGCGGGCCCGGACCACCGGCCCACCATCGTCCTGCCATTCCAGGCCAACCAGCTCACACATCGCCGAGCGGCAGTCGGTGAACGTTCCAGACCCGGACTCGGCGACAAGAGCCGAGATCCGGAAGGTCAGCGAGAACGAACCGGCCTCATCAGGTTGCCCCAGGACCAACTCCTGAGCCCAGGCGCAATCCTCTGCCTCGGCATCGGTCAGCCCGACCGGGCACAGCGCGATCAGGACCATGTCCGTGAAACCCGCCCCGGAGACGGTCACGTCTTGTCCGTCCACAAGATCAGTCGAGGGAGAAGCCGACAGGGTGGCAGCCGCCGATGCCTGTTCGACACCGAAGAGGGCGCCTCGCCCGGCCGGGACCAAGGCAGACACCGCCACCAGGATCAGAGCCACCACCTGGCGGTGGATCGAGCGCGTTCGGGCCGAGCCCGTCAAGGTCTTCATGTCCTGTTCGTCCCTGTGGTTGGTGATTGCATCACGAGTCTCGGCGGTCCGGCCGCGTCACCCGGTGTAGCCGGGAGTGCCGGCCACCGCTGAACCTGGGCGAGCCGGCGATGCGGCGGCGCCAACCGAGGACCGAGCGAAGTGGAGCGGGACGGTGATCTGTTCATCGGCGTTGTACACCCAGATCTCACATCGCCCGACCCCGCAGTCGACCGGGATGCCGGGGTCTTCGGGGTGGGGCACCAACACCTGTCGCACCCGCTTGGCGCCCTGCATCACTCCTGCTCGGTCCACCAACACGTCGCCATCGAGCTCTGTGCACGCGCTAGGAGAGCCGCTGTCGGAGACCACGCACTGGGTGATGGCTAGGTATTCGCCGGGCTCGAACCCGTGACCTTCGAAGTGGATCTCCTGGCCGTCGACCAGCCCGGAGGTGGGGGCGAGGTTCAGGACTGGCCGGAGCCGGGCGGGAGCCTGCGGCGAGAAGGTGAGGGTCACCGGCACGGCACGCCGAGAATCAGCCGAGCTCACGCCCAGTCGGCACACCACCGCGGTCGACCGGCAGTCGAGGCGTTGGGTGCTCCCATCGACCCTGACCTCCGTGCGAACCGAGGCCAGCACCGAGAACCCGCCGGTTGCCGAGATCGCGCCGTCACCGGCCGGGCGACAGGCGTAGAGCGAGGCCGTCGCGGCGCACTGGACCACGTGGACCCAACCAGCGGCACCGAAGCTGGCATCGAAACCAGCGCCGGTCACCTGCAACCTCTGACCGTCCACGAGACCGGTGGTCGGGGTGACCGTCAAGGTCGGCCTTGCCAACAGGTCCCCGTCAGGGTCGAAGTCCAGAGGGTGCCGGGCTAGCACTGGGGGGTCGACCTGATCGGCATCTAGAGCGACCAGCTCACACGGCTCGGCCCGGCAGTCGGTCATGGCCAGGGAGTCGTCGTGGTGGACCATCGCCGGCACCTCTACTTCGACGGTGAACGACCCGTTGCTGTCGGCCTCGGCGAACTTCAGGTACTGGCCGTGAGCACAGATCTCGGCATCACGGTCCGACAACCCCACTGGGCATACGCCCATCACCACCAGAGACGAGTAGCCGTCACCGCTGACCGTCACCTTCTGCCCGTCGACCAATCCGGATGCGGGTTCCACCGAGATCGACACACCAGCCGCGGCCGCCACTGGAATCACGGAACCAGAACCGGTAGGCCCAATCCCGGCCAGGACCGCCAGGAGCGCCGCCACCACCACGAAGAGCCTGTTGCCCGTCCTCGCTGACCTGACCATGCTCGACCGCCTCCACCATCGTCGTCGTCCCCGACGGTACCCCCCCTCCACCGATCGAAGGAGGGTAGTTCTCGATTCTCCCTGTTCATCCAGGCGAATCGGGCTCTCGATGCGGCCACCGATGGTATTCGGCTGTCTGACGAAATGAAGCAGCAGGACTGGGCCGGGGGTCCGGCGACAGAGGCCTTCGTGGCGGAGCCCCAGATTGCCGAGGTCGGCTTTTCCGGTCCTATCGCAACGACGATCGTCGAGAGGCCAAGGACGCGAGCGGTTCAGCCTCCTGGCGCCGTCGCCTCCATGGCCGCTAGGACCGCGTCCTCGTCACAAATGACCGGGTAGTCGGCGGCGGAGGTGGTCATGGCCCGGCTCGCTGCTGCCCCCAAGGTTCCCGACGACGGAGCCGACCACGCAGCGCCGTCCACGTAGTGATGGGTGAACACCCGCATCACGTGAGACACTCCGACGTCTGTCACCGACCGTCGGTCGGGCTCGTAGCTGTCGGTGATGCCCGTAGCGGAGGCGATCAGTTCGTAGCTCGGGAAGTAGTCAACGAAGTCGAAACGAGCCAGTGCCTCCTCGGCTGCCACTCGCAGAACCGCTTTGGACACCGTGGTCGAAACCAGTACGTGGCGGGGTTCGTAGGTGGCCACCAGCGGGACCGGCGACACCGTGAGCAGGATCTTGGCGCCCGGGTTCACGGAACGAACCAGATCACACAGCTCGAACAGGTGGGACCTGACCTCGTCCACCCCGTAGTTCACGAACTCGTAGCGATCGGGGTCCCACACCCCTCCATCCACTCCCGGAGCGGTGGCGAACACAGCCCCGTCGTCGCGGCTACGCCACGCCTCGGTGAGTCCCAGGGTGAACACCAACACCGTCGAGCGTTCGAACACCTCGCGCACCGCGGCAAGGTGGCGGACCCGATCCCCTTCGAGAGCAGCGACGTCCGCGAAACCGTCGGGTTCGACCCGCGGCCGAAACGGGTCGACGAACACCGACCCTCGGGTCCACGCGCCCTCGATGGGAACCATGTCGCCGTAAGCCCGTCGAAACAGCTGGATCGCCTGGGCCACCGTGTAGACGTTTCCGTACCGGGCCGAGAAGGTGCCGTACTGGCGACGCCGAGCCTCGGCTTCGTCTAGGTCTGCGGGAGCGACCTCGGCCACGAAGTACCCGAGCCCCGACCGCGACAGGTGCCTGGATAGGTGCTGGGCGAAGCAGGAACCCATTGTCCCGATCAGGTCGTCGGGCCCGACACCGAAACGAGTGGACACCACGGGGTCCAACCCGCCGGGGGGAGCCCAGGTGACGGCTCGGTGCCAGCGTTGGTTGTCGCTGATCTCCCGGTAGGGATGGTCAGGCTGGTTCGACACCACGACAGGGTCAGCCACCGTGGCCTCCGACGGTCGGGCCCGAAACTGACCCCGCGACCCGCTCGGAGCCGACGGCCAGGGTCTGGGCCACCCGTTCGTCGTTGCGGAAACGAGACACCGAGACGGCCCCGGGGTCGAAGGAACCGTAGAGGGCGAGCGAACGGGTCACGAAGGTCTCCAAGCCGATCAGTTCACCGTTCGGGCACCGCCACACGAAGGCGCCGGGCCGGTCGAGGGAGCTGGCCACAAAGGGGTAGACCGGCCACACGGTGGAGGTGGCCAGTAGCCCGTCGGGGATCACCAGCTCCCACGGGTAATCCACCAGGTCGGAGGCCGCCCCGATGCGTCGGGCCACCACTCGCCCAAGCTGGATCAACGCCTCGATGGTGGGGTGGTTGTCGGTGAGCATGAACACCCGGTCTCGGGCCACCAGCGGCAGGAACCAACCCTCGAAGTCACAGCCAGCCTCGTCGAACACGTAGCGGGCCAGGCGGACACCGCCCTCCCATGCCGACAGGTAGCCGAGGCCCTCGAACGTGGGAAGGTCGAAGCGGCCCACGATCTCGTCGATCCCCCAACCGTTCAACCACCCCCAGGCCACGATGGCCGAGCTGTAACCCCCGACCGCCGACTCCACCTCGGTGCCGTCGGCCATCGTCAGGTGGACGATGTCGGGGTGGAAGCCGGTGAACAACAACAGCGGAATCGACACCAATTCGGCGCGGGAGCCAAGACGCTCCAGCACCGGCCGTGCCGCGCTCGGATGCATCGATGAGACCCATACATCGGCGCCGGGTAGGAGATCCACCAACTCCGGCGGCTCTACACCGAGGTACGGCACCGCCACCACTCGATCGTCTGGGAGCATGGCCGACAATGCCGCGTGCAACCCACCGAGCTGACAGTTGCTCGTCACCACGATCAAGCGACCGCCCGAGTCAGATCTCACCGCTCCATCTTCCCACCATCGATCGACACGACACGGATCCCCCCGACGGCCGTCGCACCACACGCCACGAGAACCGATGAGGAGTGATGTGTTCTGGGGCCGGGGGTCAACGTAATCTCAGCGCTGTTCTTTCGACTTGGAGAAGCATCGTGTCCACCCCCCGACAGGCCGTCACCGTGCGGTCACGCCGTCACCGGGCTGCTGTCAGCCTCATAGTCCTGCTCGCCGTGACCCTCGGATCTGCCGGCAACCTCATGGTCCAGCCTGCCGGCGCGCTGGAGCCCCCACCCACCGCGGCCTCGCCCTACGGTCCCTTCGCCACGGCTAAGGAGTTGGTGAACCAGACCTACAAGGACGTCCTCATGCGGGAACCAACAACCACCGAATCCCGGGTGGCGGTTTCCAAGCTGGAGGGCGGAACCGAACCGGCCGTGTTCGTCGCCGGGTTGGTCAACAGCACCGAGGCCAACACCAACGTTCACTCCGTGATCAGGCTCTACCGGACCTACTTCCTCCGCAACCCCGACCTCCGCGGCTTCCAGTCGTGGGTGACCAAGCGGATCGAGGGGATGCCGCTGGCCCACATCTCCAACCAGTTCGCGGTGTCCAAGGAGTTCAGCGTGCGCTACGGCGTCCTGAACGACGAGCAGTTCGTGGACCTCGTCTACGAGAAGGTGCTCAAGCGCCCCGCTGACCCGGCTGGGCGGGCGTTCTGGTTGGACCGCCTCCGCAACGGTCACCACCGTGGCTACGTGATGATCATGTTCTCGGAGTCCCCCGAGTACGTCCGCGGCACCTGGGGCGTGGTCACCGCGGTTCACGTCTACACCTCGCTGCTCCAAGCCAGCATCAAGCTCGGCCCTGCCGATACCTATGGTGCTTCGCTCCAGAACGGCCGCAAGACCACCGAGGACCTCATCCGAGAACTGATGAACGGCCAGGCCTACAAGGCTCGCTTCAAGACCGCAGCCTGATCCTGGATCCGCCGAAAGGCAGAGCCGCTCGGGTCCTCAGACGTTCTGCTCAGCCCTCGCTGGCCGCCCGATAGAGAGACATCAGCCCCCCCACCGTTGTGGCCCACGAGAACAGCGGGTGACGCTGGTTACCCGCTGTGATCAGGCCAGCCGACACGTCGCCGTCGTTCAGCACCTCCCTCAAGGCCTCGGTGAGAGCGTCGCGGTCACCGACGGGGACCAGTCGAGCCGCGTCACCTGTCACCTCCGGGATAGCACCGGCCGCCGTGGCCACCACCGGCACCCCGACCGACATGGCATCGAGCGGCACCAACCCGAAACCTTCGTAACGGCTCGGATAGGCCACGACCGACGCACCTCGGACTAGGGCCCACCGAGCATCGTCGTCGACCCAGCCGAGACGCCGGATCCGCCGACGATGCCACGCACCGTCGATCGCCGCGGTGAGCGCCGTGGCCCCCCAACCGTCGGGGCCAGCGATCACCAGTCGTAGGTCTGGGTCATCTGCTGCCAATGCGTCGAAGGCCGAGACCAGCATCGGAAGGTCCTTGCGGGGCTCCACCGTGCCGACCGCCAAGACGTAACGCTCAGATCCAGCCAGGTGATGGCCCCGGGCCGCGTCGGAGCGAGTCGTCGCAGGACCGGGAGCCCGGTGGCCGTTCGCCACCGCGACGATCCGCTCGTCGGCATCGGGGAAGGCGTCTCGTACCTCGTCGGCCACGAAATCGCTGACCGTGTGCACCCATGCCCCTCGGCGCAACGCCCGTCGCAGCAAGGCCGGCCACTGCAACACATCTGGTGTGCACAGGCCAGGGTGATGAACCGCGGTCAAGTCGTGAACCGTGACCACCTCGACCGTGCCCGAGCCCCCGGGGGGAGCCACGAAGTTCGGTCCATGGACCACGTCGACGTCACCCACCAACAGATGTGCATCTGGATGATCGCAGCGAGCCCACATCTCCCGAGCCAGGCGGGCCGGAACGGTACGGCCGCTGACCCCGACCCCTGCGGGCACGACCGCTTTCAGTCCAGCACGACCACGCATGGTCACGGCAAAGGCGGTGACCTCCACGTCACCTCGACCGGCGAGACCATCGAGCACCTCACGGGTGAACGTCCCAACCCCGGTCGGCCGATCCAGCAACGACGTGACATCGAACCCGACGCGGAGAGTCCGCTCGGCGGTGGTGAAAGGGGGTGACAGTCGAGCCACAGGGGCCAAGGGTAGAGTCCAGTGCCGTCTATCCGTACCGGGCACCCCCCGGAGGTCCTCGTGCGATCCCGCCCCGCACCGACGAACTCGCTCGCCCGTCGCCGCCGACGCATGATCGGTGCCGTACCAGCAGCGTTCGCAGTCTGGGTCGTGATCGGCGGAATCCCCCTCAGTGCACCGGCCCCAGAGGCCGGCACACTGGACAGCCAGACGATTCGGATCACCGGCACCAACGCCGACGCCACGCCTGCCGCTTCGGGAGGTGTCGAGGTAGGCCCAACCCGGTCCCGATCGAGCATCCCGACGACGGTTACGGCGGGCTGGACTGCGTCGGTCGACGTCACCAATGGGAGCCAGGCCATTGGTGTCACCTGGACGGGCAGCCCAACCGGGGAGGTGGAGATCCGGGGCCTAGGCGCGTCGGGATGGACAGCGTGGAACGAGATCCACGCCAACCCCACCGAAGGGCCCGACGGGACCGGCCGCCGGATCTCGGAGGATCAAGACGGAGAGGGTTCAGGAGACGACACGTCTGGGGACCTGGTCTGGTTCGGAGGAGGCGTCGATCGTGTCGAACTGAGGGTCGCGTCCGGCCCCCTCTCCGACGTGACGATCGAGGCCATGCAGTACCGACCCCCGCAGGACCCGACGACGTGGCAGACCGCCTTCCAGATGCCTGTCGCCGGAGCGGCCGACACCAAGCCAGCGATCAGACCTCGCTCCGAATGGGAAACCGAGGGTTGGGCCTACGAGAACGACGATTGCGGTTCGGGACCAAAAACCGCGGCCGGCGGCGTCAAGTACGGCGTAGTGCACCACACCGTCAACGCCAACACCTACAGCCAGGCCGACGTGCCGGGGATGTTGGCCTCCATCTACCGGTTCCACACCCAGTCGCGAGGCTGGTGCGACATCGCCTACAACTTCGTGATCGACCGGTTCGGACGCATCTGGGAGGGTCGGACCGGCAGCATCGAGGGCGCCATCGTGGGCGGTCACGCCACCGGCTTCAACACCAACAGCGTCGGCGTCTCCTTCCTTGGACAACACAATCCGGGCGACACCCCGGCCGCGGTCGCTCCCACATCGGCCCAGCTCGATGCCGCCGGTCAGGTGATTGGTTGGAAGCTGGGCCAGAACGCCATGCCGGCATCGGGCACCGTCACCGCTCCAGACGGGTCCACCATCAAGCGGATTGTGGGTCATCGCGATGTCGGATCCACCAGCTGCCCTGGTGACCTTCTTTGGAGTCAACTCGAAACGATCCGAACCAAGGCCACATCGGTCGCGGCCGGTACCACCCCGACCATCCCCACCGCAACGACGACAACGTCACGATCCAGCACCACCACCCAACCCAACGAACCCAGCAAACCACTGGGACCGTTCGCCACTCCCGCACAACTGGTCACCCAGTCCTACCAGGACCTCCTACGTCGGAAGCCCAACACCAACGAGCTAAACCTCGCCAGCGCCGCCATCGCCGGTGGACAGAAGGCAGAGGTGTTTCTGGCCAACCTGGTGTCGGGCACCGAGATGGACACCAACGTCCGTCAGCCAATTCGCCTTTACCGGGCCTACTTCCTCCGCAACCCCGACCAGGCTGGCCTGGAGTTCTGGGTTCAGAAGCGACGGTCTGGCTGGTCGTTGAACAAGATCTCAGACAACTTCGCGGCCTCAAACGAGTTCAGACAGCGGTATGGGGCGCTGAACTCGGTCCAGTTCGTCGACCTCGTCTACCGCAACGTCTTGGGCCGCTCTCCCGACGCCAACGGTCGGGCCTACTGGGAGGCGAAGCTGAAGGCGGGGATGAGCCGAGGTCAGGTGATGACCGGATTCTCCGAATCACCCGAGTACAAGACCGCCACCACAGCCGGGGTGACGGTGGTGGCCCTCTATGACGGCACCGTCAAGCGCACCATCCCCCAGGGGACCTACGACTACCTCGAACCCAGGCTGCGCAACGGGACCACCGACATCTCCGGTGTAGCCCGGTACTTCATGGACAAGCCCGAGTACCACGCCCGTTTCAAGTAGCTCCCAACGGTCCAGGCGAACAGTACGTTCGTCGTCGCTGCGAGTTGGGTCAGACAGCGCTGGCCACCGCCACCCCACCGGCAAGGCAACCGATGGCGATGCCGGCACAGAGGGCGTAACCCAGCGCCGGTCCCTGGCGGCGCAGCGCCGGCGTGAACAGGGCCAGCCCGGCCACCGCCCCGCCGGCCAGTCCACCGATGTGACCACCCACCGAGATTCCCGACATGCCGAAGGTGATCAGCAGGTTCAGCGCGAGCACACCGATGAGAGGCGAGTCCCGGAACGGCAACCCTTGAATCCGCTGGGCCACGAGGATGAACCCCATCAGCCCGAACACCCCACCCGATGCCCCTGCGGTGAGGCTGTCCGGAGAGAGGATGAGAGCCCCGAGCGACCCGGCCAACACGGACACCCCGTATCCGACCGCCAGCCTGGCCCGGCCGGCCATGTGCTCGACCGCTCCACCCAAGATCCACAGCGCGTACATGTTGAACAAGAGGTGGACGATCCCAAAGTGGAGGAAGCCGGATGTCAGCATCCGGTACCACTCCCCTTCGGCCACCCCGATCACCTCACCGCGGTAGAACGCACGCGAGATCAGGCCGAGCTCGGCGTGGACCCGGCCCGCCGAGCCAGACAGCGAACGACCTCCGTCTACAGCCACTCCCAGGACGAACACGGCCGCGTTGAGCCCGATCAGCACCTGGGTCAGGATCGGCCGGGTCTGCATGGCCGACACCCCGCGGTAGACCTTCTGCGCCCCTTTGCGGGCACACTCGGGGCAGTGGAACCCCACTGATGCCTGGTTCATGCACTGCGGACAGATCGGCCGGTCACAACGCTGGCAGATGATCCCCGCCGGATTGTCGGGGTGGCGGTAGCACGCTTGCATCGGCTGGTACACGACGGGGCACGGTAGCGGGCCGGGGGTCAACCCGGCATGCGGGCGTCCTCGAGGACCCAGATCGAGGCCTGGCCCGGCTCATAGCGCCAGATCTCCCGGTACCCCTGCAACCGAAGCACGCTGGTCTGCTCTGGCGACACGCCGGCCATGACCGCCCCATCACCCCACTGGTCCGGATACCAGACGATCTCGAAGCGCCGTTCCGGTAGGTAGAACTGGTACCGATAGAACTCGAGCAACGGACATCCGAATTGGTCCACGCAAGAGATCGTCTGCCCAGTGGGCAAAAGGGCGTCGATATCGGCCGATATCGACGGATCCACAGCGATGTAGCGGTCCAGTCCAACGTCGGCCCTCCACACCCCGGCCACCACCAACAACGCCGCCACCAGGGTGGGCACCAGCCGTCGACGTGTCTGGGACCCGATGGCCGCGGCTGCCACCAGCACAACCATCGTCACTCCACCCACCAGGGTTGCCACCCTCAACCGCTGTGTGGCCATGGGGTCCAAGGCCAACAGCCCCAGCACCGTGTAGGGGACGAAATCCTGTCGTAGGCGTTCCTGGTTCGGTATCCACACCACGGCGGCTGCGATCGCGGTCACCGCCAACGACATCGCCGTCTCGCCGAGCAGACGCCGTCGCCCGGCGCTCAGAAGTGCCCCGAACCCGATGACGACCAGCGGAGCCAGCAGCATGTCGTTGTATCGGCCGTAGACCAGGTGATCGGGTCGTGGGCGACCGGCCATGTACCCAGCGGAGGTGGCGAAGGAGATCCCGATCAGGGCCACCGTCAACGCCAGGTGGGACACCGTGAGCGGAGTAGTGCCGGCCGCGGATCCGCCCCGGGACGACGCTGGACCCCATCGGTCGACGTCATCACCTCGGACACCCGAACCAGCCGTGGGATCCCCCCGCCGGGAGTTCCGAACGGCCACCCACGACCAGCGACCCAGGGCCAACCCGCCCAGGAAGGCCAAGCCCGCAGTGGTAACGGTGAGATACCAGACCTGTCCGAAAATGGCGGTTGTCAGCGATGACACCGAGATGTGAGCCGCCAGCTCGCTGCCCTCCCGGGACCCCATTCCCAGCGAGTCGGCCAGCCACGCGGACCAAACGTTCACCACCACCACACCGGCCACCATCACGATCGCGCCAACTGCCACCACCGTCGGTCGCAGCGATCGGTTCCGAGCCAGCACCGCGAGGGTGGCGAGCACCACCACCAGAACCGGCAGGAACCGAGCATGGGCCGCGTACCCCACCAACGCCGTACCGGCGAAGGCAGCTGCGCGCCCTGTACACGGCTCGCTCAGCAGCCTCAGCCCGCTCACCAACACCAGCGGGAACATCAGCAACACCAAGTTGTCGGACCAAGCCAGGCCGGAACCCAGTACCAGGGCAGGCATCGACACGGCCAGCGCCGCGGCCACCGCGGTCCATGGGCGCCCCATTCCAGCCAGGTGACGAGCCAGGGCCTCCACCACCACGAAGGTCACGCCAGCCAGCATCACGTTGACCACCACCGCCCAACGAAACGTTGCCGCAGGGCCGAACCCGAACAGCTCGGCTGGCGCTATGAGAAGGCTGTAGAGCGGCATGTAGGGCGCGGCGTCAGCCAGGTTCCACGCTGGCCCCCCCGCACTGAACCGGGCCATAGCCAAGTACGCCGTCTCGTCGGCCACCACCTGAGGTGCACGGGCATCGAGCGTCACCGCCAGACGCACCAGCGTGGTGAAGATCACGCCCGCGGCCAGCGGGATCACGTCGCTCACCCTATGAGCCCGCGGCGCGGGCACGGGAGCAACGGAATCCATCGGATCCAGAGCATACGGACGCCAACCGTTCAGCGGCATCACCCGATGCTCAGGTCAGGTCGTCCCCTAGCTCGTCGACCAGGGAGAACCAGTAGAAGCCGTAGGGAGGCAGGGTCACGAAGTACGGCAACTCACCGATGGCTGGGAACGGGACCCGGCCGAACAGTTCGATCGGACGCTTTCCGGCCAGGTGGCGCAAGTCGAGCTCGACAGGCTGAGCCACCTTGGACAGGTTGTTCACGCACAGCACCACGTCATCGGCGCTGTCGTGACGTTCCTGGGTGCGTAGGAATGCGAAGACCGCTTCGTTGGCGACCTCCAGCGGTTCGAACCCGCCGACACCGAACACCGGGTGGGCCTTGCGGGCCTGGAGCAACTGCTGAACCCAGTGCAGGAACGAACCGGGATTACGGAGTTGGGACTCGACGTTGGTGGCGGCGAACCCGTACACCGGGTCCATCAGCGGGGGGAGGTAGAGCTGGGCGAAATCGGCTTTGGAGAAGCCACCGTTGCGGTCGGGGGTCCATTGCATCGGGGTCCGAACCCCGTCACGGTCACCGAGGTAGATGTTGTCCCCCATGCCGATCTCGTCGCCGTAGTACAGCACCGGGCTGCCGGGCATGGAGAGGAGGAGGCCGTGGAACAGCTCGGCGACCCTACGGTCGTTGTCTATCAACGGGGCCAACCGGCGCGAGATGCCCACGTTGCGCTTCATCCGCGGATCTTTGGCGTACTCCGCGTACATGTAGTCGCGCTCCTCATCGGAGACCATCTCCAAGGTGAGCTCGTCGTGGTTGCGCAAGAAGATCCCCCACTGCGCGCCGTCGGGTATCGCCGGGGTCTGAGCCAGGATCTCCTTGATGGGCTTGGCCAGTTCCTGTCGAGCGGCCATGAACATGCGGGGCATGAGGGGAAAGTGGAAGCACATGTGGCACTCGTCGCCCGCCCCGAAGTAGTCGACGACGTCGGCGGGCCACTGGTTGGCTTCGGCCAGCAGGACCCGATCGGGGAACTCGGCGTCCACGACCGACCGGACCCGCCTCAGGTATTGGTGGGTCTCGGGCAGGTTCTCACCGTTGGTGCCGTCGGACTCGAACAGGTAGGGCACGGCGTCGAGGCGGTAGCCGTCTAGACCCAGGTCGAGCCAGTAGCGCACCACGTCGATCATGGCGTCGGCCACATCGGGGTTGCGGTAGTTGAGATCGGGCTGGTGGTGGAAGAACCGGTGCCAGTAGTACTGCTCGCGCTGAGGATCCCAGGTCCAGTTGGACAGCTCGGTGTCCACGAAGATCACCCGGGCCTCCGACCACCGGTCGTTCTCGTCGTTCCAGACGTACCAATCGGCACGAGGGTTGTCCCGTGACTGGCGGGACTCCTGGAACCACGGATGCTGGTCGGACGTGTGGTTCATCACCATGTCGGCGATGACGCGGATCCCGCGGCGATGAGCCTCATCGATCAGTTCGGCGGCGTCACCCACCGTCCCGTAGTCGGGGTGGACGCTGAAGAAGTCGGATATGTCGTAGCCACCGTCGGCCAGAGGAGATTCGTAGAACGGAAGCAGCCACAAACAGTCGACGCCCAGCCACTCCAGGTAGTCGAGCTTCTCGGTGACCCCCCTCAGGTCTCCGGTGCCGTCCCCGTTGGAGTCGTTGAAACCTCGGACCAAGACCTCATAGAACGTGGCCCGGCGGTACCACTGCGGATCGTCGATGTTCACCGACGGTGATCCTAGGGCTGGCCCAGCCAGGTGATTTCCGGGTCGGGACGAGGCGGGGCTGCCACCTGACCGATCGGATGACCGAGGTAGATCAGGGCCACGAAATCGTGGTTGTCGTCCAAACCGGCCAAAGCCCTCGCCGGAGCGTGGAAATGGTCGGAGATGGATGCCCAATAGCTGGCCAGCCCTTCCGATGTGGCAGCCAGGAGAAGGTTCTGGACCGCGGCGGCGGTGGCATCGCGGTCCTCTCGGCGGCGCACCGGATCGGGGTCTCCGATGACCCAGACCAAGACGACCACCGGACTTCGCAGGTACTTGGTCCGTTGGCTCGACACCTTCATCGGGTCCATGTCGAGCGACTCGCCCACGGCGGCGAAGGCTTCACCAAGGTGGGATCGTGACTCTCCGGTCAACACCGTGAACCGCCACGGCCATGTCCGCTTGTGGTTCGGTGCCCACGTGGCCAACTCGATCAACCCTCGGACCACCTCAGGGTCGACGGGGCGAGCCGGGTCCACCACCAAGGAGGTCCGACGGTTGCGGATCACGTCGGGTACCGACTCCGATGCGGGGTGGTCGGGCAACAGGTCATCGGGTACCGGGATCTGGGCCATCGGGTCAGTCTGGCCCGGCTCGGCGCCACATCCGACAACGTGGGAGGCAACCAGCCGTACCGATGGCTACCGTCGAAGCGTGCGCGCGCTGAAGAGCTTCACGGTCCGCCCCCGCCTACCGGAGCCGCTGTCGCTGCTCGAACCCCTGGCGTTGAACCTTCGATGGTCCTGGGACGACCGGACCCGCGACCTGTTCCGTTGGGTCGACCCCGAGGCATGGGATACCACCCGCCACGACCCGGTCACCCTGCTCGGGACCGTGCACCCCGATCGCTTGGCCACCCTGGCTGGCGATCAGGCCTTCATCCGCTACCTCCACGACGTCCACAACGACTTCACCCGCTACCTGGAATCACCCCGATGGTTCCAGGCCCGACCCGACTCACCTCTGCGTTCAGTCGCCTACTTCTCCCCCGAGTTCGGCATCGCCGAGGCCCTCCCGCAATATTCCGGAGGCCTGGGAATCCTGGCCGGCGACCACCTCAAGTCCGCCAGCGACCTGGGCGTACCGTTGGTGGGAGTCGGCCTCTTCTACCGGCACGGCTACTTCCGCCAAGCCCTTTCGGTAGCGGGCTGGCAAGAGGAGCGGTTCCCCGACCAGGACCCGTGGGCCATGGCCCTGTCGTTGTGTGAAGGAGTTCGGGTTCGGGTGGAACTGGCCGGCGCTCCGCTCGAGGCCCGGGTGTGGCGCGCCGATGTCGGTCGAGTTCCGCTCTACCTCCTCGACACCGACGTCGAAGAGAACCCAGAGGAGCTCCGCGGCGTGACCGACCGCCTGTACGGCGGCGACACCGAACACCGCCTGCGGCAGGAGATGCTCCTGGGCATCGGTGGGGTACGAGCCTTGGAAGCGCTCGGCATCGACTCCCAGGTGTTCCACACCAACGAGGGCCATGCCGGCTTCTTGGGTCTGGAGCGGATCCGACGGGCCGTCGTCGACCGCGGGCTCACCTTCGCCGAGGCACTGGAGTCGGTGCGGGCCGGGTCGATCTTCACCACCCACACGCCGGTCCCGGCCGGGATCGATCAGTTTCCCCGGGAGCTGATGGAGAAGTACTTCGGCGGCTGGGCCGCTGAAGTCGGGATCACCGTCGACGAGCTGATGACCCTCGGTCATCGCCCGACCAACCCGCTCGACTCCCCGTTCAACATGGCGGTCATGGGATTGCGGCTGGCCGGTCGTTCCAACGCCGTAGCCAAGTTGCACGGGGTCGTTAGCCGCGAGATGTTCGGTGACCTCTGGCCTCAGATCCCCGCCGAGGAGGTTCCGATCCGATCGGTGACCAACGGGGTTCACGCCGCCACCTGGGTCTCTGCCGACATGAGCGACCTGCTGTCTCGTTCGGTCCTCCCCGACTGGGATGAGGCCGACGCCGAAACGTGGGGACGGGTGGTAGACGTGCCCGACGACGAGTTGTGGCGGGTGCAGGAACAGGCCCGAGCTCGACTGGTGGCCTTGGTCCGAGACCGGGTCAGGAGGCGGGCGGTGGCTACGGGTACCACGTCGACCGAAGCCGCATGGGCCGACGAGTTGCTGGATCCCCATGCCTTGACCATCGGGTTCGCCCGCCGTTTCGCCACCTACAAGCGAGCCAACCTCCTGCTCGCTCAGGCAGACCGGTTGCAGGCCTTGCTGCTCGATGCCGACCGACCGGTTCAGTTCGTGTTCGCCGGCAAGGCCCATCCGGCCGACAACGCCGGCAAGGAGATGATCCGCCAGATCGTCGACTTCGCTCGCGAGCTCGGCGTGCGCCATCGCTTCGTGTTCATCGACGACTACGACATCGCCGTGGCCCGCACGCTCTACCAGGGCGCCGATGTTTGGCTGAACACGCCTCGACGCCCCCACGAGGCCTGCGGTACCAGTGGCATGAAGGCGGCACTAAACGGCACCCTCAACTGTTCGATCCTCGACGGTTGGTGGGACGAGATGTTCGATGGTGAGAACGGTTGGGCAATCCCCTCGGCCGAGGACATCACCGACGAGGTCGAACGCGACCGGCTGGAGGCCGATGCCCTGTTCGACCTGCTCGAAAGACAGGTGGTGCCG